>FWPV01012937.1_pt1 | contig 12684 bp, 12 predicted proteins | sample 2228371 | NCBI WGS metagenome assembly FWPV01 (sample SAMEA103939776, study PRJEB20133) | metagenome | reverse complement strand
GCCCTAGCCGGCCGCCCGGCGCGCCGAGCCCGCCCGCGGGTGCCGACGCGGCTCAGCCGGGGAGATGCGCGCCGGGCCCCTGGAAGGCGTAGCGCAGGAAATCGCGCAGGGCGCGGGCCGGCGGATCGGCGCGCCTGCCGCGTCGCCAGACCAGGCCCACGTCCATCGACGGCACGGGCTCGGCCACGTCGCGGGTCTCGAGCCTGAGCCCCTCGAGCGACCAGGGCCGGAAGACCATGTCGGAGAGGATCGTCACCCCCATCCCGGCGGCGACCATGCTGCGCACCGCCTCCACCGAGCTCGTGCGGAAGACGACGTCCGGGCTCCAGGGCGTGCGCGTCCAGTAGCGCAGCGCCGTGGTCTCCGCCTCGTCGACCGTGAGCATCACGTAGCGCTCCTCGGCGATCGCCTGGAGCGGCACCGAGCGCAGCGCCGAGAGCCGATGGCCGCTCGGCAGCCACAGGCGCCGACGCGAGCGGATCAAGGTCTCGTGGGCCAATCGGGCGCGGTCGACCAGGTTGGAGGTCAACAGGACCGCGAGATCGAGCTCGCCCTCGGCCAGGCGGCCCTCGATCTGGGCGCGCGGCGCCTCGACCATCTCGACCGCCACCTGCGGGTAGAGGCGGGCGAAGCGGGCGAGGTGCGCGGGCAGGAAGTAGCCGGCCACGGTGTAGGTGACCCCCACCCGGACGCGGCCGGCGACCTCGCGCTCCGGTGCCAGATGGGCGCGCAGGGCCCCGTCCACCGCGGCCAGGATGTTGCGCGCATGCTCGACGAAGCGGGTGCCCTCGGGGGTCGGGCGCATGCCGCGTGCGGTCCGCTCGAACAGCCGGTGGCCCAGCAGGTCCTCGAGCTCGGCGATCGCCTCGCTCACCGCCGAGGGCGAGAGCGCCAACTCGGAAGCCGCCCGCGAGATCCGCCCGGCGGCGACCACGGCCAGGAAGGCGCGGACCTGACGCAGTGTCAGGCTCGAGGCGGAAGCCATCGGTTTTGCCGAAAAAGCATCTCGGCACTTCCTGTTTCACAAACGACGCGCGCTCGGCAAGAGTGCCCGCTGCAAGCAGCAACCCCGCCGGCCCGGCCGGCCGGGAAGGGAGGTCGAGATGCGCCGCAACGCCCTCTTCGCGAGCGCGATCGCGCTCGCGGCCCTGGGTCTCGGGATCGCCGCGCCGGGCCGGGCCGCCGACTGGTTCCCCTACAAGGTCGAGGTCTGGGACCCGCCCTTCGACATGGCGAGCCCGCGCAAGACGGTCGACTACGTGCCGCTGCCCAAAGCCTCCAAGGCGTGGAACCTGTGCGTCTCCTTCCCGCACATGAAGGACGCCTATTGGCTGGCGGTGGACTACGGTGTCGTCGAGGAGGCCCGCCGCCAGGGTGTCAATCTGCAGCTGGTCGAGGCCGGCGGCTACACCGAGCTCGCTCGGCAGATCGCCCAGATCGAGAACTGCGTCGCGGGCGGCGCCCATGCCGTGATCATCGGGGCGATCTCCTACGACGGCCTCAACAATCTCGTGGCCGAGATCCGCAAGAAGAACATCCCGGTGATCGACGTGATCAACGGGATGAGCTCGCCCGAGCTGTCGGCCAAGTCACTGGTTTCGTTCGGCGAGATGGGGGCCAAGGCCGGCGAATTCCTGGCAGCTCGCCACCCGGCCGGCAGCCCGCCGGTCAAGGTCGCCTGGTTCCCCGGACCGGCCGGTGCCGGCTGGGTCGAGGCCGGCAACAAGGGCTTCCTCGAGGCGATCAAGGGCTCGGCCGTCCAGGTCGTCGAGACCAAGTACGGCGACACCGGCAAGGAGGTCCAGGCCAAGCTGGTCGAGGACACGCTCGAGGCGCATCCCGACGTCGCCTACATCGTCGGCACCGCGGTCACGGCCGAAGCCGCGATCCCCATCCTGCGCACCCGCGGCCTGCAGGACAAGGTCAAGATCGTCTCCTATTACTACACCCCCGGTGTCGATCAGGGTATCCGCCGCGGTCAGATCCTGGCGGCGCCGACCGACTCGCCGGTGATCCAGGGCCGGATCGCCGTCGACCAGGCGATCCGCATCCTCGAGGGCCAGGACTATCTCAAGCACGTCGGGCCGGCGCTGTTCGTCGTGACACAAGACAACATCAAGGATTTCGACACCACGTCGACGCTCGCCCCGGCCGGCTTCAAGCCGACCTTCAAGGTGCCCTGAGAGGCGGTAGCCGGCGGTCGGAGCCCGGTCCCTTGGACCAGCCTCTCCTCGAGCTGCGCGGGGTCACCAAGGCCTATCCCGGGGTGCTGGCCCTCGACCGGGTCGACCTCGAGCTGCGGGCCGGCGAGGTCCACGTGCTGTTCGGCGAGAACGGTGCCGGCAAGTCGACGCTGATCTCGCTCGTGGCCGGCGTGCAGCGGCCGGACGCGGGCGAGATCCGCCTCTTCGGCCGCCGGCTCGAGGCGGGCTCGGTGCACGAGGCCAGAGCGGCCGGGATCTCCGCCGTCTTCCAGGAGTTCTCGCTGGTCCCGCAGCTCACCGTGGCGCAGAACATCGTGCTCGGCGACGAGCCGACCCGCGGGCCGTTCCTCGACCCGCGGGCGGCGCGGGCGCGGGCCCGCGAGCTCTTGGAGCGGCTGGGCTTCGAGCTCGACCCCGACCTGCCGGTCGCCCGGCTCGCCCGCGCCGAGCAGCAGATGGTCGAGATCGCCAAGGCCTTCCGCACCGATCCCCGCGTGCTGATCCTGGACGAGCCCACCGCCTCGCTCACCGAGCGCGAGGTGGCCCGCCTCCTGGCCCTGGTCGAGCAGCTCAAGGATCGCGGCGTGGGGATCCTCTACATCACCCATCGGATGGGCGAGATCCGCCGGATCGGCGATCGGGTGACGGTGCTGCGCGACGGGCGCAAGATCGCCACCGTCCCGGCCTCCACCCCCGAGGACGAGCTCGTCCGCCTCATGACCGGCCGCACCATCGAGCAGATCTTCCCGCCCCTGCCCCCGGCGCCCACGGGCGCGCCCGTGCTCGAGGTCGAGGGCTTGTGGACCCGCGAGGGCAGCGTGCGCGGCGTCGACTTCGCGCTGCGCGCGGGCGAGATCCTGGGCCTGGCGGGGCTCGTGGGCTCGGGCAAATCCGAGACCGCGCGGGCGATCTTCGGCATCGAGCCGATCGATCGGGGCCGCGTGCTCCTGGACGGCGAGCCGCTGCGTGAGCTCGCACCCGGCCGGCTGCTCGAGCGCGGCGTACTCTACCTGCCGCCCGATCGGCGCGAGGAAGGGCTCGCCATGGTCCGGCCGGCGCGGGAGAACATGACCCTCGCGGCCCTCGACCGACCCGAGCTCGGGCCGGGCCCCTGGCTCTCCCGCTTCGCCGAGGCCAAGCTCGTGGTCGCGCTCGCCCGGCGCATCGAGCTGCGGCCGGGCTCACCCGAAACGCCGGTCGAGCAGCTCTCCGGTGGCAACCAGCAGAAGGTGCTGTTCGCCCGGGCGCTCGCCCGGCCGATCCGCCTCTTGATGCTCGACGAGCCGACCGTGGGCGTGGACATGGCCACCCGCGCCGCGCTCTACCGGCTGATCGTCGAGCTGGCCGAAAAGGGCACCGCCGTGCTCCTGGTCTCCTCCGATCTGCCGGAGATCCTCCACCTCGCCCATCGCGCGCTGGTCTTCCACCGCGGCCGCATCCAGGCCGAGCTGTCCGGCGAGGGGCTGGTCGAGGAGGCGGTGCTGCGGCACTTCTTCGAACGGGAGGCGGCGTGATCGGCGCCGAGCGCAGCCCGGTGGACGAGCGCGGGCGCGGGCCCGGCGGCGTCGTGGGCACGGTGCTCGTGCGGCTGTTCGTGCGCCTCGGCGTCCTGCCCTTCCTGCTCCTCGTGGCGGTGGTCGTCTTCGCCTCGCTCTCCGAGAACTTCCTGACGCTGCGCAACCTCACCAACGTGGTGCGCCAGGCCGTCTATCTGCTGGTCGTCTCGCTGGGCCAGATGTTGGCCCTTCTCACCGGCGGGTTCGATCTCTCGGTGGGCACGATCCTGGCCCTGACCTCGGTGGTCGCGGCCTCGGTCATGGCCTGGGCGCACGCCGCCTTCCCCGATCTCGTCTGGCTGTCGATCGGGCTCGGGGCGCTCGCCGGCCTTCTGGCCGGTGCTGCGGTCGGGGCGATCAACGGCCTGGGCGTGGCGCTGTTCGGCGTGTCGCCCTTCATCATGACCTTGGGCATGGCCTCGGTCGGCTTCGGGATCGCGCTCTATCTGACGGGCGGCGTGCCGGTCTACGGCATGCCCGTGGAATTCGGCGAGATCTTCGGCTTCGGCGATCTGTGGGGCGTGCCGGTGCCGATCCTCGTGGCCGCGCTCTCGGTCGTGGCGATGATGGTGCTGGTCGACCGCACCCGGCTCGGGCGGGCCTTCTACGCCGTGGGCGGCAATCTCAAGGCGGCGCGCCTGTCCGGCATCGACACCCGCCGGGTGCTGTTCGCCACCTACGTCCTGTGCGCGCTTCTGGCCGCGCTCGGCGGGCTGTTGCTGACCGCCCGGCTGGACACGGGCGAGGCCAACATCGGCGCCTCGATGCCGCTCGAATCGATCGCCGCCTGCGTGATCGCCGGCGTGTCGCTGCGCGGCGGGGTGGGCCGGGTCGAGAACGTGGTCCTGGGTGCCTTGTTCATCGTGCTCGTGCAGAACGGCATGAACCTGGCCCGGATCGAATCCTACCTGCAGACCGTGGTGCTGGGTCTGCTCCTGATCCTCGCGGTGATCGCCGACCAGCTCCGGCTGCGGTTCCTGGCGACACTGCGCAGCCGCGGATGAACGCCTTGATCACCATCAACTGCGACATGGGCGAGAGTTACGGCTTGTGGCGGATGGGCGACGATCGCGGCCTCATGCCGCTGGTCGACCTCGCCAACGTCGCCTGCGGCTTCCACGCCTCGGATTTCGAGCACATGCACGCCACCGTGCGGCTGGCCAAGGCGCACGGGGTCGAGGTCGGCGCCCATCCCTCGCTGCCCGACCGGCAAGGCTTCGGCCGCCGGGTGATGACCATGCGCCGCGAGGAGCTGCGCGATTGCCTGCTCTACCAGATCGGCGCGCTCTCCGCCTTCCTGCGCGCCGAGGGCATGGAGCTCCATCACATCAAGCCGCACGGCGCGCTCTACGGCATGGCCGCCCGCGACCCCGAGGTGGCGCACGCGATCTGTGATGCCGCCGACGTGTTTCCGGTGCCGATCCTGGGCATGGCCGGCACCGAGCAGGAGCGCGTCTACGCCGCCCGCGGCCATCGCATGCTGCGCGAATTCTACGCCGACCTCGACTACGACGACGACGGCCGGCTCGTGATCACCCGCGAGCACGCGGCCGTCGAGCCGCAACGGGCGGCCGAGCGCGTGGTCCGCGCGGTGCGCGAAGGTCTCGTCCGCTCGATCGGCGGGCGCGACCTGCCGGTGGCCGTGGACACGGTGTGCGTCCATTCCGACACGCCCGATGCGGTGGCGATCGCCCGCGCGGTTCGCGAGGCCCTCTCCGGCCTCGCCGCCGGCGCGAGGTGAAACGAGGCTCGAAGGTTCGCGAGGAGGACAGGTCGATGGCCCGGATGGAGATCGTCTCGCCCCTGCCCGGCACCTTCTACCGCCGGCCGGCCCCCGATCAGCCGCCCTACAAGAGCGAGGGCGATCCGGTGGCACCGGGCGACGTGATCGGCCTGGTCGAGGTCATGAAGTCCTTCAACGAGGTGAAGAGCGAGGTCGCCGGCCGGCTCGTGCGTTTTCTCGTCGAGAACGAGGACGCGGTCATGGCCGGCCAGCCCTTGGCCGAGGTCGAGGGCTGAGCCCTTGGCGATCCGCACGCTGCTGGTGGCCAATCGCGGCGAGATCGCGCTGCGCATCCAGCGCGCCGCGCGCGAGCTCGGCATCCGCGTGGTCCAGGCCCATTCCAGCGCCGATGCCGACTCGCTGCCCGTGCGCCTGGCCGACGAAGCGATCGAGATCGGCCCGCCGCCCGCCAAGCGCTCCTATCTCTCGATCCCGGCCCTGATCGAGGCGGCCCGCCGCAGCGGTGCGGACGCCATCCACCCGGGCTACGGCTTCTTGGCCGAGAACGGCGAGTTCGCCGATGCCTGCGAGGTGGCCGGGATCACCTTCGTGGGCCCGACGGGCGACACGATCCGGGCCATGGGCGACAAGGTCCAGGCGCGGCGGCTGGCCGCCGAGGCCGGTGTCCCCACCGTGCCCGGCAGCGCCGGGCGGATCCACGAGCTGGCCGAGGCCGAGCCCGTGCTCGCCCGCACGGGCTTCCCGGTGATGATCAAGGCGGCCGCGGGCGGCGGCGGGCGCGGCATCCGCATCGCCCGCGACCGCGACGAGCTCGCCCGGCTGTGGCCCCAGGCCCGCGCCGAGGCGCTGGCCGCCTTCGGCGACGGCGGGCTCTATCTCGAGCGGGTGGTCGAGAAGGCCCGCCACGTCGAGGTCCAGATCCTGGGCGACGGCGAGCGGGTGATCCATCTGGGCGAGCGCGACTGCTCGCTGCAACGCCGCCGCCAGAAGCTGTGGGAGGAGGCTCCCGCCCCGCGCCTCGATCCGGCGCTGCGGCGCGAGCTGTGCGCGGCGGCCGTGCGACTGGCCGAGGCGGTCCGCTACCGCGGCGCCGGCACGGTCGAGATGCTGGTCGACGAGGCCTCCGGGGCGTTCTACTTCCTGGAGATGAACACCCGCATCCAGGTCGAGCATCCGGTGACCGAGGAGATCACCGGCATCGACCTGGTCAAGGCCATGTTGACGATCGCCGCCGGCGCCCCGCTCCCCTGGCGGCAGGAGGAGATCGGCTTTTCCGGCCACGCCATCGAGGTCCGCATCAACGCCGAGGATCCGGCGCGCGGCTTCGCCCCCGCTCCCGGGCGGATCGAGCGGCTGCAGCTGCCGGGCGGCCCCGGCGTCCGGTGGGATTCCGCGCTCTTCGCCGGCTACCAGGTGCCGCCCTTCTAAGATTCGCTGCTCGCCAAGCTCGTCGTGCGCGGCCGCGATCGCGAGGAAGCCCTGGCCCGGCTGGAGCGGGCGCTGGGTGAGCTCGCGATCGAGGGGATCCCCACCACCGCTTCCTTGCACCGCCGGCTCGTCGCGGCCGAGCCGGTGCGCCGCTTCGAGGTCCACACCGGCTGGCTCGAGGATTGGCTTACCGCCACGGGCGCGGGCTAGGCCCGGCCGGCCGGCTTGCAGGAGAGGGCGAGGATGGCATCGCGATATTCCTTCGGCGGCGACGAGCATCTCTTCGTCGAGATCGACGAGGCGATGTCGCTCGAAGCCTTCTTCAAGAGCCTGTCGATCTGCACCGCCGTGAAGGAGGCGCAGATCCGCGGGGTGAGCGAGATCTGCCCGGCCAACGCCTCCTTCCAGATCAAGTTCGACCCCGACGTGATCGCACCGGCCGACATCGAGGCGGAGGTGCGGCGGATCGAGGAGCGCGCCGAGGCCTCGCACCGGATCACCACCCGGATCATCGAGGTGCCGGCCTTCTTCCGCGATCCCTGGACCACCGAGACCTTGATGCGGTTCCGCGACCGCCACCAGGACCCGAACGCCACCGACCTCGAATTCGCCGCCCGGATCAACAACTACCCCTCGGTCGAGGCGTTCCTTTCCGCCTTCACGGGCTCGCCCTGGTTCGTCTCCATGGTCGGCTTCGTGGCCGGCCTGCCGTTCCTCTACCAGATGGTCGAGCGCCGCCGGCAGATCCAGGTGCCCAAATATCTGCGGCCGCGAACCGACACGCCGGCGCTGACCATCGGCTTCGGCGGCTGCTTCGGCTGCATCTATTCGGTGCGCGGTGCCGGCGGCTACCAGATGTTCGGCATCACACCCATGCCGATCTACGACCCGAACCAGAAGATCTCCTATCTCCAGGACTTCATGTGCCTGTTCCGCCCGGGCGACATCCTGGTCTGGAAGCCGATCGACCGCGAGGGCTACGATTCGATCAAGGCCGATGTCGAGGCCGGCCGGTTCGTGCCGAGGATGGCCGAGGTGACCTTCGACCTCGACGCCTTCGAGCGCGACGTCGACGGGTTCAACAAGAGCTTGCTGGAGGCGCTCCATGCTTGAGGTCGTCCGCCCCGGCCTGTCGACCACGGTCCAGGACCTCGGCCGCCCCGGCTACTACCACCTGGGCATCCCGATCTCCGGGGCCATGGACCGGCTCGCCGCCCGCGCCGCCAACCTCCTGGTCGGCAATCCGGAGGACGCGGCACTCCTGGAATGCCCGTTCATGGGCCCCGAGCTCGCCTTCGCGGACGAGCGCACGGTGGCCGTGACCGGGGCCGAGATCGAGCCGCGCGTCGACGGCGCGCCGCGGCCCACCTGGACCTCCTTCGTGGTCCGCAAGAGCCAGGTCCTCTCCTTCGGCTATCTGAAGAAGGGGGCGCGGATCTACCTCGCGATCTCGGGCGGGATCGACGTGCCGCCGGTGCTGGGCTCGCGCTCGACCTACGCGCTCGGCGCGCTCGGCGGCTTCCACGGCCGCAAGCTCGAGGCCGGCGACCGGCTGCCGCTCGGCCCCGGCGCCGGGGCCGGCGAGGGCCGCAGCGTGCCCGAGCCGCTTCGCCGGATGCCCGAGACGCCGGCCCGGCTGCGCGTGTTGCCCGGGCTCTACTGGCACCGGCTCACCGAGGAGGCCAAGGCGAGCTTCTTCGAGGACAGCTGGAAGGTGGCCCCGGAGGCCGATCGCATCGGCTATCGCTTCCGCGGTGGGCGGCCGTTGAGCTTCGTGCCGCGCGAGCAGCCCTTCGGCGCCGGCTCGGATCCCTCCAACATCGTCGACGCCGCCTATCCCTACGGCTCGATCCAGGTGCCCGGCGGCACCGAGCCGATCGCGCTGCACCGCGACGCCGTCTCGGGCGGCGGCTACATGATGCTGGGTACCGTGATCTCCGCGGACATGGACCTGATCGGCCAGCTCCAGCCGCACACGCCCACCCGCTTCCTCGCCTGCGACATGGCCGAGGCGTTGCGGGCCCGGGCCGAGCGCCGCAAGCTCCTGGACGCGATCCGCGCGGCCCTGGCCTGAGGGGCCCCCGCGGAGCGCCCTCGACCACGACCTCGAGCAACTGGGGACCCCCGATGAGCCGTACGCTTGCCGCCCGTCTGTGGCCCGTCGAAGCCGGCGGCGCCACCGCGCGCGCGATCGTCTTGATGATCGCCGGATCGCTCCTGCTCACCGCCTCGGCCAAGCTGCAGGTGCCGTTCTGGCCCGTGCCCATGACCATGCAGACCTTCGTGGTCCTGGTGATCGGCGCCACCTACGGCTCGACGCTCGGCGCCGCGACCGTGGCCCTCTATCTCGTCCAAGGTGCGCTTGGCCTGCCCGTGTTCGCCCGCGGTGCCGGCCTCGCCTACATGACGGGCCCCACCGGCGGCTATCTCCTGGGCTTCCTCCTGGCCACCTGGCTCGTGGGCAAGCTCGCCGAACAGGGCCTCGATCGGCGCTGGCTCACGGCCCTCGGCCTGTTCCTGCTGGGCGACCTCGTGATCTTCGCCTGTGGGGTGGTTTGGCTCGCCGCGCTGATCGGGATCGAGAAGGCCTGGGCCGCCGGCGTGCTGCAGTTCCTGCCGGCGGAAGCGCTCAAGATCGCCTTGGCCATGGCCGTCCTGCCGCTCGCCTGGCGGCTGGTCGGCCGCGCCGAGCGTTGAGGCAACGGGCCGGGCGGCCGCCGCCGTCCGGCCTTCCACACCGTCCGGGGAGGAGGTCCGCGCCATGACCGAGCGGTTGATCGGAGCGGCGATCCCGCGCAAGGAGGACGCCCGGTTCCTGCGCGGCCTCGGCCGCTACACGGACGATCTCTCCTTCCCGGGCCAGGCCCACGCCGTGATCCTCCGCTCGCCCCACGCCCACGCCCGGATCCGCGCGATCGACGCCGCGGCCGCCCGGGCGATGCCGGGGGTGCTTCTGGTGCTCACCGGCGAGGATCTGGCGGCCATGGGCGTGGGCGGGCTGCCCTGCGGCTGGCAGGTCACGGGCGTGGACGGCAAGCCCATGGCCGAGCCGCCGCACCCGGTGCTGGCCCGCGAGATCGTCCGCCACCAGGGCGAGCCCATCGCATTGGTCGTGGCCGAGACCCTTGCCAAGGCCAAGGACGCGGCCGAGGCGGTCAGGGTCGATCTCGAGGCCCTGCCGGCGGTGACCGACGCCCTGGCGGCGCTCGCCCCGGACGCCCCGCTGGTCCACGCCGAGCTCGGCCACAATCGCTGCTACGAATGGACCATCGGCGACCGGGCGGCGGTGGATGCGGCCTTCGCGCGGGCCGCGCGGGTGGCCGAGGTCGAGCTCGTCAACAACCGGCTCGTCCCCAACGCCCTCGAGACCCGCGCCTGCAACGCGGTCCACGATCCGGCGGCGGATTCCTGGACGGTCTACCTCACCACCCAGAACCCGCACGTGATCCGGCTCTTGATGGCGGCCTTCGTGCTGAAGGTGCCCGAGCACAAGCTGCGCATCGTGGCCCCCGACGTGGGCGGCGGCTTCGGCTCCAAGATCTACCATTATCCCGAGGAGGTGCTCTGCACGCTCGCCGCCAAGCTCACCGGCCGGCCGGTCAAGTGGACCGCCGAGCGGAGCGAGGCCTTCTTGTGCGACGCGCACGCCCGCGATCACGTGACGCGCGCCCGCCTCGCGCTCGACGAGGCCGGCACCTTCCTCGCGCTCGAGGTCGACACGGTGGCCGACATGGGGGCCTATCTCTCGACCTTCGCCCCCTCGATCCCGACCTATTTCTACGCGTTGATGTTCTCGGGCCAGTACCGCACGCCGGCGATCCACGTGCGGGTGCGCGCGGCCTTCACCCACACCCCGCCCGTCGACGCCTATCGCGGCGCCGGCCGGGCCGAGTGCACGTACGCCCTCGAGCGCGTGGTGGAGCGCGCAGCGCGCGTGAGCGGCCTCGATCCGGTCGAGATCCGCAAGCGCAATCTCGTCCCGAAGGACGCCTTCCCGTTCGCGAGCCCGGTGGGCGTGGTCTACGACACGGGTGATTTCGCGCGCGGGCTCGAGCTCGCCCTGGCGGAAGCCGACTGGGACGGCTTTCCGGCGCGCCGGGCCGCCTCCGAAGCGCGCGGCCGGCTGCGCGGCCGGGGCCTCGCGCTCTGGATCGAATCCTCGGGTGCCGCGCCCTCCAAGGCGGTCACCGCGCTCGGCTGCCGCGCCGGGCTCTTCGAGGCGGCCAAGATCCGCGTCCACCCCACGGGCTCGGTCACCGTCTACACCGGCGCCCACAGCCACGGCCAGGGCCACGAGACGACCTTCGCCCAGGTCGTGGCCGACAAGTTCGGCCTGTCGATCGACCAGGTCGAGGTCGTCCACGGCGACACCGCGGCCGTACCCTTCGGCATGGGGACCTACGGCTCGCGCTCGATGGCGGTGGGCGGCGGCGCGCTGGCGCTGGCCGCCGACAAGGTGATCGAGAAGGGCAAGAAGATCGCCGCCCACATCCTGGAGGCGGCCGAGACCGACATCGTCTTCGAGAACGGCAGGTTCGAGGTCGCCGGCACCGACAGGGCGCTCGGCTGGGTGCAGATGAGCCTGGCGGCGCACGTGCCCGCCAACTACCCCTTGGACCGGCTGGAGCCGTGCATCGAGGAGAACGCCTTCTACGACCCGCCCAACTTCACCTTCCCCAACGGGGCCTTCGTCTGCGAGGTGGAGGTCGACCCGGAGACGGGCGTGGTCACCGTCGACCGGCTCTCCGGCGTGCACGACGTGGGCACCCCGATCAACCCGCTCGTGATCGAGGGCCAGGTGCAGGGCGGCGTGGCGCAGGCCATCGGCCAGGCGCTCATGGAGCGGGTGGTGTTCGATTCCTCGGGCCAGCTCGCGAGCGGCTCCCTGCTCGACTATCGCCTGCCGCGCGCGGCCGACCTGCCGTCGATCGGCACCGCCCTCAACACCGTGCCCTGCGCCCACAATCCCTTGGGCGTGAAGGGCGCGGGCGAATCCGGGGCGACCGGCGCCACGGCCGCGGTCGTCAACGCGCTCCTCGACGCGCTCGCCCCGCTCGGCATCGAGACGATCGACATGCCGGCGACGCCCGAGCGGGTATGGCGGGCGATCGCCGAGGCGCGGGCGCGCGGCACGGCCCGAGCCGGTAGTGCCGGGTGATCGCCCGGGCTCGCCCGGTCGACCTCCTCCTCCTGATCCTGGCGCTCGCCGCCGCGGCCTGGGCGCTCCTGGAGCTCGAGCGGCCCCGCGCCGGGGTGGCGATCACGCCCGACCTCGTCGCCGGGACGATCCCGGTCGAGCGGGTCGAGCTCGCGGGCACGCCGCCCGGGCCGGTCGTGGTGATCGCCCACGGCTTCTCGGGCTCGAGCCTGCTCATGCGCTCGCTGGCCCTCGATCTGGCCCGCGCCGGCCTTCGCGTCCTGGCCTTCGACTTCCCGGGCCACGGCCGCAACCCCGCGCTCCTCGAAGGCGACCTGTTCCGCATCGAGGGCGCCTCCGCCCGGCTCGTGGCCGCCACGCGGGCGGTGCTGGCCGAGGCGCGGCGGATCGGCGACGGCAGGGTGGCGCTGCTGGGCCACTCGATGGCCGGCGACGTGCTCGTGCGCACCGCCGCCCTCGAGCCCGACGTCGCCGCGGTGGTGGCGATCTCGCTCTTCTCGCCGGCCGTCACGGCCGAGCAGCCGCGCAACCTGCTCGTGATCGCGGGCGCGTGGGAAGGCCGGCTCGCCGCCGAGGCGCTACGGGTGGTGGGGC
>FWPV01012936.1_pt1 | contig 12684 bp, 11 predicted proteins | sample 2228371 | NCBI WGS metagenome assembly FWPV01 (sample SAMEA103939776, study PRJEB20133) | metagenome | reverse complement strand
ATTAATAGATGAGCCTAAACTAAGAAAGCTCTATGCTTATATTTTAGGCATTCCTTTTGTAGATCTTTCTAAAAATATTGTTGCCTCTGATATTTTACAGATAATTCCGGAACCCATTGCTAAAAAGTATAATATCATTGCTTTTGAAAAAAATGGTCGGGAGCTGCGAGTGGCAATGCTTAATCCGGAAGACATTCAGACAATTGATTTTATAAAAAAGAAAACTGGTCTTAAAATTGTGCCTTGTCTTACTTCGGAAGAAAGTATTAAAGCAATTCTTAAGCAATATGAAAAAAGTCTCAAAGCTGAATTTGGTGATATTATAACAAAAAGTTCAGATGAAGTTCAGGTCAGTGACGAAGAAGATCAAGATCTGGAAAAAATTGCAGAGGATTTGCCAGTAGTGCGTATTGTGGATACCTTGCTTAAACATGCTATTTTACAGTCAGCTAGTGATATTCACATTGAACCGCAGGAACATGAAGTTAGGGTTCGTTACCGAATAGACGGAATTTTACATGATGCGATGAGTCTTCCTAAACAAATAATGCCGGGTATTGTGGCTAGAATTAAAGTGCTTTCTAATTTAAAATTGGATGAACATCGCCTACCTCAAGATGGGCGTTTTAAAATTGAAAAAGATGATTATAAAATTTCTTTCCGGGTAAGCATCTTGCCAGTTTTTGATGGAGAAAAAATAGTGATGCGTCTTTTAGATGAATCAGCCAAAGGTTTGACCTTGGAAAAAATGGGATTATGGGGAGAGGCTTTAGAGATTGTACATCGGCAAATCAAGCGTCCCAATGGCATGATTCTTGTTACAGGTCCAACAGGCAGTGGAAAAACAACAACCCTTTATACAGTAATGGATATTCTTAATACTCCCGAAGTTAATATCAGTACTGTAGAAGATCCGGTAGAATATCGAATGCCAAGAATTAATCAAACGCAAGTAAACGCTAAAATTGGTATGACTTTTGCGGCAGCTTTGCGTTCACTTCTGCGTCAAGATCCAGATATTTTAATGGTAGGTGAAATTAGAGATAATGAAACTTTGGAAATCGCTATTCATGCGGCAATGACTGGCCATTTAGTGCTTTCTACTTTGCACACTAATAGTGCAGCTGGGGCTTTACCGCGAATGTTGGATATGGGAGCGGAACCATTTTTAGTGGCTTCTACTACTAATGTGATTATTGCTCAACGTTTAGTAAGAAGACTTTGCCCGGAGTGTCGTGCGGAATATTCTCTTTCTGAAAAAGAAACGAAAGCTTTAAGCGCTACTTTTAATTTAGAAGAAATTATGGCTTTTCTTAAGTCTTGTAAGGATTTAAAAAGTAAAATTAAATCTACGGATAATTGGGAAAATTTGAAATTTTTTAAACCTAAAGGTTGTGAACAGTGTAATCACGAAGGTTATCATGGACGTTCTGGTATATATGAAGTGTTAGAAGTAGATCAAGATATTCAAAAACTAATTACTCAACAGGTTTCAGCAGATGAATTGGAAAAAAAAGCCAAAGAAAAAGGTATGGTTACTATGGTTATGGATGGTTTTTATAAAGCTGTTCAAGGAATAACCTCGATTGAGGAAATATTGAGAGTGACTAAAGAATAATTAAAAATTTAAAAATCAAAGTTTAAAATAAAAGTATTTGCTTTGTTTATGGTTTGTAAATAATTATTGCAAAAATAGAAAAAACCTTGTGTTTTGATATTTACAAAATTTATAATTTATCATTATATGCCAAAGTTTATTTATACTGCCAAAGCAGCAGACGGAAAATCTAAAGGAGGAGAAATTACAGCTTCTGATGAAAGAGCGGTGGTTCAACAATTGCGTACTGAAGGTTATATCCTGACTTCTATTAAAAAAATAGAAGGAAAGGAAAATAAGGTTAGTGTGAGTTTAATGGGTCGTTTGCAAAAAGTACCACTTAAAGAAAAAATGATGTTTGCCAGAAATTTGAGCGTGATGATTTCCTCGGGTCTTACAGTTTCTAGAGCTGTTTATAATCTGGGAGCGCAAACTAAAAATAAAAGTTTTAAAAAAATACTGGAAAGCCTTTTTGAGGATTTACAGAGTGGTAAAAATTTAAGCGAAGGATTAGCTAAATATCCGTCAGTTTTTAGTGAGCTTTTTGTGAATATGGTAAAAGTAGGTGAAGCGGGAGGAAATTTAGATGAGGTTCTTAATATTGTTGCTACCCAATTGGAAAAAGAGCATGAACTTTTAAGCAAGGTTAGGGGAGCGATGATGTATCCTTCGGTAATTATTGTAGCTATGATTGGTATTGGGATACTAATGCTTACTTATATACTTCCCAAAATTACTGGAGTTTTTAAGGATATGGATGTTGAGTTGCCGCCCACTACCCAGTTTATAATAAAATTAAGTGATATTTTCAAAGAACATAGCTTGTTAGTGGCTTTAAGCTTCGTATTTTTAGTTGTTTTTCTAAAAATATTTTTAGGAACGCCGGCGGGTAAAAAGACTTTAAGTTTTCTTACCCTAAAACTGCCTATTGTTAATAATATTGTTATCAAAGTTAATTGCGCGCGTTTTGCCAGAATTTATAGCTCCTTGCTTAGGAGTGGAATTAATGTGACTGACGCTCTACAAATTGTTTCTAACACTCTTTCCAATTTTTATTACAAGAAAGCTATAGAAAAAGGAATAGAACAAATTCAAAAAGGAATACCGCTTAGTAAAATTGTTAGTTCAAATGAGAAAATTTTTCCAGTATTGGTAACACAAATGATTGAAGTAGGGGAAGAAACGGGAAAAACTGAGGCAGTGCTTATGAAGCTGGCTGAATTTTATGAAGAAGAAGTCAATCAGATTACTAAGAATATGTCCAGCATTATTGAACCAGTTTTGATGATTTTGATTGGCGGAGCGGTTGGTTTTTTTGCAGTTGCTATGCTTCAGCCAATGTATGGTTTAATGGAAAACATTAAGTAAAATAAAAATGCAAAAATCAAAATGCAAAAATAAGGTGTTGCTTTGTGGCGGCTTCTTAAACAGAAAAAAAACTGGTTTTACTTTAATTGAAGCGTTAGTTTTTCTTTTTATTTTTTCTGTTATTGTTGTAACTTTCTATTCAGTTTGGGTTGTAGGTACAAATCAAATTCTTTTATCAAAAAATCGCTTAATGGCTTTAGCACTGGCTAATGAAAAAATGGAAATTTTACGTAATATGAGTTATGATGATATTGCTTTAACTACTAGTAATCCACCCGGTATTCTACTTCAAAATGAAACTGTAACTAGAAATAATCAAACCTTTAATGTTTTGACGCAAATTAGCAAAATTGATGATCCCTATGATGGAACACTTGGAGGAAATCCAAATGATACAAATTTTGTTGACTATAAACTAGTTAAAATAACTGTTTCTTGGAATGATGGAACTCAGAGAGTTTCACTTTCCTCACGGTTTGTTCCATCTGGAATTGAACAACCAGTTCCCGGACAGGGTGTGCTGGTAATAAATGTTACTAGTGACAAAGCTGGTGGAGTTCCTGTTGCTAATAGCACTGTTCGTGTTGTAAATTCTGAGCTGGGTTTTGACGAAACTCATAGTACTGATGGATTTGGTAGACTTATGCTGGTCGGTCTTTCCGAATCAATCAAAAAATACGAAATCACACTGACCAAATCTGGATATGAAACTATTTCAACTTTAGCTCCTTATCCTGAAGGTCCATATAATCCTCCTGCCCATGAACATGCGTCAGTTATAGCTGCTGCTGTTAATGTTATAGATATTTTTCAAAATCAACTAGCTAATTTAAATGTGAAAACGGTTGATTATCTGGGTAATAGCGTAGCTAATATCGATTACCACCTGAAAGGAGGAAGAAAACTGGGCATCAATCCTAATCCTCCCAATGATGAAGTTTATTCAATTGATGAAAGTTTTGAAACCAATTCTAGCGGAGAAAAAAATCATAGTGGCATTAGTCCAGGTAACAATTATGAATTTACTCTCGAAGAGACAGGATATGTAATAATTGGAATTGATTCTGTTATGCCTTTTTCATTGATACCAGGAGAAACAAAAACATTGACGGTAAAAGTTAGTCCTAATAATGTAACGGCCATCCTTGTTCAAGTAAAAGATAGTACGAGCGAAATGCCAATTGAAGGAGCTAATGTTCAATTAACTAAAGATGGAGGTTATGATGTGACAATTGTAACTGGCAGTGATGGAATGGCTTTCTTTCCCAATACTGCTGAGCCACCGTTTGTTTCTGGCACTTATAATCTCAATATTACCGCTAATGGTTATCAGAATTACTCTAATTCAGTTGATGTCAATGAAAATCAATTAAGGGAAGAGACAATATTATTAACTACTTCTTAAGGGTTAAATATTAAAAATAATTAGCATGCTGAGAAAATTTTACAGTGGAATGAGTTTATTGGAAATGTTGATTGCCATCTCAATATTTACAATCGGGATGACTGGCTTTTCTTTACTTTTTGCCAATTCGTGGAGACAAAATGCTTACACGCTGGAAATGGGAATGACAGCAATGATTACCTCGCGAAATGTAAATAAAATGGTAAAATATATTCGTGAAGTACGACAAGGGGATGACGGATCATATCCTGTTCAATTAGCTGATGACAATGAGTTGATAGTCTTTTGTGATTATGACAAAGATGGAAAAACTGAGCGTCTACATTTTTACTATGATGAAGATAACCATACTCTTTATATGGGAGTGCGGCGTCCAAGTTCCAGTTTTCCTATTACTTACGTTTCTGGTGATGAATCAGTTCAGGTAGTTTCTGCGCATGTAGTAAATGCAACAAGTAATCCAGTTTTTGCTTATTATGATGGAAAATATCCAGAAAATAGTTCAAATAATCCTATTGAGACACCAGCTGTGCCCCCCAATGTAAGATTGGTCAGAATAACTATTCATATGAATATTGATCCCAATCGAGCGCCGGATAATATTGAAATAAAATCATTTGCGGAAATGAGAAACTTAAACGATCATGATCGTTTTGGAATTTAATTAAACATCAAGCTATTATGATTTTTCTAAGCTTAAAAAATTCTAAAAAAATAAGAAAAGAAATTAAGAAAGCAAGCTTTAAGAATAAATTTTTCTTTATTGAAAGTAAAAGTTTTAAAAAAGCATATCTATTTTCTACAAGAAAAAGTGGTTCGGCTCTGGTTTATGGCTTAGTGATAATGACAGTAGTTTGCATTCTTTTAACTTCTATAATTAGTTTCATTGCTTCTCAATTGAAGTTCAGTTCTCACCGGATTGAGCAAGAGGTTGCTTTTCAAATTGCTGAGGCCGGTATTTATTATTACCGTTGGTATTTAGCTCATGCTACTGCTGGAATGAACGTTCAACAACTCAGAGCTTTTTGGCAAGATAGTTCAACACTTGGGGTATCCGAGGATTTTTCCCAGAATTATTATGATCCTCAGTCTGGTCAATTATTAGGTACTTATACCATTCATTTAGATCCTCCAGATATTTATTCAACTATTGCTACTATTACTTCAACAGGAACTTCAGCTAAAACTGGTCTTGAAAGAAAAGTTAAAGTTAGATTTAGAAGACCTTCTTGGAGTGAATATATGTGGATTATTCATAGCTATGTTTTTTTTGGAGACGATGCTGTTGTTTATGGCAGAGTTCATTCAAATACCGGCATCCGTTTTGATGGTACAGCTTATAATACTGTAAGTTCTCATGTGCCAAGATTTACAGATCCAGATCATTCAACTCACAATCCTGAATTTGGAGTACATACTCATATTAATCCACGCGATCCAGTTGCGCCTTCCTATCCTTGGCCTGAAGGTACTGTGCCTAACCGACCAGATATTTTTCGAGGTGGTCGGCAGTTTCCGGTTCCAGAGATAAATTTTACTGGAGTTCAAAGCGATCTTAATTTTATGAAAAAAACAGCTTGTAATTTTAATGAAAATACTAATTCATGTTCTATTATTAATGGTTGTTGGGAGGCTGGTTGTTATTTCAATAATGCTGGCGCCGGTCGCCGGATAATTTTAAAAACTGATGGTACTTTTGATATTTGCACAGTTAATACAGGACGTTATAATACAACAACGCTTTCTATTTATACCTCTGGTAATAATAATTATCTAAGAGTTAGTGGTGGTGGCACTTGTGGTTCATGCAGCGGCTTATGTTTAGCTAATTATAATATTCCGCAAAATGGTGTTATTTTTGTGGAAAATAATGCTTGGGTGGAAGGTACAATTAATAATAAAAGAGTAACTATTGCCGCAGCTAACCTTACAGGCAGTGGTTCTCTAGTGGATATTTTTTTAGGGTATATTAATAGCCCTTCTAATAATTTGCTCTATACTAACCATGATGGCCGAGATGTAATTGGTTTAGTTGGACAAAGAAATATTCGAATTGGTCGAGATTGTCCAAGTGATTTTACAATTGAAGCTGCCTTATTAGCTCAAGATCAAACTGGAAAAGTATATCGTAGTTCTGAACTATATTCAGGTTATAATAAAACCCGACTTACCATTAATGGTGCTATTGCTTCTTATGGTCGACCTTATTTTAATTCAGGCAGTAATGGATTTTCCACTCGGGTTTATAATTTTGACAATAATTTGTTGTACTGGCCGCCACCCTATTTTCCTACTGGAACAGAGTATGCTATAGATTTGTGGGAAGAAATGTAGTAAAATATAAACACAAAAATGAAAATGCAAAAATCAAAATTTTGGTATTCGCTTCGCTTATAACTTGTTTACAATTAATAATTGCGAAGTGATTCAATAATTTTACATTTTGAAATTTACATTTTGAATTAACTAAAAATGTCTTTTTTTAATAAAAAAATTTTCAATTTTTCCCAGCCAGCCTTTGGATTAGATTTGAGCGATCTTTCTGTTAAAGTTGTGCAACTTGAAAGGAAGAGTGATTATGATTGTATTTGTGCTTTTGGTTCAGTACCGCTAACTTCGGGCAGCGTGATTGATGGGGAAGTTATGCGCCAAGATCAAGTAATAGAAGCAATAAAGAAAGTTGTTTCTTCTGCCGGACCGCGCAAGATAAAAAATAAAAAGGTAATTTGTTCTTTGCCGGAAACTAAAGCTTTTTTACGGCTAATAAGCATTCCTGAAATGCAGCAGGAGGAAGCTAAAGAAGCTATTAAATGGGAAATGGAAGCCAATATTCCCTTGCCGATAGATCAGGTTTATTATGACTGGCAGATTTTAGAGAAGAAAATAAGCAAAGATTCTTCTAAAATGGATGTTTTAGTAGTAGCGGTAGCTTGCAAGGTGATTGATCAATTTATGGAAATTATGAAATCAGTCGGACTGGAAGTTTGTGGTTTAGAAATAGAATCCATTGCTCAAGCCAGGGCCTTTCTTGGAGAAGAGGAAGAAAAACAAAAAATATCCACGCTGATTATGGATATTGGCGATCGTCGAACTAGTTTTTCTATTTCAGTAGGAAATGCAACTTGTTTTACTACTAGCGTTCCGCTTTCTTCTCAGTCTATGATTGATTCTATTTCTAAAGGCTTAGCAATAAGTCCTGAAGAAGCAGAAAAAATTAAAAAGGAAAAAGGTATCGGTTCTGTCATTCAGAATGATCCTCTTTTTCAAGCGCTAAAGCCTACTCTGGAGAATTTAGCTTCAGAACTAGAGAAATCAATAGATTTTTATCTTTCTGGTTTGGGTTATTCTGATTCGGTAGATAAAATTATTGTTTGTGGTGGTGGCGCCAATACTAAAGGAATTATTCCTTATTTAGCTCAGAAAATTAGCAGACCTGTAGAAATAGGAAATCCTTGGAAAAATATAAAAATTGGAAAAAATTTGCCTATTATAGAAAAAGATAAATCAGTCCAGTATTCAACAGCTATTGGACTGGCGCTTAAAGGATTATATTATGAAGATTTATCTTAATCTTCTTCCACAACAATATAAGGAAGAAATTGAAAAAAAGAAAATCTATAAAAAAATTTTGCATCAGGAAATAAGATTATTTTTCCCACTTTTACTTTTTTGGGTGGTGATTTTGGGAATTGTTTTTAGTTTTAAGGTTCAATACACTAGCTTGCAAGCTTCAAACCATTTCAGGGATACTCGTGAAGAAAATCGCAAATTAAAAATGTTTGAAGATTCTTTTAAAGAAACTAACACTAAACTAAATTTGCTTTCTGAGATAAATAAAAAAAGTATTCGCTGGTCTGAACCATTGATTGAATTAACACATCTTGTACCAGCAGGAGTGTATCTTACTAGTCTTGTTACTAGTGACTATGAAATTAAAGTAACTGGCAAGACTAGAACCAGAGATGATCTTAGGTTTTTTCAAAACAAAATTATAGAGGCTGAGTGTTTTGAAATGACTGAAATTCCTTTGCAAAATTTGGTAGTGGGAAACGATGCTGACTTTGAATTGGAATTTAAAGTTAAAAAAGAATGTCTAAATAAATGAAAGAAATACTAAAAAAATATAAAATAATTCTAAATATAATTATTTATCTAATTCTTATTAGCGCGTTTTTTCTATTGGCAATTAAACCAACTTTTGAATCAATAAAGGAGTATCAGAATAAAATACAAAAAACTCTTCTGGATCAAGAAAGCCAGGAAAAAAGAATTGCCAAAATACCTGAGTTAGAAAAGAAATATGAAGAATTGATGAAGGAAAAGGAAAGAATTGACTTTTTTTTCACTGAAGAAAAAGCGGTGGACTTGGTTGATGATTTGGAGAATTTGGCCAGACAAACCGGAAATGAAATTAATATTGAATTTCAAAAAAAAGAAGAAAATAAAACTGCTCAGGTGCGTTCAGAAAAAAAGAGTAGTGAAGAAAAAGACAAAATTTTAAAAAATCTTCCTCTAGAAGATTATCTTAAAATCAAAATAGGTTTGCGCGGATCTTTTGATAGTTTAATTAGTTTTTTGAAAAAAATAGAAAATATGAGATATTATTCAGATGTTATCTCTCTTAATATTGCTGCAGAAAAACTTTCTGAAGAAAATAAAAAGGTAATTTGAAATAGTCCGGTTAAAATTGAAACTCCTGAAACAGAAGAAAAAAATAATATCATTAATTCTACTCTTGAAGTTTTGCTCTATATTAAAAAATAAAAAATATGGATTTTAAAAAACCGCTTAAAATTTCTGCTGAAAATCTAAATTTCAAAAAAATATTGGTTAAAACTGGTTTAACTTTAATTAATCATCGACAGGTGATTTTTATTGTTTTGCTTATTTTTTCAGCTTTAGCTGGAATATATGTTTGGTATAGAAGTTTGTATGAAACTGAATGGACGCAAGAAGAAAAAGATAACTATAATCTTTCTCAGGCAAGAGAAGTTGATCTTAAAACAGAACTCTTTAGAGAAATAATAGAAAAACTAGACGAAAGAGAAAGAAGGTTTAAAGCTGAAAAACAAGAGGTTATAGATATTTTCCAGCCTTACTGAATCATTATAAAAAAAGAAAAAATTTAAAAATAATCCAGAAGGCTTGCAAATTACCCTGCGCTTTTAGTGCAGGGTAATTATAATTCAAAAATATCTTTTCTGAATTTTTTTAAATTCAAAAACTTACTTAGCTTCTAAAATCTAAAATCAACTTTTTTAAAAAATTTAGCGCCCCTTGTAGGATTTGAACCCACGACCTTCTGGTCCGAAGCCAGACGCTCTAATCCGCTGAGCTAAAGGGGCTGGAGTCAGACACTCTTTTTTGCTGAGTCAGAAAGATTTAATGGGTGGCCAGAGGGAATCGAACCCTCGACCCAAGTGCCACAAACTTGTGTTTTACCATTAAACTATGGCCACCATAAATTTTTAATTTTTTGTCTCCCCAGTAGGAATCGAACCTACATCCCCAGCTTAGAAGGCTAGTGCTCTGTCCATTGAGCTATGGGGAGTTTTTATTGTCTGCAAGATGCAAACCCGCTTTTGTTATGAACTGCAAGAGAAACAAAAATAGTGCGCCCATCAGGACTCGAACCTGAAACCTCGAAGTTAAGAGCTTCTTGCTCTACCTAATTGAGCTATGGGCGCGGATAATTAGTTTTTAATTTATGCCACCTTTTCTCAATGTTTTTACTTTAGATTCAGTATTTTTTAGTACGGTGTTAATCCAGTCAAATACTCTATGTTTGAAATCCATTCCTTTCAACACTCTTATTTTTATAGTTCCGCAATAAAGTGTATTTTTTAAAAATTTCTTGTTTATTAGTTTTATAAAACTTTTACCAAAATTCTCCAGAGGAATTCCTGTAATGTCTAACCAGAATTTTTTTAATTTTATTTTCGTTTTGCTGGGAATAAATGTTGAGATGCGCTTTTATATTTTTTGCCCAAATATCTAAAACATCCGACATCCATTTTACCATAAATTTTATTTCTTTTTTATATTCAGACTTTAAAACAATATTGCAATACCATAATTTCACCGTACTTTTCACAGCTCTGATTATATTGGCTATTTCTTTATAACTCAACCCTCTTTCTTTTCTTAATAAACATACTCTTTTTTAAATTTTTCGCCATACTTATTTGTTTTCATTAACTGATCTTGATCTTAATTATTACTCTTAAACAGATAATACTTTAAATTTCAAGATTCTTCACGGCGTTTAGAATGACAAAAAAGAGAAATTAAGTATGAGCTGTATAACTTCCAATTATATGCCATAAAGCATATGTACGCAAGAGCTTTGTAAATTCTACAGTCTATGTATCTTTTTATATTCCTTCCATTCGTGATCCGACCAGTTTTTAGGTTTTTCTTTTAAAATTTCTTCTTGTCCGGGATGAGGATATTTAGAAGGAGAGTCATAGAAACTTATAAAAATATCTTTAAACATTTCTTGCCCATTTTTATCCAGTACACGTTGGGTAAAAGTTGTTTTCATAGAACCATCTGAATTTCTTTCTAGAACTTTAGGTCCGTCAATTTCTACTTTTCTGCCATCTGAGGTTCCATAGAACTGGAAAATTAATTCAGTACCTTCAATTTTAGTTTGGATAAGAATGTAGCCAGGTGTGTTATTTAAAAAACGCAAATCAGGGCGAGGAACATAGACTGTAGCATCCATGCCTTGTGGATTATAATAAGCGACAGGATAAGCATGATTGCGTCGGGCAGTAATTTTAAGTCCTGAATAAATAGCCGCCCGAAAAGCAGTAGTAGAAACCTGACAAATACCGCCGCCGAATTCAGGTTCTGTTTTATCGTGTTTAATTACTAATTCCGGAAGATATCCGTGTTCACCATCAACTTCTCCTAAAATTTTTACAAAAGAAAATTCTTCTTCTGGTTTAATAAGCACCCCATTAAAACGTTTAGCAGCTACATTAATATTATGAATTCTGTTTTTAGGAGAGCCACGAAAATTAGATTTGCCTTCTCCAATAAGATTAGTAATTCCGAGATTATCCACTTCATTTGAACTAATTTCAGGTTTAATTTGGCGTGTAACGAGATTAATTTCTAAATTTTGTGGCTTATTTGTAAGATACGAAAAATTTTCTAATTGGTTTTTTATTGTCTGCAAGCTCTTTTCAATTTCTAATTGTCTGCCGTCTTCTGAAAGAGAGAAAACTACTACTCGTCCTTCCTCCATTTGGAATTTGGCATCAATCGGATCTTTATTAGTTCGCCTAGCTAAATCTTCCAAAAACATCTTTATTTTATCTTCCTTGAGAGTTTCTCTATTTTTAAGAGAAACATAATTGGATTTCCTGAGTGGGAGAATAAAATCACAGTAATACTTAGCATAGTGACAGAAAGCAGTATTAAAAATTTCTGAAGGATTTTCTTTTTGATGATAAAGTGAAGAGCTGGTGTCAAACCATTCATTTAAAGCTGATCCATCTATTTTTTCACTAGAACCATTTATGATTAGGGTTATACTAGTAGGTTTTTGTAAATTTGAAAAAATTTTTTCTTCCTCATTAGCGCTCAGGAAAAAAAGAGGAATAAATATTCCTCCAATGATTATTATGAAAAAAAAGGCCAAAAAACGCATATGGCGAAGTAGAATAAAGAGAAATACAGAACTTTATTTCAATAACTTATAAAAGATTAAAAACCGCGCACCTGAATTTTTTTACTTTTAGTATTGTCAGCTTTGGGTAATTTAATAGTAAGGATTCCATTTTTAAGCGAAGCCTCTGCTTTTTCTGAAATCACATCTACAGGTAAAACAATTGATCTGGAAAATGGGCCCCAATAGCATTCTTGGTAATAATAATTTTCTGGTGCTATTTCCTCGTCGTTTTTTCTTTCTCCTTTGATAGTAACCATATCATTGTTGATAGAAACATCTAAATCTTCTGGTTTGACACCAGCAATGGTTGATCTGATGATAATAGAGTCTTCTGTTTGATAAACATCAATTGTAAGTTGACCTTCTGAATCCCCGCTATTCCAAGAGGAGGCTTGGGTGGGTATTTCATTTGTTTGCATAATGGTTGCTTCAGTCTCTTCTTCCGCAAAAACCGGCATTGATTCTATCTCAGAATTTTCTATCTTTTTAGAACCGGTTAGGCGTTCGAAGAAAGACATTTTAGTTTTGATCATATTATAAAATTGATTAATTTTTTTTATTATAAACTAAACACTCACCCTTATTGTACTTTCACAAACCCTGCAAATCAAAATTTGCTATGGCGCGCCTGAA
>FWPV01012915.1_pt1 | contig 12691 bp, 10 predicted proteins | sample 2228371 | NCBI WGS metagenome assembly FWPV01 (sample SAMEA103939776, study PRJEB20133) | metagenome | reverse complement strand
TACCTTACCTTACCTTACCTTACCTTACCTTACCTTTTTTCTTTTCTTTTCTTTTCTTTTCTTCTCTTCTCTTCTCTTCTCTTCTCTTCTCTTCTCTTCTCTTCAAACCAGGCCAAATCAAACCTAATCTAACCTGACCTGACTTATCCTATCCTATCCTGCCTTTCCTCCTTTTTCCTTTTCAAATATTAGCTGATTGCTTAACCTAAAATCCAGATAAATGGAAAATAATAATTGGACGAATTAAACGCTCGGTGGAAGCAAGAAAAGGGAGCCTTTTTTGCTTCTCTCTTTAAATAATGTAATATTTACCAGGCCAAAGAATAAAGGCGGTCAGGATAAATTGAGTTTAGCGCGCCCCTCCGCCGCCACCACCAGCACCCCCTCCCCCTCCGGCTGAGGAAGAAGACGAAGTTGAGGGCGCCACGGCGGACGAAAAGGCATGGGAAAAAGAATGGAGGGAAGAGCTGAAACTTTCCAGGGCAGAACCAAGGTCAGTCATCCGCGCGGCCACGGTTGGGCTGAACCAGGTGAATGATTCAGCGGGGACATTAAGTTCTTTCATCGCCCGCAGCACTGCCTTGGTCACGCCTAATACGGTACCGAAAACAAGGTACTTTTCCCAGATCACCAGGGAGGCAGGAGGATGCTCCGCCAGAAGAGAGAAATCCTTCAAGAATTTTTTTAAGGCAGCGAAACGAAGAGCAAGAAGTTTGCCCGCCGCCGAATATTGACGCACGGCTTTTCTGAAACCAAGGCTTAACAAGAAATTGATTATAGTAGCTAACGGAACCACCAACAGCCGGGCCGGTTCCTCGCTCGCGCTTATCAGAATGATAACCAGAAAGGAAAAAATGAAGCTCAAAACCCAAATTACCGTCCAGATGGTCAGGATTTTTTCTCCCTGAGCGTTAATCCATTTTTCTTTGCGATAGACAATATCTTTAACCTTTTTATCAAACTTAAGCTTAAAAGAGGATAAATCCTTTTTCTTTAGCTCGGAAAGAAGGATTCCTTTTTTCCCCGCCAGCTTCTCCCATTGGTGAAGAAAAAGCCTGAGTTCAGGAGCAAGCTCTTCGGGCACCTTTCGGCCCGTCAAAACAATTTTAAAATCCTTGCTTTTTATTCCCAGAAACCCTTCTTTTTCCACCTCTTCTATTCGCAGGAAGCCGGTTCTGGCTAACTCAAGAGTGGAAGCGACTATACCTTTAGGAGATACCTTTTTACTCTGGGAAATGACCATGTCTGCCTGAGCGGGGGAAACATTCTCGGGTACTTCCCGTTCGTACTCCTGGTCATATGAAACTTTGGGCTCCCGGCCGTAGCGCCAATACGTTCTTATGGTGATTAAAATCCCCCATAAAAGGAGGACGGCGGCAAGCGGCAGGGAAGCAGAAAACAATGTTTTAAGCCAACGCTGTTTTCTCGCCTCTTTCTCTTGCCAACGAAGCTCCTGTTGCCAAACCTTCTCTTTGCCTAAACCGGGTTGCACTTTAACCTTGGATATATCCAAATCAAGAAGGTAGGCGCGGGGGAAAAGGAGACGGACTTCAACCCACTGTTTAGCCCTTATATTACCAGCATAAGCGATAATTTTCTGAAAATCCTTAGAGATGCCAATCCGGCCTTCTATTTTTGGATGGAGCCAATAGCTTACTTCGTCTTTGTTTTTTATCGGGACAGGAAGGCTGACCTCAACCCAGAGAGCAGGAAGGCTTATTTCCCAATCTCCTCCCCATACTTTGAAATAGAATTCAGCCACATCATCGTAAACTTTGAGTCCTTCCTGGATTTCGTACCGGAGACGAAAACTTTTGCGGCTGTCAGCGGCGCGGAAAAACCAGGTCAGGCGGTACTGTTGAGCCTCCTGAGTGAAATCAAAGGTGGAAGGAATCAATTCGGCTGTTTCGCGGTGGAATTGATAGGGGACCTCACCCTTTTCGCTGAGCTCACTTACGGATGGATTAACCACTTTAAACTCTTGCCGGGGAATAGTTATCCAGGCAGTGGAAAAAGAGCCGGAAAACCAGTAACTTAGATCGCTCGTGACCGCGATAGAACCATCACTTCTTATCTGATAATAAACCTGGACCTTGTCCAGACCATATTCCTTGGCCTGAAGCAGGCCCCAAAAAGCAAAAATAACAAAGAAGAGGAGAGTTAATTTTTTCATCTGCTTAGTCCAAAGATTTAATCATGAATTCAATTATCATATTTTTAATCAGAGAGAAAGATTTTTTTGCGAGAAAAATCTGCTCCGGGTGCAAGAATAAAGCAAACGTTTTTCCCGCTTTCTTTTTTTTACCCGGCTTTTTCTAAATTAGTCGACGAAAAAATCATAAATCATAGAGGAGAGAAAATTAATAACTTTTTCTTTCGGTGAGAGGGGGGTTAGGCAAAACACTGAGGAGATACTTTCTTTATCCTGGATGGATATTTAGGTTTCAAACACACTCCACGTCCGATGATACCGCATGGTTCCTTGATCATCTCGTCTATTTTTTTATTAACTAATCGGGAGGGAGGGGCCTTATCCTGAGGAGCAAGAATGACAAGAACTAAGAAGAGAATAAAATACAGAAATTATCAAAATTTTATGAACGAAACATCGAATGATTCAACTCTTGCCCAGTCTTTAGCCTGAAGATAGCTAGCCTATTTCACTGAGGTCAGGCGAATTAACAGGCTTCTCGGTCGCCCCTGGCCAATAGGATTTTTTACCCTAGCTAAAGAGGCTCCAGGAAACTTGGTTTAAACCGAATAAAATTTTATTGCTTAAAATAAAGAAACCACTTGACAACGTCGGCAAATGGGTGTAAATTCAAGGCAAATCAATACCAGATGTTGTGTTTTTCTTTTATTTATTACAAAATATGGCATTATTTAAAGGAGAAAATAGATGAGGCGAGAGAGGGGCATCAGAGTTAGGCCATGGGAAAAATCAGATGGAAAAATCAATAATTGCCTGCCCTTTATCATAGGTGGGAAGGTAAAAAATTTAATCCTATAGGGAGGTAAGGCCATGATGACGAGAGGGATAGCTCGCATCAAAAAAAGGGATGGCACTATCGTCGATTTCTGTCAGGATAAAATTACGGAAGCCGTCTTTAAGGCCATGCGCTCCCAGGGGATTGAAGACCGAGAGGCGGCCAAACATGTTTCGGACATAACTACTTTTATCCTGGAGGAAAAGTTCGGCGGTTTTACCATCCCTTCGGTCGAGCAGATTCAGGACGTGGTGGAAATGGTCCTGATGAAGCAAGGTTATCATGAAGTGGCTAAGGCTTATATCCTTTACCGTGAGCGACATAAAGATATCCGAGAAGCCAAGCAAACTGGTCTTAATCTAGAGCGGCTGATTAAAGATTACATAAATGACCGCGACTGGAAAATCCGCGAGAATAGTAATGAAGGCACCATGAGTTTTTCTGGTTTGAATGCCCGTATTTCTGGTGAAGTACTGTCCAATTTTGCCCTTAACCAGCTTTATAGCGAGAAAGTAAAGAAAGCTCATCTTGAGGGTGAATTTCATATTCATGACCTCACCTATCCGCTTGTCGGCTATTGCGCCGGATGGTCGTTGGAGCAGCTTCTGCGCAAGGGATTTGGTCATGTACCCAACCAGGTTCATTCTTACCCGGCGCGGCATTTAGAAACGGCCACTCTGCATATGGTCAATTTCATCGGCACGATGCAGGGAGAATTTGCTGGTGCCCAGGCCTTTTCCTCGGTAGACACTCTTCTTGCCCCCTTTGTCCGGGCCGATAACCTTTCCTACGAACGAGTTAAACAGGATATTCAAAAACTCATCTTCGGGCTCAACGTGCCTTCTCGCTGGGGCTGGCAGACACCTTTTTCTAACCTGACTTTTGACCTCACTGTTCCTGCGGATATGGCCAACAAAAAAGTTGTGGTTGGAGGAGTGGAATTAGATTCCTGCTATGGAGATTACCAGCGAGAGATGGACATGATAAACCGGGCTTTTCTTGAACTGATGATTGAGGGTGACCAGAAGGGAAGAGTTTTTACCTTCCCTATTCCTACCTATAATATTACCCACGACTTTGATTGGGACTCTCCTCTGGCTGATCTTCTCTTTCAGGCCACAGCTAAGTATGGAATCCCATATTTTCAGAATTACATCGGCACGAACCTCAACCCCGGCGATATCCGGGCTATGTGTTGCCGCCTCAACCTCGACCAGAGAGAATTGATGAGGCGGCCGGGTAATATCTGGGGGCCGGGGGATTCCACAGGCTCCATAGGTGTCGTCACGATTAACCTTAACCGCCTCGGGTTTGAGGCACAAACCAGAGAGGAATTCTTTGCGCGGCTTAAATACCTAATGGTCCTGGCCAAAGAATCACTCGAGACCAAGCGCGAGGTTGTTTCCACCATGCTCCAGAGAGGACTTATGCCTTATACCCTGGTTTATCTTGGCCATTTTGACAACCACTTCTCCACTATTGGTGTCTGTGGCATGCATGAATGTTGTCTGAATTTCCTGGGCAAAGGTATTGGCACGCCCGAAGGTAAAGATTTTGCTATCGAGGTATTGCAGTTCATGCGGGAGGTGCTTCGCGAATTCCAGGAAGAGACGGGAAACCTTTATAACCTGGAAGCGACACCGGCTGAATCTACCTCTTACCGATTAGCCCGTCTCGACCGAGAAAAATATCGCCATATTATCACCAGCGGGACGGATAAGTTCCCTTACTTAACTAATTCGACTCAACTCAATGTTGATGCTACCCGAGACGTCTGGGAGGCTATTCGGCATCAACAAGATATCCAGCCTCTTTATACCGGAGGTACCATTTTTCATACTTTTCTTCCTGAGGCTATCGACCCCCTTACCTGTAAAAAAGTGGTGCGCAAAATTGCTGAAACTAAGCTCCCCTATTTTAGTATAACGCCCACCTTTTCCGTATGTGAAGGTCATGGTTATCTTAAAGGCCAGCATCCAACCTGTCCCCATTGTGGAGCGGAGACAGAGGTTTATTCGCGGATCGTGGGTTACCTCCGACCAGTTAGAACCTGGAACGACGGCAAGCAGCAGGAGTTCAGGGATAGGACCCCTTATACTAACCTTATCTGAGGGGGCGCCGTGGAATATCTTCTTTTTACTTATCCTGCTTGCGAGAAATGCGCCAGTTTTAAAGCCCGCCTGAAAGAATTTCCTTTGGTCGGGAAAGAAGTGGACCTGACGCAGCGCGAAGGGAAGGCTCGATTGCGAGAATTTTTATCCTATGTCCATCGCGACGAAAAAGGAGCTATTAAGCTGCCTGTATTTATTTTGTTAAACGAAAACAAAGTCGAGGCCTCTTTAAGTACAATAGAAGAGTTGGAAGCATGGTGGAAATCAAGGGCTTAGAAAAATTTGCGCCCAAGGATTTTCCTGGCCACATCTCAGCCACTGTCTTTCTTGGCGGCTGCAATTTCCGTTGTCCCTTCTGCCACAATGCTGATTTAGTCCTTAGGCCTGAGACCATTCCCACTTTTCCGCTCGATTTTTTTATTTCCTTTCTGGACGACCGTCAGGGATGGCTGGAAGGTGTTTGTGTTACGGGTGGCGAACCTCTTGTGGACGAAGACGTAGAGACCTTGCTCCGGGTAATCAAGGACCGGGGCATGCTCATCAAGCTGGATACTAACGGTTCCTTTCCGGGTCGGCTGGAACATCTTATGAGAGAGAAGCTGGTGGATGTTGTAGCCATGGACATAAAAGCTCCTCTGGCCAAATACACCAAAGCCACAGGCGCCAAGGTATGCATTCCTGACCTTCAGTGGTCGATTGACCTTATCCGAAGCAGTGGCCTGCCTTATATTTTCCGCACCACGGTGGTGCCGGGCATAATTGACCTTAAAGAAATAAAGGAGATCGGGGAATGGCTACGCGGGGCAAAAATTTACCAGCTTCAGCAGTTTTCACCTAAAAATACCCTTCATCCCCATTATCTTCATGTCCGTCCCTACGACCGGGAAGAAATTATGGAGATGGCCGAGGAAGCCCGTCGTTATTTTGCCGAAGTCAGAGTTGAGGGAGTTTAGATTCAGAATGAGACTAAAGGTTCGCATTAAGAAAATATGCCCTGAGGCGAAGGTCCCCAATTATAGTCATGCAGGAGATGCCGGGCTTGACCTTTTTTCTAACGAAGAAACCCGGCTTCATCCCGGAGAAGTGAAAGCGGTAAGTACCGGGATAAAAATGGCTATTCCTGCCGGTTATGTCGGGCTTATCTGGGACAAGAGCGGTCTCTCGCTACGCGGAGTTCACCGCCTGGCTGGCGTTGTGGATGCTGGCTATCGAGGAGAGGTGAAGGTTGTTCTCATCAACCTGGGAAAAGAGGATTTTCTTATCCAGAAGGGAATGAAGATTGCTCAGATGTTGCTTCAGCCTGTAGAAGCGGGAGAGGTAGAGGAGGTGGAAGAACTTGACGCCACCGCGCGAGGGGAAGGTGGCTTTGGCTCAACCGGCCAATTCTGAATAGTTCTATATTATTTTATTTACTCTCGGCGATGTGGTCTTGTGTCTTGATGCCCCCAGAACAAAAGATTTGTGGCGGTGATGTCTATGATTACCTGGAGACCAAAGGACGGCGACTGACGAGAGAAAATAATCTTGGTTTTTCCTCCTGGGAGAATCGATAGAATTGGTTAACTCGAAGGAAAGAAGAATGCTCGGCTACAGCTTGAGCGGCTGATATCTTCCTGAGGTTTGACCATGCGCCATCTGAAGCCCCGCCTTTCCTAATATCAATTGTTTGGTATAATAAAAAGTTATGAAAATCATTATCGGAGCCTTAGTCGGAGCTGTTGCCGGTTACCTTTGGTACAGGTTTGTGGGCTGCCGCAGCGGTGCATGCTATATTATGCGGCACCGGCTTCTTTCCGTTATTTACTGGACACTGTTTGGCGCTCTCCTGGCTAACCTGTTTTAAACTCCGGTTAATTTAGCCGGTGTTAGGGAGAGCAAATTTAATTATAGAAGATGAAGAAAATGGCCGAAAACATGATTGAGGTGAGCTTCCCCGGGAAGATGAAGGTGGAGGCGCATTACAAAGGACAGCGGGTTTTAACCGACCAGCCAGTTTATGCTGGAGGTGATGGCTCAGCTCCCTCGCCCTTTGACTTGTTTCTTATTTCTATCGCGGCTTGCGCTGGCTATTATTTTTTAGCTTTTTGTCGGGAAAGGGACATTCCGACGGATGGTGCTTCGGTGGTTATGTCGATGGAGAAAAACCCGACGACCAAGATGATTTCACGGATAATTATTGACCTCAAGCTTCCTGCTGGTTTTCCAGAAAAATATAAGCCGGCGGTAAAGAGAGCGGTTGATACGTGTACGGTTAAGGCCCATATTCTAAACCCACCAGAATTTGATATCCGTCTGGTTTAGCCCCTGTTTCCAGGCTCAGAAAAAGGCACCTCAGGCGGAATTTTTGAGGCCGCGGTCGCAGGGAGGTCAGTCAATGCCGGCTTCCTCGACCTGGGCCGCTAAGCTGGCTCCCTTCTATAAACTGGACTTTACCCATGCCTCAATGTAATTCTTTTGCTTTGGTTACCATGAACCATATTCGTTGAGCTAATAGATAATGTTGGAAACCATAATATTAATTCAGCATAGAATGAGCCTCAAAAATGGGGGAGAAGATTTGCTAAGTATTGCCGAGAAGGGGAAAAAGTTGACTTAATATTTTAGATGGGATAGATTGAGGGCGTGAAAAGGGTGCTTGTGGGAGAATTGGGCGAAGGGACGAGGCCTGAAAAGTGAGGCGGTGGCGATCCTATTTCCTGGAACACTATGACCTATTCATTATCAGTGTTATTTTCCTCGGGATAGTCGCGATTGCCTTTCTCGTCCGCTACAAACTTTCCTTTCTTAATTTCTTTTTTCTTCCCGTCATCCTGGCTGGCTATTCCTTGGGGAAAAAGCAAGGGGTGCTGACTGCTTTTCTCTGTGTTCTCTTAATATCCATTTATCTGTTTTTCCTCCGGCCTGGTTTTTCGCTGGCCTCTCTTTCGACGGACGAAATCGTTAGCTTGAGTACTTGGGCTTGTTTTCTTATTCTGACGGGCGGGATAGTAGGAAGCGTTTCCGAGCAAAGAGAAGCTAAATTAAGGAGTCTATCTCAGGCTTATATGGGAGCCCTGGACGTTATGCATAAATATCTGGAATCGGCCGATGAAGAAAGGCCGCAAGCAGTGCGCATAGCCCTTCTGGCGGGTCGCCTCGCAGAAAAACTCGGTTTGAGTCGGCGAGAAATAGAAAACATTAAATCAGCCGCCCTGTTGCTTCAAGCGGGAAACATGGAAACTAACCTACCTTTTTTTGAGGAAGTGGCTTCTTTTATGAAAGGAGAAGTAAAGAGGCCAGCTGCGGCTATTAAGAACCAGCAAATGGTCATACTTTCCTCTACTGTCTCCCTTTTGCGCGAGGTAAAACCTATCCTGGAAGGTTATTACCGGCACTATGTCCGGGAAAAAGAAGTAATCGAAAAGGATTTCTCCGTTGTTCCCTTAGCCAGTAGCCTGATAGCTCTGGCCGAGACCTATGACCGCCTTTCTTTCCGCATTTATCCACCTGGTTCGGAAGAAAAAATAACCTCTCTGCTCGACCTCCAAAAACTTGGCGGCCGCTTCTTTCCGGAAGAGGCCGTGAAAGCCCTTTTTGACCTCATTTCAGCTACGCGCTAAATGGGGATACGAGCTTCAGCCGCGCCTTTTCTGGTTATGGGCGTTGACTTGGCGGGCTCGCCTCGCCGTGCCACGGGCATCTGTTTCCTTCGGGAAAAGAAAGTCTCGACGCAAATTGCCTATAAAGACGAAGAAATTCTCTCTCTTATTCGAGAAAAAAAGCCAGTTTTGGTGGCCGTTGATGCTCCTTTGAGCCTTCCTCCGGGCCGGCGGTCCATCGAAGAAAAAAATAAATGCCATTTTCGCGCCTGCGATGAAGAATTGAGGCGCCGCCGCATCCCCTTTTTTCCTATCACGCTCGGACCCATGCGCTCCCTCACTGCAAGGGGAATAAAACTCAAGAAAAAAATAGAAGCTCTGGGCATAAAAGTCATCGAGGTCTATCCGGGAGGAGCGCAGGATATCTGGGGCATGCCCCGAGCTCGTCGGAACCTAGACGCACTGCGTCGGCAGTTGCAAAAGAAAGGCCTGAAAGGGATAAAAATAGAGGCTACAGCAGATGAGCTGGATGCAGTTACCGCGGCTCTCGTAGGGTATTATTTTTGCCTGGGGAAAGCAGAAGCCATCGGTCGCTTAGAAGAAGGTACTATCATTCTCCCCCGGCCCGGAAGGAAAAGATAGCACCTCGGACTCTTTTTTCTTTTTCCCTTTCTTTTCTTTTCTTTTCTTTTCAATTTCTGGCTGGCGGCCGAATTACTTCGCTGACCTAAAAGCGTGGGAAGGTTAAGTTATTGCTGAATAAAAATCAGGTTTATGCAATCAGTTGTTTTTAGCCATTTCTTGGCTAAAAGCGACCACCCGTGGGGGCTGAATCAGTCGTCGACCTATTTTTTTAAGAAGCGGTGGAAAAAGTCCTCGGCAGCATGAAAAGTTTTCAACCAATTATTAAAAATTAGAAAATCGTGCACTTCATCAGGAAAAACAATGAGCTCGTGATAGATGTTTCTTGCTCTGAGGAGTTGCACTAGCCCCGTCGTTTGAGAGAAGGCTACGTTGCGGTCGTCATCTCCCTGAACTAGAAGCACCGGAGACTTCCACTGGTCAATCGTGCCTACGGGTGAGGACTTGAAAGAGATGCTATTCACATCCAGGGAATTGCCCCAGAGGTGAACGCCCGCTATATCCACTCCAGCCTTAAAGATATCAGAATTACGGGAAAGACCCATGGCCGTTAAATAGCCGCCGTAGGAAAGACCCCAGAGCCCGATTCTTTCCGGGTCAACATCAGGCCGGGATTGGAGATATTTAGCTGCGGCCACGATATCCTGATATTCGGAAGCTCCTTGTGCTCCCCGGTTGGCCGCCATCCGAAAATCGCGGCCATAGCCAATCCCTGAGCGAAAATTGACAGAAATAACTACGTAACCTTGGTTAGCAAAATACTGATTAATCGCATAAGCCATGTGATAAAAGTACATATAATGATACCCAAGGAGCATTTGTCGCGCCGGTCCACCGTGCATAAAAATAAGAGCCGGCCTTTTTTCTCCCGGCTTAATATCGGGCGGCAGGAAAAGCTGGTTATGGAATTTTAGTCCATCTTCAGCGGTGAGAATGATTTGTTCAGGGACCACGTGCTCTTTCGCCGGAAATTCCGCGGGAAGGGAAGTAATTATCTTAGGCTGGCCTCCTTCGGAAGGAACAAGAGCTACGGAGCGTGGCCGTCGGGCGTCAGCATAGAAAGTGGCCACTAATTTTCCTGAGCCAAGCGGCGCCGGCTCAGTTTCGATTCCCTCACCTGAGGTTAACTGGACTGGCGTGCCTCCCGCCGTCGGCGTTTTCCAGAGATGACGGCGGTCAATATCTCCCACATTCGTGCTGTAATAAAGCCATCTGCCGTCGGCCGATAAGCCAACAAATTCAGCTTCTCCCTCACCCGGAGTCAAGTTAACGGGTTGGGCGTCAACATTTCCCGCTACAGGTACAGAATAATAATGGCGCCAGTTGTTTCTTTCTACCTGGAAAACAAGACTTTCTCCTGCCCAGATGATATTTCTGATCATCCGGAAGGATGGGTCGTCTAAGGGCTCTTGCCAAACCTTTTCCCCGTTTCCGCTCGCGGCATCGGCTACCCAGAAGGTGAGAGTCCGGCCGTCAGCGAACTTGGCTTCCTGAAATCCAGGGCCAGTGGCAATTTGCGCTGGCTGAGTGGGCTGGCTTGGTTGGGTGGCAGTGGGAGGGGTAGGTGGGATAAAAGCAAAGCTTGGTGGTCTGGTGGTAGCCGCACGCGCCTGCGCTGCCGCCACAATCTGGGAGAAGGCAAAGCCAGGTCGACGAATAAAAGCGACCTTTTTTCCGTCAGGCGACCAGGTAGGGCTTGAGTCGCGGTCAACGGAGGGAGTGAGATAAGTTATGTGGCGGGTAAGGAGGTCATAGACGCCTATATAGCTATGGTCTTGTCGGTCACTCACAAAGGCAATCTTTTTGCTGTCCGGCGACCAAACCGGGTTGCTGTTTGTTCCCCACGTGCGAAAAAGAGGCTTTAATTTGCCATCCTCATCAGGGAGGTTACCCCCTTTTTTCTCCAAAGGTTCGAGAGCTGCGCCATAAATTTGACCGTCTTTCACCCAAAGAACCATTTGGCCATCAGGCGAAAGAACAGGCCGTGAGGCGGCAACAACCCGGAATGGCTTTCCTCCCGTTGTTCTCACGGCCCATATGGCCTGCTCTGTGCCATCAGGAAAATGGCCAGGATTCGCCACCCAGCCTTCTCGGTTGGGGTCATGCCCGCGCACAAAAACAATTATCGAACCATCATCGGAAATGGCGGGGTTAGAAAGGTCAACGCCGTCGTCGTCGAGATAATTGGTCAAACGGACCGGCTTGAAATCAGGGGCTGCAGCCGTAAAAAGATTTCTTTTTCCCTGCTGGGCTTCTAGCCAGGCAATCCGGTCAGCTTTTTTGGCTGAAACCAGGTTATAACCAAATGGGTAACTCAGAACCTGCTCAATAGTGAATTTACGGCCTGTTTGGCCCGGCAGGGAGAAGCTGAAAAAGAGGAGAATAAGAATAAAACTAAGGTGGCTAAGAGAAGATTTTTTCAGGTTTCTCATTTACCTCCTCCGTTTCTTTTAAGAAAAATTTAAAAATTTGCTTTCCCTTCAATCCCTTTAGCTAATTCCTTGGCTTCATCTTGATTGGCCTTTTGGTTAATTGATCTATTTAATTAGCCTTTCTCTTGTGTATCGCTTGTTTCCATTTATCTCTTATTTTATTTATTTGTCCTCATTTTGCCAATTGTCTTTCAAGGCAACTTTTTTCTCAACGTAATAGATGTTCTCTCTTTTGGCTGAAAATTTTTTTAAAAATCTGAACGAGAAATGGTCATAAACCCAGTAAAATTTAAGCGGAAATAATGGTTTCCAGGAAGAGGTGCCGCAAGACGGTGGGCAATTATGGTTTACGCGGCGGACAAATAAGCCGCAGTGCTTTGGGCCACACCTCAAAAGTGATTTCTTTCCTCCAGCCTAAAAATTCGCCCATGTACTGCACCGGGAGCCTTTCGCCGCGAATAAATATTTTCTTGGCTTTATACCGACGAAGCTTTTTTTGCTTGCGGCCAAAATAAATGGCTGGAAGCGAGAAGACATAGCTTTGACCCGTCATTTCAAAGAAAGTAATATCCAGCCACCCATCATCAGGTCGGGCAAAAGGCGCAATGCGCCAGTTATAACCAAAATAATTTGTCTTGGCCACGACCAGGTCAAGGACGGGAAGGGCAAGATGAAGATGGGAAAAAGGCCGACCATCCTGGTCAATTCCTTCTTCCATCCTGATTTCCCAGACATGTGGTTTTAAACGCAGCAGCTTTTTTCCCGCCCACACATGTCCCCAGAATCCAGAAAGAGGTTGGCGCAACTTTTCTCCTGTAACCTCGGCGGTAGCCCCTACGCTGGCGAAGCCAGCCGCTTTGTCCTCAAAACGGATCAGGTCCAAAACACGGTAATGTCCTTCCTGAATAATCTTGGTTGCCTGGCTAATTTTTTTCGGGATA
>FWPV01002757.1_pt1 | contig 12691 bp, 11 predicted proteins | sample 2228371 | NCBI WGS metagenome assembly FWPV01 (sample SAMEA103939776, study PRJEB20133) | metagenome | reverse complement strand
GATCAGGTCAGCGGCCTGATCGTCGGCGGGCAGGTAAGCCCGCACGATGACGTTGGGCGACAGTACCCTGACCGTCTCCTCCCAGGATTCGCCGTCAATGCCAAGTTGTTCGATGGCCACGCCCTGGTAGCCATACTGGTGCAGTAGATCAGCGATAGCTTCAGCGGCCTCGCCATCCGTCTCAAGTGCAACTTCAATCCAGTCCATCCGTGATGGTTTTCCTGTCTATGTATGCCGGCGCAGTGACTGCTATCCGCTCAGGAGTGCATCCCTGGGCGTTTTTCTACTGGCGTTCGGAAAACGAGACCTTAACCACGTTGGTATAGGGGATGCAATCGACATTGGTCGTGCGGCTGAAGCGCCGGGCGACGCAGAAGTAATCTTCTCCCGCTTCCTGCAGACGCAACGTATCCAGTCCCTGACCAAACGTGACGCTGTTGCCCAGGCCGGAGATTGAGGATTGAAAGGCAACGGTGAACACGAAGTTCGAGGTGGTTGTGTTGGTTTGTTCCTGCAGGACACGCTCCCACAACTGAGCCATCAGTTCGGCGATGCCGCCGGGCGCAGGCTGAGCGGCGGCGCGGGAAGCGGGTGTCCCCACGCTGATCACCACCAGGGCGGCTCCCAGACACAGAATAGCGACAAGAATCATCAGGATACGCATGGTCAGAATCCTTTTTCTAATCCGGGCGGGTGATCGGCGGCGGGTTGCCCCTGTCAGGACATCGGTTCGCCGCTCAGAAAGTCCATCACGCGGTCAAAAAAACCCTTGCTTTGCGGACGGATGATCTGTGTGTCCAGGGTCTTGGCCAGTTCTTCAAAGAGTGCCCGTTGTTTTTCGGTCAGGTTGCGCGGGATGGCAACCTGCACAATCACCCACTGGTCGCCGCGTCCTGCGCTGGTGCCGTCCCGCCGCAGGCGTGGGAAGCCTTTGCCGCGCATACGGAACGATTCACCGGTCTGGGTGCCGGGCGGGATGCGCAGTTGAGCATCGCCATCGACGGTGGGGACGGTGATGGTGTCCCCCAGCGCGGCCTGAGCCACGTTGATGGTGATCTCCAGCAGGATATCATCATTGCGCCGCTTGAAGAACTCATGCTCTTTGACACGGATGATGACATACAGGTTGCCGGGTGGGCCGCCATTTTCGCCCGGTTCGCCCTCACCCTGAATGCGGATCTTCATCCCGTCGTCAACACCAGCCGGGATGGTGACATTCAGGCGGCGGGTGACGCGCATCCGGCCCGTGCCGTCGCAGCGTTCGCAGGGGGTGGTGATGACTTCGCCGCGTCCCTGGCAGCGGGAGCAGGTATTGACGCTGATCATCGATCCCAGGAATGTCTGGCGGACGGTGCGCACCTCACCGCTGCCGTTACATTCGGGGCAGCGCACGGGAGAGGTGCCCGGCTGTGCGCCATCGCCCCGGCACAGATCGCACACTTCCAGGCGGGTGATTTCGATCTCTTTCTCGCTGCCGGTGACGGCCTCCACGAAGTCGATGCTCAACTCGTAAGATAGGTCGCGTCCCTGACGCGGAGCGCGTCGCTGGGAGGCTCGCCGTGTCCCGGTGAAACCAGCGAACAGATCTTCGAAGATGTCAAAGCCGCTGAAGTCGCTGAAGCCGCCGAAGCCGGTATCGCCGTTGACGCCAGCGTGGCCAAAACGGTCATAGCGCGACCGCCGATCAGGATCGCTGAGCACCTGATAGGCGGTGTTGATCTCCTTGAAGCGCTCTTCAGCGTCCGGCTCCTTGCTGACATCCGGGTGATACCGCTGTGCCAGCTGGCGGAACGCTTTCTTGATCTGCTGCGCGGATGCGTTACGCGGCACCCCGAGAATGTCGTAATAGTCCCTGGGAGTCATGCTGCGATCTGGCCTTTGTGCCTGGGTTCTTGATCTGCTCTCGATTTGTTTTAGCGCGAAGCGGCGGATTCCGCCATGTCCGCTGCGGGCAAATCAGGCCCCCGCCAACCCATGCGGGCAGATTGACGGGGGCCTGCAAGCCAGTCAGTACGTGCGGCGGCATCACGCCTCAGTGAATTCGCCGTCGATCACATCCTCACCGGCGCCATCGCCACCAGGCTGGGCCTGGCCGCTACCGCCGGGCTGCTGCTGGTACATGCTGGCACCCACGGTCTGCAGTTGCTGGGCCAGCGCTTCCGCCTCCCGGCGGATGGTATCCGTATTGTTGCCTTCCAGAGCCTTGCGGACGGCATCGATCCGCTCCTGGGTACGGGCCTTGACGTCTGCCGGGATGCGGTCGGCGAAGTCGCGCAGGGTCTTTTCGGCGGCATGGATACCAGCTTCCGCCTGGTTGCGGATCTCCACCGCTTCGCGGCGCTTGGCGTCCTCGGAGGCATGTTCCTGCGCCTCGCGGATCATGCGCTGGATCTCCTGCTCGGTCAGGCCGCTGGAGGCGGTGATGGTGATGCTCTGTTCACGGCCGGTGGCCTTATCCTTGGCGCTGACGTTCAGGATACCGTTGGCATCAATATCGAAAGTGACTTCGATCTGCGGTACGCCACGCGGCGCGGGCGGGATGCCATCCAGAATAAAGCGACCGAGTGTCTTGTTGTCGGCGGCCATCGGACGTTCGCCCTGCAGGACGTGGATTTCCACCTGCGTCTGACCATCGGCAGCGGTGGAGAAGATCTGGCTCTTGCGAGCCGGGATCGTGGTGTTGCGCTCGATCAGCGGGGTGGCAACACCGCCCAGCGTCTCGATACTCAGAGTCAGTGGCGTCACGTCCAGCAACAGGACATCCTTCACGTCGCCGCGCAGCACACCGCCCTGAATGGCCGCCCCGATGGCGACAACCTCATCCGGGTTGACACCCTTGTGCGGTTCCTTGCCAAAGAACTTGCGTACAGCCTCCTGGACAGCTGGCATGCGGGTCATACCACCGACCAGCACAACCTCGTCGATGTCGGAAGGCTTGAGGCCGGCGTCGCGCAGGGCTGCCTCGCAGGGCCGGATCGTGCGTTCGATCAGGTCTTCGACCAGCGCTTCCAGCTTGGCGCGGGTCAGCGTCATGTTGAGGTGCTTTGGCCCGCTGGCATCGGCGGTGATGAAGGGCAGATTGATGTCGGTGCTCATGGTGCTGGATAGCTCAATCTTGGCCTTTTCCGCCGCCTCCTTCAGGCGCTGGAGGGCCTGGCGATCTTCACGCAGATCGATACCGTGTTCCTTCTTGAACTCGTTGGCCACGTAGTCGATGATGCGCTGATCGAAGTCGTCGCCGCCCAGGAAGGTATCGCCGTTGGTGCTGCGGACTTCAAACACACCATCGCCCACATCCAGGATCGAGATGTCAAAGGTACCGCCGCCCAGGTCGTAGACGGCAATGGTCTCGTCTTTCTTCTCACCCAGGCCGTAGGCCAGGCTGGAAGCCGTCGGCTCGTTGATGATGCGCTTGACGTCCAGGCCGGCGATACGCCCGGCGTCCTTGGTGGCGTTGCGCTGCGCGTCATTGAAGTAGGCCGGAACGGTGATCACTGCTTCGGTGACCGGCTCACCCAGGTAAGCTTCCGCATCCGCCTTGATCTTTTGCAGGATCATGGCGGAAATTTCCGGTGGGCTGTAGGCCTTGCCGCCCATATGAACGCGCACGTCGCCGTTCGGCGCGGCAGATACCTTGTAAGGAACCAGGCTGATGGCCTTTTGCACCTCAGGGTCGGTGAACTTGCGACCCATGAAGCGCTTGATGGAGAAGATGGTGTTCTCCGGGTTGACGACGGCCTGGTTACGGGCGATCTTGCCGACAAGGCGTTCGCCCTTGTTGCTGATGGCCACGACGGAGGGGATCAACCGCCCGCCTTCCGCCGAGGGGATGACAGTGGCTTCGCCGCCTTCCATGACGGCAACCACAGAGTTGGTCGTACCCAGATCAATGCCGATGATCTTACCCATAGTTGATGTGTCTCCTGCTGAATGTTCTCGCCAGTCTCAAGGTCGATAGCACAAGCAAATCTGCAATGCGTCAGTTAGCCACCCTTACAAGGGCGGGGCGCAGCACCTTATCCCCACAGGCGTAGCCCTTTTGCACCACAGCGGTGATGTGACCGCTGTTGCCGGCATCCGGGCTGTCGTCCGTGCCCACCGCCTGGTGGCGCGTGGGGTCAAACGGCTCGCCCAGGGGATCGATCACCTGCAGGCCATGCGCGTCCAGAATGGCGTTGAACTTATCGCCGATGAGTCTGATGCCATGCACCCAGGGATGGTCAGCCAGTTCGGCAGGGACGCTCGCCATCGCCCGCTCAAGGTCATCAATCACGGGCAGCAGCCTGACCAGCATGCTATTACGGGCATCCTGAAAGTTTTCTTCCCGTTCGCGTTCGACACGCTTGCGGTAGTTGGCGAACTCCGCTCTGGCCCGCTGCCAGCCATCCAGGTATTCGGCGGCTTCGGCGCGTGCCTTTTCCAGCTCAGCCGCCAGGTCAGAGACCGGCGGTTCGGTGGTCGGGCTGCCATCACCGGGAGCCGACTGACCCTGGGGTTGCGACGCCCCGGTCGCGGCCTGCTCTGCTTGGGGGGTGGGTTCCTCTGTTACGGATTTGCGTTTGGTCACTGTTACGCTCCATCAGGCGAGTAGCTTTCTGGCAGCATCAAGCTGCCGCAGCAGCTTCACGTTGCCGAACGAAGTGTAGCCCGCCAGCAATAGAATCACATTAGCAAAACGCCAGAAACGCGTAAGAGATCGCGCTCACTGCGCTGTCCGCCCTTAGCTGGAAGGAGATTCGGTCTCGTCGCCGTAGATGCCCACCATCAGCGTGCTCATCAGGTCGGACATGTAGCGCACGGCGCTGATCGCCCGCCCGTAACTCATCCGCGTCGGGCCGAGCACGCCCAGCGTACCGGTCGCCTGGCCGGCGACACCGTAACGGCCCAGGACGATGCTCAGCAGGCTGATGTTTTCCCAGCGGCCTTCGCCGGCGATCAGGACGCGGATGTTGCCAATGGAGGGATCAGCCTCGTTGATCAGATCCTCCAGCAGGGTTTGCTCTTCCAGGACACGCAGGGCCTGTTCCGCACCTTCGCTCTGGTCAAAGCGGCTGAGCAATTCGGCCAGCCCATCCCGGTAAACCAGCTGCGGACGGTCTGATTCCTGTTCGATCAGGGTGATGACCAGCGACAGGACTTCTTCCTCCAGGGCATTGAGGCCATGTAACCTGGCACGAATTTGCCGGGCGGTCAGCCCCAGGGCGAGCTGAGTCAGGCGGGCGGCAGTTTCACTCAGACGCTCCTGCGACAGGGGTTCAGCCAGGGTGAGCATCCGCTGGCGAACTTCCCCATTGTGCAGCACCAGTACCATGAGCACCATACGGCCCTGAGTGGCGATCAACTCCAGGTGCTTGAAGCGGTTGATCTTGCTGTAGGGCGCGGTCACCAGGGAAGCGCTGCGCGCTGTGCGGGACAGCACTGCCGCCGCCAGGCGCATCCACTGCTCAAGGTCCAGGGGCGCCTGGTGAAACTGGTGGGCGATTGTGCGGCGCTCGATAGCTGTCAGTTGATCATCATCGAGCAGATGCTGGACGAAGTAGCGGTAGCCCTTCTCGGTGGGGATTCGTCCCGCGGACGTGTGCGGCGAGGTGATGTAACCTGTCTCCTCCAGCACACCCATGTCGTTGCGGATGGTGGCCGAACTGACGCCAAGAAGGTTGACCAGCGACTTTGAGCTGACCGGATGCCCCGTCTCAATATAGTGCTTGATAATCAGCTCCAGCGTGTGCTTCTGGCGCTCGGAAAGCTGTTCCGAGGAGGAAAGCGCATCTGGCAACATAGAACCTCACCGGGTTCTCATTAGCACTCCCGGTATGAGAGTGCTACTCGTATTGTTGTTACATCATACCATGCGCCTCCCCTGGCGTCAAAGGTCGCATTTGCTCGAGAAAATGGGCGAGCGGCAGCCTCTCAACTACCGGCTGCCGCTCGCGCCAAGGCAAGGCTTCCTGTAAACAGGCGTTATTCCCGGGTGAACTGCGTGCCCAGCGCCACCGGCGGATTGGAGCGCAGGAAGTTGCGCAGCAGTCGCCGCGCCCAGGGCGGCGAAAGCAACATCAGCCGCTCTACCAGACCACTGGAGACCAGTAACAGGGTCAAAATCATCAGCACCCAGGGCACTGCATTGACCAGCACCAGGGGGAATTCGGTGGTTTGCTGGATGGTGCTGGCCAGTGCGCGCAGGCCGGTGAACAGGTACGCGCCGAAGGCAACGCGCAGTGGGTGCCAGCCGCCGAAGATCACGATTGCCAGCGCGATCCAGCCATCACCGCGCATCACCGCCGGGTTGGCCCACCCTGCCTTGATGGCCAGCGAGTAACTGGCCCCGGCCACGCCGACCAGCGCACCGCCGATGGCCGTGTACAGGTAGCGCGTGCGGATCACGTTTGTCCCGCGGGCAAAGGCCGCCGCTGGCCGTTCGCCCACTGCTCGCAGGGCAAGCCCCCAGCGCGTCCGGTACATCACAAACCATGTGAAAGCGAGCAGGAGGTAACTGAAGTACACCAGCGCGTTCTGGTTGAAGAACACCGTTCCCAGGAAGGGGATGTCGCGTAGAAGCGGGATTGGCACTGTCGGGAAGGTCGGGCCGGGAATACGCGTATAATTCTGGCCGAGGAACTGCGCCAGGTCAGCCGCCAGCAACGTCAGAACAAAGCCAACGGCCACCTGATCCTGTCGCAACTGGACATTCGCAAACAGGATTAGCAGCGCCACCAGCAACCCGGCGATCAGTCCCGCCGCCAGGCCCAGCATTGCATTCCCGGAAGCATACGCTGCCACAAAGGCCACCATCGCTGCCAGCTGGAGACTGCCATCCAGCGAGAGGTTGATCACGCCCACCCGCTCGGTGATGGTTTCACCCAGGCTGGCGATTACCAGGGGGGTGGCGTTGGCCACGATAGACCCCAGGACACGGGCCAGTTCGCTATCCATGGATCGCTGCCTCCTTGGCTTCTGCCTCTGCCCGCACCTCAGGGGCATGAACAGGCCCCGGGCGGCTCAGACGCCCGCGCACGCCGTTAGCCAGGATGACCATCAGGACCAGGATGCCCTGCACCACGCCGGCCAGACTCTGGTCAAGTTGCAGCGCAATCTTCAGTCGTGTGCTTCCCCCCAGGATCGCGGCGAAGAAAAAGGCGATCAGCGGCGCCCATAAGGCCCGTGTCCCGGTCAGCAACACCACCAGCAGCCCCAGAAAGCCGATCCCGCCGCTGACCAGCGGGCGCAGGTTGCCGTATGTGAACAGCACGCGCACCGATCCGGCCAGCCCGGCCATGAACCCGCAGACAGCCATGGCCAGCAGGACGTTCCGTTCTACTGGCACGCCCAGCAGCAGGGCCGAACGCTGGCTGTGTCCCTGGGCCTTCAGTTCCAGCCCCCAGCGCGTCCCGGCGAGTGCCAGGGTTACCCCGCCGAAGGCCACCGCCATCACCAACAGCGCCGCCGGGCTGACACGAAACTCCATGTTCAGCGGCAATAGAAGGGTTTCCTGACGGAAAGGAGGGGTAGCCTGGCCACCCTGGTTGCCCCAGGGACCGGAGATCAGGTAGATGCTGAAGATGTTCGCCAGGTTGTTCATCGCCACACCGCCAAAGATCTCGTGTACACCGCCCCGCGTCCTGAGCAGGCCGGTCAACGCCGCCCAGAACGCGCCGCCCAGCGCCGCCGCCAGCATCTCCAGCGGCACCTGAACGATCGTCGGCAGGAAGACTTCCTGAGCCACCCAGGTGGCGCAAACCGCGCCAAACATCATCTGGCCTTCCACGCCGATGTTCCACAGGCCGGCGGTAAAGGTCACCAGAAGGCCAGTGCAAACCAGCATCAGCGGGATCCAGAAGTTGATCACGCCGGAAAAGCGCACCATGTCAAAGCCTGTTGGCGTCAGGCCGATGCCTTCCGTGATCTTGTTGAGCACCTCTACCGGAGAAGCACCTACCGCCAGAATGATAACCGCGGTCAGCAGGAGCGAGATGGCAATAGACCCAAGGCCGATAGCCAGTCCCAGCGCCTGCTGCCCTGTTGTCGTGCTTTGCCTCATTGCACCGCCTCCTCACGCACGGGCTGACCGCCGATCAGGTGTCCCAGTTCGTCTACGGTGACATTCCGGGCGTCTGGCACCTCGGTGACCTGACCGGCATAGAAGACCAGAATCCGGTCGCTGTAGGTCACCAGTTCGTCCAGATCGGCGGAGGTGAACAGGACAGCCGTCCCGGCGGCGCACCGCGCCAGGATTTGCTCCCAGATCCAGCGGGCGGACTCCACATCCAGACCGCGCGTCGGATGTTCGAGCACCAGCAGGCGCGGGGCGGGCGGGATCAGCGCCATCAGTACCCGCTGCTGGTTGCCGCCGGAAAGCGTCTCAATGGCGCTATCGGGCTGCCCCATCACCCGGTAATGGGCAATGCGTTCTTCCGCTATCTGCCGCCCGCGCTCGCGATCGATCCACCAGCCCTGCTGTGAATCGGTGAGGATGAAATGCTCGGTCAGCGTCAAACCAGCGACCAGCCCTTCCTCCAGCCGTCCCGCCGCGCCAAAGCTCACCCCCGCTGCCAGAAAGTCACGGTAGGAACGGCCGGTCATGTCTACGCCGTTGATGATGATACGCCCGCCCAGGGGATGATCCAGGCCGACACAAGCACGTGTCAGGAGTTGCTGGCCACTGCCATCCAGCCCGGCCAGCCCGACCACCTCCCCGGCCCGCACGCATACCTGGCAACCACGCATAATCACCCGCTCGCTGGCCATGAAGAGATCCTTCACTTCCAGCACCACATCGCCCAGCGGCACCGCGGGCCGCGACGCCGGAGCCAGCGCCTGGCCGAACATCATAGCCACCAGTTCGCCCGTCGTGACCGGCAGGACCGCCGTGCCAACCAGCCGTCCCTGACGCAGCACGGCAACCTCGTCACACAGTTCCAGCACATCTTCCAGCTTGTGGGAGACAAACAGGATGGTCAGGCCATCCTCGCGGGCCAGGCGTTGGAGGGAAGAAAACAGGATGCTCTTCTGCTCGGCGGAAATACCGGTTGTTGGTTCGTCCAGGATGAGTACCCGCACGCCCAGCGCCAGCAGGCGGATGATCTCCAGCTCCTGCCGCTGGCCGATGCTCAGGCGTTCGACTGGCGTCTCCGGATCCAGGGAAAAGCCCAGCCGTCCGGCCAGTTCACTCAGACGACGGCGGGCGGCTTCCCAGTCCGGCAGTGGTCCAACCGGCTGCCCGTAGACGAAGTTTTCCAGTACCGTCAATGGGCCGACATCAAGCGGATCCTGGGCCAGCATCCCGATACCGGCCTCGATAGCCCCGCGCGGGGTGTTGTAATGGACAGGTCGCCCGTCGATCAGTACCTGCCCGCTATCGGCCAGGTAGAAGCCGGACAGAATCTTCATCAGAGTCGACTTGCCCGCGCCATTCTCACCAAGGACGCCATAGATGCGCCCGTCAGCAAAAGTGAGGGAAATATCGTCATTGGCGTGGACTGGCCCGAAGCTCTTGTGGATATGGCGTACCTCAACGCTCATCGCAACTCCTGGGAATCATGTGCCATCAGCCCGGCGAGGATACCCCCGCCTAAACAGGGCGACCACCCGCAAAGGTGGTCGCCCACGCTCAAAACCCCGGGATCGTTACTGGGCGGAGCTGTCGCCCGTCATCCCCTGGAGGAGTTGCTCCAGGTACCAGACGGAACGCGGAGGCACGATCTCGCCTTCCTCGGCCAACACCGTACCATCCTGCAGTGCCAGCGGCCCTACCCACAGCCCGATCTGCTTATCGGGATCGTCAATGTTCTCCGCCGTCAGGACGCCGGGGTCAGTCTCCGCCAGCATGGCGACGAACTCCTCAAGCTGGGCAGCCTGTTCCTCGGTCAGCGCATCACCGTTGACCCAGCCGACAGCGGTCAAGTCCTTGTTGGTCAGGTCAGGGAAGTAAGGCGGGTTCCAGTGCCAGAACTGCTCGTACTCGCCATTCTTGACGGCCTGAATCACCTGGACGTAAGCCGGCCCCCAGTTGAAGTACGGGACACCCAGGCAGACTTCCGGCGCGCCAGCGCAGGCGCCTTCGTAGTCATAGGGGATGGCCCACACCTTCTTGCCTTCTGCCGCCCGCTGACCGGCAACGACCAGCGCTTCGGTCGTATCAATGCCACTAACCACAACATCGGCGCCGCCGTCGATGAACCGCTGGGTTTCCTCGGTCGGGTCGAGCGTAACACCGGGGATGTTGAACCAGAAGCCGATCCAGGTCACGGTCATGCTCAGTTCATCGGGATCGCCGCCCCGGAAGTGTTCGTAGCAATAGCGCGCGCCCAGGTAAACGCTGGCGGCCAGACGCCGGGTTTCAAAGTTGATCAACGGGCCAAGGTAGCCAATCTTGCCGGTCTCGGTGGCCAGCGCTGCCGCGCAGCCGGCAATCTGCTTGCCCAGCTCCATGTTGCCCATGACGTTGCTCAGGTTGGCGGGCGCTTCCCCGGTCAGGGCGTCATCGCCGGAGACGTTGACGAAGATGGTGTCCGGATACTTCTGGGCGACAAAGAGGGTATCTTCCTCAAATTCATCAGAAGTCGTGAAGATGACCTCGGCGCCTTCGGCCAGCATCTCCTCAACTACCTGCTCCAGCGTGGTCTCCGGTGCATCGGCAGGATTCAAACTCTCAAAGAAGACCATCCGCGCGCCGGGAATTTGCTGCTCGACATACTGGCCGGCAGTGTAATGCGCTTCGCTCCAGCCGTGGTCATTGCGCGGCCCAACGAGAACCATGCCAAAGACAAACTCTTCGTCCTGGGCAAAGCCGCCCATGGCTCCCAGCAGCATGGCGGCGACCACAATCAGGATCACTGCGGATTTCCGTATCATCTTTGCTTCCCTCTCCTCCTGCTGCGCGAACACAATCGTACAGGCTCGTTATGTCGGCGGAATGAATGGCCTGCCATAATCAGTGTAAGGGAATCTGGCCAAAACTCCAAGCCCTCAGCACGGTCTGGACGGCAGCTTATTCTGCTGATTTTCTTGGGCTAAGGTGCACAATATCAGGGAAGTGCCCGGACGAGGGGGCCTGTTGCGTGGCGGAATCATTCGCGGGAATCAGTCTGGCCCTGCTAAAAACGCAGCGCAGCCTGCTGAAAACTCAGGCTGCGCTCTTTGTGCCTTGCCACAGATGAAGGGCGGTTACGCGGCTAGCCCAGGTGCGGCTCCAGCTTGGCTTCAATACGCTCCCTGGGCATATAACCCGTCAACCGTTCCACCGGCTGGCCGTCCTTGAACAGGATCAGGGTGGGAATGCCCAGAATACCCAGATCCATCAGGATGTTGGGATTGGCATCGGCGTCCATCCGCGCGACTCGCATCCGCCCGGCGTATGCCTCTGCCAGCGCCAGCACATGGGGTTCAATCATCTTGCACGGCCCGCACCACTCCGCCCAGAAATCCACCAGCACCGGTAAATCCGATTCCAGTACTTCCTGCTTGAAGGTCGCCTCCGTGACATCAAACGCTTTAGATTCAGCCATCAGGGGGTAACTCCTGGTAGAACACCAACCACGCTTATATGGGCAATAGAGTAAACAGGATGACGACGAGCGTCAAGAGCAGTGGCTGAATTTCCCGGCCAGGTCGGGTGCGGTAATTCGCCAGCAGCCCGGTAACCCTGACTACCCGGCCTTCATATTGGCCTGCCCCTGGCCGCCAGTGATCCTGATGGGTGGTCGGGCAGGGCCAGAGGGACTATAATTGTCGGCACATATGTTCTGATCGTCGGGGAAAGGTGAAGGCGCATGTTAACCCTGGACCGCGACTGGCTCGCTGCCGAGCGTGATCACCGCTACCGACGCACGCCTGAACGCCGGGTGACAACAATCGACGCTGCGGAAGCGTTCGTGAATGAGGTCGGGTTTGCCTTTCTGTGGCCGATCAAAGGGGTGGAAGCGCCCAGCCTGTTTCAGGCCATCGCGGGACGGGAACGCGACGTGCCGATGGTCCATGATGACCCGGACAACAGCCTGTGCTGGGGCTGGAAGGATCAATCGCTGGGCGGGCAGCGCTGGTACTATGCCAAGCTGCTACGCCGCAAAGCGACGCTGGTCGCGCCGCGCCTGTGGGCTGCTTTCTACGCCTTGACGCGCAACTACGGCGATCTGCATGACTACCTGGAGCAGGTGCGCGATGGGGTCATGACCCACGAGGCCCGCCTGATCTACGAGGCTTTGCTCGAGCAGGGGCCGCTGGGGACGGTGGCCCTGCGTAAGGCGGTGGGGATGGCCGCCGAGGCAAGCAAGACGCGCTTTGAACGCGGGCTGGTCGAGCTGCAGATCGATATGAAGGTGCTGCCGATAGGGGTGGCGGAGGAAGGCGCATGGCGGTATAGCTTCATCTACGATATCCCCATGCGCCGCTACCCGGAACTTCCAGCCCAGGCCCGCCAGATCGGTAGCGGGGAAGCGTGGCGGTTATTGATCGGGACATATGTTGATGCGGTTGTTGCCACGACCACCCGCCAGATTGCCCAGATCTTCCACATCTTCGAGCCAACTGCACGACAACTGGAACGCGCGTTGAATGCACTGGCCGCCGAGGGGCGGATCGAACCGGCGCGTCTCCCCGTTGGGAAAGGGGAAGGATTGACCGGCTGGGTCTCCACCACAGCGGTGAAAGTCAGTTAACGTGAAGGCAGTTCAGTTTATTCGTCGAACAGGGCACC
>FWPV01011429.1_pt1 | contig 12693 bp, 11 predicted proteins | sample 2228371 | NCBI WGS metagenome assembly FWPV01 (sample SAMEA103939776, study PRJEB20133) | metagenome | reverse complement strand
GCCGTTAAGGTCGTTCCACTTGTATCCGTAGATGCTGCCCAGGGGCTCCCGCTCCTCCTGGTTGAAGAAGTCCACCCGGATCTCTCCTTCCTCTTCCAGTTCCACTTCCACCTCCGCATCCGAGGTGGCCACGTATCCATCCGGGACCACTTCCTTCACCAGGTAGTATCCCAGTTCCAAGCCAACAAACTCGTAGTGGCCTTGGCCGTCGGTGATCGCGGTGGCCACTAGTTTCTCTCCTTGCCAGAGCTGAATAGTCACTCCAGCGATGGGAGGCTCTCCCTGGTCATGCTCCCCGTTGCCGTTAAGGTCGTTCCACTTGTATCCGTAGATGCTGCCCAGGGGCTCCGCTAGTTCTATCACCTTTACATCCACGTCAACTTCGGAGACAAGCTCCCCGACCACCGCCTTGTTGTTGAGCACGTAATCGCCTACCTCCGTAGCGGTGAGGGTCTTGTCCACGATAATGTTAAAGGGGGCTTCATTTAAGTTAAGTGCCCAGGGCCCAGCCAAAGCGGCGGGAGAACCGTTTATGGTTACCGAATTGATGCTATAGCTAAGGCCGGTAGCCGGCGTGATGGTCTCTATGTCGTAGAGTAAAACCTCGCTGGAGCCCCCAGCGGCTGGTTTGCTGAAATCCTTGCGGTAATGGAACGTATGGGTCCCATCGGGGTGGTTACTAATGGTAATCTCGATGAGATTGCTCATGGATGTGACGCTAGAGAGGGATACCGGCAGGGTGAAGGTACCCGAATAAGAGTAGACATGGGGACCACCCGTGGGAATAACCGATGGGACCGAAGTGGTTATATTGATGTCCCCCGCGGGAAGCCACGTGGGCCCACCTGCCTTGTACCAGATGGTGTCGGATACCGCGGTCACGTTGGCTGGCCAATCTCCGGTATTTTGCACGTAGATGTTACCCGATATGCTGTAGAGATTGGAATACTGCGCTTCCACCGTGATGGTAAAGCTTATATTCTGGGAATCTCCTACCATCATCAGCAACTGAGAGTGCTCGGATGTCTTGTTCAAGCTCACGCTCAAGCCCGGCGAGCTGACGTAGGTTACATCCTTTGATATATCCAGGCTGGTCACTTGGCGTCCGCCTTTATCTTCCCCACCTGAATATATTACCGTTACATTTGCCTGTTCCAAGCCGGCTACCTCGATTAAATCTCCGCTAGACTGCAAGGGTTTCTCAGACTGCTCCTTCTCGGCCGAATTCACTACCGGCTCCGCCACCTTCTCCCTGGCTACCCCGGTCTCAACAACCCCAGACGCTTCAGTCTCTTCGTTTAGTGAGAGCGCGGGGACCAACGGCACCATAGTCAAAGCCATCAGTGCCACTATGGCCAGGGCAACCAGGACTTTCTTATAATAAGAAAATATTTTATCCATTGCCTTTTCCTCCTTTCTTATTGCGGTCATTCTCATCCGCAAATCTATCCGAACAAACAGACTCCCATTGCAAGTCGTCTGATAATAAGCCCTTCCATCACTGAAGAGTTCAACAGAATCCCATTGCAAGTCGTCTGATAATAAGCCCTTCCATCACTGAAGAGTTCTCTTGTTTAAAAGTGATATATTCTTCTAAAAAGTTCTAAATAGCTCGATAAGTTTCCATCTAGTTTTCATCTTCATCTAAATCTTTTCCCCTGCTTCACACTCTTTGTTTGTCAAAATCCTTTTGGATAATGAAATTATTGCATTTAGGATATTCTAATTAAATGATTTAAATCATCTTTATAATTTTATTTAGGATATCTAAAAATAATTCAATGTTGGAATCCTTATACTTGATGCCCAGGGTCATATGAAGGCCAGGCTTGACCCCAAGTATTTTGACGATAATTCCCCCTATCCATCCCTCTGGTTCGGCTGCTATCCGCGCCATCCAGTCCAATACCTTTTCATTCATTTATGAGGCCGTCTCCCTTGGCGGGTTGAACAAGCGCGTTTACCTTTTCTTCAGGCTAAAATCCCCGCGCTCGAAATGACGATTTAAAGATCCCCCTCGCCTCACTGGAAGGAGGGGGACGTATTCTATATCATGGATACTGGTGAATGGAGGATGGGTAAAAAAAGCGGAACAAACCGTATAAAGTTGGTGGTGGGACTGGGAAATCCGGGGGATCGCTACTACAATACCCGGCATAACGCCGGGCATCTGGCAGTTGAGGAGTTAGCCCGCAGCGCGGGTCTGGAATTCAGATGCAGGCGTGGGTCCGATCTCGCCTTTCTGGACTTGGAGGGCGAAAAAGTCGCTCTGGCTCGGCCCCGATCCTTCATGAACCGCAGCGGAGAGGCGGTGAAGAGGCTGAGACGGCATCTACGTTTGTTACCTCAACAGATCCTGGTGGTCTATGACGACATCGATTTGGAGCCAGGAGTCCTGCGCATCAGGAGGAGCGGCTCATCGGGGGGGCACCTGGGGCTCGAGTCAGTGATTCAACATCTGGGAACCGAGAACTTTCCCCGATTACGTATAGGGGTAGGACGCCCTCCCCAGGGAATGGAAGCGGCCGATTACGTACTGGAGCCCCTCGATGAGGAGCAGGCCAAGAGACTCCAGGAAGATGCCTCCAGAGCGGCGAAAGCGGTTATGAATATTCTCACCAACGGTATAGAAAGGGCCATGAACGAGGTAAATTGATATGGCCGAAAAGGATCATCACCTCATGAAGAGAAAAACGGGGAGATATTGGCTGGACCTCCATCCGCTGCTATCGTTTTTTATGAAAGCCCTCCCCACAGCGATAATGGTGCTCTCCCTCTCCATCCCTCTGTGCCTGACGAGTTGCTGGAAAACAGCCTCGGAGAAGAAAGCTCGCCAGCTGGTGGAAGATGCCCTTTACCAGATGGAGGGTTCTCGCGAGGCCCTTGAGGACTTGCACGAATTGAACGAAAAGATTTCGCAGCTGGGGGAGAGATGGAAAAAGCTCCAGGATACCATAGCGGAAGGCCTCTCCTTGGTGGGACTGGTTAACGTGGATATCGAGGTGGCGCAGGCTAGTTTGGAGAAGGCATACCAGTATCTCCAGGAGGTCATATCCCTTCAGGGAGCCGGGAAATACGGTGAATACGCCCGCATGGCGCAGGACGCCGTTCGCCGCCAACTGGAGGCGCTCCAGACCAACCGTCTCCTTGCTTCCACCCTGGCCGACCTCCTCTATCTCGTGGAAAAGGCGGAGACAAAGGAGCAGCTCCAATACTATACGGACGAGCTCACCAGGTTATCACAGAAGCTCCAGGAGGAGTACGCTAGGGCAGCGGAGATGGCCTCGGAAGCGGATCGCTTCTTCAAGGAGAACCATCTTTAATACGATCTTGCACGTAAAACCCTCCTGGGTCCGAATCGGAGGGGAAGGGTAAAGCGTTATTGTTCCTCGCCCTTGCAATTTCAATGACATCACCTTCATTATTTTCTTTTTCCTGGAGAAGGGTAAAGCGTTATTGTTCCTCGCCCTTGCAAGATAAAAACAGCCACGCGATTAGTTATCTCCACTTTCCCTTTGTATAATTGTCTTATGGATGATCAAGGGAAAGGGCAGCGGGAAGGATGCCTGTTTCTAGTTGGCACCCCCATAGGAAACCTCGAGGACATAACTTTAAGGGCGTTACGTATACTGCAAGAAGTGGATTTCATAGCAGCGGAGGACACCCGCACCACTCGCAAGCTCCTAGCCCATTACCACATCCATACTCCTCTCTTAAGCTACCAGGGCTACAACGAGAAGGATAAATCTTTACATATTGTAAATATGATAAAAGGTGGCAAGCGAGTGGCGCTGGTCTCCGAGGCGGGGATGCCCGCGCTTTCCGACCCGGGTCATCTAGCCGTCAAAGCCTGCCTGGAGGAAGGGCTGCCGGTTACCGTCATCCCCGGTCCCAGCTCCCTTACCGCCGCCATATCCCTTTCAGGGCTTCCTATGAAGAATTTCTTTTTCGCCGGGTTTCTCCCCTCGAAAAAAGCGGAGAGGTTCAAGCTATTGAAGAAGCTACGGGAGATGAATGAAGCCCAGGTATTCTTCGAATCCCCCCACCGTCTTCGCCGTTCCTTGGAAGACATATGCGAACTCTATGGGGATCGGGAGCTGGTCTTGGTTAAAGAGCTCACTAAATGGTATGAGGAAGTGCGTCGGGGAAACGCGAGGAAAATACTTGCTGACCTTTCCGGTGAGAAGCTGAGGGGAGAATACGTTCTGATCATAGCGCCGGCAGGGGAATCTAGGCCGCAGGAAAATGAAGCCCGTATGATGCCATTAATAGAAGAGGTGGAAGAAATGGTCCGCAACGGGTGGAGTCCCAGCGAGGCATGCAGGGCGGTGGCGAAGCGCGAGGGCATTTCCCGCCGCGAGCTATACAACCTCTATTTGAAGAAAGGCAAAGCCGAAAATCCTTTAAAAGAAGTATAGGCGCGGAACAAACAAGTGTTTTGTAAAAGACCACTAATGAATCTTTAGCCTTCAAGCAAAAGATAAAATACGCCTCCGGCGAACTGTTATCCTTGGACATGTCGGTGGGTTAATATAAAATATGGGAGTCGAAGGGATATGGGAGTCAAGAAAAAAGACCTGGGTAGCTGGAACCAGGGGAGAAGTTGAAAGGAAAATTCGACAGGGTGAGTGGTCGTAATTTGCAGAATCCCCTGAGTGTGATCGTCCTTGCCGCAGGGGAAGGGGTAAGGATGAAGTCAGACCTTCCCAAAGTGCTGCACCGCCTGTGCGGAAAGCCCATGCTGCTCATCCTCCTGGACACACTCGAGGCGCTCCTCCCTCGCCGGCTCCTGATAGTCATAGGACACGGAGCCGACCAGGTGAGAGAGACCATCGGCACCGGATATGAATATGTACTCCAGGAAGAGCAACTAGGCACTGGCCATGCGGTGATGGTCGCGGAGAAATCACTGGACCCAGAGGACGTGAATCTCCTGATCATGGCGGGGGACGTACCTCTGGTCACCAAGGAAACCCTGGAGAAATTCACCCATTTCTTCCTGGAAAAGGGTGGGGATGCCGCCTTGGTCACCATGGAGCTGGACGACCCCAGCGGTTATGGGAGAATAATCAGAGACGGTTCGGGGGAGGTCAGGGACATCGTGGAGGAGGCAGACGCTTCCATGGAAGAGCAGACGATAAAGGAGGTCAACGCCTCCATATACATTTTCAAAAGAGAGGCGCTTTTCCAGGCACTCCGGCATATCGGAAGAGACAACCGCAAGGGGGAATATTATCTAACCGACGTTATCAAGGAGATGGTGAAGAAGGGAGCAAAAGTGTTTGCCTGGAACTCCCCTGATCCATCCGAAGTTCTGGGAATCAACACCAGGGACCAGCTCGCGGAAGCCGAGATGATCCTACAGGCGCGGATAAATGAGCGCTGGATGCGCGAGGGCGTAACCATCGTGGACCCCCGTCAGACCTACATCGAGATGGATGTGCAGATAGGCAAGGATACTATCATCCACCCTTTCACTTTCCTCAAAGGAGCGACCAGGATAGGGGAGGCCTGCGAGATCGGTCCTTTCTGCAGGATCCATCAATCCACTCTGGGAAGGGGCGTGGTGATAGAGGAATCGGTAATCAGGGAATGCATCATCGATGAGGGAGCGCGCATAGGACCCTATGCCAGTCTACGTCCCGGCACTCATATAAGCAGCGGGGCCAAGGTAGGGACTTTCGTGGAGCTGAAAAACACCGAGTTGGGAAGGGGCAGCAAGGTTCCTCACTTGAGCTACATGGGGGATGCCCTTATAGGAGAAGATGTGAACGTGGGAGCCGGTTCCATAACTTGCAACTTTGACGGCGTCACCAAGCATCAGACCATCATCGAGGACGAGGCTTTCATCGGAAGCGACACCATGTTCATAGCCCCGGTGCGTATAGGGAAAGGGGCGGTGACCGGCGCTGGCTCCGCCATCACTAAAGACATTCCCCCGGGAGCCCTAGGGGTGGAAAGAGCGGAGCAGAAAACCATAAAAGATTGGAAAAGAAAGCGAAGCGGAGAACAAGGAGGAAGTCGTTGAAGGAGATCACCCGAAAAAAGCTGATGATCTTCGCGGGAAGGTCCTACCCAGAACTAGGCAGGGAGATCGCTGGACATCTCGGTCTGTCTCTGGGAGAGGTGGAATTGAAGACCTTTAGCAATGGAGAGCTGTACGTCCGTTACGAAGAGAGCGTAAGGGGGGCGGACGCTTTTGTGGTGCAGACCTGTTGTAACCCCATTAACGCCCATATCATGGAGTTGTTATTGATGATAGACGCCTTGAAAAGGGCATCGGCCAAGCGGATCTCGGCGGTAATACCTTACTATGGTTATTCCCGCCAGGATAAGAAAACCCTGGCCCGCGAGCCTATAAGCGCCAAGCTGATAGCCGACCTCCTTACCGTGGCAGGGGCTGACCGCATCCTCACCATGGACCTTCACGCCGGTCAGATCCAGGGTTTTTTCAACGGTCCGGTGGACCATCTTACCGCCGTTCCTCTACTTGCCTCCTATATCTCTCGCAAATTTATGGGCGACCTGGTAATTGTCTCGCCCGATGCCGGTAGAGTCAAGATGGCCAAGAAGTACTCCGACTATCTCTCCGTACCCATGGCCATACTGCATAAGCGGCGTCCAGCCCATAACGTGGCGGAGGTCCTTCACGTAATCGGAGACGTGGAGGGAAAGATAGCCATCCTGGTGGATGATATGATCGACACCGGGGGAACCATGGTCAATTCGGCAAAAGCCCTGAAGGAATACGGAGCGGAAGAGATATACGCCTGCGCCACCCATGGCATCTTCTCGGGAGACGCGCTTAAAAAGATAGACGATTCCCCTATCCGACAAGTGGTGGTGACCAACACCATCCCCATCTCGGAGAACGTTTCTACCTCAAAAGTGCAAGTGCTCTCCATCGCGCCCACCTTCGCCAACACCATCGCCAGCGTCTTCAAGGACGAATCGGTGAGCGAGCTCTTCGGTGGAAATAACCAACCCTGACTTGGGCTTTCATCTAACGGAGGCGAGTAGCACCCATAACCAGATGGGAAAATTATAACCGGATGGAAAAATTATTTAATCTACTGAGTTTTCCATCTGCGCTTCCCCTGGACTCCAGGTGAATAACATTCAAATGGCTGCAAAAATATTGTAAGAACTTTGTAGGGTTAAAACTGAACCGAAGGACAAGGACTGGAATTCACCTTGATTATGGTTTAATATATTTTTCTTGGTATCTTATCTCCATAAAGAAGAACAAGAGGTGAGTTTAGGTGCAGAGGTTGTTGAAAGCCAGCGTAAGGAAGGAAACAGGCAAAGAGGCGGCCAGAAGGGTGCGTAAAAACGGCAGGATACCAGGCGTACTCTACGGGCACGGTTTCGAGCCTCTTCCCTTGGACCTGGACAGCAAGGAATTTTATTCCCTGCTCAGAAAGAAAGGTGGAGCCCACGGGTTAGTGGAGCTAAAAATCGAGGGGAAAAAAAGCGAGAAACACACCGTGGTGATAAAGGAGGTACAGAGGCATCCCATAAGGGACCACATCTTGCATGTGGACTTTCAAAAGATCAAAGAGGAAGAAAAGATTCATTCCGAGGTCTCCATTCGTTACATAGGAGAGCCCGTGGGCGTCAAGATGGGAGGAATCCTCCAGCACTTCCTCTACGATGTCAAGGTAGAATGTCTCCCCAAGGACTTGCCCGAATATATAGAAGTGGACATCTCCAAGTTGAAGCTGCACGACAGCCTGAAGGTCTCGGACCTCCCCGTGATAGAAAACGTCCACTACCTAAACAACCCTAACGAGATAATCGTCTCCATCATTGCCAAGAGGATCAAGGTGAAAGGAGTCCTGGCAGAGGAGGAAGCTGCAGCAGAGGCTGTGGAAGAGGCTGCAGCTGAGAGTGCGGAAGAAGCAACAGCTAGAGAAGAAGCTGGCGTGGAGGAACCGCAAACCCAGGAGCCCCGGGAGGGCGAGTGATAACTGGGAGCCAGCTAGAGATTTGGGGATTAACAAGCTCCATATTGAGCCTCGTTTTTTTTAACGTTTAGAATACTCGGCTTTCATGAAGTTACCTAACCTATAGAACATACCAACATCATGTCAAATGTCTCTCACACAAGAAGTCCCCAAATCGCTGGCGCTTAATTTTGCCTAACCTTTGACTTCACTGGATAAAATTCTTGTTCCCGGTCAGCCTCTACCCGTCACGGATAACCAATTCCTGGTGGTGGTTTCCGCCACCTCATCCAGCGCTATTCCCTTGATCTCGGCAACGCTTTGAGCGATCAAGACCACCCGGGCGGGAAAGTTAGGCTTTCCCCTGAAAGGGTGGGGCGAGAGAAAGGGGCAATCGGTTTCTAATAACAGCCGATCCAAAGGAAGTTGAGCCACCAATTCCCTCAACTTTTTAGCATTGAGAAAAGTAACCGGTCCGGCAACCGAGATATAGCCACCCATATCCACGCATTCACGGGCCATGGCCAGATCTCCCGAAAAACAGTGAAGAACCAATTTTCCTTGGAAAGGCGCGTATTTTTCCAGGATTCTCAAAGTTTCCGCGTGGGCCTCGCGGTCATGAACCACCAACGCCAGGTCCAATTCTTTGGCAAGATCTAAGTGCCAGCTGAAGGAACGCTCTTGGTCCCTCCGGGGAGACCGATTGCGATAGAAATCTAGCCCGGTCTCTCCAATCCCCACCACCCCCCTATTTCTTGCAAGCTCCCGCAACCTGTCCATGACCCCCCGGTCCACCGTGGAAGCCTCATGGGGATGTATCCCCACGATGGCGTCCACCCCATCAAATCTCCTAGAGTACTCCACCGCCTTGCGGCTTGCCTCCAGATTTATTCCTACCGCGGCAATGAGTTTCACGCCTGCCTGGGCTGCGTCTCTCAAATGACTTTCCAGGTCCCCCTGGAGTAGGTCGAGGTGAGCATGGGTGTCAGTCAATTCCATCTTCATCGCTTCCATGACCTTTTATATTGAAAGATGAATACGCTATTTCCTCGCCTCTATGCGCGGGAAGAGGGCGGGACCCCGGGCGATCCTTCCTCCAGGTTCAAGCAAGCCCCAGGAGGCGGAGGCGGGTAGGTAACAGGAAGAGAGAGGACCTTCTCCCCCCAACTGCTCCCAGATCTTTTGTGCGGCATCCGGCATGAAGGGCTGAATCATTACGGCTGCCAGCCTAAGGCACTCTAGCTGATTATAGAGTACCGTGTCCAGTCGAGGCGCCTTGCTGGGATCCTTGTTTAGATCCCAGGCCGCAGTCTCATCTACGTAGCGGTTTACCACTTTCAGGAAAGACCAGATAGAGGCGAGGACTTCGTTGAAGGAGAGGCTCTGAAAATGCCTCTCAATATCCTGGAATGTCAGTTTGGAGGTTTCCTCCAGGACCTGGTCTCCTTCCTCTGCCCCCCGGGGCTCGGGAATCACACCACCACGGTAACGGTCCACCATGGCCAAGACCCGGCTCACCAGGTTTCCCAGGTCGTTGGCGAGCTCGGAATTGTAACGGGCCACCAGGGTCTCCCGGGAGAAGTTCCCATCGTAACCAAAGGAAAATTCCCGCAAGAAGTAGTAACGATAGGCATCCACTCCAAACTCGTCCACCAGCACGTGAGGGCTGATGGCATTCCCCTTGGATTTGGACATCTTTTCCCCTTCCACGGTGAGCCAGCCATGGGCATATATGTGGCCCGGCAGGGGCAGTCCCGCCGCCATCAGCATGGCCGGCCAGATGATGGCGTGAAAACGCAGGATCTCCTTTCCCACCAGGTGCCAATCGGCTGGCCAGATACTTTCAAACCTGGGCTGGTCCATGCCATAATCTATGGCGCTTACATAGTTGAGCAACGCGTCAAACCATACGTACATCACCTGGGAGCTGTCGAAAGGCAGGGGAATTCCCCAGGTAAGGTTCTTTCTGCTAATGGACTGATCGGTCAAGCCTTGTCGGATGAAACTGATCACCTCGTTGCGGCGTATCTCCGGTTGGACGAAGTCGGGGTTATTCTGGATATGCTCCAGCACCTTGTCCCCGTAGGCGGAAAGCCTGAAAAAATAATTCTCCTCTTGCAGCATCTCCACTTCTCTTCCGCACTGGGGACATCTCCCCTCCACCAACTGGGAAGGGAGCCAGAAAGACTCGTCGGGCACGCAATACCAACCCTCATATACGTCTAGGTATATATCCCCTTGGTCATAGAGCTTTTGAATAAACTCCTGGGCCACGCGTACATGCTTAGGGTCGGTGGTCCTAATGAAGAAATCATTGGAGATATTCAACCGCCTCCACACCTCCACAAAATGGGTGACCATCTGGTCCGCCCACTCCTGGGGAGTAACTCCGGCTCTCTCCGCGGCGCGAGCCACGTGTTGACCATGCTCGTCGGTTCCAGTGAGGAAGAAAACCTTCTCCCCCTTGAGGCGATGGTAACGGGCCAGGGCATCGGCTGCCACCGTGGTGTAAGCGGTGCCAATATGAGGCAGGTCATTAACGTAATAGATGGGGGTGGTCACGTAAAAAGTTTTACCCATTTTTACATCCAGTAAATAATATTTCGGCCACGGTTGACACCATCAACTAAATCAACATATAATCGCATTTGCTCGGTTGTCAAGTGCGCGAGCTTCCAAGTATCCGTGCGGGATAGGTAAAGATAGGGGTAGAGATGGAGGACAGGGGGATTATTAGAAAAATCGATCAGCTGGGGCGAGTGGTCATTCCCATCGAATACCGCAAGAATCTAGATCTTAACCCCCGTGACAACATCAAGATGACCTTGGTGAATAATCGCATCGTCATAGATAAATATACAGAGAGGTGCGTTTTCTGCGGAAACAAGAACAGGCTGAGGGAATACCGGGGTAAATGGATTTGCCCCAAATGCGCCGTCGACCTGAAAAAGAGAATCTAGAATTTCGGGGCCCCCAGGCAAAGCCAAGCTTAAACCCTCCGCCTAAAATGGGAAATTTTTCATCTCGAACTACCTTCCCCATTCATTGACCCTTATTTCGGCCAGTCTTGCCCAGCTTGCCAGCGTCGATAGCGCTGTAGGAAATGGGCCCTTGACATCGCCTAATTTAACCAAGTTATCAAAGCGAGGAGTTCGGGTGGCGCGATTGGCGGAGGTCACCGTGAGGACATCTAGGTATATGTAATGGGCCAGATGGTAATTTATGGTTTGCAGAAGCGCGATTTGCGGAGGTCACCGTGAGGATATCTAGGAACCAAAATGCTGGTTATGTTCATCAGATTTTCCGATTTGTCCAGGGTCATGCCTTCCACTAGACATCATCAGACTGGCCCCCTCTTCGCCAACCCCTGTAACTAAATGCTTTCTATCCCAAGGACTTTAAGCTATCGTATAGCTTCGCGAAGTCCTCTAGGGTAAGGTTTTCCGCCCTCGTTGTGGCGTCCCAACCCAGCCCTTCCACCACTCGCGCGACTTCGTTGCTGGCCAGGGATACTTCATAAGCGGAGGAAAGGGAGTTAGCCAGAGTCTTCCTTCGCTGGGCGAAAGCCGCGTCGATCAGCTGAAAAAACCTCTGAGGATCATCTACCTGCACCAACAAATCCCTCCTTCTATCCAGCCTCAATAGGCAGGAATAGACCCTGGGAGGCGGATAGAAAACCGATGGTGGAAGGTTAAGAATCCGCTGTACTTGGCAGTAATAATTCAGCTTGACGGTGGTTGCGCCATAACTCTTGCTCCCGGGGGAAGAAAGATAACGTTCCGCCAGTTCCCTCTGCACGGTGATGACCATGCTGGTGAGCCCAGGGAGTTCACGAAAGATTTTCAAAAGGAGGGGGGTGGCGATGTTATACGGCAGGTTGGAGACGAGCTTGAGCGGAATTTCAGAAGGAAGCAACTTTGAAAAACAGAGTTTCATCGCGTCCCCATGGATCAGGGTCAGGTTGGTACGCTCGCCGAAATAGTCTCTCAAGATGGCGAAGAGCCTTTCGTCCATCTCTACCGCATAAACCTCTCCCGCCACTTTGACCAGTTCCTCGGTAAGGGTTCCGATCCCCGCTCCCACCTCCAGGATCACATCCCCGGGCTGCAAATCAGCCGTCTTTACCATGATGGAGAGAAGGTTGCCATCAATGAGAAAATGCTGGCCCAAACGGCGGGTAAGTTTGATATTCTTCTCTCCCAGCAATTTGCGTATCACTGTGGGCTTGGTTAGTTCCCCCAACTTTCCATCCTTCCATTGCTCCTTCAGACGGGAGATGGGAAAAAGAAAGATTCTCCCAGACGTTTTTTCCGCTGCGACCCGTTCCCAAAATTAATTTACATTTAGTCATAAATCAATGACGTAAAAGACAATTCCATAGGGGCAACGATTTCCGAACGTTCAATCAGTCCCACCTCCCAGCGAATTTCATTCGTACCCAGAACGAAAGATCATTCTTACAGTTTGTTATAACGATACTGCATGCAGCCATTGGAACGATGTATTTCACCTCTCAGCCAATTTCCTTAATATCCAAGGCAAGGGTTATTCTTACAGTTCGTTATTATTACCATTGGATCGATGTATTTCACCTCTCAGCCGATTTCCTTAACATCCAGAACAAAATCATTCTTACAGTTTGTTATAACAATGCTGTATACAGCTATTGGATTGATGTCTTTCATTATTATAAACTCTTTACTAAGTCGTAGTGATCTCGTGGGGGTACGCATATCAATGGAATCTT
>FWPV01012931.1_pt1 | contig 12696 bp, 9 predicted proteins | sample 2228371 | NCBI WGS metagenome assembly FWPV01 (sample SAMEA103939776, study PRJEB20133) | metagenome | reverse complement strand
CTAGACCGGCGCGCGGCCACCATGGCCCTTGAACCGGACTCGAAAGTCCAATATACTGCTAGCGGTGATTCGACTCATCCCGGATCCAATCGGAATCGCATCGCGCGTTGCTTTTGCGGCGGCGGCCGTTCTGCTCCTGACCGGCCCCGCCCGTGCAGAGGGCCTGGCCGCGCTGACGGGATCGGTCACGGTTGTCGTGGATGCCGAGAAGCCGTTGCCGTCCAGGGCTCTGGAGTCACTCAAGGGAGAGATGTCCCGCCTGTTCGCGCCCTCCGGCGTGAGCCTGGCTTGGGCGGATCGCAATCAGGCCGCTCTTGGCTACGAATCGCAGGGGATCGTCGTTGTCAGATTGCGCGGCGATTGCCGCATCCCCGATCTCCCCATGCCGCCCGACGAGCGCGGTCCGCTGGCGTGGACGCACATCTCCGATGGCGCCGTGCTCCCCTTCAGCGAAGTCTCGTGCGAGAAGGTGACCCGCGCCGCCCAGGCAGCCCTGTTCGGCGGCGAGCGGGCGCGCAGAGAGGAACTGATGGGACGAGCCCTGGGCAGGGTAGTGGCCCATGAGCTGGTGCACATCCTCCTCAGGAAGAAAGATCACGATTCCCGGGGACTTTTCCGCAAGGGGCTGACCGCCCGCGACCTGATCGAAGAGTTCCGCGAAGACGAAGAACGCGGCCGCATCGTGATCGAACAGGGCGGCAAACCCTCGTCCTGATTCCCGTCTCACTCCGCGGCTTCCGCGCCCATCCGGGCCACCTGCGCCTGTCTCAGCCAAAGGTCCGTCTGATTCACGCCGAAATACAGCGCGCATCCCAACGCCACCGCCGCCACGGGATTCAGGACGAGCATTCCCGCCGACGCCGCCAGAAACGCAGCGCTGTCGGCGGGCCTCATCTTGCGCAACCTGCGCCAGGCGCTCCAGTCCAGCAGCAGGAATCCCATCCACACTGTCACTCCAGCCAATGCCGCAACCGGAAGATGCTCGAGCACGGGCGAGCCCAGGCTCACCAGCGCGAGCAGTGCAGCGACATGCCACAAAGCCGAAATGCGCGTCGTTCCACCGCAGCGCACGTTGGCGATGCTTCGTGCGGGAATGCCGACGCTCGCCGGCGCGGCGAAAATCCCGCAGAGAATATTCGCGATTCCGTAGGCGCCCAGCTCCGCGTCCGAGTCCGAGCGCCGCAGCGTCTGTCTCCGGCCGCGGAAATGATCGACGACGCGCGACGTCAGCAGAATGTTCACGCTGATGATGAACGCGAGCGCCGCCGCTGCGGGCAGCAGGTCCAGCACGTCCCGCGGCCGCCACTGAAAGGCTGCAAAGGGCGGCAGCTCGACTCGCAACACGCCGACTTCCTTCTCGCCGAATCCGAACGCACGCGCCGCAGCCAGCGCGGCCAGCAGCCCCAGCAGGGGCGCCGGCAGGCGCGGCGACAGACGGGCGGCCATCGTCGAGACCAGAATGGCCACGCCCGCAAGCAGGAAAGGCTCCCAACGCGCGTCGGCCAGATGCGAGAGCGCCTGCACGAGCTGCCGCAGCAGGGTGCCCGCCGCCGGCAGGGATTCCAGCCCGAAGACCGTGCGCAGCTGGGAAATGATCATCATCGCGCCGATTCCGCAGGAGAACCCGGACACCACGCTTTGCGGAATGCGGCTCGCGTAACGCCCGAGCCTCAGCGTGGAGAACATCAGCAGGAACACCGCCGCCGCCAGCACGATCTTCGCCGCTCCCGCCTGGCCGTGTTCTTTCACCGCTTCTGCGATGAAGGGAACCGTGCCTGCCGAGGGACCGCCGATCATCACCGGATTCCGCCCCAGCACCGCCGTCACGGGCGCCGATGCGATGGACGTGAACAGGCCTGATGCCGGCGGCAGCCCCATCAGCGCTGCCATGGCAAGCCCGTAAGGCAGCGCAATCAGCGCTGCGATCAGGCCGCCGGAAAGGTCTCCGGCGGCCTCGCGCCAGCCATAGTTGAACTTCGGCAGTTTCACCACCCCGCTCCTCAGGACATGACCTCGAGAAACGCCGCCTTGAACTTCTCCATTTCCTCCCGCGTGCCGATCGACACGCGCACGTGCGTCGGCCAGGCTGGCCACACGCGTCCGATGTAGACCTTCCGTGCGGCCATCTCACGCACGATTTCCTGCCCGGGGCGGCGGACGTCGACCATGAATTTGTTGCTCACGGATGGCACGTAGGAGAAGCGGTTTTTCTCCAGCCACTCGAAAACGTCCTCGCGGATGTCCCGCACGATTTTCCGCCGTTCCGGCACCAGGTTCTTGACTTTGAGGCTGGCCATGGCAGCCACCATCCCCGTCACGGGCAGCGCCCCCGCGCTGAACGCCTTCAGCTTCTCGAGCAGATCCGGACGCCCGAACGCCGCGCCCGCCCGAAGCCCGGCCATTCCGTACAGCTTCGAGAATGTCCGCAGAATGATCACGTCCTGCCCGGCGGCCACCAGCGGGCTTCCCGGCGGCTCCTCCGAGAAATGCAGGTACGCCTCGTCCAGCAGGACAATGCTTCCCGCCGGCTTGTTGCGAACCAGCCACTCGATGTCCTCGCGCGGCGTGATCGTGCCGGTCGGATTGTTGGGATTGCAGATGTAGAGAACGCCCGGCGTGGGGTGCGCCGCCGCCATGGCCTTGACGTCGTGCGCGTAGTCCTTCCGCAACGGCACGCGGATCACCTGCGAGCCGATGAAGGCAGCCGCGCGCTGTCCCGCCTCGTAGCCGGGATCGCCCATCACCAGCGGCTGCGTCTTCGACGTGAACGCAAGAATCACGCGGTGCAGCGGGTCGCTCGAGCCTGCGAACGGCAGCACGTAGTCCGGCTTCAGCCCCTCCTGATCCGCGAGGAGCTTCACGAAATCCGAGGTCTCCTCGTATTGGTAGCGCCCGCCCAGCCGCGCCGCCTTTGCGATCGCATCGAGCGCCTCCGGGCAAGGCCCCATGGGGTTCTCATTCGCGTTGATTTTCACCGCGTCCGGCGGCAGCCGTCCGATGTTGGACAGCTGCGCCAGCGCAGCCTCGTTGTAGAAAGGCAGCGTCGCGCCCGCGCTCAGCAGAGCGCCCGCCCGGCAGAACAGGCGGCGCGTCAGCCCGCGCCTGGCCAGATCCAGCCGCGCCTCGCGGCTCATGATCGAAGCTTCCTGCATGGTCTTTTCCGTCATGTGAGTTCACCCCTCTGCGTCAGAAATAAAAGCGCAATCCAAGCTGGATCAGGCGCGGAAAATTGGCCTGCGACGTCACACGGCCAAAACCCGCGTTCCCATAAGCCGTGTTCGGAGACCGGAACAGCGGCGTGTTCAGCGCGTTCATCGCTTCCGCGCGGAACTGGAGTTTGTAGGTTTCGGTAATCGAGGCGGTCTTGAAGAGCGAAATGTCCCAGTTGGCAATCCCCGGTCCGCGCAGCCCGATCGTCCGGCTCACGTTGCCGAAGGTGAACGGCGCAGCCTGGGAAAACGCAGCCGGATTGATCCAGTTGTCGAGCCGCGCGTTGGTGCTGCCCTCCGTCGCCGGGGAAACGCCCGTTGCGTTGGGACGCTGGCTCGCCGCGCCAATCACGGAGTTGTTGTTGCTGTTCTGCCGGATCTGCAGCGGGAAGCCGCTCTGATATACGGTGACCGCATTCACCGACCAGCCGCCGGCCAGCAGGTACAGCGCCCGGCGAGGCTTCAGCCGTTCGCCTGGCAACTGCCAGGTCAGACCGCTCGAGAACCGGTGCGGCGTGTCGACATTCGACAGCGCATATTCAGCCGCCATGTCGAACGAGTTCTGCGGACCCACGGCGCCCTGGTTCAGGTTGTTCCCCGCGCCGCCGGAGCTTGCGTCGAACATTTTGGAGAACGTGTAGGTCGCCAGCAGCGACAGACCGTGATCCAGCCGCTTCTGCACCTTCAGCACCATCGAGTCGTACCGCGCGCGGTTCTGGTCGGAGAAGAGCAGGTTGATGTCTCCAAACGCCGCAAACGGGCGCAGCAGCTGCTGCCTGGCGATCGTGGCGGCGCCGACGACGCCCGCGCCGCCGCGTCCGAAGAACGGATTGGCCACCCGCTCGTTCAGCGCCGCGCCGAGGCTGAAGTACTCCGGCGGCAGCATGTTGATGTTGATCGATGCCGTGCCCAGCACCAGATGATGAGTCCGCGAACCCACGTATCCGGCGCTCGCCACGATGCCGCCGCGGAACTGCCGCTGGATGTCAAACGAGAACTGATGCACCCGCGGGGAGCGCGCATTCGGATCGAACAGCGACAGCGAGCGCCCAATGCCGGTAAGAGCGCCCAGCGCGTTGCCCGTCGGCTTGTTTAGCCCTGTGGGGAACGGGTTGGACAGAATCCCCGCCGGCGTAAAACCGTTGTCGTTGGAGCCGACAAACGGAGTGGATGCCGTGTAGCCTTCCGGCGTGTACGGCGCGCCGATCGCGAATTGCGGCGCCCAGTACAGACCGTAGCCCGCGCGTACGGTCATGGAGGGGTTCACCTGCCATGCGACGCCCGCCCGCGGACCCCACTTGTGCAGGTTCGGATTGCCCACCGTGCGCGGCGCGCCGCCGACGCCCGCAAACTGCACGGCGCCTTTGGCGGTGAAGCCGTTCAGCCCAGCGCTGATGGGATTCACCGCGTCCCGGTCAAACCCGGTGATCAGGGCGTTGTTCCTTTCCGCCAGACCGTTTTCCCGTTCCCACCGGACGCCGAGATTCAGCGTCACCGTGCGGAAAAGGCGGATGTCGTCATGCACGTAGAGCGCATAATAATCCGCGTAATTGAACAGTTTGGTGGAGACGAAGCCGCTGCCGGACGCCGGATAGCCCAGCAGCATGCTGGCCAGATCCGATCCTGTTCCTGCGACGGCGCGCCCCGGCAGAGCGCGCGTGAACTGGTCGTTGAACGTGAAGGCGCCGCTGCTGTTGCCCAGATCGATGCCGTCCGCGTTGATCCGCCGGAAATCAAAGCCCGCTTTCAGGCTGTGAATTCCCCGGAAGTGCGAAGTGTTGGCCGAGAAATTCTTCGAGTGATGCACGTAATACGAGTTGCTGTTCGTTCCCAGGCTGTGGAGCGTCTCCATCGTGATGTTCGGAAACACGTACGACGTCACGTCGCGCAGGAACGCCGGGGAGAACCCGAGCTGGGCAGGATCATAGCCGAGGCTCTTCTGGAAACTGAAATTCGGGAACCGGTTGAACCCGTAGCGCACGTTCAGGATCGTCGACGAGTTCAGCGTCATCAGGTTGTTCCACTGCGTGGCGTCCACGCGCCGCATCAGCTTCCACTGCGCCGGCGAGGAGATCGTCGGAAACCAGTCTTCGCCCGGTTCCACGGAGTAGTAGCGGAGGTAGCTGACGCTGGAACGCCACCATGACGTCATCTGGTGATCGACCTTCAGTGTTTTCTGGTCGGCCTTGGATTTCATCCGGGAAGGGGCGCTGATGTTCTGGTCGCCGAAGAACCGGGCTTCGCGCGAGGGCGGCATGTAGGTTGCGGCGATGTTCCGGCCGACGGGGTCGATCCGGCTGGCCGGGATGATGTTGCCCGCGAAGGGGTCGCGCGAGCCATCGTTGCGTGTGGTCAAGGGGTCGTACATCACCTGCATGCCGCCCGTTCGCGCGAAACTGGAGGAAAAGTCGCCGGCGCGTTCCTTCATCGTCGGCACGGCGAACTCGGCCGACGTCGCCTGCGTGTCCGAGTAGGCCTCCCAGGCCGACCACCAGAAAGTGCGGTTGCGCCCGTTGTAGAGCTTCGGAATGGAAAGGTGCCCGCCAAGGGAGCCGCCCCACGTACGGTTGGGGTTCTCTACGCGCGGCAGACCGGCCCTGTTATTGAAAAACGTGTTCGCCGCCCACTCCGTCTCGCGGATGTAGCCGAAGGCGCTTCCGTGATACGTGTTGCCGCCGGATTTCAGATAGGTGTTGAACATGCCGCCGCCCGTGCGCGCCATCTCGGCGTCGTACGTGCTGGCCTGGATTTTGACTTCTTCCACCGCTTCCAGAGATGGAATGATGATGGCGCGGTTCAACGCGTCCGTGATCGGAATTCCGTCCAGCAGATAATTGTTGCCGCGCACGGGTCCGCCGGCGATCGAGATTTGCGACGAGCCGCTCTGATCCTGCATCCGGTTGTAAGCCGGGTTGCCCACCTGCACGACGTTCTGCGCCAGCCGCGACATCATGAACGGATTGCGCCCGAGGTTCGGCAGGTCGATCAGCTTCTGCCGGTCCACCACCTGACCCTGGCTGGCGCTGCCCGTTTCCAGCAGCGGCGCCTCTTCCGTGACATTCACGGTCTCCGTCACCTGGCCGACTTCGAGCTGAACATTCACCGTCGTGAACTGCTGCGTCGCGATGGCGACGCCCTTCCGCTCGAACACCCGGAAACCGGGGGACTCCACGCGCAGGCTGTACGTCGAGGGCACCACCTGATTGAACGCGAACTCTCCTTCCTGCGTCGTAAGCGTCGAGCGCTCAGCGCCGGTCGATTCGTCGATCAGACTGACTTTGGCCAACGGAACCGCGGCTCCTCCCGGGTCGGTCACCGCGCCGCGAAGTCCGCCGAAAAACGACTGCGCTTCTGCCAGATGGATGACGGAAGCACAAAGGAGAAGACAGCTCAGGATAGTTCGAATCATCGCGAGACACCTCTGACGTTTGGCTCGATGGGTGGATTCCGCCGCCTTCGGCGTGCGCGTGAAAGCGTGGCGCTTGGCAGGAAAGCACAGGGCCGGAAAGACAACCGGCCGGGACGGGAACTGCTTCGGGGACTTCACTGGGAGCCTGCCCGGATACGGCAGGACTCGGTCGAAGCTCTTTGCGATAGTATAGGGCGAAACCCGCCCGCTGCAGCCAAGGATTTTTCAATAAAGGTCATCAGGATTCTTTTGAGCGGCTGTCACTGTGTTGAAATCTTGCGGCCTTCTGCCATGAACGGGGGAGGGAACCCATGATCGGGATCATCGGCGCTGCAGGCGCCGTCGGCAGAGCTGTGGCCGACGAACTGAAAAAGCGGGGACTGCGGCCCGCAGTGCTCGGAAGGGATGGCGCCAGACTGGAGCGCCTTTTCGGCGGAAGAGCCGGCATCCGCCCCGCAGATCTTGCCGACCCGGACGCCGCCGCCCGCGCGCTGGAAGGGATCGGACAGGCCGTCTATTGCGTCGGCCTGCCTTACCCGGAGTTCAACCGCCATCCGGTGCTCATGCGCGCCGCTCTGCAGGCCGCACGGAGAGCGGGCGTGCGGCGCATGATCGTCGTGTCCAGCGTCTATTCCTACGGCCGGCCGCGGGCTGCGCGGGTCAGCGAGGACCACCCGCGCGAGCCTGAGGCGCGCAAGGGCCGCTTCCGCAAAGAGCAGGAAGACGCCGCCATCGCTGCGCACGAGCCCGGCGCGCTCGAGACTCTGGTCCTGCATCTGCCCGATTTCTACGGGCCCTATGCCTCCAACAGCCTCGCGCACATGATGCTGGAGTCGCTGATGGCGGGCAAGCCGGCCCGCTGGCTTGGCGATCCCGATCTGCCCCACGAGTTCGTCTTCATGCCCGACGCTGCGCGCGTCATCGCGGATCTGCTCGAACACCCCGAGTGCTTCGGCCGGCGCTGGAATCTCGCCGGTCCCGGCGCTATCTCCGGGCGGCAATTCGTGGAACTGGCCGCGAAGGAAATCGGATGCCGTCCCCGGGTGATCCGCACCGGACGGGGGATGCTGATCATGGCCGGCCTGTTCAGCCCGCTGTTGCGGCAGCTTGTCGAGCTGCAATATCTGGGCGAAACGCCGGTGCTGCTCGACGACGGCGCTCTGGCTTCCGACCTCGGCGGATTGCAGAAAACACCCTACGAGGAAGGCGTGCGGCGCATGGTCGAGTGGATGAGGGGCAGCTCCGCGCGCTGACCTGCGTTTCGCATTCAGGAACGTGCCGCGAGCGCTTGGGAGCCCTGCCGGGACCGCTCGTCTGGCGGGATTTTGTCTGCACCCGCGGCCCGCCACCTGCAAAACCCCTCCACGTTTCGCGGCCGTCGCGCGTCTGAATGATCGAAAATCAACCGGAACTGCGCTGCAGCCGGAAGACAAACATCCACCACGAGGAGACGAACCCCATGACGAGGACGCCGCGCTTTCTGACGGGCCTTGCCCTCTGTCTGTCGATTCTCGCGACTGCGTCAGAGGGCTTTGCCCAAACTCAGTCCGCCACGCAGGAATACCGCCTGTCGACGTTGCCAGGAGGCCGTGTCGCCGTGCCCAGCTTCCAGTACGGCCTTCTGGTGTTTCTTCATTTTCCGGACGAGAATTCGCCCCATTTCACCCTGATCGATCCCGCGGCCGACAAGGTCGTGGCGCGCATCCGTGTCTCGGCCCCGGAAGCCGTCGAAACCTTTCCAGTCGATCTCGCCGTGTTCCCTGACCGGCAGCGCTTCGTGATCTCCGCGGTTGCCAGGCACGAGACCAACAGGCGGTCTTTATGGCTGCTGTTCTGCTCGGCCGACGGCACACTGACCCGCAGCGTGCGCATCACTCCTTTTCAGCCGCTCCGGATCCGGGTGGCCCCGGACGGGACGGTCTGGGGATTTGGCTGGAACGTGAAAACCGTCGAGGACCCCACTAGTGAAGAGCCGGTTCTGTATCAGTTCTCCGATTCCGGCGAGGTGCTGAGAAAAATCGGATCGCAGAAGGACGTGATGGCTGAACCCAATCCCGCCACGGGCCAGCAGCATGGCTCGCCTTATCTCGCCGTCTCTGCAGATCGAGTCGCCGCCTTCGGCGCAGGCAACAATACAGTGCTTGAGGTGAGTCTTGTTGAGAAAACCGTCAAAGTCCATCGCACCGTCATGCCGGCGGTACCTGGCGGGCGGCTCGCTACTCTCAGCGGACTTGCCATCACGCCGGCAGGCGCAATTTGCGCTGGCGTGAACGGAATCCGCCGGCTCGACCGGGAGACGGGAGCCTGGGCGCCGGTCACCGAACCGGAAGCGCTGGCACAGGGCCGCACGATTTTCGGATCGGCCGGGAATCAGATTCTGATCAATGGCCTGTCCGGGGACAGGTTCCACTACCGGCTCGTGACGCTGAAATAGATCAAAGCGCGCGCCCGGTTCGGATCGTTCAGGCGAGCAGCGCCGCCAGCACCGTGGCGTCATCTTCAGGCGCCACGGTGCGCAGATCGACAAGGAGCCGCTCGTCGTCGATGCGCGCGATCACGGGCGGCTGGTGCGCCCGCAGTTTGCGCTCCAGCTGCGCCGCGTCCGGCGTCACTGCCACCAGGCACGTCGGCAGCGCCTGCCCGGGCGTCGAACCTCCGCCCAGCAATGACTCGCCGCGCAGCACGCCGGCGTGCAGCTTGCCAGAAGCGTTGATCTCGCCCGCCAGCCGGCGCGCGCGTTCCGCGATCTCGTCCGGCGACAGCCGGATCATGCGCAGCACCGGCAGATCGTCCCACTTTTCGAGCAGGGTCAGACGCAGCGCCGTTTCCAGAGCCGCATACACCATCTTGTCCACGCGCAGCGCGCGGAACATCGGATTGCGCCGGAGACGCTGGACGATCTCGTGCTTTCCGGCGAGAATTCCCGCCTGCGGTCCGCCCAGCAGCTTGTCGCCCGAGAACGACACGAGGCTTGCGCCCGCGCGCAGGCTGGCCTGCGCGAGCGGCTCATTCACTCCGTACGGCGTCAGGTCCACCAGACACCCGCTGCCCAGGTCTTCATAGACGGGAATGCCGCGCTCGCGGCCCAGCAGGCACAGCTCCTCGATGGACGGACGTCCCGTGAAGCCCTGGATGACGAAGTTCGACGGGTGCACGCGCAACAGCAGACGCGTGTCGGGCGAGATGGCATGGCGGTAATCGTCGATCCGCGTGCGGTTGGTGGTGCCGACTTCGACAAGCCGTGCGCCGCTGCGCGCCATGATTTCCGGAATGCGGAAGCCGTCGCCGATCTCGATCAGCTCGCCGCGGCTGACGATGACTTCGCCGCCCGCAGCCAGTTCGTGCAGGGCCAGAAACACGGCTGCCGCGTTGTTGTTGACGACGATGCCCGGCGCGCCCAGCAGCCGCTCCAGCAGCGGCGCGGCATGGACATCCCGCTTGCCGCGGCGCCCGGTTTCGAGGTCGTATTCGAGATTCGAGTATCCCTGCGGGGCAGGGAACTCCGGCAGCGGAGCGCGCCCGAGGTTCGTATGCAGAATGACGCCGGTGGCGTTGATGACGCGCCGCAGGGACGGTTCAAGCAGCGCCCCCAGCCTCCGCTCGAGCGCCGTCCGCGGCTCTTCCGCCAGCGTCTCGCCCCGCTGGATCAGCCGCCGGCACTCTTCCAGCACGGCGCGCGCCTCGTTGACAACCAGCGCGTGAGGCACCGGCAGCGTAATCGAGCGGGCGAGCTCGTCCACGCCCGGGAGCATCCGCAACTGTTCCTGGCGTGTCACTTCAGCGGAAACATGGCGCGGAGTTCGTCGATCTTCGGACGCCGCCCGTACTCGCACAGCTCGAAAGACTCGACGTGCTGCACTCTGGCAGCCGCCTCCGCGCCCAGCTCCTCGACGAGAACTTTCCGCACTTCTTCGGTGATCGGCTGCGTGCGCATCTTGGCCAGCATGGCGCGGCGCTCTTTCGGATCCTTCGGCACCTGGTCCAGCCGCCGGTCCGTCCACGGCAGCCACTCGTAGAACTGCGAAACATGGGCGTCCAGCCCGCTGATTTTCACGTCGAAGACATCGTCGATGGGCACCACCACATCGGGGCGGAACGGCGCGGGCTTCTGGAAATTGTCCTGGTAGTACAGGAACACGGGATTCCGTTCGAGCGGCGGCGTGTCGGCCACGATGTTCGGCACGATCACCATGTAGGCTGCGTCCTGGATCAGCACGCCGGTGTAGCGGTGGTCCGGATGGTAGTCGTTGGTGCGGGGACCGATGACGATGTCCGCCTGCCACTTGCGGATGGCGCGGATGATCTGCCGGCGTACTTCCAGCGTCGGCATCAGCTCGCCGTCGTGGTTGTCGAGCACTTCATATTCGGCGATGCCGAGCCGGCGGGCGGATTCTTGCGTCTCCAGATAGCGGCGCTTGGCCAGCGCCGCGCCGCCCATCGTCTGATGGCCGGCGTCGCCGTTGGTCACCGACAGGAACTTGACTGCGTGCCCGGCGCGGGCCATTTTCACCGCCGTGCCGCCGAACTTGATGTCGCAATCGTCCGGATGCGCGCCGATGGCCAGCACGCGCAGCTTGCGGGGCGGCTGCGCGGCGCCCTGCCCAAAAAGCAGAGCGCCCGCAGCGGCGACAGCGAGAAGCGAAACAAGGTGTTTCATGCGATGTTCCCGAAAAGACCCTTCCAGGTCTGTTCCTTCCGCGTGTACATGGCCTCGCGGCCGAGCAGCGCGATCATGGTGGACAGCGCCGAGCGCTCGGCCACGTTCTCGACATCGCCCGTCAGGATGCGCTCGAGGAACTGCTCGAGGGCTTCGTTGGTGATGTCGCGCTTCGATTCCATGCGCTCGACATCGTTCTGGCCCTTGTAGTGGACCATCGCGCCGCGCGAGACCGTGATGGTTCCTTTCGTGCCCGTGAACTCCTCGCCGATCTTCGAGAAGCCGCGCGGCGTGAGCTGGTTGGCCTCGTAATTCACCAGCATGTTGTTCGGCCACTCGAACGACAGCGTCAGGTTGTCGACGATGTCCATCGTGAGGCGCACCTTGCGGGTCGAATAGCCGACGGCGCGGATCGGGAGTCCTTCGAGGAACCAGTGAAGCACGTCGAAGTTGTGGCAGTCCTGCTCCACGATGATGTCGCCCGAATACTTCGCATAGCAGAACCAGTTGCGCACTTCCGCCAGCTTCGGATCGAGACCCGGGTAGTCGCGCCGCGTGAACGGGTCGCCGCCGATCCAGTAAGCGCGGGCGGCAGCCAGCGGTCCGATCGAGTCGCCCTTCACGCGCTTCCACGCTTCCAGATACACCGGACCGTAGCGCTGCTGGAAGCCGAACGAGATGACCTTCTTCGGATCGGCTTTGCGTCCGGCGCGGATCACCTTCTGGCAGCCGGCGATGTCCACACCCGCGGGTTTTTCGCAATAAATGTGCTTTTTCGCCTGCACCGCCGCTTCAAACTGCTCGGGGTGCTGGTAAGGCGGCGTGGCGATGATCACGGCGTCGATCGACGGGTTCGCCAGCAGCTTCTGGTAGTCCTTGTACTCGTCGACTTTGTCCAGCTTGAGAGCGGTCTTGGCCTGCTCGATGCGGTCGTCGAACAGGTCGCACAGCGCGGTGACCTGGCCGCGCGGGTCGTTGTGCGCGATGCGCGCGTCGTACGTGCCGCGCCCGCCGCTGCCGATGAGCCCGATCGAAACTTTGGAATTGGCCTGAGTGCCGCGGACAGCCTGTGGCGAAACGATGGTAAAGGCGCCTGCGGCGGAGAGAACCGCGCGGCGCGAAAGGGAATTGGAGGTTTGGCTCGACATAGGAAACCCTGCCGAGCAATTCTATCGCAGCGTTCAGCGCGGCTGCGCCGCGGCGCTGCGATGCTCGCGATGGTGCTGGTGGGCGCGGCGGTAGATCTCGCGGATCTCGGTTCCCGTCAGCGCCAGCGCCACAGCCCCGGCCACCAGCAGGGGCACGGTGACGATGAAGAACATCACTCCGGCCACGCTCTTGGCCGTCTGCGCGTCCACGCCCAGCACGCGGTGCAGCCCCAGATAGGCGAACAGGTGAAACAGCCCCACGTTGCCGGGCGC
>FWPV01012930.1_pt1 | contig 12696 bp, 13 predicted proteins | sample 2228371 | NCBI WGS metagenome assembly FWPV01 (sample SAMEA103939776, study PRJEB20133) | metagenome | reverse complement strand
TTCGCTGGAGAGGGGAGACTAGAGCCGTGCGCGGGGGCGTTCCAATGCGGCGCAAGCCACGTTGGCTCGGATGTTCTGTCCGCCCCTGAACCCTACCGGGAGGGTATGGTTACGACACAAGGGGCTTGCCCTCGTAGGTCCACTTGAACGGCTTGGCCATGGTGCGGTTGTCGTAGTCGAGGAAGCTCAGCACCTTGGCTTTGAGGTCGGCCACCGACGTGAACGAGCCGCGCTTGACCAGCTTGCGCACCATGATGGTCCAGAAGATCTCGATCTGGTTGAGCTAGGAGCAGTGGCAAGGCGTGGAATGGAACACGACGCGATGGCTCGGGTCACTCAAGAAGCGTGCACGGCTCTGCCGGTTGTGCAGGATGCCGTGTTTCCCTTTCACGCCCAGCTCAAGCTCCAGGTCTGACTCGGCGGCTGCCCAGCGAACCGAGCTTTCCGAACAATGGATGTCCGTGCCCCTCCGTCACCAACGAGCGTTTGACGCCGTCTTTGCCCCGGTCAGTCGGATTGGGGCCAGTCTTTTTCCCCCCCGAGGGGCGCTTTGGTCATCGCCCCATCCATACGCAGCCAGGCCCAATCGATCCCCTGCAGTTCATCAAACCGTTCGAGCCCGGCCTGCCACAGCTTTCGGAAGACGCCCGCCTCGACCCATTGCGAAAACCGGTCGTGGGCGGTGGATTTGGCGCACACCTCGGTTTCGTTCAAGGCGGCCCGCTGGCCGCCGGTTCGCAGGACATAGAAGATGGCATCCGCACAACGGCGATCCGATACGCGCGGGCGGCCGCCGCCGAAGCGATGGGTGTTCGCGTGAACCGGCAGCAATGGCTCCAACACGGCCCACAACTCGTCTGAGATCCGAAATCCCGTTGTCGTCTTGTTATTCGGGGTGCGCGCGTGCGTGCGCTTTGTCGTTGTCTCTGTGTTCATACCTCACAGTATACCAGTTATTCGGATAGGCTCTTAGAGGGGATTCTTTACCGGTTTCGAGATCTTGAAGCCACTGACGAGCCTCATCTACCTTATAACGAACGCCTAGGCGCTCGAAGAGATCAATTGCTTGATTGACTGCTAGTTTTGCTTCAGGGATATTACGACGTAATTTATAGAGTTGGGCATAAGTGTAGATAATTTCTGACATTAATTCTCCTTGATCATGGTGTTGATGTGCCAATTCCTGAGCCTTCACGAGATACGATTCAGCCAACTGGTCGTTTCCTTGATTTATCTCAATTTTAGCGAGATGATACTGGAAAAAATGACATTCCTAATATAATTAACTTTTTCACTGTACTCAAGTCCATCGAGAAAAAACCTCTTTGCTTTCTCAAAATCGCCTATCATGTAATAAAATGCAGCTACATAAACTTTGCACAAAGAGATAGCCGGTTTTTCTGTAATTACATCCCGGATGGATTGTTCGATTAGTTTGTGAGACAGTGAATCATTTCCTATTGATTGGTAATAGAAAGTCAGGGCGTATAATCTTCGGTAAAAGCTGATCTCGCCTATCCCCTTTTCTAATACATCTGCCATGGGTATTAAATCTCCTAATTTATTTATATCTCTCTGAAATGCATACATTTCTATTAATCCCGATATGGCAAATAGTTTTTCTGAATATGATTCAATTAAAATAGCTATTTTAAGATGTTTTTCCAGGAACATCCTTCTTTCCATCCATAAACCACGAACCCAGAAGAAATACTCAACATTTTTTGAAATGTCAATTAGTACTTCAAATCTTTGCTGATCTTCAGCCCAGTTAAATACCGCTATGATCGATTGGACATCCCTGTCAAGGATCTGTAATCGACTCAGATCATCCCAGCAATAGCCAACCTTTTCTGTTAGCTTAATAAACCAGTTTGACCATCGCTCGCGAGCTCTCAACTCAAAATCATGATTATCTTTAAGGCGAGCTTTCGCAAATACATGTACTAACGGGTGCAACGTATAGCGCGGCGGGCTGTTCAAGTCGGCGTATTGGACATCAATCAAGGCCATGTCAGCAAGTCGCTCGACTGCTCGCTCAAACGCAAGGCCCTGTACATCCGCACTGGCGCTGAGCGCCTCACTGCTGGCACTGGTTGGAAAGAAGGTAGCGACCATGAGCACCCGTCGTGCGGCTTCGTCGAGCAAGGCCCAGGACCGATCAAACAGATCGTCAAAGAGATCACATCGGGCAGCGTAGAGGTCGTCTACCACTTGTTGCAATGAACGACCCTCGTACTTGACCAGGCCTAGTGTCATCTCAATCGCTTTGGGATTGCCACCAGTTGCCATGAGCAGGGGTTCCAGGAGGGACTGATCTGCCACGAATTGATCGAGTCGCAACATGCGAATCCGCTGGTTCATCAACTCCCACGCCTCCGCCTCCCGCATCCCGCGCAACTCGACCGACCAACTGCTCCGCCACTCGCGCCGGTACTCGCGGGTCGTGACCAGGGCTTTACTCGGCTCAGGCAAGCGCAGCAGCCAGGCCAGCAGTGCGCCATCGGTGATCGTTTCGAAGTTGTCCACGATCACGAGTACACGCTGACGACGCAGTAATTGTTCCACCTCGTACTGCTTTTCACTATGCTCGTACTGGGTGAAACCAGGGTAGTTGAGCGTGCGGGCAATCCCATCAAGCACTAGGCTGAGGTTCGTCGTCCCTGGTCGATCCTTATCACTGATCCAGACGGCTGAATCAAAGCGTGGCGCATCAGGCCCGTCTGTACCCAAACAGTGGCTCGCAACCTCGCGGGCCAGACTGGTTTTGCCACTGCCGCCCATGCCAACAATCAGCACGACGGCATTACGCTGCTGGAGGCCATCGAGTGTCTCGGCGAAAGCTCGTTCGCGCATCACAAACTGGCTGTAGGTCGGGGCGGGCAGATTCTCGTACACCCGTGGTGGAAGCGTCCGCATCTGTGGGGTTGGGCATAACGCATCAAGCAGCTTCTCCGCAAAGGGATAGCGTGCGGCGTGCAAGAATCGCTGGAGCCACTCGCGTCCAACGAAGGCCCGCCGTACGGCGGCTTCGGCAAGATAGCGCACGGCCTCATCGTCTGGGGGCAGATAGCCCGTTTTGTAGCGCTGCACTGTCTTCCCTGACACATGCAAAACCGCGCCCAACTCCTCTTCTACCCTTGCGGTCGTTTTGCCTTCATAGGCGGCAATACTGCTGACCATCCCGCTCAGCAGACGCCCAAAGGCCTCGTTCCGTATCCTGACGCTTCCCTTGGACATGCCCCTCCTCCGCTGCAATAGCTTCCATCAGTAGAATGTACCAACGTGCGATGCGGAAATCCTGCCGAGCTGATGAGGAAATTTCCGCATGCAGGATCGCTGCCCTTCCTCACGACCTGCTGATCATCTCCGCAGCTTTCCGTAGTGTACTACAGCCAGGCCTGTTCGCATCGCGCACAAAGGGAGACGATGGAAAACCTGATCATCTTTGGCTTGGCCGCCGCAGTCGTCGTCACTGCCGCATGGAACCTGCTTAGACAACGGCCGCAGCCGCCTCAGATCATCTATGTCCAGACCGTCCCGTCGGAAGCGAGCGGTACCGGCTGTCTGCCACTAGTCGTGCTGATCGCCGTCATCCTCGTCATCCTCGTTGCCCTACAGCCGAGCTGAAGCGCCGATAGAGCGCTACGTCCGGTGGACGGCATTGCCAACCTTAACTTGATTGCTAGTTGACATCTATCAGTCGTTCCGCCATAATCTCGACGCCTTAACGAACACTCTACCGGAGGATATGATGGACGCCGAGCGGATTATAGCCGCTTTTGATCGACACAACCATGGAGCGGAGCAAACTGGGCATAAGCGTGATGTGCGGGCACAGGCGCCGAACTCGGAAGCCATCACTGTCGCTGTCGTCACTGCGGTAGGGGTGAAATATGTTTCACCTATCATTCCAGCCACCGGCCGGTCAGTTCGCCAGGGTGACATTATCCTGGTACGCCTGCGTACAGAGGTCCGGGCTATAATCGGTAGTATGAACGCTCCTCCTCGCCCAGGCTTCACTATGGTGCGCCGGCCGGTCTTTGTGAGTTATCTGATCGCTGCGCTCGCCAGCACGGCGGCGCTGATTGCCACCCTGCTGCTTGCGCCCCTGGTCGAACAGCAGGGTTTCTCGTTATTTCTGCTGGCGGTGATGATCAGCGCCTGGCACGGCGGGCTTGGACCGGGGTTGCTGGCCACGACCCTCTCGGCGCTGGCAAGCATCTCTGTGCAGCAGCCCCCCTCGCCGCTGTCGGCGCTGACGGTTTCTTCCGCTATCCGTCTGGTGGTCTTCCTGGTTGTAGCCGTGGTTATCAGTGCGCTGAGCGAGGCGCGCCGGCGCTCCGAGAGCTTCGCGCAGGCGGAGCAAGAACGTTACGCGGTCATTCTCAACAGTATCGGTGATGCGGTGATTGTTACCGATACCGCCGGGCGGGTGACTGCTATGAACCCGGTTGCCGAGCGACTCACCGGCTGGTCGCTTGAGGAGGCGCGCCTGCGCCCCATAGGCGAGGTGCTGCATCTCGTCCAGGAGACGACGCGGTTACCGCAGGAAAGTTCGGTCGAACGAGTCTTGCGCAGCGGACAGGTGGCGGCACTGGCGCCGGGGGCGTTGCTGCTGGCCCGCGACGGCGTCGAACGGCCCATCGAAGACAGCGCCGCGCCGGTGCGCGCCCGGCACGGCGCGCTGATCGGCGCGGTGCTTGTTTTCCGCGATGTCAGCGCGCGGCGCGCCGAGGAGCGCGCTCGCGAGGAGGCCCTGCGCCGCGAGCGCGAGGCCCGCGACCAGGCCCAGCGCGCCGAACGACGCGCGGCATTTCTGGCCCAGGCCAGCGCCATCCTGTCCTCCTCTCTGGCCTCCGAAGCGACCTTGCAGGCCATCGCGCGCCTCGCCGTCGCCGAGGTTGCCGATATGTGCGTGGTGTTTGCGCAGCAACCCGACGGAACCCTCCGCCGTATGATTACCGCCCATGTCAACCCGGATATGGAGCAGCGTCTGCGTAGTCTCCAGGCGCTGACCATCGATCCGCAGAGCGACCATCCGGCTGCCATCGCTGTTCGCACCGGCCAGCCGCTGCTCAATCCGCCCATTCCTGACACACTGGTTGCCGCTGCGGCTACTGATGCCGAACACCTGGAGCGCCTGCGCGCCACAGTACCGCGTTCGCATATTGTGGCGCCGCTGATTGCCCGTGGCGTGACCACTGGCGCGGTTTTGCTGGGAATGAGCACCTCCGGGCGGGTCTTTACCGAAGCCGATATCGGCCTCGTGCAGGAACTGGCCGGGCGCGCCGCCGTCGCCCTGGATAATGCCCGGCTGTACGAGGCGGCGCAACGGGCTGTTGCCATGCGCGACAGCTTTCTTTCCCTTGCTGTCCACGAAGTGCGTACACCGCTTGCCGCCGCCCTCGGCAACATCCAACTTCTCATCCGGCGCACTGAGCGGGCCCATCCGGCCGACGAACGCTCTGGTCGCGCGCTGCGCATGGTCGAGGGGCAACTGCGTCGTCTGGCAAACCTGGTGGATTTGTTACTCGATGTCTCGCGTCTGGAGACGGGCCAGTTGAGCATTCAGCGCGCCCCGGTGGATCTGGCAGCCCTGGCGCGCCGGGTGGTTGAGCGTGCCGAAGGCGCATTCACGACGCATACCCTGCGTCACGATGGGCCCGACGATCCGCTGCCTGTCGAGGGGGACGCCGTGCGTCTCGAACAGGTGCTCGATAATTTGCTGCAGAATGCCGCAAAGTACAGCCCTCCGGGAAGCACCATTACCGTGCAGGTAGGGCAGCAGCGCGAATGGGCCCGGGTTGCGGTGCGCGACGAGGGTGTAGGGATCGACCCGGCGGCGCTGCCTTACCTCTTTCAACGCTCTTACCGCGCCGGCGATCCCTCCGTCCGCGCCGTTCCGGGGATGGGTATCGGCCTCTATGTCGTGCGTGAGATCGTCGCTATGCATGGCGGTACGGTGGAGGTCGAGAGCGCGCCGGGCAAGGGGAGCACCTTTACGGTGTGGTTGCCGCGATTGCCAGATTATGCCAGTGACGAGTGACGATGCCATTTTATACCATTTTAGATTTTAGATTTTGGATTGCAGATTATCGCGCAGGGCGTTCTGATGCGCTGCTGGTCCTCACCCCCCCTGCCCCCCCTCTCCAGCGAAGCTGGAGAGGGGGGAGCAGGCCGCCCGCGCCCCCCTCTCCGCCGCTCTGGAACCCGGCGTCCGACCATCCCATCGCGAGAGGGGGGAGCAGGCCGCCCGCGCCCCCCTCTCCACCTGCGGTGGAGAGGGGGGAAGGGGGGGTGAGGACCGCTCGCGGGGGCGTGGGAAAACCGGGTTTCCCCACGCTCCTCCCTGTGGCGCGGCGCCGCTGCGCCCCCTGTTTTGGCGCCCCTAAACCCCGTTGCTGGCGCCCGTAATCCTGCGCCACGTTCTTGCCAAAACGCGCCCGCGGTTGATACACTATGGGTATTGCCCCGAGAAGCCGGGGCGCTAGAAGCGACGCATGGCACAACGCCCATCTCTTGCCCGTTACATGTGGCTGTCGATCGCCGCGGCGATCGCCACCATTGGCCTGAAACTGGCCGCCTTCTGGTTGACCGGTTCAGTTGGTTTGCTCTCCGACGCCCTCGAGTCGCTCGTCAATCTCGCCGCTGCGGTCATGGCCCTGGCGATGCTCACCATCGCCGCGCGCCCCGCCGATGAGGATCATGCCTACGGCCATACCAAGGCCGAATACTTCTCCAGCGCCACCGAGGGCCTGCTGATCCTTGTCGCCGCGGGCAGCATCATCTGGGCCGCCGTGCCGCGCCTGCTCGCGCCCGAGCCCCTCGAGCAACTTGGCCTGGGCCTGGCCGTTTCTCTGGTTGCCTCGCTGATCAACCTGGTGGTGGCGCGCATCCTCCTGCGCGCCGGTCGCAAGCACGACTCGATTGCCCTCGAGGCCGATGCCCATCATCTGATGACCGATGTCTGGACTTCGGTTGGCGTCACTGTCGGGGTCGCCCTGGTCTGGCTCACCGGCTGGATGCGTCTCGATCCGCTGATTGCTCTGCTGGTCGCCGCGAATATCATCCGCTCCGGCATCGACCTGGTGCGCCGCTCGGCCCTGGGGCTGATGGATACCTCCCTCCCGCCCGAGGAACTCGCCCGCGTGCGCGCGGTCCTCGATGAGTACGCCGCGCGCGGGGTGGATTACCACGCTCTGCGCACCCGCCAGGCCGCTGCCCGTCGCTTCGTCTCCCTCCACCTCCTCGTGCCCGATACCTGGACCGTCCAGCAAGGGCACGACCTGGCCGAAGAGGTCGAGCGCGAGATACGCGAGACCTTGCCCAACACCTCGGTGTTTACCCACGTCGAGCCGCGGGGTGATCCGCTGGCCTGGGAGGATGTTGGGATTGACCGGAACTGAGGTGAACATACGGGGAAACCGGGTTTCCCCATCCCCCTCCCTGAGGGGAAGAACCCGGTTCCTTCCCCCAGCGGGGGAGGGCCAGGGAGGGGGCGGCCCCTCTCAAGTGTAGAGTTTTTGGGGGGGTGCAACCCCTGGGTCCCGCATACCCCGCCCCCCTGCCCTTTCTCCTGCCAGGGAAGGGAGTCGGAATCTAGCGTTGCGGCACGTCAGCGGAACCGGTGTATCGCAGCGTCAGCCACATACCCCCCTCTCCCGCTCAGGGTTTGGGGGCGGACAGAACATATGGGCGACGACGGGCGTTCTGGCGTTGGGATGCGCCGGTTCGTCCTCACCCCCTGCCCCTCTCCAGCTTCGCTGGAGAGGGGAGACCAGAGCCGTGCGCGGGGACGTTCCAATGCGGCGCAAGCCACGTTGGCTCGGATGTTCTGTCCGCCCCTGAACCCGCTCAGGGAGAGGGGGGCAGGGGGGTGAGGACCAGCAGCGCATCAGGACGACATCCGCCAGAAACTCTACACCTGAAAGGGGGGCGGCCCTCCCAACGACACCCCATGGTCATCGCGGCGTTGTGCGCCCCGCGCATGGGCGTCTCACGTGAACATAGGGAACCCGGGGTTCCCTCCGCTCTGCTCACCGGGATGCCAGGCGCCCCCAACGGCGGTTAGGGGTTGAGGAAACCGGGTTTCCCCAGTCCCCTGCCTGCCGGGGCGCCAGGCGCCCCCAACACCGGTTGGGGAATGAGGAGACCGGGTTTCCCCAGGCCCTGCGCGCCGGGGCGTCAGGTGCTCCCATCAGCGGTTGGGACATGGGGAAACCGGCTTTCCCCGTCCTCCTGCCCGTGGGGGCGGCAAGCCCTTCCCACGGGAGGGTTTGGGAGGGCGTAGCCCGCCCACGCCGCGCGCGAGGGGATTGGGGAAACCGGGTTTCCCCAATCCCCTCCCTCCATATCTTACTCGCCACCCTCGACGACCATATCCTCCACGTGGGCGGCATCGTTGAGGCGCATCAGTCGCCAGCCGCTGCGTCCCAGGCGCAACTCGGTAAGCGAGCCGTTGTCGAGCCACATGCGCCCGAAGTTCGCCAGGTCCAGGCCAATGACGTGACAGAGGAGGGCGCGGATCGTGCCACCGTGCGACACGGCGACCACAATATCGCCCTGGGCGTGGGTCTCCTGGATGCGCTGGAGCGCCACCAGCGCCCGCGCCTGTAACTGGGCGTAACTCTCGCCCCCCAGACGCACCGTGCGCGCCGGGTCACGCTTGTACTCAGCCATATGGTCGGGGAAGCGCCGGTAAAGTTCTTCGGGGGTCAGTCCTTCCCACTGCCCAACGTCAATCTCGCGCAACTCGGGCATCGGCACGGGCGTCTGGCCGATTACTGCGCCGACGATCTCGGCGGTCTCCCAGGCGCGAGCAATATCGCTGGCGTATAACGCGCGCACCTCCAGGCCGCGCAGGCGCGCGGCGGCGCGGCGAGCCTGTTCACGACCTCGTTCGTTCAATGGAATATTGGCGTGACCCTGGTACTGGAGCGTAACGTTCCACGGCGTTTCGCCGTGGCGGATGAGGATGAGACGCATAGTGTTTCACTGGCGGGGGCGCTGCCCCGAAATGATTGCGCGCAGATGGCCACGGTAGCGCGATGCGATAGTTCGGAAGGGGCTGGTGCATTATACCATTTCAGCCGTCCATGCGGGGCGAAGCCGTACCTGTTCAGACTTCTCCTGGGATCGCGGACACAGACGTAGCGACGTTGCATTGCAACGTCGCTACAGGTGTCTGGACGAAATTCCTTCCTTCCTGCAACAACCGCAACCTACATCGGCGGCGCGGGGAGCGATGAACTCAACGGAGCCGGCGTCGCTCCCGACGGGACGCTTCTCGTTGCCGGCGCTCTGCCCGGATACGCGCCGTCGGGAGCGTCTTTGACCATCCACCCTGGCGCAACCGGCGGAGCAGTGGTGCGTCTGCGTGCCGATGGCAGCAGCGTGCTCTCGGTGCTGCGGTTTGGAGGTGTTGTCAGGGATCTGGACCTCAATGAGTCAGGTCATCTGATAATCTGCGGCGACGCCGGCATTGCCCGACTGAGCGCAGATGCCACGGCTGTCATCTGGAGCGCCTCCTCCGGCGATACAGCGCGCTGCGCTGTTGGTTCCGACGGCACGGCTGCTGCATTGAGCGGGATGACCGTTCGCGTGTACGACGCAAACGGCGCATCTGTCGGATCGTGGATGGTAGACAGCGCCGCCACTGATCTGGCGGTTGACCCGGTGCGCGGGCAGGTCATCGTCGGCGGCTACACACAGGTCAGCAGCAACCTGCAACTGCCGTGGGTGCGGGCATATGCCTATGATGGAACGTTGCGCTGGCGCAGCTATGATTTCTCCAGCGCCCCGGGGTTGGGCGCCGATAGCCGTGTGGAGCGCCTGGCGACCGGTGCGGATGGCAATCTGTACGTCGCCGGTTCAATCAATGGCGGCGTTGGCGTGTCGGTGTTCTCGCGCGACCCGAAGGACCTGTCGCTTCCTCTGGGTGCGCGCCTGGTCAAACATGACCTGTACAGCGACTCGACCAACACCGGCAGCGTCAGGATCGCGTGGTTTGGGCGCTTCGACCCGGCGGATGGTTCGCTGATTCTGGCGCAGGCGTTGCTGACGCGGCGCACCAGTGATGCCAGAGGGAATTCGGTCAGCATTCGCGCAATCGCCGCCGATGAACGCGGGCAGGTCTTCCTGGCGGGCGATGCCGCCTGTTGCATGAAGAACCGCGATCAGCAGCGGATCGCCGGGATCGCCGTGGGACCATACGAGAGTGGCGAGGGGTACGTTGCGGTCATCAGCGCCGACTTCCGGCAGCGCCCGGTCTGGACCCCCTACGCCGGTCCTTCCATAGCGGGCGGGAGCAGTGGAGCGCGCGCAATTGCCGTGCGTGATGGAAAGGCGCTCGCCGTGGCGACACTGAGCCTGGATCAGACAAGACCGCGCAGTCTGATCACGGTCAATGCCGTGCAACCTGCGCCTGGAGGTCCGACCGGAGCAGAGGGGTATCTGCTCCTCTGGCGCGCGCCGTCCGGAGGGGCGGTGGCGCCATAAAGGCGCCGCCGACGAGGCGCGTCTGCTCAGCGCGCGTCGTCGGCGCGCCAGTGATCACCGCCAGCGCGCGCTTGCTCGCTGCATGGTCGGCGGCGATGTCGCGCAAGCGCACATCGGGCGCTTCGGTCGTCGGATTGTGGAACAGTTGACGCTCGTCACCGGCGCACAAACGGCACAAATACATAGGTGAACGGCGGCGTCACCGCGCCACATGTGCCGTTCAGGCAGGTAAGCGACAGGGTGTATGGCCCCGTAGCATCGTTCAGGCTGGTAGCCAGGATGGTATAGTCGCCATCGAAAGGTAACTGACAGGTCGCAATCTCCGCCGCCGCGCCATAGGAATAGGACGAGCACAACTTTGTGCCATCAGCGCTGAAGATCTGAATAACGGGATTGAGCGCCGAACCGGTGGTCATGCGGAGCCGCACGCTGCTACTGGCTGCAGCGGTGAACTGGAATGCGCCGATAGAGGCCGGCGAGTTGAGCGTGGCAAACGACGGAGCGCCGAAATACAGCGTTGTCGCCTGCTCAGGCGCGGTGATACGCTGGAACGTCAGTCCATAGCCGCCGGTCGCGGGGACATCGAAGCTATTCACCAGGACGGTGTACATACCGGTGCGTGGCAGCAGACATGGGCCAACATCGACCGTTGCGCCGTAGGTGTATTTGGAGCAGATCAGCGCGCCATTATCGCCATAAACGCTGATTTCCGGCTTGATGGCGCTGTTTATTGCACCCATCCGCAGATACACCGCGTGATTGGCCGCACCGGCGAAGGTGTACGTCGCCAGTTGTCCGGCAGCGGTTAACGCGCTGGTCGCGGTAATTCCCGCCGCCAGCGGCGTTGCATTCGGCGGCGCATTGACCCGCTGTATGGTCAGGCCATAACTGCCGGTAGCGGGGTCGTTGAAGGCGCTACTAAGGACAGTATAGGTTCCACTGACTGGTATCAGACAGATCGCGCCCGTGACCGCGCCGTAACTAGAGTTGCCGCAAAGGAGCGTACCGGTGGGTCCATACACTCGTACCTGTGGTTTGAGCCCACCGGTTGCACGCCCCATCCGCAACACAACCGTATCCTCCTGATTGGCGTTAAAGGTATAGGCATCAAGTTCCGCCATTGTCGCCAGCGTCGCCAGCGTTGGCTGACCAAACAGCAGCGGTTGCGCCGCCACAGGGTTGTTTGGTCGCTGCACGGCCAGGCTATAGGTTCCAACCGTGCTGTCCGCGAATGCTGTCACCAGGATAGTATAGGTCTCGGTGGCTGGCGCGACACAATTACTGAGTTCGGCGATTGCGCCATAACTGTATGCGGAACAGAGCAGTGCGCCGTCAGCGCGATACAGCCGGATGAGGGGTTTGAGCGTACTGGCGGTGCTGCTCATTCGCAGCACAATCACATCGTTCTGATTGGCGGCGATGGTGTAGGTGTCGATTTCGCCGTCAGCAACCAGTGCATCGGCAAGGTTCTGCCCAAAGCTCAGCGACGTTGCCCCAACCGGCCCGTTAAGCCGCTGGAGCGAAAGCCCGTAGGCGCCGGTGTTGGTTGCGCCAAGATCGCTGGCTGCAATCGTGTAAACACCGCTTGTCGGCAGGATACAGGAGTCGATATTGGCTGCCCTGCCATAGCTGTGCGCCTCACAGATTTTCACCGATTCCGGTGACAATACGTGCATCCGGGGACGAACGTTGCCACTATGCGATGCCATCCGCAGTGCCACCCTATCACCCGCATTCGCAGTAAATGTGAATGTGTCGATTTCACCAGGAGTGGTAATCGAACAGAGCATCGTCTGACCAGCGGCGATTGTCGCCGCGCAATCCACTGCTGCCGGCGCTGGCGGTGATGACCGCCCATGGACTAGGGGCGCAGGCAGGATGAGCAAAAGGATCATGAGCATCCAGAGGGATCGACCGGCGCGGGGAGAAGAGATCGTCGTTGTCATAGCCATTGTCATCCCTGGTTAGAACGTAGCTTGATTGCTTGTTGATGTCCATCAGTCTTTTGGGCATGATCTCGGCGCCAAACGCGACCATTGCCGGGAAGGAAACTATGGACGCCTGTTGGATTATAACAACATTTGCCATCGTTGAGATACGAGATCGTATCCTCTCCAAAAGTGCTGGATCAGGCCGCTGGTTGCGCCGCGACCCCCGCCCGCTGGGCCAGCCGTTCGGCTAAGGTCGGCGTGGTCG
>FWPV01012929.1_pt1 | contig 12699 bp, 11 predicted proteins | sample 2228371 | NCBI WGS metagenome assembly FWPV01 (sample SAMEA103939776, study PRJEB20133) | metagenome | reverse complement strand
TGGGTTTTGGCAAGACCTTTCTTTAACTTTTCAAAAAAACCCATAGATGCATCTCCCGCAATTGAACACGATACTAACACCCCAATAGAGCAAAATCAAATAGATGAAGGCCAGAGGGGGTCTGGTGCTGGGTGCTGGGGGGTGCTGGGGTCAGACTTGTTTTTTGACATCAAGAGGGCAACCTAAACCTCCTGGGGGTGGTACGGAACAAAGACTCTGTTTGCCGGGTCTGGAGAAACCAGAGGGAGCTGAAAGGCTCCTTCGGACCTTGCTCATCATGCAGGACTTCCAAGCGGCGCCAGGCATTGGTAATTCACCAAAAAAGGCGAGAATTAAAATTCTCGCCTTTTTTAGGCACACAGCAAATGGATTACTTTTTATCCTTCACATCTTCATAATCGGCATCCACCACATCTTCTTGTGCCTTTGCCCGTGGACCTTCTTGGGGACCTCCACCAGGGCCTGCACCTGCCGCTCCTTTTTGTGAGGCTTTCGCATACATCACTTCTGCCAGCTTATGGGAGGAGCGGGTCAGCTCATCTTGTGCCGATTTGATCGTATTGGGATCATTGGACTCCATCGCCTTCTTGGCTTTCGCAATGGCCTCCTCAATATTCTGCTTATCCGAAGCGTCGATCTTATCCCCATACTCCTTCAGGGATTTCTCTGTGGTATAGATGAGGGTATCGAGATGGTTTCTTGCTTCTGCAAGTTCTCTCCTCTTCTTATCTTCTGCTGCATGGGCTTCCGCATCTTTGATCATCTTCTTAATCTCTTCTTCGTTCAGACCGCTGGAGGCGGTAATTTTGATCGACTGCTCTTTTCCCGTTCCGAGGTCTTTCGCGGAGACATGGACAATCCCATTGGCATCGATATCAAAGGTCACTTCAATCTGAGGAACGCCTCTCGGAGCCGGCGGAATGCCGACCAGTTCAAATTGGCCGAGGGTCTTGTTATCGGCAGCCATCTCCCGTTCTCCCTGGAGCACATGAATCGTGACAGCGGGTTGATTATCCGTGGCCGTTGAAAAGATCTGACTTTTCTTCGTTGGAATGGTGGTGTTCCGTTCAATCAATTTGGTAAAAACACCGCCCAACGTCTCAATGCCAAGAGAGAGCGGCGTCACATCGAGAAGAAGCACATCCTTCACTTCTCCCTTCAGCACACCGGCTTGAATGGCGGCTCCAATGGCAACGGCCTCATCCGGGTTGACGCTCTTGTTGGGCTCTTTTCCGAAAATCTGTCTCACCTTCTCCTGAACCTTGGGCATTCGCGTCATTCCGCCCACCAGAATCACCTCATCGATGTCTTTGGGCGAAAGACCGGCATCTGCCAGAGCCTGACGACAAGGACCTTCCACACTATCAATCAGATCTTCGGTCAGTTTCTCCAGTTTGGCACGGGTCAGTTTCATATTGAGGTGTTTCGGGCCCGAAGCATCGGCGGTGATAAAGGGCAGATTGATGTCCGTCTCCATCATATTGGAGAGTTCGATCTTGGCCTTCTCTGCGGCCTCCTTCAATCTCTGCAGAGCCATCCGATCCTTTCGAAGGTCAATGCCCTGATCCTTCCTAAACTCGTCCGCCAGATAGTCGATCAGGCGTTGGTCAAAATCGTCTCCTCCAAGGTGGGTGTTGCCATTGGTCGATTTGACCTCAAAGACGCCATCCCCGATCTCAAGGATGGAAATGTCGAAGGTCCCTCCCCCCAGGTCAAAGACGGCAATCTTTTCATCCTTCTTCTTATCCAGACCATAGGCAAGGGAAGCCGCTGTGGGCTCGTTAATAATGCGAATCACATTGAGGCCGGCAATCCTTCCAGCATCCTTGGTCGCCTGACGCTGGCTATCATTAAAATAGGCCGGAACCGTGATCACCGCATCGGTCACCTTCTCACCGAGGTAGGCTTCGGCCGTTTCCTTCATCTTCTGAAGGATAAAGGCAGAAATCTCGGGTGGACTATAGTCTTTATCCCTTGCTCTGACCCATGCATCCCCATTCTTATTCTCGATGATCTTATAGGGAAGCACTTTGATGTCTCGCTGCACCTCCGGATCACTATACTTTCTTCCCATCAGACGTTTGATGGAGAAGATGGTATTTTCAGAATTGGTGATGGCCTGCCGCTTGGCAATCTGGCCCACGATACGCTCCCCCTTATCGGTGAAGGCGACCACAGAGGGTGTGGTGCGACTCCCTTCCGGGTTAGCAATCACCACAGGGTCTCCCCCTTCCATAACAGCCACCACCGAGTTCGTTGTTCCTAAATCGATTCCTATTGTCTTTGCCATAGTCATTCTCCCTTCTTTGGTCATTCAATCTCTTATTCGGCCGCCTGGCTCTCTTTGGCCGGAGCCTTAGAAACGGAGACCATAGCAGGCCGTAAAAGGCGTTCATTTAAGAGATATCCCTTCTGAAATTCCTCAACCACCTGATTCGGTTCCAGTTGATCCGTTTCAACCATGAGCATCGCCTCTTGCCGTTCGGGATCAAAGGGTTTGCCCACCGAATCGAAGGCGACCAACCCAAACCGGCTCAGGGTTTGATGGATTTGCTGGAGGGTCAGACGAATACCTTCGATCAAGACGCCGGTATCCACAACCTTTTCAGCGTGCTGCACAGCCCTTTCAAGGTTGTCTATGAAAGGGAGGATCGCCTTGATCAGATCCTCATTGGCATATTTCAACCAATCCTCTTTCTCCCTTGCAGCCCTCTTCTTATAATTCTCAAAATCGGCTGCCGTGCGTAATAAACGATCGAGATTCTCCTTTGCCTCTCTCTCCTTCTCCTCTAGCCGTTTTTTCAATTCTTCGATCTCACGGTCTTTCTCACTCTTCTTCTTATGATTCTTATGGGATTTCGCCTCAGGAAGTTCTTCGGATACTCCCTCCCCTCCTGTTTCCGATCCCTTAGAGAGTTCTTTATTTCCTGTATCTGCCATCTTCCATGCTCCAATTCTAATGAAAGTAGGTATCCAGAATCTCGCTCAAAACCCTCGCAGAATAATCCACCAGAGGGACGATGCGAGCATAATTCATTCTTCGTGGTCCAATGACGCCTAACGCTCCCCAAACCTCTCCTGCACACCCATAGGTGGAAGACACGATGCTGCAGGTCTCCATCTCCTGCACCTCGCTCTCGGAACCGATGGCGATCTGCACCCCTTGAGGTGCCATACATTTGTCAAGGAGTTTCACCATAGTGGCTTTCTCCTCAAAGGCTCTGAAGAGGTCCGCCATCTTCGAAACATTCCAGAACTCGGGTTCTGAAAGAATATTGGTTCTCCCCTCGATGAAGACATCGGTATCGTCAAAGGACGAAAAGGCTTGTTCCCCGAGTTTAAGGGCTTGCTCGAAGAGGTGGTCGTAGGCCCGCTTCTCAATTCTCATCTCCTCCAGTAACTTCTCTCTCACCTGATGGAGCGTCAAGCCTGCCAGAAAACCATTCAGATAATCGGAGAGATGATCAAGGGTCGATTGGGAGAGGTCCTCTTCCATCTCAATAATCCGATTCTGGACAATACCGGTGGTGCTGACCAGAATGGCAAGAGCCAGATGTCTTCTCAGCCTGACAAACTCAATATGTTTGAGGATCAAAAGATTCATCCTCGGAGCCCAAACCACACCCAAGTAGTGGGAAGAGGCTGAAAGAATCCGGCAGGTTTCGCGGAAAAGATCCTTTCCCTCCGCTTGATAAAGCGGATATTTCAATCGGAGTTCCTGTTTCTCTTCGCCGCTCAACTCGTGGACATCAAGGAGATAATCGACATAGAACCGATAACCTTTTTCCGTTGGAACCCTCCCCGCCGAGGGATGGGGCTGATAAAGAAGTCCCAACTCCTCCAGATCGGACATAATATTACGAATGGTGGCTGAACTGAGGTTCAGGTGAGAATTCCGCGAAATGACCAGCGAACCCACTGGCTCCGCGGTTAAGTTATAGTTCTCGATCACCAATTTAAGGACTTCCTTCATCCGATTTGTGAGGGGAAGTTCCATACCTCTTTAAACCTCTTAAATGCGTAAAAAACCTTTTCTTTTTTGTTGACGTAAAGATAATAATGGGGTGTGAGTTTGTCAAGACAGGAAGAAGATTTTCGTAAATTAAAAAATCCTTTAGGATCAATTCGTTAGCGCATTTAAGAGGGAATCCGAAAACTCCTGGGTGAAAAGAATCACTTAAAGTGGTCGAATCCTTGCTGGTATTGGAAGATCGGCTCATCATCCGATCCAAGAAGCTCAAACCCTTTCCTAACTTCAAGAATGACCCCTATCCGAGTAATGGGAATACGGAGAGTATTGGAGAGGGAGGAAATGATCGATCTTCTTCGTGGAGATGCCGTGAAAAGGAGTTCGTAATCCTCACCTCCGCTCAAGGCGAATCGATAGGGATCTTCCGAATAGACCCTGACCCATTTCCGATACTCCTTCGACAAAGGGATGCAATCTCGCCATATCCTTGCTCCGACCTTACTCTCTTCCAAAAGATGGAGGGTATCGTTGATCAGACCATCGCTCACATCGATCACGGCTGAGGCAAGGTGTCTCTGTGCCAGAACTCTTCCCAGCTCAATTCTTGGCTTGGGTAAGAGGTGTTTTTCAATCAACCCTTTCGGTCTCTTTTTGATCGACCGATCCTTTAAAAATCTCAGTCCCAATGCCGAATCCCCTATCGTGCCAGAGACATAGAGGTCGTTTCCTGCTCTTGCCCCATTCCTGTAAAGGAGATTTTTTCGATGGCCCTCACCGATGAGACAGACGTTGATGACAATTTTTTGAGAAAGGGAAGTATCGCCTCCAATCAAATCTACTCCAAACTGGCCAGCCTCGTCTTTGAATCCACGGTAAAGAGTGGAGACAAAAGAAAGGGGAAGGCTTTTGGGAAGTCCAATGGAGATGAGGAAGTATTTCGGATTGCCTCCCATAGATGCAATATCACTGAGATTAACGGCCAGGGCTTTTCTTCCCAGCCTGTAGGGATCCATCCAGGACCTTTCAAAATGGATACCCTCTATGAGGATGTCAGTGGTGATCAGAAGGACTTTCTTACCCAGATCGACGACAGCAACGTCATCGCCAATACTGCGGACAATTTCAGGTAAAGAGGGAACCATCCACTTCCTGATCTTGTCAATAAGTCCAAATTCCCCGATCTCCTGAAGGGTCTTCATCCCTACTTTCTACTCCGAACTTTCTTATCGGCAAGAGCGATTCGGAGGACCTCGTCCATATGCTGGACAGGCAGAAACTCCATCTTCTTGCGGACATAGGCAGGGAGCTCTGTGAGGTCCTTCTTATTCCGATAAGGAATAATGACCTTTTTGATATTGGCACGGAGGGCAGCAAGTGCCTTTTCTTTGAGCCCTCCGACGGGTAAGACCCTGCCTCGAAGAGTGATCTCGCCGGTCATGGCGATATCTTTTCTCACTGGAATTCCCGAGAGAGCAGAAAGCAGGGAGACAGCCATGGTGATGCCCGCAGAGGGACCATCTTTTGGGATGGCGCCTGCAGGAACATGAATATGAACATCCTTCTCGTTCAGATCCTGACTTCGTATATGATAGGTCTTTCCTTTAGAACGGGCATAGGTGTATGCCGCCTGTGCAGACTCTTTCATCACCTCTCCCAGATGGCCTGTGAGGATGAGGGAACCCTTTCCAGGAGTGGTGGACGCCTCCACATGGAGGACTTCTCCTCCCACTTCAGTCCAGGCAAGTCCGGTTGCCACCCCGATCTCATTCCGCTCCTGACCCTCATCTGGTAGATATTGGGGAGGACCCAGGTAGAGGTGGAGGTTTCTTGCTGTGATCCTGACTTTTTCCCATTTTCCCACCTTTTTCGAGGTCTGACTCTCTGCCACCTTCTTCGCCACCTTCCTGCAGATCGCAGCCAGTTCTCTTTCGAGGTTCCGCAGCCCCGCCTCCTGTGTGTATTGCGAGATGATCTGTAAGATGGCTTGATCAGAAATTTCAAGAAACTCCGGCCCGATTCCATTCTCCTCCATCTGCCTCGGAAGAAGGTAAGTCTTGGCAATCTTCAACTTCTCCAGGTCCGTATAACCGGGGATCTCGATGATCTCCATGCGGTCTTTCAGAGCAGAGGGGATCGGATCTGTGACATTGCCTGTGGTGATGAACATCACCTGGGAGAGATCAAAAGGAACGTTGAGGTAATGATCGCTAAAGGCATTGTTCTGTTCAGGGTCGAGAACTTCCAGTAGGGCAGAGGCGGGGTCTCCCCGAAAGTCGACTCCGATCTTATCGACCTCATCCATCATAAAAACAGGATTGTTGCTTCCCGCCTGTTTAATCGACTGGATGATCCGGCCTGGCATAGCACCCACATAGGTGCGTCGATGCCCCCGAATCTCCGCTTCGTCTCGAATACCCCCCAAAGAGATACGGACAAACTTCCTTCCGAGGGCTCTGGCGATCGACTTTCCAAGAGAGGTCTTCCCCACACCTGGAGGCCCGATGAAGCAGAGGATGGGGCCTTTAATCTTCTTCTTCAACTTATGAACGCTCAGATATTCAAGGATCCGTTCCTTCACCTTTTCGAGATCATAGTGGTCTTCGTCGAGCACCTTCTTGGCTTTCTTGATGTCAAGATTATTGGGGGTGGACTTAGACCAGGGCATCTCAATCAACCAGTCCAGATAGGTTCTGACAATCGAAGCTTCGGCAGAGTCAGGGTGCATCTGGTCAAGTCGATCCAGCTCCTTGAGGGCTTCTTTTTCTACTGTCTGGGGCATCTTTGCCTTCTTAATCTTTTGCCGAAGTTCTTTATACTCCTTGGTCCGCTCATCCATCTCGCCCAACTCGCTCCGGATGGCTCTCATCTGCTCTCGCAGATAATACTCTCTCTGAGTCTTCGTCATCTCCTCCCTGGCCTGGGATTGAATCTTGGCTTGCATGGTGAGGACCTGCACCTCTTTGCCTAACAGATCGCTCACCATCCTCAGCCTTTCGATTGGGTCGAAGATCTCCAAAAGCTCCTGGGCTTTCTCAACGGGCAGTTCGAGATTGGAAGCCACCAGATCGGCAAGCCGTCCGGGTTCATCGATACCCTCGAGGACAAACATCAAATCTGGAGAGATGAATTTCCCATAGGAGGCAATCCTCTCCAGCTGCTCTCTGACAGACCTCATCAGGGCTTCGGTCTCCAGAGTGATCTCTGTGATGAAAGGATCTTTGATATGTTCGATTCTGACTTGAATATAGGGAGTGGCTTGAACCACGTCCTTGATGATCGCTTTTGACAGTCCCTGGATGAGGATTTTGATCTTCCCATCCGGGAGTTTAAGCATCTTCATGACGAGCGCTACGGTTCCAACCCGGTAAAGATCTTTGAGGGTCGGCTCCTCATCCGACGAGACACTCTTCTGGGTGACGAGAAAGATGAGACGGTCTTTCGCCAGAGCCTCTTCGAGAGATTTGATCGACTTCTCCTGAGAGATAAAGAGAGGAAGAATCATATAAGGGAAGACAACCGTATCCCTTACAGGTAAAAGAGGAAGCTTCTCTGGAGGAGATAAAAAATCCTTTTCACGGTCTTTTTTCATAACGTTTCAAGATAGTCTCAATAATATTTGTGCTCGAGGAACCCTCGATATAGGGGACGATCACCACCTCCCCGCCTGAAGCCTCCACCACTTCTTTCCCGACAGTGGTCTCTTTCGTCCAATCACCCCCTTTTACCAGAACATGAGGCTGAAGGAAAGTGATCAGTTCAATCGGAGTGGGTTCATCGAACAGGGTGATGAAATCCACACACCAGAGCCCGGAGAGAATTTCGGCTCTCTCTTCTTCAGTCAGAATGGGCCGTAACAAGCCTTTGAGAGAGCGAACCGATCGATCGCTATTGACCCCAACCACCAGAAGATCACCCAGGGATCTGGCTTTTTCAAGGTAACGGATATGTCCGACGTGGAGCAGATCAAAACAGCCATTTGTGAAGACCACCCTCTTTCCGTCTTTCTTCAATCCCTGGACGATTTGGCCCAGTTCTTCTCTGCTCTTGATCTTCGTCTTCATCTGCCCTCCTTATTAATACCTACCAGATTTGATAGGAGATCGTCAACCTCCCAAGAAGAATCACCCGCCTTGTGCTCCTGTTACTGAGGGAAGGCAGATACAAAAATCATTGAATTGACAGGTCCTTAAAAATCTGGTTTAATGTCTTTGATGAAGATTACTGCCATCATTCCGGCCCGTTATGGATCAACGCGATTCGAAGGGAAACCCCTTGCCGATATCCTTGGCAAACCGATGATTCAATGGGTCTATGAAGGGGTAAGGGAATCGAAGTTGGTTGAGGAAATAATCGTCGCCACAGATGATCAAAGGATTATGGAGGTGGTCCAAAGGTTTGGTGGAAGAGCGGTCATGACTTCACCCTCTCATCCTTCAGGAACCGATCGGGTGGCAGAGGTCGCTCGAAAACTCCGGTCTCAGATCATTGTCAATGTTCAGGGCGATGAACCCCTTATGAAAGGATCCATCATCGATCAAGCCATCAGACCCCTTTTAAAGGACGAAACCTTAATGATGACCTCCTTGATGACAAGGATTAAAGAGATCAAGGATTGGTTAAACCCTCATCAGGGCAAGGTGGTGGTTGATGGAAAAGGATTTGCCCTCTACTTCTCAAGATCGCCCATCCCTTTCCCAAGAGACTTCACCGTTGAACAGATCCTTTCCAACCCGGAGGCAAGAGAAAAGCTCTTGTCAAAGAAACTTTTTAAAACCATTGGCCTTTATGTTTATCGACGTTCCTTCCTCTTAAAGCTCTCCAAGATGAAACCCACCCCTTTGGAGAAATTGGAAAAATTGGAGCAACTCCGGGTCCTTGAAAATGGATATAAGATCAAAGTGATCGCTGTCGATTATGAACCTATTGGTGTGGACCTGCCTGCTGATCTGGAAAAAGTGATCTCCTCCTTCAATAAAAGTTCTGGTCGTGGGTAATACTGTTTTTAAGAAGAAAATAGGTTACATTTAACGGTCACGGTAAGGATGCACGTATCGTCATTCGGTAACGTCTTCCCCCTAAAGAATTTGACGTAGCCCTTAGACGCTAAACGAAACGGGCTTCGTAGCCGTCGTCCTAACCAATGCGCCGAAGCATTTTCATGGTTCGCGGGTGGCCCCTCAGCCCTGGGGGATCAGGTAGAAAATAACTTTGCCCCCCCTTCCTTTGCACTTCCTCGAATAGGGTGTCGTAATGTTATGGCGAGGGAGTGAAATGACCAAAGTAAATTCATAAGGGACTGAAAATAAAGAGATTATTTCGAACCCCCCGCGATGATACCTTCTCAATCAGCATTTTGCGTCACAAATATTCGTTGATTTTTTCACAATTTTAAGATAAAATATAAGTTGTATTCAGGGAAAAGATGAAATCAAGCGGAACGAAACCTCATATCTCTGTCCTCTTCTTATTCTTTCTTTTCCTCCTGATAGCCTGTTCAACACCCTCCTGGTTTCCCGTTAAAAAGGGGCCTCCGCACAAAGCAAAAATGAAGGAATTGATCGATAAAGAGGTTCTTATCATAGACAGACATGAATATGTAAAAGTCCTTAACCCCCAGGGCACTGAAGGAGGAAAGCAGCCGAAGTATCTCTATGTGCCTGTCGATGAATATCTCTCCAGAAAAGACTACTATAGCGCCGCTACGCCGAAAGGAAAAAGCCCAAAGGTTTCATCGGAAAGGGAATCGCCTATCTCGTTACCCATCACTCAAGAAAGAGACGTTGCTTCCACCTCGCTTTCCGTCTCTCCCCGGATTCCCTTAAAGAAAAAGGTGCTGATTGCCCATTTTGATGATCGCACTACCTCTCCCGAGGAAACCCTGGGAGATTGGCTGGCTGAAAAGTTGATGAAAGAAATGGCACAGAAGTCAGGCCAGATCCTTTTTGTTGACTATCAGATGGTCAGGGAATTCCTCCAAAAAGGCAATCAACCACTGTCCGGGCACGAGTTCTTAAACGCTTCCAAAATGTTGAATGAGGTGTTTGGCATTCATGCCATCATTACAGGAGAACTTACAGGACCTTATGTCTTTACCACCAAGGGAGAGAAAGATCAGGAGTCTGCTTCCACAGCCATCATCAAAATAGAAACCAGGATCATGGATACCCTTTCCGGTACCATTTTGAAGAGTATCTCCACGCAGAATCCTGTCTTCCCAACCAAACAGCGAGGGATGTTTTCTGATGAGAAGGCGAAAGACAAAGCCTTTGATCTGACCATCTCTGATCTCAGCCGATCGCTCCTGAGAGAATTAAACCGTTTGGAATGGTTCTGCCGGGTTGCCAAGATTGAGGGAGAAGAGATCTACCTCAATGCTGGAAGGCTAAGCGGGTTGAAGATTGGAGATGTGATGGCTGTCCACGATCCTAAAAGGGTGGGAGAAAAAGGAGAAGGCAAGGGAAAGCTCCAGATCCTCACCACCTTTGGGATGGATGCCTCTATTGGAAAACCGATTTACGGAGAAAAACCGGATACAGACGATATATTAAAATTTGTTGGACGGCAAGGGTCGTGAGATGTGAATACATACCTTCTGCCTGTTTCAGACAATAAGAAAAAGAGGGGTCTATCCTCTTATTAACAGTCTCATCATTGAATTAACATAAGCATAGGATAATCTCCCCTAACCCCTCCTTAAAAAGGAGGGGAAATAATAAAAAAACCTCCCCTTTCTAAGGGGAGGCAGGGAGGGATTAGAAAATGTGGGGAAGGAATTGAAGGTATTTAAAAAGAAGGGAAAAATAAAAACCTCCCCTTTCTAAGGGGAAGCTGGGAGAGATTTTATAAATTGGTATCATTACTATTTTAAGACGGTTAATAAGTCGAATGTAAAGAAAGGGGGATCACGTTATGTTTCAAGTCGGTGACAAAGCAGTCTATCCTGGTCATGGAGTAGGAGTCATTGAAGCCATCGAAACCAAGCGTATCTCAGGAAAAGAACAGAGCTTCTATATTCTCCGCTTTGTGGATAACGGGATGACCATCATGGTCCCGGAAGATAATGTCAAATCTGCTGGCCTGAGAACGGTGATCCGAAAGATCGATGCACGAAAAGTGATGGAAATTTTAAAAGATCGGGAAGTGACGCTCGACAATCAGACATGGAATCGAAGATACCGAGAATACATGGAGAAAATCAATACAGGATCCATTTATGAAATTGCAGAAGTGCTTAGGGATTTGCATCTTTTAAAGGCTGAAAAAGAGCTCTCCTTTGGTGAGAAAAAAATAATGGATATGGCGAAAACGCTCCTGGTCAAGGAACTGGCCGTTGCCAAAGATGTCAAAGAGTCGGAGATCCTCAAGGAAATCCGGACGATTTTTGGTTCTTAACCTTTTCTCCCCATTCTTCACGCATACTTCAAAAACATTTTTTTGAAAGGAGGTGATACCCTTGGATAGATGGATTCTTCGTCTTTTTTTGTTCCTGTTGTGTGGGGCAAGTGGTTATTTTTTTCTCAAGGGAGTTCTCCCCGGAAAGAGTGGGTGGGGGCTTCTCGGCGGTTTTGTGATTGCGGGCCTCGCCCTCCTTCTCGAGAATCGGCTGAAGAAGGCCTCTCTCAAGCATCTCCTGGGAGGCTTCATCGGATTGATTATCGGAATCCTTTTTGCGAACCTGATTGCCAATGCCTTTTTCCCCATTTTACTCAATGAACAGCAAACCTTTCTCCCTCTTTATGGATTGCTTTACACCCTCTGTGGATACATCGGCTTGCGAATCGGCATGACCAAAGGACCGGACTTTCATCTCCCCTTTCGTTTACGTGATGGAGAGGGGAGATGGAAAAGCCAGATGCAGGCCGGAATTACAAAGATTCTGGATACAAGCGTCATCATCGATGGCCGGATTGCAGACATTACCGAAACAGGATTTGTTGAAGGTCCCCTGCTCATCCCGCAATTCGTCCTGGGTGAACTTCAGCACATTGCCGATTCCCACGATCCCATCAAACGGACCCGCGGAAAGAGGGGCCTCGAAATCCTCCACCATATCCAGAAACAGGTCAACGTGGATGTTCGGATTGTCGATACTGACTACCCATCGATCAAAGAGGTCGATGCCAAGTTGATCGAACTTGCCAAAGAGGTCAATGGGAAAATCATTACCAATGATTCGAACCTCAACAAGGTCGCAGGCCTTCAGGGAATCGAAGTGCTCAACATCAATGCCTTAGCCAATGCCCTGAGACCGGTCGTCCTGCCGGGTGAGGAGATCAATATCAAAATCGTCAAAGAAGGGAAGGAGATGGGTCAGGGAGTGGCTTACCTCGACGATGGAACGATGATCGTCGTCGATAACGGAAGGCGGCAGATTGGAAAGAATATGGACGTCATCGTCACGAGTGTTCTTCAAACTCCGGCAGGCAGAATGATCTTTGCTCGCCTGAAGGAGGATGCGATCAGAGAATCGAGAGGAAAAGACTACTACTATCCCCTCGATAGCGAATTTTAATGATGAGAGCAGACGCCATCATTGTCTCTGCTGGCACCGGTCAGCGATTTATGGAGGGTAGAAAAAAACAGTTCTTCTCCCTCAGCGGCAGGCCCATCCTTGCTCATACTCTCGATCCCTTTGACGCCAGCCCCCTGATTCGTTCAATCCTGCTGGTCGTTGGCAAGGAAGATCAGGACTACTGCCTGAAAGAGATCGTTGAAAAATTTCAATAAAT
>FWPV01012928.1_pt1 | contig 12699 bp, 13 predicted proteins | sample 2228371 | NCBI WGS metagenome assembly FWPV01 (sample SAMEA103939776, study PRJEB20133) | metagenome | reverse complement strand
ACCGCGGCGGCGGCGAGGGCCGCGACCCAGCGCGAGCGCCGCGGCGCCGCCCGCCGGCTGGCCTCGGCGAGGATGGGCCCGGTCACGCCGAGGGGGACCGGCTCCTCCGGCAGGGCCGCGAGGGCCGCCACGGCGCGGCGAGCGAGCGCCACCTCCTCCCGGCACCGGGGGCAGGTCTCCAGGTGCGCCTCGACGTCGGCGCGCTCCTCGGGGGCGAGCGCGTCGTCCACGTAGGCGGCGAGGAGGTCCTCGGGGTGGGTCATGGGATCGTCCTGTCCTCTGACGGAGCGGCGGGGCTCGGGCGTTCCCGGGCGGAGAGGATCCTGCCGAGGGCGACGCGTCCACGGTGCAGCCGGGACTTGACGGTCCCCACCGGCACGCCGAGGACGGCGGCGGCCTGCTCGTAGGTGAGGTCCTGCGCGTCGCAGAGCAACAGGACCGCCCGGAACTCCTCGGGGAGGTGTTGCAGGGCCTCGCGGACGTCGATCGCGAGCTCGACGCGCTCGGCGTGGTCGGGTGCGGCCGGTTCGGCAGGGGGCGGGCCGTCCTCGGGTCGACGCTCGAGCGCCAGGGGCGCGCGGCTGCGCTTGCGGAGCAGGTCGTAGCAGGCGTTCAGCGTGACCCGGTGGAGCCAGGTGGTGAAGGCCGCCTCGCCGCGGAAGCCCTGGAGCTTGCGGAGGACGGCGAGGAAGGCGTCCTGGGTCGCATCGCGGGCGTCCTCCTCGCGGCCGGTCATCCGCAGCGCCAGGTTGTAGACGCGGCGCTCGTGCCGCTCGACGAGGGCCGTGAACGCCCGGACGTCCCCGTCGCGGAACCGCCGGACGAGCTCCTCGTCGGGGACCTCAGCCACGGGCGATCCCTGCCCCGGTCCCCGCGAGGCGGATGGGGGTCGCGCCCTCCACGCCCGGAGTGTATGCGCTCCGGCGGGCGTCCCCCGGGAGCCTCAGGGGCTCGCGGTGGGCGCGGTCTCCGTGGAGCGGGCCTTCGTGAGGGGGGCGAGGAAGGGGAGGCGGCCCGCGAGGAGGGTCGAGGCGCGGTCGGTCACCGTCACCGTCACCGCGCCGGTCTCGGGGTCGATCACGAACCGCCGCAGGTGGTCCTCGCTCAGCCCCTCGTCGAGGACGGCCTGGACCGCGGCGTCGTAGGCCGCCTTGCGGTCCCCCCGGCTCTGCCGGAAGGTGGTGGTCGCCTCGAACGCCGCGTCCTGGGCGGCCTGGGCGACGCGGAACCGGGTGATCCCGATGCGCACGCCGTCGTAGGCGAGGACGAGCAGGAGGGCGAGGACGAGGAGCCAGAGAAGCGCGAGCTTGCCCATGAGCCCGCGCTCGTCCCGATGCGCGTCGCCGAGCTTCACCGCCGCCACCTCCGAAGGAGCGTTCGCCAGAGCGTATCGACCTCCTCGATCCGCAGCATGAGGCTCGCCGCGAGGTAGACCCCGATGCCGGCGACCACGGCCCCGAGGACCTGCGCCGCCTGGGCCCCGACCGTGGCGAGCCCGAGCCAGGAGGCGAGGGCCCGCGCGACGCCGAGGGCGGCGACCGCGGTGAGGGCGGCGGCCGCCGTCGAGCGCAGGACGCCGCCGGCGAGCCCGCGCCCGTCGAGCCCGCCCAGCCGGCGGCGAAGGACGAGGAGGGCGACGGAGCTCGAGAACGCGTAGGACGCCGCGTGGCCGATGGCGAGACCCCGGACGCCGAGGCCGAGGCCGAGCACGAGGGCGAGGTTCACGGCCGCGTTCACCGCGAGGGACCCGATGTTGATGAGGGCCGGGGTCCGGGTGTCCTGGAGCGCGTAGAAGGTGCGGAGCTGGAGCTGGAACAGGGAGAAGGGGAACAGGCCCAGGGAGAACAGGGCGAGCACCGTCGCCACGAGGTCGCCGCTCGCCGCGGTGGTGGCGCCGTGCTCGAAGAGCAGCCGCACGACGTCCCGGCCGATCGCGAGGTAGCCGAAGGCGGCGGGGATGAGGATCGCCGCGGTCGCGCGCACGCCGCGGGCGAGGAGGCCGCGGAGCCCCTCGAGGTCGCCGACGGCCGCCCGCGAGGACATCGCCGGCAGGAGCGCGGTCACGATGGACACCGTGAAGATCGCGTGGGGGAGCTGGAACAGGATGAAGGCGACGCCGTAGGCGGCGTAGTCGCCACGGTTGGCCGCCGCCAGGACGAGCACGAGGAGGTAGCCGATCTGGTTGGCCGCCACGTAGACGACCACCCACCCGCCGAGCCGGGCGATCTGGGCGACGGCCTCGTCGCGCAGGCCGGGGCGCCAGGCGAAGCGGAACCCGGTGGCGCGCACCGAGGGCCACAGCGCGAGGGTCATGCCGACCACCCCCAGGGTGGTGCCGATCGCGAGCACGAGGCGCTGCGCGGGCGTGGCGAGCTCCCCCGAGCCCGGCGCGGGCCCCGGGAGCAGGGCGAAGGCGAGGAACGTCGAGATCACGAGGAGGTTGTTGAGGATCGGCGCGAACATGGGCGCGGCGAAGCGGCGCTCGGCGTTGAGGAGGGCCTGGCCGACGGCGCCGAGCCCGTAGAAGAGGATCTGGGGCGCGAACCACCGGAGGAAGAACGTGGCGAGCTCGCGGGTGGCCTCTCGGTCGGCGCCGGCGCGGATCGTGTAGAGGCCGACGATCCACGGCGCGCCGAGCGCGACGAGGACGGTGATCGCGGACAGGACGACCGCGGTGAGCGTGAACAGGCGCCGGGCGACCTCGAAGGAGGCCTCGCGCCCGCCCCGGTGGGCCCACTCGACGAGGACCGGCACGAGGACGGAGGAGAGGATCCCGCCGAGGGCGAGCTCGTAGACGATGTTCGGCGTGGTGTTCGCGATGTTGTAGGCGTCCGCGAGGCGGGTCTCGGTGATGCCGATCGCGTAGGCCATCGCGGCGACGCGCAGGAAGCCCGTCACGCGCGAGAGGGTCGTCCCCACCGCCATGACGGCGGCGTTGCGCGCGAAGGCGGCGGGGGAGTCCTCGGGCCGCACCTCGGCGGTCGGCGGCGGGGTCAGCTCGTCCGACGTGGCAGGAACCTCCTGGCCCACACGAGCGCGAGCGCGACGGCCGCGCCGATCGTGATGAGGAGCGCGATGCGGTTGAAGCCGGTGGAGCGGACGCTGATCACCGCCTCCTCGATGACGCGCCCCGCGGGCGCCGCGACCCGGACCGACACGGGGAAGCGCCCCGTGGTCTTCACCTCGACCTGGAACGTGAGGGTGCGTTCGGCCCCGGGCTCGAGGAGCACCTCGGTGCTCGGCTGCTCGACGAGGCGGCTCGACCCCAGGCTGACGAGCACGCGCAACGGCTCCGGCGCGGCGCTCGAGATCCGGATCGGGAGCGTCCCGGAGCGGGCCGCGAGCGTGACGACCTGGCCGGAGGGGACGCGCACGCCGTCGAGGGACATCGCCGCCCGATCGGCGACGGCCCGGATGTAGGCGGCACCGGCGAAGGGGTCGGCGAGGAACGTCCCCGACTCCGCGAGGAGCAGCGCCTCCTCCAGGCGCTCGGGCTCCTCGCTCGGCTCGACGAGCATCGACCGGTAGGCCTCGAGCCGGCGGCGCGCCCGCTGGAGCTCCGCGACGTAGGAGGCGGCGAAGGTCCTCGGCGCGGTCTCCAGGAGAGACGCCTCCCCGGGGGGCGGGAAGGCGGCGACGAGGTCGCGCGCGCGGGTCGGCGCGATCCAGGGGGCGTCGGCCAGGCCCCCGACGAGGGTGCGCCAGAACCGGGGCGGGGCTGGGAGGGAGCCCGGCAGGAGCATCGCGATCCCGCGAGCGAGCCCCGGCTGCTCCTGCCAGATCGCGGCGAGCTCGCCGAGGACGGCGCGGGCGGCGCGAACGGGGTCCTCCATCAGGGAGGCGTCGTCGAGCAGGGCGGAGACGGAGGGATCCGGCAGGAGGCCGACGAGGGCTCCGCCGTCGAGGCCGACGGTCGGCGGGGGCGCGAAGCCCAGGGGCTGGGGCTCGCTCGCCACGGCCCCCGGGTCGAGGGCGAGGATCCGGACGCCGCGGGCCGCGAGGGCCTCGAGGCTGCGCTCGTCCAGGGCGCCGTCGGGGGGCCGGAGGAACGTGGCGTCGGGCTCGACCCCGAGCACCTCGCGGACCAGGGTCCGACCGCGCTCGAGCTGGGGGTCGAGGTCCCGCTCGAGCCCGGCGCGCACGAGGGAGGGCATCTGCGGCGCGGCGAAGGGGAGCGCCGAGACCGCCACGGCGGGGCTCCCCGCGAGGGTCCGCAGCTCCCCGAGGAGCTCCTCGGCCCGCGCGGCGCCCGCCGTGCCGGGGGCGACCTCGCGCCGGACGCCACCGGTCTCCACGACGTAGCCGTCGCGCAGCTCCGCGAGCTGTCGGAGCAGGACCGGGGAGACGACGAGGTCGACCGGGGTCGGGCGCAGCCGCTCGAGCTCGGCGAGGGCGGTGACGAGCCCGGCGAGGGAGCCCTCGGCGGCGATGGCCTCCTCCAGGGAGGTCGAGGCGAAGGTCCCGTCGGGCCGGAGCACGAGGGGATGGTGGAGCACGACCGTCCAGGCGAGGGAGAGGGGCTGCTCGGGGGGGCGGACGAGGTACACGACGGCGGTGCGGATCGCCGCGAGCGGTACGCCGCCGCTGCGCAGGTCGAGCTTCAGCGGATACAGACCCGAGGAGGTGCGGTCGATCCCGGGGGCGTCGAGGGGGAGGGACAGGGAGAACGTGCGGGTCTCGCCGGGCGCGAGCGCCCCGCCGGGGGCGTAGGTCTCGGCGTCCACGACCACGACGGGGACGGGGTCCGCGCGCAGGGCCTGCTCGTAGGCGGTGCGCGAGCGGACCCGCGCGAACAGGGTGAGCCCGACGGTGAGCTCGTCCAGGGGCTCGTCGCCCTCGTTCGTCGCGTGGAACCGGACCTCGAGCGTGGGTCGCTCCGGGCCGTTCCAGGGCGAGAGCTCGACGAGCCGGAGCACGACCGCGGGCGGCTCGGGCTCCGGGCTCGGGGACTGGGCCCACGCCGGGGCGAGGGCGAGCGTGAGGGGAACGGTCGCGACGAGGAGGGCGAGCCGGCGCATCGGCGCGGCCATCCTACCCCCGGGTCCCGAGGAGCTGGACCAGCTCGGAGCCGCCGTAGGCGAGGGCGACGGCGAGGAAGAACAGCCCGACGGCGATCCTCAGGGTGCGCTCGCGGACGCCGAGGGCGATCCGGGCGCCGAGGTGGGCTCCGGGGACGACCCCCGCGGTGAGGACGGCGAAGATCCCCCAGTGGATGTGACCGAGCCACCAGTGCACGAGGGTGCCGGGCACGACGATGGCGGAGATCACCACGAGGGACGTGCCGAGGGCGCGCCGCAGCGGCATGCCGACGAGCACCGTGTAGGCGGGAACGAGCACGATCCCGCCACCCACCCCGAGCAGCCCCGAGACGAACCCCGCGGCGAAGCCGACGAGGACGTGGCGGTGCCAGGGGGTCCGCCCCCGGACGTAGACGGCGCGGGGTGAGCCGCCGCGGAGGAGCCGGACCGCGGTCCACCCGATGAGGCCGGCGGTGACGACGAGGAGCAGGTGGGCGTTGACGAGGTCGGTGAGGAGGGCCCCGAGGATCGCCCCGAGGGCGCCTGGCCCGCTCGCCCAGCGCGCCGCCCGGAAGCTCACCTCGCCGGCCCGAGCGTACGTGGCCGCGCCCACGAGGGTGGTGGGGAAGATCACCGGCAGCGGGGTCGCGACGGCCTGGATCGCGGTACCACCGAGGAGCACGTTCACCGCCGGCGTCGTGATGATGCCGCCGCCCACCCCGAACAGCCCCGACAGGAGCCCCGCCGCCAGGCCGACGAGGACGCCGAGGGCGATCTGCGCGGGGCTCACGCGAGGCGTTCCGCGGCGCGGCGGAGGACCTCGCGCTCGCCCTCGTAGGCGGCGACCCCCATGGCGCGGTCGAGGGGGAACCACCGCACGTCCTCCATCTCCTCGTCGTGATCGGCCAGGCGGCCGCCGGTCGCCCGCACGAGGAAGAAGTGGACGCGCTTGCGGATCCGGACGCCGTCCCAGACGTAGGCGTAGCGGATGTCGCCGAGGGAGTCCTCGATGCGGCCGACGAGCCCGGTCTCCTCGCGCACCTCGCGCAGGGCGGCCTCCTCGGGGGTCTCCGCGGGCTCGATGCCCCCCTTCGGCAGGCCCCAGACGAGGTCGCCGCGCTGGGTCCGGCGGGCGGCGAGGACGACCTGGGGGCGGCCGCGACGGCGCCGGTACACGACACCCCCGGCCGAGACCTCGGCGCGGGCGCGCGTCCGCCTCCGCCGCCCCGCGTCTCGCCGTTCCGACCGAGCCCTCGCGACCGTCATCGCCCTCGCCGGGCGGATGGTACCGCGGGCTCAACGTGGGGGATCCCCCGGCCGATGAACGTTGGTGGGGCTGGGCCGGGCCGATCCGGGGAGCCGAGGAGCCCCGAGGAGCGGATCGCCATGAACGTGACCGAGCTGCTGCGGTACGCGGTGGAGATGGGGGCGAGCGACCTCCACCTGAAGGTGGGGAACGTCCCCTTCGTCCGCGTGGACGGCGAGCTGCAGCCGAGCCCGTACCCCGCGCTCGCCGCCGAGGACACGGAGTCCTTCGCGCTCGCCCTCATGCCCGAGCACAAGCGGCGGGAGTTCGAGACGACGAACGAGGCGGACTTCGGTTACACGCTCCCCGGGGTCGGCCGGTTCCGGATCAACGCCTTCCGTCAGCGGGGGGTGGTGGGGCTGGCGATCCGCCGGGTGCGCTCGGACATCCCCACGATCGAGGAGCTCATGCTCCCGCCGGTGGTCCGCACCCTCGCGGACTCGCCGCGGGGGCTCGTGCTCGTGACGGGGCCGACCGGCACGGGCAAGACGACGACGATCGCGGCGATGATCGGCCACATCAACCGGACCCGCCGCGCCCACATCATCACGATCGAGGACCCCATCGAGGTCGTGCACGAGGACGAGCTGTCCATCATCCAGCAGCGCGAGGTGGGGCTCGACACGACCTCCTACGCGGCCGCCCTCAAGCACGTCGTCCGCCAGGACCCCGACGTCATCTTCGTCGGCGAGATCCGGGATCCCGAGTCGGCGCTCTCGGCGATCCAGGCCGCGGAGACGGGCCACCTCGTGATCTCGACCCTGCACACGATCGACTGCACGGAGACGATCAACCGGATCCTCGACCTGTTCCCGCCGCAGCAGCAGCGCGAGGTCCGCACCTCCTTCGCGGGCGCGCTGCGGGGGATCGTCTCCCAGCGACTCGTCCCCCGCGCCGACGGCAAGGGGCGGGTGCCGGCGGTGGAGGTCCTCGTCGCGACGGGCCGGGTGTTCGACCGGATCGTGGACCCCGAGGCCACCGAGGAGATCATCGACGTCATCGCCGAGGGCGAGTACTACGGGATGCAGACGTTCGACCAGTGCCTCGTGAAGCTCGTGAAGGAGGGGCTCGTCACCGAGGAGGACGCCCGGCGGGCCGCGACGAACCCCCACGACTTCAACCTCGCCCTCCACGGCGTGCTCAGCCGGGGCGAGCCTCGCCTCGTCTAACCCTCCTCGCCGGCGGCGCGCCGCGCGGCGCGCTCGAAGGGGTGCCGGCGGTACCCGAAGACCGCGGCGAGGAGCAGGTACACGGGGACGAACAGCGGTCCCCACCACATCGCCTGGCGCACGTGGTGTCGCTCGTGCGCGAGGAGGTGGCCCGTCAGGGGAACCGCGGAGATCGCGACGAACCCCAGGGTCATGGCCGTGCGGTCCATCGCGACGAGCAGCCGCAGCAGGCCCCGGGCCCCGGCGCGATCGAAGACGAGCAGGCCCTCGTGCACCCGCGGGCGTTGGAGGGTGAGGGCCCCGGCGAGGAGCCCGAGGAGGGTCGTGGGCAGGGCCCAGGCGAAACCGAGGACGAACGCCACGCGCCGCACGCGGGGACGGTACCGCGGTCGGGGAGGATCCCGCCGGTATCCTGCTGGCGGCATGGCAGGCGCGGAGGGCCCCCGTCTCGAGGTCCCCGGGATCGCCGTGGAGCTCGGCGAGCGGTTCCGGGCCGCCGGGCACGAGCTCGCCCTCGTCGGCGGGGTGGTCAGGGACCTGCTGCTCCAACGGATGCGGCCGGACGCCGAGCTCGACCTCGCCACCGACGCGCCGCCGCGGGAGGTGACCCGGATCCTCAGGGGATGGGCGGACCGGATCTACCTCGTCGGGGTGCGCTTCGGGACGGTGGGGGCGCGCCGGGGGGACGTGCGGCTGGAGATCACCACCTACCGGGAGGAGGTCTACCGACCGGAGGACCGCAAGCCGGTCGTCACCTTCGCCAAGGACCTGGAGACCGACCTCTCCCGCCGGGATTTCACGATCAACGCGATGGCGGTCCGGCTGCCCGAGCGGGTCTTCGTGGACCCCTTCGGAGGGGTGCGGGACCTCGCCGCGAAGCGGCTGGACACCCCGCTCGAGCCGGAGGTGGCCTTCTCCGACGACCCCCTGCGGATGCTCCGCGCCGCGCGGTTCGCCGCCCAGCTCGACGTGGACCCCGCCCCCCGGGTGCTCGCGGCGATCCGGGAGATGCGGGGGCGCCTGGCCATCGTCTCGGCGGAGCGGATCGCCGACGAGCTGTCCAAGCTGCTGCTCGGGCCGCACCCGGCCAAGGGGCTTCGCATCATCGTGGAGACCGGCCTCGCCGAGGAGTTCCTGCCCGAGCTGCCCGCCCTCGCCCTCGAGCAGGACCCCGTGCACCGGCACAAGGACGTGCTCAAGCACACCCTGGCCGTCGTCGAGCGGTGCGAGCCCGACCTCGTGCTGCGCCTGGCCGCGCTCCTGCACGACATCGGCAAGCCGGCCACGCGCCAGATCACGCCCGAGGGGGTGCAGTTCCACCACCACGAGGTCGTGGGCGCTCGCATGGCCCGCGAGCGGCTGCGCGCGCTGCGGTTCCCCAACGAGGTCGTGGAGGACGTCACGAAGCTCGTCGAGATGCACCTGCGGTTCCACGGCTACGCCTCCTGGTCCGATGCGGCGGTGCGGCGGTACGTGCGCGACGCGGGGCGCCTGCTCGACCGGCTGAACCAGCTCACCCGGGCGGACTGCACGACCCAGAACCCGCGGAAGGCGCGGGAGCTCGCGGCGCTCCAGGACGACCTCGAGGAGCGCATCGCCCGGCTGGCCGAGGAGGAGAACCTCGAGGCGATGCGCCCGCCCCTGGACGGGAACCAGGTCATGGCCCACCTCGGCATCCCCCCGGGCCCCGACGTCGGGCGCGCCCTGGAGTACCTCATGCAGGTCCGTCTGGACCGCGGCCCGATCGACGAGGAGGAGGCCTACCGGCTCCTCGACGAGTGGGCGGCCGAGCACGGCGTCGGGCGAGGCTGAGCCCGGCAGCGGTCGGTGCTACCCGAGGCCGCCGAGGTCCGACGGCGGCCAGACGATGAGGAAGGCCCGGCCCACGACATCATCCACCGGGACGAAGCCGAGGCCGAAGCGGGAGTCGGCGGAGTTGCACCGGTTGTCGCCGAGGACGAAGAGGCGGCCGGGGGGCACCCGGACGGGTCCGAAGTCCCGGTTGCACGAGCGGGCCTCCTCGGAGAGGTAGGGCTCGGACAGGGGCCGGCCGTCCACGTACACCCGCCGGTCGTGGATCTCCACGGTCTCGCCGGGCAGCCCCACGACCCGCTTGATGTACACCTCGGGCCGCCCGCGGGCGAGGCCGAGGCCCTCGGCCAGCCAGCGCAGGAACGCGTCCAGCGCCCCGCGACCCGCCGGCGGCGTTCCCTTCGGATCGGCGAAGACGACGACGTCGCCGCGGCCGACGTGGCCGCCGAGGTACGCGAGCTTGTTCACGAGCACCCGGTCGCCGTGGTGGAGCGTCGGCTCCATCGAGTCGGAGGGGATGTAGAAGGCCTGGACGAGGAAGGTCTTGATGAGCAGGGCCGCGAGGAGGGCGACGACGAGGAGGAACGGCGTCGAGCCCACGACCCTGCGCAGGAGCGAGGGGGGCGGGGGCTCCCGCGAGCCGGGCTCCTCGAGCGCGACGCCCCCACCGGAGCGGGCGAGGTCCTCGTGCTCGTCCATCGCGGTCCTTAGCGTATCCCTCCCTCGAGCTCAGACCGCGAAGCGGATGTGGAGGACGTCCCCCTCCCGGACCACGTAGTCCTTGCCCTCGACCCGCACCTTGCCCTGGTGGCGGGCGGCCTCCAGGGACCCCGCCGCGACGAGATCGTCGTAGGAGATCACCTCGGCCCGGATGAAGCCGCGCTGGAGGTCCGAGTGGATCACCCCGGCCGCCTCGGGCGCCTTGGCCCCCCGTCGAACCTCCCACGCGCGCGTCTCGTCCTCGCCGGTCGTGAGGAACGTGACGAGGTCGAGCGCCCGGTAGCAGGCGGCGATGACGCGCTCGAGGCCGGGTTCGCGCACCCCGAACTCGGCGAGGAGGGCCCGGGCCTCCTCGGGGTCCATCTCCAGGGTCTCGGCCTCGATCGCGGCGTAGACGCCCACGGTCCCCTCGGGGAGCTCGGGCGGCACCTCCGCTCCCTCCTCCAGGTTCGCCACGACCACGCTGGGCTTGAGCGTCAGGGGAGCGAGCGCGCGCAGGTGGCGCTCCTCCTCCGGCGACAGCCCGGCGTCCCGCAGCCAGGTCTCGGCCTCCAGGGCCTCGCTCGCGCGCCGGAGCGCCGCGACCTCGTCGGTCGCCTTCCCCCGGGCGCGCTTCTCGGCCCGCTCCAGGGCCGAGGTCACGACGGTGGCGTCTGCGAGGAGGAGCTCGGTGCGGACCTCCTCGAGCTCCCGGGCGGGGTGCTGGTCGGGGCCGAAGCAGCGCACGACGATCGCGAGGGCGTCCACCTCCCGCAGCCGCGCGATCCCCTGGGCGCTCGAGGTGCCCCCCGGCACGTCGACGAACCCGACCTGGGCGGGCACGATCCGCCGCGAGCGCTCCATCTCGGCGAGGACCGCGAGCCGGGGGTCGGGCACCGGGACGATCGCGTGGTTCGCCTGGCCGCCGTGGGTGCCGACGCGGGTGAGGGCCCGGAAGAGGGTGGACTTGCCGCTGAACGGGACGCCGACGAGGCCGATCTCCTTCACGGACCGAGCGTACCGGAGCGCCGAGCGGGGCCGGGGCGGCCCCGCTCGCGACGCTCACGCCGGCCGATCAGGCGGCCTTGGTCTCCCAGAAGATCTTGGCGATCTCGTCGATGAGGTCGAGGAGCTTCTGGCCCTGGGCGGGGTCCTCGGACTTCTTCGCCAGGCCCGCCTCCTTCGTGGCCTTCCAGAACAGCTCGTGCAGCTGCGGGTACTTCTCCAGGTGCTCGGGCTTGAAGTAGTCGGTCCACAGCACCCAGAGGTGGTGCTTCACGAGCTCGGCCCGCTCCTCCTTGATGGCCAGGGCCCGCGCGCGGAAGGCCGGGTCCTCGTTCGCCTGGTACTTCTCCTGGATCGCCTTCACGGACTCGGCCTCGATCCGGGCCTGGGCGGGGTCGTACACACCGCACGGCAGGTCGCAGTGGGCGTGGACGACCCGACGGGACTTCCTCCAAGCTTCGAGCATGGGCCTCTCCTCCCCGTCGGATGATCCTTCCCGCCAAACCTACCACCGAGGTCGGAGATGGGTGTGGGGCGGCCTCGCCCTCGGGCTCGCGGCGGCCGCGTGGCGCCTGCGCCCCGGCCTCGTCGAGGTCCAGGGCCGGAGCATGGTCCCGACCCTCGAGCCCGGGGACCTCGCGATCGTCGTGCCGGTCCGGCGCCCCCGGACCGGCTGGGTCGTGGTCCTGGAGCGTCCGGATCGCCCGGGGCTGGAGGTCGCCAAGCGCGTGATCGCGGGCCCGGGCGGGCTCGCGCCCGACGCGGGCGCCCTCGGCCCCGAGGAGTGCTGGGTCGAGGGCGACGCGCCGGCGGCCTCGACCGACTCGCGGCGGTTCGGCCCGGTCCCGGTGGGGGCGATCCGCGGGCGGGTGGTGGCGGTGTGCTGGCCCCCGAGGCGGTGGTCGGTGGTGCGCTCGCGCCGGCCGCCGCTGCCGACCATCCCGGTCGGCTAGAGCTCCACCACCTCGCAGGAGGTCCAGGCGTCCGGGTCCGGGCCCGGTGCGCAGGTGTCGCGGCCGTCGCCGCCGTTCAGCTGGTCCTTGCCCTTGCCGCCCTCGAGCCGGTCCCCGTCGGGCCCGCCCTCGAGCAGGTCCCCTCCGAGCCCGCCGGCGAGCAGGTCGCGCCCGGCGCCGCCCCGCAGGACGTCCGGACCGCCCCGGCCGAGGAGCGTGTTCGCGCCGTCGGAGCCGACGAGCGTGTCGCGGCGATCGGTCCCGATGGCGTCCTCGACGCCGACCAGGGTGTCCTCCCCGAGGCCGGTCGCGGTCCCGGTGCGCAGGTTCACGCTCACGCCCTCCCGCGCGTCACGGAGGTCCACGGTGTCGCGGGCCTTGCCGCCCTTGAGGACGTCGTCGCCCTTGCCGCCGTCGAGGGTGTCCCGCCCCTTGCCGCCCTCGATCCGGTTCTCGCCCGCGTCCCCCCGCAGCACGTCCGGGCCGGGGGAGCCGACGAGGTGCTCGAAGCCCGCGAGGTCGTCCTTGGCGGCGCCCTCCGGGCGAGCGGTGCCGGCGGCGAGGTCCGCCCGGACCCCCTCGGCGCCCGCGTAGCTCACCGTGTCCGTCCCGCCCTGGCCGTCGAGGGCCGCGCCGCCCCCGCCGGCGACGACGAGGTCGTCACCCGTCCCGGCGAGGACGCTCCCGCCCGCGACCGCGCCGCCGGTCCCCGAGCCGCCGGCGACACGCAGGACGTC
>FWPV01012922.1_pt1 | contig 12702 bp, 13 predicted proteins | sample 2228371 | NCBI WGS metagenome assembly FWPV01 (sample SAMEA103939776, study PRJEB20133) | metagenome | reverse complement strand
TGGTTGTTAGCGCCTCCAATTTTACCGAAGAGGACTATTTTTGTTTATTTGTCAAGGAACTTTGAGAATGCCATCACTAGTTATTTTTCAAAAAAAAGCGACTTTACTCGCTCTCAATTAATTGCCTATTCAGTGGTACTGTCTTGCCTTTTTGATAAGGGATTCCGCCCCTCGAAAAAAGCCATTTTCCATGTTTTCCGCCATACAAACGATAAATAAATTCGCAATAGGCAATATCCTGTTCATCAATAAGAACCTTTTGACCTTTTTGGCCAATTTTCTTTATTAGTCCGCGACTCACCCACATTGAGACTGTCGGACAAAGCAATTTATATTTTCGTGCTGCTTCCCCAATGCCAATTGGTTTACCACTTAAGTGAGCAAATTGCTTCCACTCCGGCAAATCCTCTTTGCGGAGACCCTTTTGTTCTATGGCTTCACCTCTAACTTCTTCTTCGCTTACGACCATCTCGCCCGCAACCACTCCAGCCCTGATTTTACCCCCTCAATCAGTTGGCGCAAATGGGCTTCTTCCAGCCCGTACTTGCGGGCGGCTTCGGAAACCGGGAGAAATGTGGGAAGTGCAGCCATACCTGTCCTCTCAAAAACACATAACGCACCCAGGGATCCATCGGGTGCGTTGCTCGGTACAGGGTTGGAATCCCTGTTTTTGATAAGAAAAGCAGTGGAAACGTTTTTGGTTGAGAGGCGACGACGGGATTTGAACCCGTGATCAGGGTTTTGCAGACCCTTGCCTTACCACTTGGCCACGTCGCCGGACTTTACAAAAATGATTTTACTCAACAACGAGGGATTGGTCAAGCCAAACCTTAAATAACCATCAAGTCCACAAATTCATGAACCGGCAAAGCCTGCAGCCGTTCGGCATCCTCACAAACCGATAGGATTTGGCCGGCCTGCTTCGGCGAAAATCGCCGCGCCAGATTGGTCTTGAACTTCTCGATCAGCAGCGGCACACCCTCCGCCCTTCGCCGCCGGTGACCAACCGGATATTCGACGACGACCGGCTCGGTGGATGTGCCATCGCGGAAGAAGACCTGCACGGCGTTGGCAATCGAGCGTTTAGCCGGGTCAAGGTAATCCTTGCTGAACTGCGGATTTTCCACCACCTCCATTTTTTCCCGCAAAGCGTCAATGCGCGGGTCAGCCGCCACTTCATCTTCATAGTGGCGCGCCGTCAACTCGCCAAAAATCAGCCCGACCGCCGTCATGTATTGGAGGCAGTGGTCGCGGTCAGCCGGGTTGTACAGCGGCCCCCGCTTGTCAATGATGCGAATTGCCGATTCGTGGGTGATGATCACCACCTTTTCAATCTCGTCCAGCCGATGGCGCACGAGGGGATTCAGTTGGAAAGCCGCCTCAACGGCCGTTTGAGCGTGAAATTCAGCCGGAAAGGAGATTTTGAACAGCACATTTTCCATCACATACGACCCAAACGGCTGCGGCAGTTTGAAGGATTGCCCGCGGAACAGCACATCGTAAAACCCCCAGGTTTTCGCTGTCAACGCTGAGGGGTAGCCCATCTCGCCTTTGACCGCCATCAGCGCCAGACGCACCGCCCGGCTGGTCGCGTCCCCGGCCGCCCACGACTTACGCGATCCGGTGTTAGGCGCATGGCGGTAAGTCCGCAGCGGGTGACCGTCAATGAACGCATTGGAGAGGGCGTTGATCACCTCTTCCTGCGTCCCTCCCAGCATGGCTGTGACCACCGCTGTACTGGCTACCTTGACCAAAATTACATGATCCAGCCCAACGCGGTTGAAGCTGTTTTCCAGCGCCATCACCCCTTGAATTTCGTGGGCTTTGATCATCGCCGTCAACACATCCCGCATGGTCAATGGCTTTTTCCCGTTTGCCACTGCCGTGCGCGAGAGCCAATCTGCAGTGGCAAGAATGCCGCCCAAATTGTCCGAAGGATGCCCCCACTCGGCTGCCAGCCAGGTGTCGTTGTAATCCAGCCAGCGAATCATGGCGCCGATGTTGAAAGCCGCGCTGACCGGGTCCAACACATACGAGGTGCCGGGCACGCGCGCCCCATTCGGGACAATAATACCCGGCACAATCGGGCCTAACAATTTGGTACAGGCAGGATAAGAAAGCGCTTCAAACCCGCAGCCCAGCGTATCCATCAGGCAAAGGCGTGCCGTTTCGTAAGCCTCTGTGCTGGTAATCGGCGTGTTGAGAGCATAGTCAGCAATTTTTACCAGCACCTCATCCGGCTGAGGACGAATGTTGGTTGGCGATTGGCTCATGGGTTATCCCCGCTCAGATGCGTTTTTCAATCGGCACATACTCACGCGGTTCTGGGCCGATGTAATTGGCTGAAGGACGGATGATTTTGCCATCCTGGCGCTGCTCGATGATGTGAGCTGCCCAGCCGGCTGTTCTCGCCATCACAAACAGCGGGGTGAACATGAAGGTTGGAATACCCAGCATGTGATAGACCACCGCGCTGTACCAATCCAGATTGGGGAACATGCGCTTCTGCTCCCACATCACATCTTCGATTTTTTCGGCAATATCACACATGGTTTCATCGCCAAAATCCTTGCACAGAGAACAGGAAAGCCCCTTGAGAATCTTGGCGCGCGGGTCGGAAATGGTGTAAACCGGATGACCAAATCCGAGGATGATGCCCTTGTTTTCCAAAATGCGACGCACATCTTCGGCGGCTTCCTCAGGCGATTTGTAGCGTTCGATGACTTCCATCGCTCCTTCGTTAGCGCCGCCGTGCTTGAAGCCTTTTAAAGCCCCAATCGCGCCGGTAATTGCCGAGTAGATATCCGAGCCGGTACCGGCAATCACCCGGCTGGTGAAGGTCGAGGCATTGAATTCATGCTCAGCATACAGAATCAAGGTGATGTCGAGGGCGCGCTCATGTAGCTCGCTCGGTTTGCGTCCGTGCAGCAGGTGCAGGAAGTGCCCGGCAATGCTGTCATCATCGGTTTCAACTTCAATCCGCCGCCCGTGGTGGGAGTAGTGGAACCAGTAGGTCAGCATTGAGGGGAAGATGGCGATGAGCCGGTCAGCGATGTGACGGGCGCCTTCCACCGGGTGATCCTCTCGTTCAGGCAAGGTGGCGCCCAAAATCGAGCAGCCGGTACGCAGCACATCCATGGGGTGGGCCGCCGCCGGAATCTGCTCCAGCACAGCCTTGACCGGCGCCGGCAAGCCGCGCAGGGTTTTCAACCGCCGTTTGTAGCGGTCAAATTCATTGGCAACCGGCAATTTTTCATAGATCAGCAGATAGGCTACCTCCTCAAAGGTTGAGTACTCTGCCAGATCATTGATATCGTAACCGCGGTAGCGCAGGTCATGCCCCAATGTCCCTACCGTACAAATTGCCGTATTGCCGGCAGGCACTCCCGAAAGGGCTACGGATTTCTTCTTGGCTTCCTTCTTTTCCAACACCTGATCACTCATCATCTCTCCTCTCCTTGGCAAAAAGTTGATCGAGTTTTTGTTCGTAAGCGTAATAATTCAACACCTCGTACAGTTCGGCGCGAGTCTGCATCATTTCCACCACCGTTTGCTGGCTTCCTTCGCGCCGAATGGTTTGATACACCTTCACCGCTGCTGCGCTCATCGCGCGAAAAGCAGACAGCGGATACAAGACCAGATCCACCCCCACCTCGGCCAGTTGTTGAGTGGTATAGAGAGGTGTCTTACCAAATTCGGTCATGTTCGCCAGAATCGGCACGCCGGCAACCCGCTTGAATTCACGGTACATCTCTAAATCGGTCACTGCCTCGGCAAATATCATGTCAGCGCCGGCTTCGACATAGCGCCGGCTGCGTTCTACGGCCGCTTCCAGCCCCTCGACAGCCAGCGCATCCGTGCGAGCCATGATCACAAACGACGGGTCGCTGCGCGCATCCACCGCCGCCTTGATACGGTCTTCCATTTCCTCCGGCGGGACAAGCGCTTTACCGGGACGATGTCCGCAGCGTTTGGCCTGCACCTGATCCTCGATGTGCATCGCCGCTGCCCCGGCTTTGATCAGGGAGCGCACCGTGCGGGCAATGTTGAAGGCGCTTCCAAATCCGGTATCCACATCCACCAGCAAGGGCAGCGAACAGGCGTCCGTGATCCGACGCGCATCCATCAACACATCCTCTAAAGTTGTGATCCCCAGATCCGGAACCCCCAATGACGCTGCCGCAACGCCCCCTCCTGAAAGGTAAATTGCCTGAAAACCAGCCTTTTCTGCCAGTAAAGCAGCATAGGCATTAATCACTCCCACCACCTGTAAAGGTCTTTCTTTCTTCATGGCCTCCCAAAAGCGCTGACCGGCAGAGGGAGATGATTGCACTGTTGCCTCCTAAGCAATTAGGGTTGAATTTGGTTTGCGCGCATTTGGCTGGTCTCAGATTCTTCAAACCGTAACCATTTGCATCCCGGCGGGTTATTTTAATGATACCAACTCGACCATTCAAAGTCAATTAATTTCATCGGATTAGTGGAAAATTCACCATTTCGTATGAAACCTTTTAACCCTCTTGTCCGACATTTTCAATCCCATCCTGCACATATTCCACAGCTAATGTCTGACATCTGATTAAAGATGGCGCAAGTCGGGATTTCTTTCACTATCCCTTTGTGCCAAATTCATCCTATAATCAAGATTGGTCAAAACCACCCTGCCAGTTTCACGGCACATTTTTCCCAATCACCCAAAAGGACGGATCGAATGAAAAAGCATAATTTCAATCCCGGACCCTCAATTCTCCCCCCATACACCCTCGAAGAAACCGCCAAAGCCATTCACGATTTTGCTGGTACCGGTCTCTCCATTCTGGAAGTTTCTCACCGCAGCAAAGAATTTGAAGCCGTTGTCAACGAAACCGTTGCCCTGTTCAAGGAACTGCTCCATATTCCCGAAGGTTACGCGGTTGTTTTTGTCGGCGGCGGCGCCAGCACTCAATTTTTCCATGTTCCCTATAATCTATTGGAGAAAAAAGCCGCTTATTTGATCACCGGTCAGTGGGCGCAAAAAGCCGCCAAAGAAGCCAAACTCTTTGGGCCGGTCGAAGTGGTCGCCTCATCTGAAGATAAGAATTTCACCTACATTCCAAAGAATTTCACCATCCCCGCCGATGCGGATTATTTCCACATCACCACCAACAACACCATCTACGGCACCGAAATCCTCACCGATCTGGACTCCCCCGTCCCTCTGGTGGCAGATATGTCATCGGATATTTTCTCCCGGCCTGTGGACATTTCCAAATACGGCCTGATCTATGGCGGCGCGCAGAAGAACCTTGCCCCCGCCGGCCTGACCTTTGTGATCGTCCGCGAGGACATTCTCGGCAAAGTCAGCCGTCCTCTGCCCACCATGGTGGATTACCGCACCCACATCAAGAACAACTCGCTGTATAACACCCCGCCGGTGGTCATCCTCTACTCGGCGTTGCTCACCCTGCGCTGGATGAAAGAACAGGGTGGCGTTGCGGAGATGGAACGGCGCAACAAGGCCAAAGCCGAACTGCTGTACAACGAAATTGACCGCAACAAGTTGTTTGTCGGCACGGTTGCCAAAGAAGACCGCTCACGGATGAATGTCTGCTTCGTCATGGCGCCCGGTTACGAACACCTCGAAGCCGAGTTTGCCGAATTTGCCAAAAGCAAAGGAATGGTGGGAATCAAGGGACATCGTTCGGTGGGCGGCTTCCGCGCTTCTCTTTACAATGCCCTCCCCTTGGAAAGTGTGCAGGCATTGGTGGAGTGCATGCAGGAATTTGAAGCCAGCCACTAAACCAAAACCTTAAAAGAAACCCCCGCTTCGTGCGGGGGTCTTTTTTATAGCACAGTTTTCTCGTAGCGGGCGCGAGTCAGGCGGCGGCGAAAACCTAATTCGTAAAAACGGCGGATGGCAGCCGGGTTATTCACATTGACGTGTAAACCAACCTCCCGATACCCCTGTTGCTTGAAATTCGACAGTGCATGAGCCAGCAGTCCAAAGGCCACACCCTGCCCGCGCAGTTCCGGCACAACCCCGGTTTGATTGATCCAAGCCATCTCTCCCATGCGGCCAACGGTCACAAACGCCACAGGCCGCCCTTCCCCATTGATCGCCAGCCAGGAGGACTGCGGAAGAAAATCCTTGTCTGCTTCATATTCCCCGACCCATTTTTCCATCGGGTCAAAAGAAGCCGCGCGGTCAAAAAACGCATCACAATAAGCGCGGTAAAACAAAGGGGCGTTTTCTGCGTTCCAACTCACCAGCCGGTAGGCTGCCGGCAGCACATCCACAGGCGGCGTCTTTTCCAAAGAACAGACCATCATGTTTTCCGCAAAAATGGGGGTGAAGCCGGCCTGGATGTAGATCGAATGAGCATCGGCAGTCAGCGCTTCATTGCGGATAATGAGACGGCGAACCCGGTCGTAACCACCGACCAGATTGGCGCGATTTTCCAGCCATTCCAACAGCAAGGTGCCCAATCCCTTGCGGCGGTAAAGAGGGTGTACCCGCCCGCCAAGCAGAACCTGTTGCTCGTTCTCGGTGGAGGGCAACCGTTGAATCCACCCCACAGCCATGAGGATATCTTCACCGATGGCGCAAAAGGTGTTGTCCACATCCTCCCGCATGGCGGAGAGAGCATCACCTACCAGATTACTGACCCACTCTTCCCCATCCGCTTCTTTGCAAGCGCGGTCCAGTTCCTTCAAGAGGCGCTCATCCTCAGCCTGCAAGCCGCGCCAAGTCATCCATGCCTGACCCATAGTTTGTCTGTTCATCTGGCAACCTCTCTCCCAATTGTACTCCGCAAACGATTACAATAGATAAAACCCTACATCCCCATCAACGATTTGGCCAGAGCCACGGCTCGACTGGCATCCGGTGCGTAGCCATCAGCGCCAATCTGACGGGCAAAGGTTTCCGTAACCGGCGCACCGCCTACCATGACCTTGACCTGCTGCCGCAGGCCGGCTTGCTGCAGGGCTTCAATGGTCTGTTTCATATTCGGCATGGTAGTGGTAAGCAGCGCCGAAAGGGCTACCAGTTGAGCGCCGTTGGCCTTGACCGCCTCTACGAACTTCTCCGGCGGCACATCCGTGCCCAGATCAATGATTTCAAAAGCTGCTCCTTCCAGCATCATACAGACCAGATTTTTGCCAATGTCGTGCAAATCGCCTTTCACCGTTCCTGCCACCACCTTACCGGAAGATGCCACATCGTCCTGCACCAATCGGGGCCTGAGAAGATTCATCCCCGCCTGCATTGCCCGGGCTGCCACCAGCATTTCTGGGACAAAGTACTCTCCTTCTTCAAAAAGACGGCCGACTTCCTGCATAGCCGGCATCATGGCTTGCTTGAGGATGGCTTCCGGATCGAGATTTGCATCCAATGCCTGCTGAACCGCATCCCGGGCAGCAGACTGATTGCCTTCCAGAACAGCCTGATAGATGAGTGAGAGTAAGCCTTCCATGAGGTCATTCCTTAAGTTCAGTTAGTTCAATTCTCTCATTATATTCCCAATTCGAAAAAGAGAAAAACGCTCCTTTCGAAATCGGTTAAAATTGGCATACTACCCAAACCCACTCCATCAAACAAGGATCGCAGAATGGAAATTTCTCTTGTCACGCAAGTCACTGAGGAAATCGCCCAAGCTTTTCAATACCTCATCCCACAGTTAAGCACCTCAGCCGAAGTACCAACCCTTCGGCAAATTCAGGAAATTGCCGACAACGAATCTCTCTTCATTGCCCGCGACCCGGAGCAGGGCGGCAAGATTGTGGGAACGCTGACCCTGGTTACTTTCCGCATCCCCACCGGCGTCCGCTCGTGGATTGAAGATGTGGTCGTAGATGAAAATGCGCGCGGTAAAGGGATTGGCGAAGCGCTTACTCGCGCTGCGTTGGAACGGGCGCGCGAATTAGGCGCAAAAACGGTGGATCTGACCAGCCGTCCCAGCCGAGAAGCTGCCAACCGGCTCTACCAGCGGGTTGGATTTGAACTGCGTCACACCAACCTCTACCGCTACAACCTGTAAACACCTACTCATGCCGTAAAGCATCCAGCGGCTGCATGGACGCCGCCCGTAATGCCGGATAAATCCCCGCCAGCACACCGGTCAGTGTGGTGAACGCTATCGCAAAAATCACCAGCCAATCGGGGATAACCAACATTGTTCCTCCCCCCAAACCGCCAATTCCTGTACCCGGCGGGGACATTAGACCGTTGAATTGAGCAAACCAATTAGACGGACTGTGATTAACCAGCGTTCCTAAGCCGGCTGCCAAGCCGGCCCCCAGCACTCCGCCGATCAAACCCATTGCAGCCGCTTCGGTGAGAAACAAAGTAAGAATATTCCCATTGGTTGCCCCGAGCGACTTGAGCAACCCAATTTCACGGGTACGTTCGTAAATCGCCATGATCATTGTATTGCCGATACCAAAGGCAGAAATCAACAAAGCCACTGCGCCAATTCCTCCCAGCATCAGTTGAAGGGACATGAAAAAGCGGTTAAACTGCTCGATGATTTTTCTGGCGGCGCTGACTGAGTAGCCGGCTGCTGTCAGGTCTGCATCCAGTTGCGCCGAACTGCCCGTATCAGCCATTTTGACCACAATCTGATCGTATCCCTCTATCTCTCGCCGAATCGGACGCCCTATCAACCAGCGATTCCATCGTTCTACTTCATTGATTGGATAATAGATCATATAATCACTGGCCCCACCAGTTTCCGCCAAAACGCCGGCTACTTGCACACGCAACCGCCGTATTTCATTTTCCACACCAATCTCCGCAAACTCCCCTGAGGTTGTCCGTTGAACGTTGAGATCAACCCACGCGCCCAGCAAATCCAAACCAGGGGTGACCGGCTGCTTTTTGCGTAAATCAAACATATATTCAGCTACCTTCGGCCCGACTACCACCTGATTGGAGGATACTTTCATTTCCCCCCGCGCCAGCGGATATCCTAGCGAAGGCAGCCAGGCAGGCTCAACCCCCACAACCACCACAGTTGCCTCCATGTTCTGGTAGCGAAGATAAGTAGGAGAACTCTTTAAGAAAACTTGAGCCGCCGCTCCCTTCACCGAAACATTCCGGCGTATTTCTTCAACCAATTCATCATTCAATAGCACATTTTTGCATTGGGGTGGACGTTGCTGGGGAGGAAGGGTGCACTCCCCCGGCAGCTGGACGGTCATAGTCGTCAGATCACCAATTCTACCGATACTTTCGGTCATATTTTTCTGCAAGCCTAAACCCAGAGCAACCAATAGGATGATCGTAGCGCTCCCGATCAGCACCCCGCACAATGTCATCAGGACGCGCGTTTTCCTGCGCCAAAGATTCCCCCGCACGAAATAGAACAAGTCCAACAGCGCCATGAATCCCATCCCGCTTTCTTCGAAAAATCAATTGCCTATCAAAAGCCTTCCATCGTGCAAGCGAACATAACGGTCGGCCTGTTCAACCAGTTCCATGTCGTGCGTAACCATTATGACAGTCACCTGACGATTGCGCACAAGATTTCGTAATAAAGCCACCACTTCTCTTCCTGTTTGACTGTCCAAATTTCCAGTGGGTTCGTCGGCGAGTAATATCGCCGGGCAATTGACCAGCGCTCGGGCAATAGCCACCCGCTGCTGCTGACCACCGGATAGTTGATTGGGGCGATGATGGCACCGTTCTGCCAGACCCACCTCATCGAGACGCTGAAGGGCAACCTGGCGACGTACCGAGCGGGGAACATGATTGAAAATCATGGGAATTTCCACGTTCTGCCAGGCAGTCAGTGATGGCATTAAGTGAAAGTTTTGATAGATAAAGCCAATCTGTCGGCAGCGAAACGCAGCCAGTTGATTTTCATCCAGACCGGAAAGATTTTGCCCGGCAACGATCACCTCCCCCCGCGTAGGGCGATCCATACCCCCCATCAGATACAACAAAGTTGATTTGCCCGAACCTGAAGTGCCACAGATGGCAAAAAATTCACCAGCAAAAATCGTCAAATTCAATCCGTTCAAGGCTCGCACTACCTCGTTACCCATTCGATAATGCCGGTGAAGATCGCGTATCACCACGATTGGTTCTGAAGGTTGGATTTTCTCGTTCACCGTTCTTGGTCTCTCCGCCATCACTGCAATCAAGCCTTTTGTTTTAGCGTACCAAAAACATCACAAAATACGCCATCATATAGGACGATTTTCGCCTCACCTGCTGGATTTAGTTAAGCCTGATCGAGTGGCTAGCCGCCATTCACATCCTTGGATTAATTCAAATCCTTTGAAAGACGGGTGACCGTGAAAACCAAGTCGCTTATAAAAAGTAAAAGTCCCTCAATCATCTATTTGGAGAAAAAAATGAAAACGAAAACCCTTATCCTGTTGATCCTACTGACTCTATCCCTGCTCGTGGGTGGATGTGCAAACAAGAGCAACACCACTTCGGGCTCTCAGCCTGCCATTCCACCGGAAAAAGTGGTGAGCGCCCTGTATTCAGAATATCTGAACGCCTGGCCTCCCAAGCCATTTAATGAAGTGGCTCAACTTTCTCCAGACTTTGCCGAAAGTCTGAGCAAGAAGCAGCAAGAAGGGATGTTTGTTGTGCCCTTTATCTGCGCTCAGGACTTCCCGGACAGCATGGATGTTCAATCCACCTCAGTAGAGGGAAACACTGCAAAAGTCATGGTTAAGTCAAGCTTTGGTAATTCGGTTGAATTAACCCTCAAAGTGATCGGCGGAGAGTGGAAAATTGACAATGCCGTCTGCAAGTAAGGCGAAAAATAACCATAAGCCAACCGACCACCTTGTCCCGTTGTGGCGATCATCATGCAATGCTTGAAATGGGTTGGCAGACAGGGTACAATAAAATTAGAAATTAATCATTGAACCCAACACCGCTGAGGCTCTTTGCCCTGTCGTTACCTGACAGAGCCGTTCATCCACGAACGGCTCTGTTTTATTCAAAGGAGGAGGCCATGTTCTACCTTGAACTGACCCGTGAAGAACGAGATATGCTGATTCAGGTGCTTGAGTCGAGCCTGGAAGACGTGCGCACCCAATTGATTGCTGCCGACAATATGATGTATAAAATGATGCTGCGCAAACGTAAAGAAATCATTGCCCGCCTGCTGGAAGAACTGAACAAGCAAGAGCAACTGCCGTTGGCAGAATGAACGACTCGGCTGGAATTGCAAACCAAACAAAACCTGCGCAGTTTTTTTGCGCAGGTGGTCGAGAATTTGGTGTAGGGCGGGTGGGACTTGAACCCACAAGGTGTCACCACCGGCGGATTTTAAGTCCGCTGCGTCTGCCTGTTCCGCCACCGCCCCATGGATTGATTATATTGTATCCGATTATCTCAACCCGTCAAGCATTCCCGATTTGATTTCTTTCCACACAATTTGTTTTTTAAACCTGTTCTATAATCAATTCTAACCGCTTCCATAAAACATAGATGAGTATTCTTCTCCAATGCGCAGAGCAATCTACTTGCTGATTCTCTTCGCCCTGGCGGCAGGTTTCTTTTCAGTTCCCCGTCCGGTCGTTTCGGTTTCAGAGACTGTTGTCATCAGTCAAATCTACGGCGGCGGGGGCAACAGCGGAGCAGCCTACAAGAACGACTATATCGAATTATTCAACCGCGGTACAACCCCGGTCAACCTTGAAGGGTGGAGTGTTCAATATGCCAGCGCAACCGGCAGCGCATGGCAGGTGACTCTGCTCAGCGGGCTGATTCAACCGGGGCAGTATTTTCTCATTCAGCAAGCCGGCGGCAGCGGCGGCGTTCAGGATTTGCCCATACCGGATGCGATCGCTTCGATCGCGATGAGCGCCACCAGTGGAAAAGTGGCTTTAGTAAGCAGCCAGACTGCGCTCAGCGGTAGTTGTCCGAGTGATGCCTCAATAGTGGATTGGGTCAGTTATGGCAGCGAAGCCACTTGTGCGGAAAGCAGACCTACCCCCTCGCTAAGCAATATCACTGCCGCTAAACGAATTCGAGACGGCTGTCATGACAGCGACGATAATCTTTTAGATTTTTCGATCGCTGCGCCTACACCTCGCAATAGCAGCGCAACCCGCACCGATTGCTCCATTCCTCCCCACATCGTTCCCATTTATACCATTCAGGGAGAAGGCGACCGCAGCCCATACGAAGGCCAATGGGTAACCACCAGCGGGGTAGTCATCGGTGATTTTGAAGGCAGCGGCAGCTTGCGCGGTTTTTACTTGCAGGATGCGTTGGGTGATGGCAACCCGCTGACTTCGGATGGAATTTTCATCTTTCGGAATGACGCTTTCGATACGGTTCGACTGGGTCAAACGGTTCAGGTGAGTGGAACGGTCAGCGAGTCTTTCGGTCAAACTCAAATCAATTTGGGGGAGTTGGTCATCATCAGCAGCGGTTTCACGCCAATCCAAGCAGCACAAATTGCCTTACCCTTTGGCAGTTCCGACGAGCCTGAACGATACGAAGGGATGCTGGTGCGTTTCGACCAAACCCAGACCGTAACGGACACTTACTTTTTGGGGCGTTTTGGGCAGGTGACTCTATCCGGTGGCAGTCGCCTCTACCAGCCTACTCAGTTGACCTCGCCTGGCGAAAGCGCCCTCGCTCTTCAGCAAGCCAACGACCTCAACCGGATTATCCTGGATGACGCGCTGCAAACCCAAAATCCCGACCCCATTCTCTTCGCGCGCTATCAGCAGCCACTTAGTGCCCAA
>FWPV01012921.1_pt1 | contig 12703 bp, 10 predicted proteins | sample 2228371 | NCBI WGS metagenome assembly FWPV01 (sample SAMEA103939776, study PRJEB20133) | metagenome | reverse complement strand
AGGGCCTGGGCCAAAAGACTCAAGTTTTCCGCATGCTGCTTGAGCTCGGCACTGCTTGTGGAAATGCTCGCCGAAGCCGTGTTGACCCCCACGATGTCCCGGGCGATCTCGCCTGTTACGGACGAGGCCTGGGCCACGTTTTCGTTCACCTCCTGCAATCCCTGGGAGGCCTGGCCGACGTTTTGGGCGATATCGCGGGTGGTCACGCTCTGCTCCTCCACCGCTGCAGCCACGGTGGACACAAATGAGTTGACCTCCTTGATGACCGCCATGACCTGGCCGATCTCCGCCACCGTGGCCCCAGCCGACGCCTGGATCCCCTGGATGCGCTGGCTGATCTCCTCGGTGGCCCGGGCGGTCTGATTGGCCAATTCTTTGATTTCGTTGGCAACCACCGCAAATCCCCGTCCTGCCTCGCCGGCGCGGGCCGCTTCGATGGTGGCGTTGAGGGCCAGCAGGTTGGTTTGCGCAGAGATAGCGGCAATGGTCTCGGTGACTTTGCCGATTTCCTGGGCCGCCTCACCGAGCTGGTGGACCCGGCCGGAGGCGGACGTGGCCGTGTCCACGGCGCGGCGGGTGACGTCCCGGGCCTTTTCCGTGGTGCCGGCGATCTCGTGGATGGTGGTCGACAGCTGAGACATGGCGTGGGCCACGGCCTGGACGTTGGACCGGACGTCGGCGGCCGACCCCGTCAGGACCTCGGCTTCCCGGGCCAGCTCGGCTGCCGCCCGCTCCCGCCGTTCGAGCTCGGCCGCGGCGCGGGCGGCCGCGTCCCGGGCGGCCTGCTCCTGGGCCTCCTGCGCGGCGAGCCGCGCCTCGATCTCGGCGGTGATGCGGCGGTTGGCCTCGGCGGCCTCGGCGGCGCTGCGCTCGCTCACGTTCCACCAGGCGATCACCACGGCGGTCTGCAGCACGACGAACAGGGCGTGGATCAGCGCCCACAGCACCGGCTTGTTCTGACCGGCCTGGTGGGCGAACACCGAGTCGGCGTCGACCAGGCTCAGGCCCACGTGGTGGACCACCACGAACCCGATGGCCACCGCGTAGGGCTTCCAGTCCTGGTACAGGGCGACCAGCGTCAGCACCACGAAGAAGTGGATGTGCATCTCGATGAGCCCGCCGGTCAGGTGGACCAGCGCGGCCGAGCAGCTCAGCAGGGCGACGCTGGTGAGCGCCGCCTGCCAGGCCCGCGACCGGGGCAGCCGGGCCGCTGCGGCCAGCGCGGCCACCGGGACCACGTCGATGAGCCCGTGCGTGAGCCCGGTCGGGCCGAGGGCACCGACCAGGGCGAGCACGGGCAGGTGCGCCCACAGGACCCAGGTGATCAGGCGGTGACGGCTGGCGAACGCCTGCTCGGACAGCGATGTCCCGTCCGGGACGAGGATGGCGGGGTGGGCAACCATGGCGCTCCGATCGGTCGACCTCCGCCGGAGTTGACCGTTCCGTCGAGGTTGGCCACGGTCGGGCTTGGCTAGGGTCCCGCCGTCGGGATCGCGAAGGGGGCAGCGTGAGCGGACGTCTGGACGGCCGGGTCGCCGTCATCACCGGGGGGGCGTCAGGGATCGGCCTGGGCATCGCCCGCCGGTACGTCACCGAGGGCGCCCGGGTGGCGGTCCTGGACCGCAACCCCGCAGCGCTCGCCGCCGTGGCCGACGAGCTGGGTGGATCGGTCGTCACGGTGGCCGGCGACGTCACCGTCGAAGACGACCTTGCGTCGCTGACCGCGGCGGCCGTCCAGTCGTTCGGGCGTCTGGACATCGGTGTCAACTGCGCCGGCTACGCCACCTTCGGCATGGTGACCGACCTTGACGCGGCAGCGTTCCGGGAGATCGTCGACGTGTGCCTCACCGGGGTGTTCCTGGCGATCAAGCACCAGGCCCGGCATCTGGTCGCGCAGGGAGAGGGCGGCTCGATCATCTCGATCGCGTCGCTCAACGCGGTGCAGCCGGCCGAGGGTATGGCTGCGTACTGCTCGGCCAAGGCGGCGGTGGCCATGCTCACCAAGGTCGCGGCGATGGAACTCGGCCCCCACGGCATCCGGGTGAACGCCATCGGCCCGGGCCTGATCGACACACCCCTCACCCGCCCGCTGCACGACGTGGCGCCGATCTACGACGAGTTCCTCGCCAACACCCCGCTCGGCCGCTCGGGAACCCCCGACGACGTGGCCGGCACGGCGCTGTTCCTTGCGTCCGACGACAGTGCGTGGATGACCGGCGAGCTGCTGCTGGTGGACGGCGGGGGGCACACCAAGCGCTACCCGGAACTCCCCCGGATCATGAGCGGCCTGCTCGCCACCGAGCCGCCGCCGGGGGACTGAGGCGGCGCTCCGCCGCCCACCATCGCCGGGTCCGACGGTCACGCCCCGCCGCTCACCCCCGCTCCCCCGTCGATCACATAGGTCTCACCGGTCATCCACGACGCCGCGTCACTGGCCAGGAACAGCGCCAGGTTGGCGATGTCCTGCGGCTCGCCCAGGCGCCGGGTCGGGAGGCGCTTGGCCAGCGCCTCCCCGAAGCTCTCCACGAGCACCTTGGCGAAGTCGGTCCTCACCAGCCCCGGGGCGATGCCGACCACCCGGACGTTGGGGGCGAGCTCGGCGGCGAGCTGGCGGGTGAGGTGGATGAGCGCGGCCTTCGTCAGGTTGTAGACACCGAGCGTGGGCTCGGCCCGCAGGCCGCCCACCGAGGCGATGTTCACGATCACCCCGCCCGGGTTGTCCTTCATCCACGACTGCCAGGCAGCCTGGGTCCAGAACACGGGGCCCCGCAGGTTGACCTGCCAGGTCTTGTCGTACCGGCTCTCGTCCACCCCCATGACCGGCCCCTGGTAGGGGTTGGTGGCGGCGTTGTTCACCAGGATGTCCAGGCGCCCGAACCGCTCGAGCGTGGCGGCCACGCACGCCCGGCCGGCCTCCACGTCGCCGGCGTTGGCGGCGAAGACGGCGGTCTCCCCGGTCATGGTGGCGGCGGCGGCCTCGAGCTGCTCCTGCTTGCGCGAGGTCAGCATCACCTTGGCGCCGGCCGCCGCGTAGGTGGCGGCGATGGCCTTCCCGATCCCCTTCGACGCGCCGGTGACCAGCGCGACCTTCCCGTCCAGGCGCAGCTCCATGAGCCGGGCATGGTAGGCGGCACGGCCCGGGCGTCAGGGCGTCGTCCAGCGCACCCCGTCGAAACGACCGAAGTCGTGGTCGAACGACACGATCGTGGCGCCGTGCTCGATGGCCAGGGCTGCCAGATGGGCGTCGTTCACCAGGTTCCCGCCGGCCCCGACCTGCTCGAGCAGACGGCGGCAGATGCGCGCGTGCTGCCGGCCGGGTTCCACGAGCACCGCCGGCCCGGCACCGAGCCAGGCGTCGACCCGGTCGAACGCCTCGGCGACCCGCAGAGGTGACGGGAACAGCTCGGGCTTGGTGACCAGCCGCACGAAGGCGAGCAGCACCACCCAGGCGAAGCCGACCGTGTCCGCTCCCGACAGGGCGTCGTCGAGCCAACGGACGGACCGCTCGTGGTGGGGCGCGTCGGTGTTGACGGCGTAGAGCAGGACGTTGGCGTCGACCAGCTTCACGAGCCCGTGCGCATCCTGCGGATCAGCTCGTCGTCCTCGAGGGCGGCGGCGAGCTGCAGCGCCCGGTCGAGGTTCACGGTGGACACCCCGAGTGACGCCGTGGCGGTGCGGAACGGCGGTGGTGGCGAGGCGGCCGCGCCCCGACGGATGGCCAGGTTGATGGCCTCCTTGAACGTCAGGGAACGCTCGCGCATGAGCGTGCGGACGATGAGCTCGGCGTCGGGATCGAGCGTCACCGTCGTCCTCATGCCGACATCATAGCATCATATCATCTGATGCCATGATGCAACGACACCCGGCCGCGCAAGGGGGCCGGGGACGCCGTCGATAGGTTGGCGGGGTGACCGGTCGGAACCGCCTCGCCGCTGAGACGTCCCCGTACCTTCGCCAGCACGCCGACAACCCGGTCGACTGGTACCCCTGGGGCGACGAGGCGTTCGCCGAGGCCCGCTGGCGCGACGTCCCGGTCCTGTTGTCGGTGGGCTACTCGGCCTGCCACTGGTGCCACGTCATGGCCCACGAGTCGTTCGAGGACGGCGAGGTCGCGGCGGTGATGAACGAGCGGTTCATCAACGTGAAGGTCGACCGCGAGGAGCGCCCCGACGTCGACGCCGTCTACATGGACGCCGTGCAGGCCATCACCGGCCGCGGCGGGTGGCCGATGACGGTGTTCCTCACCCCCGACGGCTGGCCGTTCTTCGGGGGCACCTACTTCCCCAAGCCCCAGTTCCTCCAGCTGCTCGAGGCCGTCCACCAGGCCTGGCAGGACCGGCGCACCGACGTGCTCGGCCAGGCCGAACAGCTCACCGCGGCCATCAACCGCACCGCCGCCCTCACTCCCGCCGACCACCTCCCCGGCACGGCGGTGCTCGACGCCGCGCTCACGCAACTCGGCGCCGCCTTCGACCGGGACTGGGGCGGCTTCGGGCAGGCACCCAAGTTCCCGATGACCATGAACCTCGAGCTCGTGCTGCGCGCCCACCTCTCGAGCGGCAGCCCTGAGGCGCTCGAGGTGGTGACCACCACCCTCGATGCGATGGCCTCCGGGGGCATCTACGACCACCTCGGGGGCGGCTTCGCCCGGTACTCGGTGGACGCCCGGTGGCTGGTCCCCCACTTCGAGAAGATGCTCTACGACCAGGCGCTGCTCGCCCGGATCTACCTGCACGCCTGGCAGGTCACCGGCGAGGCCCGCTGGGCGCAGGTGGTCTCGGAGACCATCGACTACGTGCTGCGCGACCTGCGCCACCCGATCGGCGGGTTCTTCTCTGCCGAGGACGCCGACTCGCCCGACGAGCACGGCCAGCTGCACGAGGGTCGCTTCGCCACCTGGACCCCGGCCGAGATCCGGGCCGTGCTCGGCGAGGAACTCGCCGGCGCCGCCATGGCGTGGTGGGGGGTGACCGACGAGGGCAACTTCGAGGGCCGTACCGTGCTCCACCGACCGGCGCGGGGGGACCTGCTGCGCCCACCCGACATCGAGCGGGCCCGCCAGTTGCTGTTCGAGGCGCGGAACCGCCGTCCCCGCCCGGCCCTCGACGACAAGGTGCTCACCGAGTGGAACGCCCTGTTCCTGGCCACCCTGGCCGAAGCCGCCGCAGCCACCGGTCGGGCGGACTGGGGCGACGCTGCGGTCGCGAACGGCGAGTTCCTGCTCGCCCACCTCCGCCGCGACGACGGCCGGTGGCTGCGGTCGTGGCAGGCCGACGGCGGTGCCCGCCATCTGGCCTTCGCCGCCGACCACGCCGCGCTCGTGCAGGCCTTCGTGCAGCTGCACCGTCTCACCGGCCAGGCCCGGTGGATCGGCCTGGCCACCGCCACGGCCGACACCATGCTCGACCTGTTCTGGGATCCGGCCGACGGCGGGCTGTACACCGTCGGCGAGGACGCCGAGTCGCTGGTGGTCCGCCAGAAGGATCTGCTCGACAACGCCACCCCGTCGGCCAACTCCCTGGCCGCGAACGGGCTGCTGCAGCTCGCGGCGCTCACCGGTGAGCAGCGCTACGCCAACCACGCCGAGCGCATCCTGGCCCTGGTCGGCGACCAGGCCGGCCGCCACCCCACCGCCTTCGGCCACCTGCTGGCCGCGGTGCACCTGCACGCAGCCGGGATCCGCGAGGTGGTGATCGTCGGCGACCGTCCCGATCTGGTGGCGGCGGTGCACCGCCGCTACCTGCCGACCACGGTGCTCGCCTGGGGGGAACCGTTCGACTCGCCCCTGTGGGAGGGTCGCCGACCGGGCTGGGCGTACGTGTGCGAGCACGGCGCGTGCCAGGCACCGGTCGACTCGGTCGACCGGCTGCTCGAGCAGGTGGCCGTCGCCTAAGGTGCCAGGACCCTCCAGTCCCCGTCCGGGCTGCCGACGGGTTCCGTGGGACCACCCCGGGAGCAGAGGAGACACCCATGCGCATGCGTTCGCTGGCCGCAGCGTCGGCCCTGGCCCTGGCGCTGACCGTCGCCGGTTGCGGCGGCGACGACTCGTCGGCCGGTGACACCACCGCGCCGTCGGCTGGCGCGGTCGACACCACCACCGGGGCCACCACCGACACCACCGCCACCGGCGGCGAGTCCACCGACACCACGGCGTCGTTCACCGGATCGGCCAGTTCGGCGTTCTGCGCAAAGGCCCGGGCGCTCCAGGAGAGCCAGGAGAGCCTGGACGTGCTCGGGGTCACCAACCCCGATCCGCAGGAGCTGCGCAGGCAGCTCACCGAGGCCGGCAAGGCACTCGACGAGCTCGGCGACGACGTCCCGTCGGAGATCCGGGACGACTACCGGACGTTCCTCGACGGCTGGAACGAGTTCACCGACCTGCTTGCGAACTACGACTACGACTTCAGCAAGCTCATGGCCGCCGCCGCCGAGGATCCGGCGCTGTTCGAGAGCGGACCGTTCGCCACGCTCTTCGCCGAGGACGGCGAGTTCGCCCGCTCGGCCGAGCGGATCGGCGAGTACTTCGAGCAGGTCTGCGGCGTCACCTCGGGCGGCTGAACGACCTCACCCGCCGGCCGGATCGACCCCGCCGCCGAACCGGCCCCAGTGCACGACCTCGTCGAGCGGTCGGCGGGGGTGGACCAGGGGCGAGCCCGACGGTCGGTCGGCCTCGTCGGGCCACCCGAGGGCCACGGCCCCCAGCGCCGTCCGGCCGGGGGGCACTCCGAGGGTGGCGAGCAGCCGGTCCTCGTTGCGGAAGATCCCGAAGAACAGCCCGCCGAGCCCCCGGTCCACCGCAGCGAGCAGCAGGATCATGGTGGCGAACGCGGTGTCGGTGAGCCAGTAGGGCTGGGGCCACGCCTCGGCACGGTGCAGGCCGGAGGCCATCTTGTCGGGCTGGGCGTACCGGTCGAGGTAGGCCTCGCGGTCGGCCAGGGGGATCACCAGCACCGGTGCCCGCAGCACCGACGGGAACCGGCGCTCCCACCACGGGCGGGCGCCGGTGACCTCCCAGAACACACCGGTGTCGTCACCTTCGAGCACGAGGAACTCGAACCCCTGGCTGAACCCGGCCGACGGGGCCCGCCGGGCCAGGTCGAGCACCTCGGTGAGCACCGCCCGGGGCACCGGATCGGGCCGGAAGCGCCGGACCATGCGGCGCCGGCGGACCGCGTCGGCGAACTCCACCTCAGCCGACCAACTCGCCGAGCACGTCCCTGGCCAGCTCGGTCTCGAGCAGCCTGGCGGTGGACGTGTAGGCCGCCTCGGCCACCGCCTCGGTGCCGGTCGCCCGGAGCGCGTTCACCCCGTGCACCCGCAGCTCCCATGCCGTCGGCCGCACCAGCAGCACCTTGCCGCCACGCCGGCGCACCGAGTCGGCCTCCTGTGACAGCATCCGGGCCCAGACGAGCCGCGTGAGCCGCCGGACCGGGTCGGGAGTCCGCCGAGGCTCGTAGGCCATCGGCGCCACCCCGATCACCAGGTCGCAGGCCGCCTTCCCGGCGAGGTCGAGGTTGGTCGACGAGTGCGCACCCCCGTCGACCAGCGTCCGGTTGCCCAGCCGGACCGGCGGGTACACGCCGGGGATGGCGCAGCTCGCGTACACGCCCTCGTGCAGGGTGGCCGGCGGCGCGCCAGGCCGCCCGAGCACGACGCGCTTGCCGGTGGTGATGTCGACAGCGACCAACCACAGGTCACGCTCAGGCCAGGCCTCGGGGAGGGTCAGCTCGAAGTGGCGGCGGCCCTCGGCCATGGTGAACAGCCCGCCGGGGTAGAGACGGCCGAGCAGGCCGGGCACCTCGGGGAGCGGGAAGCGGGTGAGGCTGCGGGCGAGCACGAAGCTCGCACCGATCGAGCGCCGGACGAGTTCGACCGGGTCGGCCCACCCGGGCGTGAACAGCGTGCGGCGGGCGAGCTCCTCGGCGTCGACGCCTTCGAGCAGCGGGTGGGTGCCCATGGCCAGCTCCCACAGCGCCGTCGGCGTCCACCCGCTGCGCACCTGGGCGCCGACCACCGCACCGGCGCTGGTGCCGACGACCAGATCAGCCTGGTCGGGGGTGATGCCGGCCACCTGCTCGAGCGCCCGCAGCACCCCGACGTGGTAGGCGATGCCGACCGTGCCACCGCCGCCGAGCACCAGTCCGAGCCGGGCCCCCGCCGCGGTGGTCATCTCCGCCCCTTCGCCGTGCCGCTCGCGCTACTTGGCGCCCAGCTTGGCGAGATCCTCGGCCATCACCCAGCCGAACGCGATCAGGCAGTCGCCCCTGGCGAGCCTGAGGCCCTTGAACAGCGCGGCGACCTCGGGGTCGATCTTCTCGGGCTTGAGGCACTCGTGGTCGAGCACGCCGACCACCCCGCCCTTCCCTTTCACCTGGAAGGTCTGCTCGTCGTAGGTGCCCTCGAGGCCGAAGCGTTTGACGAGGCGGCGCCCCCACGCCCGCTCCTCGCCGCTCGGGCGGTGACCGGGCCGGGGGACGACGTCGGTCATCTGCTTGAACGCCTCGAAGCCGCTGGGGTCGGCGAGGCGCACGCCGAACAGCACGTCCTCGTCGGGGAAGGCCATCAGTGCCCGGTGGAACAGTTCGGCCATCAGGCCCTTCAGGGCCTGGTCGCGCTTGGAGGTGCGCTTGACCGAGCCCATGCCCATGAGCACCGCAGGCGTGCCGCCGATCCGCTCGAGCGTCGAGAACATGAAGCCATGCAGCTTGCCGTCGAGGCGGGCGGTGGTGATCAGCACCCAGTCCTCACGGGCCTTCGACAGGACCCCGATCTCGAACCGTGCCGGGCCGTTGGCGCAGATGTCGGCCAACTCGGCGAGCTCGGCGTCGGTGATGGCGGTGCAGTCCTTGGTCTCGACCTCGAACGCCATGGGCGTGAACGCTCCCACTTCCCCAGGGGGCACCCACTCGGGCGGGCGCCGCCGCGCTTTCGACGATCCGACATTCTGCCATCTCCGGGGCGCCGGAACCGAATGGCAGCTCAGACCATGACGGCGTCGTAGCCGAACTCGGCCCGCAGCTCACCGAGCAGCCCGTTGCCCACGTGGGCGCAGAACTCGTCGGCCAACCGGATGACGTGCCGCTCCCCCAGGTGGACGAACACCTGGGATTCGCCCGGGTGCTCGACCAGGAGGCGCTTGAGCACGGCGACCTGCTGGTCGGTCACATGGGCCGGCAGCCGCAGGCGCAGCGGTGGGGCACCGTCGGTGATCCCGTCGAGCACGGTCACCTCACTGGCCATGAGCTTGGGGACGTCGTCACGGTTGTCGAGCCGGCCCCGGACGGTGACCACGGCGTCGTCGGCCAGCTTGTGCCCCTCGAGGGCCATGGTCTTGGGGAAGACCATGACTTCGACCGCGCTCTGCAGGTCCTCGAGGACGAACACCGCCATCAGGTCGCCCCGCTTGGTGTACTTGCGCTGCAGGCCGGTGATCACCCCGCCGACGGTCACCGCGGCGCCGTCGTCCCGGTCGGCCAGATCAGCGATGCCGCAGTCGGTCCGCCGCCTGAGCAGCCACTCCGCCCCGAGCAGCGGATGGTCGCTGACGTACAGGCCGAGCATCTCCTTTTCGAACGCCAGGCGCTGCGACTTGTCGAACTCGACGTCGGGCACCGGGACCCGCTCGTCGAACGCCGGCGCGGCCGACGAGGTGTCGTCGAAGGCCTCGAACAGGCTCATCACCCCGGCCTCGCGCTCCCGGCGCCGCTCCACCGCGGCGTCGATGATGCGCTCGAACACCGACAGCAGCCCCTTGCGCCGATGGCCGAGCGAGTCGAAGGCACCGGCTTTGATCAGGGACTCGACCGTACGCTTGTTGAGCACCGACAGGTCGACCCGGTCGCAGAAGTCGTGGAAGTCGGTGAACGGACCGCCGGACTCGCGCTCGGCGACGATCAGGCGGACCAGGCCCTCGCCGACGTTGCGCACGGCCGAGAGCCCGAACGGGATGACCCCCTTGCACCCCGGCGGCAGCTCGACCCCGGGCGGCGCCTGCTCGGGGGGCAGGCCGACGAAGTCGATCTGCGACACGTTGACGTCGGGGTTGAGCACCTTGATGTTCATGGCCCGGCACTCGGCCAGGTAGACCGCCGCCTTCTCCAGGTTGGTCTTGACACTGGACAGCAGCGCAGCGAGGTACTCGACCGGGTAGTGCGCCTTGAGGTAGGCGGTCTGGTAGGCGACGTAGCCGTAGCCGTAGGAGTGCGACTTGTTGAAGGCGTAGTCGGCGAACGGCTCGATGATGTCGAACCACTTGACGCCCAGGTCGCGGCCGTACCCGGTGCGCTCGCACCCCTCGATGAACTTCTCCCGCTCCTTGGCGATCAGCTCACGGATCTTCTTGCCGCATGCCTTGCGCAGGTTGTCGGCCTCGGCCAGCGAGTAGCCGGCGAACTTCTGCGCTACCCGCATGATGGATTCCTGGTAGATGCACAGCCCGTAGGTGGATTCCAGGATCTCCCGGGCGTCCTCGTGGAGGTATTCGATCGGCTTCCGGCCGTTCTTCCGGTCGGCGTAGTCGTAGTGCATGTTCGCCGCCATCGGGCCCGGGCGGTACAGGGCCACGAGGGCGGCGACGTCGTCGAAGCTGGTGGGGGCCAGGGCCCGCATGAGCGCCCGCATCGGGCCACCCTCGAGCTGGAACACCCCGATGGACTCGCCCCGGCGCAGCAACGCCAGGGTCTCGTCGTCGTCGAGGGGGATGGCGTCGATGTCGAAGTCGGGGTCGTGCCTGGCCCGGATCATCTGCACCGTGTCCTCGATGACGTCGAGGTTGCGCAGGCCGAGGAAGTCCATCTTCAGCAGGCCCAGTTCCTCGACGCCGTGCATCTCGTACTGGGTGACGACCGGTGCCGCCTCCGGGTCCTGGCCCGGTTCGGGTTTGCGTTGGATGGGCAGGTACTCGGTGAGCGGCTCGCGGGTGATCACCACGGCGGCGGCGTGGATGCCGTCCTGGCGGCGCAGCCCTTCGAGCCCGCGGGCCACGTCGACCACCTCGCGCACGACCGGGTCCTCGGCGTACATCGCCCGGAGCTCGGCGGCCGCCTTGTAGCCGTCGGCGTACTTGGGATGCTCCTCGAAGCAGTACTCGAGGGGGGTGTCGCGACCCATGACCAGCGGCGGCATGGCCTTGGCCACCTTGTCGCCCACGGCGTACGGGTGCCCGAGCACGCGGGCCGCGTCACGCACGGCGGCCCGGGCCTTGATGGTGGAGAACGTGACGATCTGGGCGACGTGGTCGCGGCCGTAGCGGTCGGCGGCGTACCGGATCATCTCGTCCCGGTACCGGGAGTCGAAGTCCATGTCGATGTCGGGCATCGAGATCCGGCTCGGGTTCAGGAACCGCTCGAACAGCAGGTCGTAGCGGATCGGGTCGAGCTCGGTGATGCGTAGGCAGTAGGCCACTGCGCACCCGGCGGCCGACCCCCGCCCGGGACCGACCCGGATGCCGTGCTCCTTGGCGTGGCGGATCAGGTCCCACACGATGAGGAAGTACGAGCTGAAGCCCATGTCGGCGATGACCTTCAGCTCGTAGGCCAGCCGCTCGACGACGTGCTCGGGCAGCGGGGAACCCCACCGCCGGTGCGCGCCTTCGAACGTGAGGTGCCGCAGGTAGTCGGTGTCGTCGGCGAAGCCCGCAGGGATGGGGAACACCGGGAGCTGCGGCGTGCCGAACTCGATGGTGAGCTCGGCACGCTCGGCGATCCACAGGGTGTTGTCACAGGCCTCGGGGAGCTCGCGGAACAGGTGCCGCATCTCCGCCGCGGACTTCAGGTAGTGCTCGTCACCGTGGAACTTGAACCGGTTCGCGTCGCTCATGACCGAGCCGGTCTGCACACACAGCAACGCGTCGTGGGCCTTGGCGTCGTGCCGGTGGGTGTAGTGACTGTCGTTGGTGGCCAGCAGCGGCGCGCCGATCCGCCTCGCGATGTCCACCAGCTTCGGGTTGGTGCGGTGCTGCTCGGGGATGCCGTGGTCCTGGATCTCGACGAACAGGTTGTCGCGCCCGAAGATCTCCTGGAGGCGGCCGGCCTTCTCGAGCGCCCCCTGCTCGTCGCCCCGCAGCAGGCTCTGCAGCACGTGACCACCCAGGCAGCCGGTGGTGGCGATCAGGCCCTCGTGGTGCTCCTCGAGCAGCTCCCAGTCGAGCCGCGGCTTGTAGTAGTACCCCTCGAGGAAGGCCCGGCTCGACAGCTTGATCAGGTTCCGGTAGCCGACCTCGTTCTCGGCCAGCAGCGTGAGGTGGTAGTAGAGCTTCCTGCCGCCGTCGGCCTCCCCGCCGGTGTCATCGACCCGGCCGCGCCGGGCCGGCCGCTCGTGACGGGAGTCGTGGGCCATGTACGCCTCGGTGCCGATGATCGGCTTGATGCCCTGCGTACGGCACTCCTTGTAGAAGTCCAGGACGCCGTACATGTTCCCGTGGTCGGTGATGCCGATCGCCGGCTGGCCGTCCTCGACGGCCGCCCGCACCACGTCCTTCACCCGGGCTGCGCCGTCGAGCATCGAGAACTCGGTGTGCAGGTGCAGGTGGGTGAAGGAACCGCCCACGGTGCGCTCGCCTCCTCGCCGTCGCCCACACGAATCACATCGGTGGAAGTTGGAGGCTAGCACCGGGCGCGGGCGCAGTCCCGGGGGCCGCCGCCCGCGGTCACCGGCTGGGCACCGGATCCGGCCGCCCCGCCCGCTTCGCCCGGTACATGGCCTG
>FWPV01012920.1_pt1 | contig 12706 bp, 10 predicted proteins | sample 2228371 | NCBI WGS metagenome assembly FWPV01 (sample SAMEA103939776, study PRJEB20133) | metagenome | reverse complement strand
CCCCGAACCACGCCACCCCTCGGGTGCACTCGCTATCATGACCATTTCTTGCAAGATCAAGCAATTTCGCTCGAAGAGAATTGTCTATTGGCAATTTTGGGCCGAATCCTGGCTATCTCGAAGACGACCGGGTTAGCCGCATCTGGACAGGCATGCGTTTTCTTATCCGGGTTGGTCAGCCAGGGAAAACGCGCTTCGTACATCATCGCAAAAACGGCCGGCAACATGCTGTAAAGGGCGTGGATGCAGATTTTGCCCTCGATGCTCTGCTCGGTGACCTTGATTGTGTCACCGACTTTGTGCCCGAGCCCGCATGTTCCTTTGACACTCATGACTTTAACCTCGATATGGATAATTCTTTTTTCCATGTTTTCCTCCTCCGAGTTATGGCTTTCGTTCGCTTGAAGAAAACAAGGCCAGCCAGCGCTTGCGACCAAAGCTGCTCCTCCGGCCTTGAAAAATTCCCGGCGCTTGATCCTTAAATCCATTCCTTCCTCCTGTCTTAGACTAATCCTTGGTCCTCCAAATAAACAGCTAATCATCCTCCTGAACGAGCGTAACTGCCCATCTGGGATAGGGAGCCTTCGAACCTTTGACCGAATGCCATATAATGCGGTTGAGAAGAGTCTCCGGACACGCATCCAACCGTTCGAAATTCAGCCTCGCGGAAACAAGGGCCTGTTTTCTCAAAAGACGGTCCGCAATGTCCTTCGGCTCTGGGTTCATCTCGTCGAGGGGAATTTGATTGGGCACGCTCACGAACGGACGAAAATCAGGCTCCTCCGTGAAGCAATCAAACATTGGCCTGGCTGTGGCGTCAAATTGATTCATCGGCGGGAGACCCAAAATCTGCTCAATCGTCCGCAGGAGGCTAGTCGTGTTGTAATTGGTATGGATAATAGCTCCCCTTTTTACGTAGGGCCCAGCAATATAAGCAGTGGTCCGATAACCACTGACATGGTCAAACCCATTTTGGGGGTCATCCTCAATGGCTAAAATGACCATCTCTGGCCAAAACCGGCTGTGGCTAAAGGCTTCAACAATTTGGCCAAAGGCCAAGTCATTATCGGCGACTGCGGCTCGAGGCGTTGGCCGCCCTGCCCTGGTGCCACTGGTATGGTCATTAGGGAGGCAAATTAAAACAAGCCGGGGCATTTCCGCCCTTTCTTCCCATTCTCTGATTTGCTTTCTTATTCGTTTTGCTCGCCACACATCTGGCACGTCCAAATTCCAGCCAACATAATCAGTTGGCGTGAACTCCGTGATCGAAGGAATACTGGGTTTACTGCCAATAACCACTTCTCCCCTTTCGAAGAGGTATTCTTCCCAAAAATCTTTCCACGTTGGCGCGCCGCTCTTGGCCGCATTTTTCCAGCCACAGTCGGGCATGGCAAATTCGCCGAAATTCCAGAGGGAAACTCCATGTCGAAGGCAGTTGTCCCAGATGAATCCTGTCGGAGCATAGGCCAGAGCATCGACATCGTCTTCCCCCATTCCATCGGGATAACTCCTCGGCCAGCCAGCAAAGGATTTCTCCAGGTAATCGGTTCCGAAAGCAGTTGTCGACCACTGGTGGCCATCAGCGCTCAAAATGCCACTGCAGTAGATGTTATCCAGAAGCACAAATTCCCGAACCAGCTTATGCTGATTGGGCGTCACTTCTTCTCCAAAAACACACAGGGAGGGGTTGCCATTTCCCTCAGGCACGTCGCCCAGAATTTGGTCATAAGTACGGTTTTCCTTGATTACATAGACCACATGCTTGATCAAACTTGGCTCTCCTATCCTTTCCGGGATGGGAAGAGGCCTAGCTTCCGGGCGGCTTTTTTTAAAGGTTTCTTTTATCCTTTGGTCGTGAAAATTGCTGTAGACTCTTGCCGATAGTTTTTTTAGCTCTTTTTGACCGGGCAGAGGAAAAACAGAAATGGTTCCGGAATATTGATGAGAATTGAAGCCCACCAAGCCCGTTCCTTCTTCTATCCTCGGCTGGTCGGCCAGGCCTTTGATATTGGCAACCCATATTTTCTGATGGAGCTGGTTCCATGCCAGGGCGCCGGGAAACCAGCCGACAGGGATGAGTCCCTGAAGTCGAGATTTTCTTTTGCCGGGCTTGAATTCGATAACCGCCACTGCGTTCTGTGTCCCGTTGGCCACGAGCAGCCTCTTACCATCGGGAGTGAAACAGAGGGCGTTGGGAGAAGCACCGAACAGGTCAGCCGGGCTTCTTTTGACCCAAATCGTCTCCACTATTTCATCCTTTGTGGTGTCAATCACGCTCAGGTTGTCCGATGCGGCGTTCGCACAGACAATATAGCGACCGTCGGGCGAAAGGGCTAAATCACAGGCATGGAGATGGGCCAGGACCTCTTTGGTTGTTTTCCCTGAATCCAGGTCAATGACACTAACCGACCCCTCGCAGGCGATGTATTTTTCCGGGTCGACTTTGACCATTGTTCCCCGGCCAGCTGGTCCTACCACATCGCCCTCAGCCGGACGGCGTCCTCCCCAGTTGCTGACATAGGCCTTACCTTTAGCCAGGATTACCTCATAGGGAGCCACGCCAACGTCAAACGTCCTGAGAACTCTCCCTGAATAAACCTCAATCTCCAACAGTCGATTGGACAGATTTCCGCACACGTAGAGCCTCCGGCCGTCCTGGCTGCAGGCTAAACCTGCTGGAATTTCTGCCTTCCGGCGCGGAGCTTCAGCCGGGGGAAGCGCGATCGTGTGAGAAGGTCGGACCTGGCCGTCCTTTCCGACGGAAAAAACCTTGACGCTACCGTTAACGTTACTGAGGTATATCTTCTGGCCGTCCGGGGAAAAAATCAACCCATTATAACTGAGTTGCCCTTCTTGGTCAGGCTTAAAGATATTTCCTGAAAGTGTCTCCGGCAGAGGTTCTGTCTGATTTTCAGAAGGTAAAGAAATGCGCTGGAGTATTTTCAAGTCCAGCGCATCCAGGATGACCAGGTCCGGCGTTTTCCCGGAAACGGCCACCAGTCGTCCGTCAGGGGAAATGGCCAGTCCTTGCGGCCTCATCCCGGGAAGCTGAACCAGGCAGCCAAAGGGCGTCAGAACCTGATTTACGGGCACCAGAGCCGAACCATCAGGTCGCACTCCAACCGGCTCTTCTTCCTTGACCGAGGTTTTCTCCGGGCAGGAAATTCCGCTAAACGAAAAAGTCAATAAAATCAACAGCCCAAAAAATCTATTAAGCCTTCTGGATGCACCCAATCTCATTTCTCCTTGGAGTGATTTCCAGCTCTATCGTATTGACCCAACTGCACCATGTCAATGATTAAGGCATCGCCGCTTAAATAAGCAGACCTTGATTTTTAACCGGGATTGAATTAAAACGAGCTTGCTTCAATGGCCATCCTTGAAGTCAAAAATCTGAGCGCGGGTTACGGCAATGGCCCGGTCATTTTCGAGGTCGATTTTTCTCTTGAGCCCGGTGAATTTGTCACCGTTCTTGGCCCTAACGGTTCGGGAAAAACAACCCTTCTTAAGGCAGTCCAGGGTCTCCTCGCTCACACCTCAGGCGAGGTTCGGGTTTTGGGGAAAAACTTGTTCCGCATGACCAGGCGAGATATCGCCCGGACCATCGCTTTCGTACCGCAACTTTTTGAGCTTCCCTTTGATTATTCCGTCTGGGAAGTGGTCGCCATGGGAAGGTATGTTCACCAGAAAAGAATAGCCGGTCTTTCGGCAGACGAGGAGCGCCAGCTTAAAACGGTGCTCGAAATTTTTGGCATAGCCCATCTTCGAGAAAGGAAAGTTAGCCAGCTCAGCGGCGGAGAGAGGCAGCGAGCATTCATCGCTCGGGCTATGGTTCAGGACGCCCCCCTCCTTCTCCTGGATGAACCGAGCGCTCATCTGGACCTCAATTACAGCCTGGAAATTTTTCAACTCCTGGAGCAACTGCAACGCCAACACGGAAAAACTATCCTCTTGACCGAGCACAACATCAACCTTGTCATTCCTTACTCCAAGCGGCTCGTTTTTCTCAAGAACGGGAGAATTCACGCGCAGGGCCCGCCCGAAGCCCTCCTGACCAAAGAAAGGATTCGCCATGTTTTTGACGCCGAGGTTGACATCCGCGAAAATATCCGCTCGGGATTGCCGGAAATATCCCTCATCCATCGACACCTGCCGCCGGCCGAGTTTTCCCGATGAACGCCTTTTCTTTGTTGATAATTCCAGCCCTTGCCCTTTCGTCAACCCTCCCCCAGGCAGAAGTGATTCATGACGACCTCAACCATCCCTTCCTTCTCGGCTCTCCCCCTCAGCGCATCGTCTCTCTTGCGCCTAACATTACGGAAATCCTCTGTGCCCTCGGGCTTATGAACAAGCTCGTCGGTGTCACCCGGTATTGTGATTTCCCGCCCCCGGTCAGAGAAAAAGAAAAAATCGGCGGCTTCCTCGACCCCAATATCGAAAAAATCCAGTCCCTCCGGCCCGACCTCATCATTGCCTTCCGCGGCAACCCCCTTCGCCTTCTCCACAAGCTGGGGAAACTCGGCTTCCCCGTTTTTGTCCTGGACACAGGAAAATCGCTTGAGGACCTGTACCTGACAATTATAAAAATTGGCCGAGTTACTCGCGCCGAGGCAGAGGCCGCTTTCCTTGTAGAGACACTCAAGAAGAAAAACGCTCGGGTCCAAAAAGCGGTCGAGACTTCGGCATCCAGACCAACTGTCTTCCTTTCTCTTTCCGGAAAAAAGCTCTGGACGTGCGGGAAGGAAAGCTTCCTCAATGACCTCATTGCTAAAGCTGGAGGCAGGAACATCGCCGGAGGGATATCCAGGGAATGGCTGGTCCTCAGCCCGGAACAGGTGGTCTACCAAAACCCCGACGTGGTCATCATCCTGGCCCCCAACGAAGAAAACTTTGCTTCGACTAAGGGTTGGCTCCTCAAGCATCCCCACCTCAAGAGAATCCGAGCAATCCAGAAAAATAGACTTTTTTTCCTGGACGAAAACATGGCCAGCCGGTTCGGCCCTCGGCTTGTCGACGCTTGCTATGAGCTCGCTCGGCTCCTCCATCCCGACCAGATTCAAGGAGAAGAATGAAGAGCCATCTTAAGCCAAGAAGGTTTTTCTTTTTTCTTTTCCTTGCTCTGGTCATTTCCTTAGCCCTCTCTCTTTCCGTCGGGCCCGCCGCAACTACCCCTGGCGACCTGGCCAGGTTTATTTTCCACGGCGACCCGGCTTTCCGGACGATCTTCGTCGACCTGCGTCTTTGCCGAGCGCTTCTGGCCTTTCTTGTCGGTGCCAGTCTCTCTCTTTCGGGCGCCATCCTCCAGGGCTATTTTCAAAACCCGATGGCCGACCCTTTTGTCGTCGGAGTCTCCTCGGGCGGCTCGTTCGGTGCAGTGCTCTGCCTTTTTCTCGGGATAGAAGGGATGGTCATCGGCCTTCCTCTCCAGAGTCTTTTCGCTTTTGGCTCCGGGCTGGCTGTTGTCTCCCTTGTTTATACCCTTTCCCAGCGGAGACATGTTTTTAAAACAGAGACGCTTCTCCTGACCGGGATTGCCGCCGGCGCTTTGGCCTCTTCCCTGACTTCTTTTCTTCTCTTCATGAGGTCGGATTCCTTCGAGCAGGCTGTTTTTTGGCTCCTGGGAAGCCTTTCTCTTGCGGACTGGAGCCAGGTCAGCCTCGTCCTGCCCTCTTTTCTCCTGATTCTCCTCCTTTCTCAATGGCTGGCCAAGGACATGAACCTTTTAACCCTCGGAGACGAAGTGGCCAAGTCCCTCGGATGTCCGGTTACTCAAGTGCGGCGGATTTTCCTTATCCTGGCCACCCTCCTCGCAGCCATTTCGGTCTCCGTGAGCGGCATTATCGGCTTTGTCGGTCTTATCGTCCCCCACGGGGTCAGGATTCTCATCGGACCTGACCACAGGAGACTCTTCTTTTTTTCTTCCCTGGCTGGAGGGATATTTCTCATGCTTTGCGACCTGGCGGCCCGAAGTCTTCTTTCCCCGACCGAGCTCCCTATCGGCATCATCACCGCTTTCCTGGGAGCCCCCTTCTTTATTTTCCTCCTTCATCGCCGAAAGTAAAAAATCATCTTCTTCCTTCTGAGCATTTACCGACAACCAAGAGGGATGCTCCCTCAATAAATTGACAAAATGGAGTTTTTATTCTATTTTTAGGCTCAATGACGCTGACTCTGAATCAATTTTTGTTCCTCGTCCTGACTTTCGCCGCTGTCGTGGTGGCCATTTTCCTTGTTCTGTTCCTCATCCAGATGCGGCGGACGGCGGCCGAAGGAGAGAAGACTCTGGTCGAGCTAAAAAAATTGGTCAAAAACCTCGACGAGCTAAACGGCGTTCTCAAGGATAAATTGGGAGACTTAGGCCAGACAATAGAAGCTTCGAAGAAAACCCTCATCAACCTCTCAGAAGCTTCGCTTTTCCTGACCGCTCGGCTCCTCAAACCAGCCTCAAGATATTGGCCTTTTATCTTCCCGCTCATCCAATACTTTTGGAAAAAACGCCGGAAAAAAAAGGAGGAAAAAAATGGCTGAAGACAAAGGTTCGAGCGCCCTGGAAGTGGCTGTTTCTTTCTTGATCGGCGCTGCCACGGGGTTTATCCTCGGAATTCTATTTGCCCCGGCCAGTGGCAAGGAAACTCGCCAAAAGATTAAAATTCAGGCGGCCAAGACAGGAGAAAAGGCCAAGGAAAGCTATCAGAAGATATCGCAGGAAGCAGAAAAAGGGATCAAAGTGGTTAAGGAAAAAGCCCAGGAGGGAATTGAAGCCATCAAAGAGTTCATTGAAAAGAAAAAAGAAGAATTCGCCAAAAAGCCGCCCGAGGGATATCACTCCGAAGACGTTAAAGAATAGCTTTCCTGACCGAGTCCCTCTTCGAATGTTTGAGCAAAAGAAGGACGCGCATGAAAAAAACAGCCATCGCTAAAGTTCAAGCCCAGGAAATTTTAGATTCTCGAGGTTATCCGACGGTGAGGACAAGGGTCTTTCTTCAAGGAGGCGCTGTCGGTGTTGCCTCTGTGCCTTCGGGAGCTTCGACAGGCACCCATGAGGCCCTTGAGCTCAGGGACGGAGACCCGAAGCGTTATCTCGGCAAAGGCGTTCTTAAAGCCGTGGGTAACGTCAATGACATTATCGCCCCGCGCATCATCGGGCTCGACGCCCTTCTTCAGGAAGAACTCGACCGAACGCTCCTTGACCTTGACGGCACGCCTTCCAAACAGAGGCTCGGCGCGAATGCCATCCTTTCTGTTTCGCTGGCGGCGGCTGTGGCCGCTGCCCACGCCGAGGAGCGTCCTCTCTACGAACATCTCGGAAAAGGAAAGGCCTATCTGTTGCCCGTCCCCCTGATCAACATCCTCAACGGCGGCTCCCATGCCGACAACAACCTTAATATCCAGGAATTCCTGATTGCCCCCGTCGGAAGCCCGAGTTTTGCAGAAGCCATCCGCTGGGCCGCAGAAACTTTTCATCACCTCAAGAAAATCCTCAAGAGCAAAGGCTACCACACTGCGGTCGGGGACGAAGGGGGCTTTGCTCCCAACCTCAAAGCAGACGAAGAAGCCCTCGACCTCATCATGGAAAGCATTGTTCAAGCTGGGTTTCAACCCGGCCGCGATATTTATCTTGCTCTGGACCCCGCTGCTTCTGCCTTCTTCGAGGATTCGGTTTATGTGTTCAAGAAATCGGACGGCTCTCGAAGGTCATCCGAGGAGATGGTCCAATTCTACGAAAAGCTCGTCCAGAATTACCCCATCCTTTCGATTGAAGACGGACTCGCTGAGGACGATTGGCCGGGGTGGGTCAGCCTCACTCGACGCCTTGGAGACAAAATTCAGGTGGTCGGCGATGACATCTTCGTCACCAACCTGGAGCGTTTCAAGGAAGGCATCCGACAGGGAATAGCCAACTCTATCCTCATCAAGCTCAACCAGATTGGCACGCTAACCGAGACCATAGAAGTGGTCAATCATGCCCACCGTCAGGGATATTCAACCGTTCTTTCCCATCGCTCCGGAGAAACTGAAGACACGTTTATCGCCGACCTGAGCGTGGCTCTCAACTGTGGCCAGATCAAGACCGGCTCCCTCAGCCGGAGCGAGCGCATTGCCAAGTACAATCGGCTGCTGGAAATAGAAGCCGAGCTCGGAGATCGTGGCTCGTTTGCCGGAAAAAAGGCTTTTGCTCGTTTTCTCTCTTGAAAAAAGACAACACGCGTTCCCCGACCATGGCCTCGCCAAAGGAACGGAAAAGCGCGTTTCTCACTTCCTCTGATATTCCCATCAAGCCTGTTTACGACCATTCTGACCTCGTTCGTTTCGACCCTGTCAAAGATTTGGGCAAGCCAGGGTTCTTCCCTTTCACCCGGGGAATCTATCCCTCGATGTACCGAGGGAAGCTGTGGACAATGCGGCAGTACGCCGGCTTCGGCACAGCCGAAGAATCCAACCGACGGTACCGATTCCTTCTCTCTCAGGGACAAACCGGGTTGAGCGTTGCCTTCGACCTCCCCACGCAGGTTGGGCTTGATTCTGACCATCCTCAGGCAAGAGGGGAGGTGGGAAAAGTCGGGGTCGCTATCGACTCCATCCATGACATGGCGGCGCTTTTCCGCGGCATCCCTCTCGACCGAGTCAGTGTCTCGATGACCATCAACGCGACAGCCTCTATCATCCTGGCCATGTACCTTGCCGTTGCCAAGCGAAAAGGAATCTCCTGGACAGAGCTTTCCGGCACAATCCAGAACGTTTTACTAAAAGAGTATATTGCCCGAGGAACGTATATTTTTCCTCCCTCGGCGTCGCTGAGAATCATTGTCCAGATTCTCTCTTTCTGCCAGTCTCATGTCCCACGCTGGAACACCATGAGTATCAGCGGCTACCACATCCGGGAGGCTGGCGCCAATGCTGTCCAGGAACTGGCCTTCACCTTCGCCGATGCGATTACCTATGTGGAAGCGGCCATCGCCGCGGGACTGGATGTGGACACCTTTGCTCCTCGCCTCTCCTTTTTCCTGGCCGCCCATAACAATTTTTTTGAAGAAATCGCCAAATTCAGAGCCGCCAGACGAATCTGGGCCAAGCTGATGAAAGACCGCTTCAAGGCCAAAAACCCGCTCTCCTGGGCCTTCCGCTTTCACACCCAGACCAGCGGCGTCACGCTTACCGCTCAACAACCCGAAAACAATGTCGTCAGGGTTGCCCTCCAGGCAATGGCAGCGGTGCTCGGCGGCACCCAGTCGCTCCACACGAATTCGAGGGATGAAGCTCTCGCCCTGCCGAGCGAAGAATCTGTCCAGATTGCACTCCGGACCCAGCAGATCATCGCCCACGAAAGCGGGGTTGCGGACACGGTTGACCCTCTCGGGGGTTCCTATTTCATCGAAAGCCTCACCAACGCCATCGAAGAAAGAGTCTGGGAATATTTGCGCCGGATTGAGAACCTGGGGGGAATGCTCAAAGCGATTGAATCAGGATACGTCCAAAAGGATATCCAGGAAAGCGCTTATAAGCACCAAAAAATGGTGGAATCCGGCGAAGAAGTGGTCGTTGGCTTAAACCAATATGTCAAGGCGGAAGAAAAAATCCACTTCGACATTGCTCACCCGCCCCGTCGCGTCGAAAGAGACCAGGTGGCCAAACTCCGGCGCCTCCGAAAAGAAAGGTCCTGGAGAAAGACCGAAAGGAGCCTTGCTGCGCTAAGAAAGGCTCTCGAAAAACAAGCAAACTTGATGTTCCCGCTCATCGCCGCGGTTGAGGCTGAAGCAACCTTGGGAGAAATAACGACTGTGCTTAAAGAGCATTTTGGAGTTTTCGAAGAAGTTCCGGCCCTCTAATGCCCTTCCCTTTTCTCTTCCTCGTCGTCTCCCTTGCCGCTGGAATCTTTGTTGCCTCGCTCATGTCCTGGCCGATTCTTGTGCCCTTTTCCTTCATGGCGGTTGCTCTTATCTGCGCCTGGCTCGCCTACTGGCGTCATTACAACAGGCTCTCGATGGGCTTTCTCCTGGGGACGACTTTTTTTTGGGTCTTGTTGTCTACACTCACCAGGACCACCTTTATGAAAATAACGCTTTGCGCCGGTTTGACCTCCCTGCCTATGCCGATTTCACCGGCCACCTTTACCGTTCGCCTTCATTTGGCCAGGGGGTAACTTTCCTTTATTTAAAAGTGGAAAAAATCCGCTTTCAAAACCGGGAGGAGAAGGTCAAAGGGAACCTTCTGGTTTCGATACATCACCCAGAGCAGTATCCTTCCCCTCTGAGGCTTCGAGCGGGGGAGAAGGTTTGTGTCGCAGCGCAAGTCTATCCGACCCGCGATTTTTTTAATTTCGGCCAGTCCAGGCTGGCCAATCTGCGCAAGCATCAGCGTCTTCATAACCAGGCTGTCTCAAAGAGCGCCGCCCTCGTGGAAAAGGTAGGAGAAAAGAGGGGATTTTCAGCTCGCCGTCTTATTTCTTCCATTCGGATGGAGTTGGTCCGGAGCATCGAAGCTTATTTCAGCTTCCCCGGCGAAAATAATCTTTCCCAGGAAGGGGCAATCCTCGAAGCGATGCTCCTCGGTGAAAGAGGCCGATTGACGGAACAGACCACTCGAACCCTCCAGCACTCTGGGCTCTACCATCTTATCGCTATCTCAGGGGCTCACATTGCCATCCTCTCTTTTCTTTTGTTCACCATGCTTAAACTTGCCCGCGTCTCGCGCCGGGCTTCTTATGTGTCGTTAATAATCCTCCTTCTTTTCTATGCTTTTCTTGTCGAAGGGAGGCCTTCCGTTTTTCGAGCCACCTTCATGACTCTGGCCTATCTTCTCGGTAAACTCCTCTGGAAAAATGTCAATGTCCTGAACACCATTTCCTTCAGTGCTTTCTTCCTCCTACTTTACAACCCGTTTTTCCTGCTCGACATGGGCTTCGAGCTCACCTTTGCCGCCACCTACGCCATCATTCTCTTCCTTCCTCGAATCCTGAAGAGGCTGCCCCGTCTTCCTTTCCGAATCAGCGAACTCTTCACCCTTTCCCTGACCGCCCAGCTTGGCGTCCTTCCCTTTCTTGTCCGGTCTTTTAATCGGGTCACGTTCTCTGCTCTTATCTTGAATTTGGTTGCCGTTCCCCTGACCGGCTTCATTATGGGGCTAGGCTTCCTTTTCCTTGCTTTCTCAAGACTTAGCTCTTTCTTTGCCCGCCTGCTGAGCGCGGCCCTCGTTTTTCTCGTCCGACTCTTTGTGGATGTTTCTCATATGTTCGATGGTGTGCCCTTCGTCTCCTACCGGATACCGACTCCTCATCTGGCGACTATCAGCGGATATTTTCTCTTCCTCCTCCTTCTTCTCCTCCGGCCAAAGGTGAAAGGACAGAGGACCGTCATCTTTCTTGGTTTTATGGCTTGTTTTATCGTCCTGGTCAGCTACCCTTTTTCTCCACCATCCTCACCCGCCTTGAAGCTCACTTTCCTTGATGTTGGTCAGGGCGAATCAATCCTGGTTCAGTTCCCGGGTAGAAAGACAATGCTCATCGACGGCGGCGGCACGCCCGATGGCCGATTTGACATCGGAGAACATGTCGTCAGCCCTTTTCTCTGGGGAAAGGGGTTTAAAAGGATTGATTACCTTGTCCTCACCCATGCCCATCCAGACCACCTGGAAGGGCTTAAGGCAGTAGCCAGGAATTTCAAGGTGGTCGAATTCTGGGAAACATTCAGCCCGCCCGAAAATAAGTCCTATGAGGAGCTCAAAGCAGCGCTCACCCCTTCGTCTCTAAAGAGGAGAGTTTTTTCTGGCTTCCGGCATCAGGAGGGGGGTGTGACGGTTGAAGCCATCCATCCTGAAGAAAGCCAACCCTTGGAAAGGGAGGTGACGAATGAAGACTCGCTCGTCCTTCGCCTTTCCTGGGGAACGACTTCCTTTTTTCTTCCGGCGGATATTGGAGCCGAAACAGAGGCTAAAATCGTTCAGCTCGCATCCGACCTTCGGTCCCAGGTGCTCAAGGCGCCTCACCATGGCAGCCGCAGCTCAAGCTCTGTTCCTTTCCTGGAAAAAATCCACCCTGACATCGTCGTCATCTCGGCGGGAAGAGGAAACGTTTATGGAGTCCCCCACCGGGAGGTCCTGGAGCGATACGAAAAACTCCAGGCACGCATTTTGAGAACAGATAGAGATGGCGCCATAGAAATAAGCACCGATGGCTTCGCCATCGATGTCCGTACAGCACGCCAGCAAGCCCGAGACAATCACTCGAACCGGCCGGAGGAAACCTCCCTCAGGTAAAAATAAACGGTCTTCTAATAAATTTGCGCGGGAGAAGCTGGAGCCAAGGGCGGGGTGGCTGACCACTCCGCACTCTTGCAAAGCTCATAATATCTGGGATATATATATCTTGTCATGTGGGTTGGGGCTTCTTCCTTTCACTTAAAAGTTTCAACAAAACTTTTGGTGGAGGAAGAGCTTCTTTTTCAAGGGCCAATCTGATTAACCCCCTCGCTTCCTCTATGCTCGTCCTACCTGCCGGCTCACCACTACGACGCTTCCGTATACTCCCCTTACCCTGGATACGATGTGTTTAACCTGACGGAGCCCAAATTTGCCGATAGGAAATTTCTATGGTCCGAAAATGCATGATACTCCAAGAAATGATCATGACAAAGAGGCGCACCCGATGGGTGGCGTGGTTCGGGGGCCGACCTTACCCGGGACGCCAACCTTCACTCCCCTCCTGATTGTT
>FWPV01012919.1_pt1 | contig 12714 bp, 12 predicted proteins | sample 2228371 | NCBI WGS metagenome assembly FWPV01 (sample SAMEA103939776, study PRJEB20133) | metagenome | reverse complement strand
AACAAACAGCCCAGGAATCAAGCTTTCCATTTGCCTGTTTTTGAAGCATCCTGTAATAATCAGTTGTATCTTCAATATCGAATTGACGACGCATTCCTCTATTCTGAATTTCCGATAATAATCTTTTTGCATCAGGATCAAACTTATCCCAGGCTCGTTTCCACGTCGCCCATCCCCAGCAAGAAGTGACTCTATAGAAAAATGTTTCTGGTAGATTTCCTTCAACAGGGAACATATATCCTGAAATATGCATAACTTCAGGAATATCTTTGTAAATTTCAAGTGCGTCATTCATAAAGTTCAGGAATTGTGGTGAAATGATTAAATCATCCTCAAGGACAATAATATTGCCATAACTATTCACTATTTCACTAACTCCTTCTATTATTGATAATGCAAGTCCCAGGTTTTCATCGCGCTCAATGATATACACATCTTTGCACCATCTTTTCATCCTCACTACTTTTCTCACTTCCTGAACTTTCTTTGCATCACTCAATCCTGCAGCTCCATCGCAGTAAATAAATAGTTCACTATCAGCAGATCCTTCACATTGGAAAAGTGATTCAAGTGCCGATCTTGTATGCTCGGGTCGATTGTAAGCAAAAAAAACAATAGGTGCTTTTCGTTTATTATTCTGTTGTTGTTTGGTCATTCTATTGAGTACTTCAGATTTAAATCATATTTTCAATTCTTTTCTGCATCCAGAATTATAGATGTATATTTTAAATTACCATTTTTATTTCTTGAATCGTACATACTTGACCTTCTTATTAAGCCACCCTCGGCATCCCAACCAGTATAATGAAATTGTCCATTTTCATCCCAATACTCTAAAAGTTTTACATTGAATCCAGCACTAAAAAAAATATTGCTTAATGTTTTATAGTTATACAATACTTTATGATCATCTGCACCAGGTCCCGAACCCTTTGGTTTAACTCTATTTATGTATTCTTCATCAGGAAAATATCCATCTGGTACAGCAACACGGATATAGCCTCCTTTTTTGAGAAAATTGTAACAATTCTGAGAAGCCATTTTCGCTCCATCCTCTGTTAAATGCTCCCAGACATGTTCCGCTATAATTATGTCAATATTTGCTGGCTTAAAAAATTTTAACCAGTCTTCTTTTTTTGTTATATCTAATTGGTCTTTGTCTGTAGGAATCCAACCTTTTAAATTATTTCCACCTGATCTAATAATTACTTTTATTTTTCTCCCTGTAATTTTTTTTATTAAAATATGTGCACGTAAAAGAATATTTTTAAGACGATTATAAAACCATTTCATAAGAATTAAACCAGTGCCTATATGAATTCGCAATAGGTTTAAAGGAATATATTTAGACTTGCAAGACAACAATATAAATGAGGTCCACATAACTCTGTTATAAACACTCTTTTTCGAAATAAACAAATTTTTCAAAAGCTCCAAAAAACTGATATTAAAATCTATATTGCGTATCCCCGTTGTCTCCTTGTTAAGAAAAACTGCTGTATGTTGCGATACTTTCAAAGGGAACCCTTTTTTATATGCTCTGTGAGTAAATTCATAATCCGAACCATAGTGGGGTAAAAGAAATGGATAAAAACGCCCTATTTTTTTAAAAATACCATAAGACATGTAGAGACCTCTTGTTGATAATACATTAATTTCATCACTATTTTTCACAGGCTTAAATCTTAACTTCTTCCAGTCTACATGTATTCCATTATCTATTAGTTCATAACTTTCCTGGCTATAACACTTCGGGGCAATAAGTGAATTTTGATTCATAAGAATATCAAGGTTAATATATGACAGAAAATTAGTATCAAAAATAATATCATTATTAAGGATAACTACAATATCTTCTTTTTTTATATCTTTCCTTTCCAACAAATGCTTCCTTGCTTTTTCTAAACATCCAGCCCACCAGAGTTTCCCATCACCCTTTAAAACTGTAATTTTTTTTATTTCCTTCGTCACAAACTCTACAGTCCCATCAGTACATCCGTCATCTATTAAAATTAATTCGTAGTCAGTATTAGTCTGCTGCTTTAATGAGCTAATAATTTTTTTTGTTTCTTCAATCCTATTATGTACTGGCAGGAGAATATAAATCATTAAGGTTTACGTAGAATAAACAAAAAATTATCTCCAAAATTTATAGAATCAAAGAATCTTGTTATAAAATGATTAATCTTGGATTTATGCAGCACATTAAATAAAAATAGTATGCCTTTCTGAAAAAGTTTCAGTTTCCCTTTCGTAGACCAGAAACCAGACGGCGTACCGACCTTTGGAAAGGTAAATAAATGATTCCATTGATAATGAAGCCATTCAGAACTTGTAATTGTGCACGCTTTCTCCACATTTAATTCTGACTTTTCAGCAGCAATTTTCAATGATAAAACAGAGAAGTGATGAAGGTGATAAGGCACGTGCCAATTAATCCAGCGCCGTTTAAATATTTTTACACCCCATCCATCGGCGTTTGGAGTACTGACAATTAACCTCCCTCCTTTTTTCAGAATTCTTGCAATGCCTTGCATAGTTTCTAATGGGTCTACAACATGTTCTAATACCTGATCCATAGTAATATAATCAAAAAAATTTTGCTCATACATATTAGTATCAAACTTTCCTATTTGCACATTATACCCATATTTTTCAGCAACTCTTCTTATATTTTCGTCAGTGTCTACACCATAAACATCACACCCCCTCGCTCTATGATAACCGAGTGTCTCACAAAACCCACAGCCAATATCCAGCACCCGAACATTTTCGGGAACCCACCTGAATGCAGCACCCTTTGCACCATCGAGCCAGCCTTTAAGGCTTTTAATTTCCTTTTTTGCTTTATAATTTTCAAGAATTAATTCTGAACGAGGATAATATTTTGTATAAAGATTTTTTAGAGATTCCTCTATAAAATCTACCTTTAGAAAACAGTGTTTACATCTTTTGCATTTGAATAGAGGATATATACCCTCATAACCATAGCGATCATCGTATAAATTGAAAAGATTTTTTATTTCTTCAGACAGACAGATCGGACAATACAATTTTTTTGAATTATTCAACTATATAGTAAGATGCTGATTTCAAAACCGGTATTTTATCATCTATCAAATCAATAAAGTGGAAATCTGGCTTTCCGAAAATTATTCGATATAAAAACCTCTTTAAAAAATGAATTGGAATTAGTTCAATATATCTCAATAAAATTTTAACTTTTTTTCTAAAGATATTTGAAATTTTAGGTGTTTTTATCATTTTATATTCTTCCCTATATGAAGAGATGTCTTCGCTTATTTGACCTTTAACCTTCCTGAAGCAGCTCAGGTATGATTTAACACTATAAAGCTTAGCATGTTTTGAAAACTGTATCCAGAGAGCATAATCTCCTGCTTTTTTTAACCGTTCATCTATTCCACCAACCTTTTTCCATAAGTCAGATCGCCAAAAAACACTTTCCTGTTGAATAAAATATGCTTCTCTTCCATAGATTCCTAATTGAATCCAATTCTGATCATACAGAAAGCATCGCCCTGCCTTGTAGATGGTAGAATTTTCATTCATATAGGAGGTAATGCCCTTAAGCCATTGCACTTGTGGTAATGAACGAAAAATTTTATTAACTATATCAAAAGCACCAGGAAGGTAGATATCATCTGAGTTAATCCAAGCATAAATTTCTCCTGTTGCTATAGAAAAACCTTTATTGATAGCACTATACATTCCTGAGTCCTTTTCCGATATCAATCGAAAATAAACTTTTCTACAATTTAAATTAAAATCATCTTTTTTTATTTTCCGTTCAAAATCCTTAAGAATATTTAAAGTTTCATCTTTAGAACAATTATCAACAACAATATATTCTATCTCGAAATCTCCCCTTTGCGAAATTACGCTTTCAATAGTTTCAGAAATATATTTTTCACTATTAAATGAGGGTGTAACAATGCTAAATTTCACGGGTATACCTCGACAATATTTTATTCTCTTCTTCCCTCTTACAAAAAATCATTCGTTCATAACAGATAATTAGATAAATCTTACAAACAAAACTTCCACATAATGCTTATTTATTAAATTTTATGTCATTTCAATCGAATCCAACTTTTACTTTATAATTATTCTGGATAAGTATGGATAAGTTATTAATTGTCTTATTTCTCCATATTATTCTTATTCATCTTTTTTTATTAGATATATCTATAGCTTTATCAAATGAAATCTTCGGAAAGATGTGTAATTTGCCATCAACAGTAGCATCATAAATTTTGCGTCCAGATCTTTCAAAATGAAATTTTGCTAGATGGTAAGACAGTTCTGAACCTTCTAAATCAGGCAATTGCCACTTGTTGTTTAAAAAATACCGAGAATCAAAATGATTTTGATCTTCTTCAGTTAAGAATTGTATTTCATTTGGATTACCAGAAGTCTTAAAACTATGATCTACACCAATAAGGTAACATGTTTGGAATCCCATATAATATGCTATTTGCAATGCAACAAAAGTTACAGTATACCCTTCGAATAGCTTTCTTTTAATATCTTCTTGGAACATAAATGGAACCCCACCCGTTTCAATAAAGTAAATGTGCTCAAGATGTCTAACTTTATCACGCGCCGCTCTAAAGGATAAAAAAGACGGACAGGTAAATGCTTCAAATTCATACGCACTTTGTTCTATGACAAATCGATTCACCGCCACATGGTAACTAAGATTCAAATCAACTTTTTGGAACATTAAAAAGATCTTATTTAGCCCAAATGTGTGATAGTACTTGAGTGGTTTAAGATCCATCTTATTCAAAGAAGGGCCGTTACCAATAATAAAGCAGTCTTCACCTCTATGAAGATCCTTGAATTTCAAAAGTCGCTTAGAGTGTTTGAAATACCATTCTCGATACAGTGGATCATGATAATAGTTAAGGTATATCCATAATTTTTCTTTTACAGGTTGCATAATTTTTTTTAATGTCTCTTTTACCATTTCCTTTTTAAGATATTATAATTAAAGAACTCTGTAGCATATCCACTGAGTATTTAACTACTATTTTAAAAAAAAAGGATTATCTATCATTCTGTGCTCAATTTAGCAGTTGCACCTCCATCTATTATCAACATCTGACCAGTCATAAAAGATGATAAGTCGTTATCAGCCAAGAAAAGGATACCATGTGCAATTTCCTCAGGTCGTCCAATCCTACCAATTACGTGCCTCTTGCCGAGATATTCAATCTGCTTTTCTATATCCATATCAATAATCAAGTGTCCTCTATTAAGACCTTCGTGTAACATGGGAGTATCCACTGCACCTGGTAATATTGCATTTACACGAATTTTGTATGGTGCAAGTTCTATAGATAATGCTCGTGTTAATGTCAATAGTCCACCTTTAGTTGTAGCATAAGCTGCAATGTTAGCAGAAGTAGCTATAGCATGAACAGAACTCACATTAACGATCGCCCCACCACGATTGCTCATCAGGGAATGGAGATAGTAAATTGATAGGTATACTGATCGTAAATTATTTGCCATTACAGTATCCCATTCTTTTGGAGTTGTTTTAATAAGTGGCTTGCAGATCTGAATGGCAGCATTGTTAATCAAAGCATCAATACGACCTTCCCTTTTTGCAATCTCGGCAGAGATTTTTCCCCATGCCTTAGTATTAGAGACATCAGCCTTGATAAAATGGTGAATATATGGTGGTATCCCTAACTTACGTTTATCTATTCCTATAACATGCCATCCTTTTTTAGCAAATAATTTAGCTGTTGCAGCCCCTATACCCCCATTTACACCGGTTATCAAAACTATTTTATTCAACTCCTAAACCCTCCAATAACATCCTAACTGAATTTTCATGTACCCTCTTCCAATAATAAGAGCTGCTGTTTGCGTTATGAGAAGAAAGAATAACATTATCCATCTTTCTTAAAGGACTATCTTTTGGAAGCGGTTCTTCTTCAAAAACATCAAGCCCTGCACCAGCGATTTTCCCTGAATTTAGTGCTTTAATCAAAGCGGCCTCATCTATTATCGGGCCCCTTGCCATATTAATCACATAAGGTCTCTTCTTCATTTTTTTGAAAGCTTCGTCGTTCAGTAGATGGAAGCTTGTTTTATTTAGATCACAATGTAGACAAATGAAATCAGCCTCTTTATAAATTTCATTTTTGCTGACCATCTTTATCCCATATTTACGAATTATTTCTGGATCTTTTTCAACTATATCATTGGCTAAAATTAACGAACCAAAAACTGAAAGCCGTTTTGCTACAGCAGTCCCACAATACCCTAAACCGATTATGCCCACTGTCTTTTCCGACAAACAATAACTCATGGGCTTATCCCACTTACCTCGCTTCATCAGCCTATCACTGGTAAAGATGTTTCTTGCAAATGCCAGGATAACCCCTACTGTTGTATCAGCAACCGGTTCTGAAAATGCATTAGGAGTCCGAAAGATTGGAATTCCATGTTTTTCTGCTTCTTCTTTATCAATGGAGTCAATCCCAGTGCCCCACTTTACGATCACCTCTAAATTAACAGCCTTTTCAAAGACCTTCCTGGTTATTCTGTCATCACCACAAATTATACCGTTATACTTTTCTATAATTTTTAACAATTCGGATTCTTCAAGCCTTTCCTTTACTTTTGCCCAATCTACCCTGACATTCTTTCCCTTAAATAAATCTTCAACCATTTTCTTTTCTCTAATCATATAAGGCGCTGAAATCAGTACTCTCTTCATCAAACATCCTCCTTTATCAATATTGCCCTTGCAGGAGCACCCTCAGCATCGGGAATATTTAATGGAAGAACAAAAAGATCGTATAAGCCTTCCTCCACATGCCTTAGATTAAGGCCCTCCAATATCACTATGTTATTCTCTAACAGTGTCTTATGAATCCGATTATCTTTATCATCAAAACTCTGAATAGACAGATAATCAATGCCAACAAGATCAATGCCATTTTTAACAACCCATTCTGCTCCTTTAAGGTTCAAGCTAATATAATCTTTACTGAATCCATTTTGTTCCATTAGATAGTTAACAGAGTTTAGGGTCTTAAGCAGCAATTTTCTGCAACCCGAAGGAAGGGTTACTTTACTTAAAAGTTCAGGACCGATATTGCCATCACTATGGCACTCAAGTACCATGGCTTTCCCAATCAGCCTTTCAAGAGATATGTCACCTATCTTTTTCCCTTCTTTCAAAAAATGATAAGGGACATCTATGTGTGTCCCTGTATGAGTATTAAAAGATAGTTTACTTTCGTTAGCACCATCCTCATCGATATTCTTTACCCATGCAATACTAAACTTTTCGCTTGTTGGCCAGACAGGAAGATGCTCTGTAAGCGGTATCGATATATCATATATACGTTTAACCCTGTCAATCATTCTTTTGAACTCTTTTTCGCAAATAAAATATTTTAGCCTTTCTCGGATAATAGAACCTCTCTCTTAGATCGCTTAAAATCGGATCTCTGAAATTGTACCCCCTATAAGTTCCCCAGAACTGAAAAAGTCTCATAGCAGGGATACTTAAAAGATTTTTCATGAAAACACTATCCTGAAGGGCATGAATATAATCGCTCAGTGTATTCAATATAAAAAGCCTAATAAAATCAAAAAATGTGAACGTTTCTTGAGGATAAATGGATCTCATTGCAATAGCTTCTCTTTCATATCTCCTATATAACTGCAAGTAAGTCTCATTATGAACGTGAATCACTGTCGCGTCAGAAGCATAGAATATAAAGTAACCTTGTGAAATTATGTTCTTTGCCCAATCAATATCCTCCAATCCGGTAAGAGTTTCATTATATCTGCACTTTTCCCAAAGGCTCTTTCTGATTGCTGCATTTGCATTGTTACAGAAAGGCGAATGTTGTTTCCCACTGACACTTTCTGGGAACCATTTTTTGAAGATCTGGTTCTCTGAGTATTTTGTAATTTGGTTGCCTCTCTGCTTGCCGTAAACGAGTGCAATAGACTCGTCATCAAAAGGCAAAATTAATTTTTCAAGCCAATACTCATTTACCGGATAACAATGAGCACTTATAAAAACACAGTAATCTCCATTTGCTTTCTGTATGCCTTTATTTAGTGAACATCCAAATGAGAACTCTGAGGGAGAGATACGCACAATCTTAACACCATACCTTTGAGCAATATTGACAGTGTTATCCGTCGAGCCTGAATCAACAAGAATGACCTCATATCCAAAAGAGGCTTTTTGATTCCTAATTCCTTGCAGAAGATTTTCAATGTTTTTTTCTTCATTATATGCACGGATGATTATAGAGACTTTGATATCTTTTTGCATTTAATCTGTGTAAAACTTTTTGTAGATAAATGTAGCTATCTCAAAATCTATCTCTTCATCTATATCCCAAGCTTCTTCACGTGGTATTTCAAACATAAAGGGATTTTCACCAATCCTTCTTTTTTTCTTCCAGAAACTTTCACGACTAAAAATATATAGACATGAATTTTCCTCATATACTGGTGGAAGATCCTGTGTCCTTATCAGCTCATCTGGATTATGGTTTATAGCCCTCCCTTCACTGTCATAGAGCCTTGTTTGTAATCTGGTAACAGAAAATAGTGAATCATGTCCTTTGTTTAAAATCTGAAAATATTTTTTGATAGCTTTGTCAATTGTATCTGTTTTCAGAAGGGGATTTGTGCTATGTGTTTGTATGAAATATTCTCCCTCAAGTTTTTCTATATCGTAACTGATGATTTTATTCATTGATACAAAGTCACCACGGATGCTTTCAGGACGGTCATGGATTATTACATTGTCTTTAAAAAACCGAAGGGCATTCTGTTTGATTTTATCACTATCTGTATTGATAACAATTTTGGATATATATTTAGATTGTAGTAGACTTTCCATAATCGCATGGTAGAGCGGGCGCCCGCAGAAACCACGCATGTTTTTATTTGGTATACGTTCAGAATGTCCTTTCATAGGTAAAAGGGCAATAATTTTATCTTTAGTATTTCCCATAAACTCAAGAAAATCTAAAACTTATTTTTTCTATAGATAAAATGTAATTGATCAGCTCGGGGAGTATTGTATTCCACCACATACCCAAATGATTCGATAATAGTCACACATTCTTCAACAGACGATAAAAATATTTTAAGGAAGTCTGGATGTAATTCAATGAACAGATAACGCGGAGCATCCTTCGAACTCAACAACTGCTTCATACCATGTAATGCAAGTATCTCTGCACCTTCTATGTCCATTTTCATAAAAGTAGGCATTGGAAGGATACCCTCTGCAATAGCATTGTCAATGGAATTCGTATTAACAATAACCGAACCTCGCTCCCCTATAAGGCATAGACTCGGCGATCTTCCTTCAACTCCATCAGTATAGAGGACTGCCTTTCCCTTTTTGTCTGATACAGCATAATCCATTATCTGAATAGACCCTTGAAGCTTGTTAAGACTAATGTTTGTTATGAGTCGCTTCCGAAAATATGGATCTGGTTCAAAGGCTATAACCTTAGCTCCACTGAGAGCTGCATGGAGCGCATAAAGACCAACACAACTTCCGATATCAAAAAAAACATCACTGGGCTGAATCTTCTCCATAAATAAACGGAGGAAATCTTCTTCATCTCCTATACCACAAACTCTGCCTTCTTCCATAGGTGTGGTAACTTCGAACTTGCAACCTTGCTCTATATAGTTTGACAGGGTAATCCGATAGGGATATGGCTTAATCTTACGAAATAAGTGCATTATGACATGACGAACACTTTGCAAATCGAAGTTTTTGATTCTTTTTATCATTATAGACTTTCTTTTTCTTCAACCACCAGAAACTGAACTAACAATATTTTTACTCTAAGTAAGTTTTTTTAGAAGAATACTTCGGCTGAAATTTACTATAACTTCCCATCCAGCAAGGTTAGGCAACAGTTCTTCATCTACAAATTTGTCGACATCAGGAAAACAACCATCATGATAATTGTCAATAAGAATATAACCACCTGGGATGATAAGAGGCGAATAATTCAGCCAGTCTCGCTTTATACCCTCATATGAGTGGTCTCCGTCAATCCACAAAGATGCCAGCGGAAAAGACCGAGCTATCTGCAAGGCTTCATCTGATTCACTTCGTTCCTTCACAATATGCACTCTGTTCATCTCAAAACCCAATCGCAAAATATTATTTATAACACAATCAAGCGTAACTGCAAGACCTGTTATAGGATCAACGTTTTGTCCATAATAGCCATCTAATGGATCTATCGCTAGTGCCCAATGATCAGAGCGTGAACATTGCAGAGCATGTAACATCATCAATAAACTTCCGCCGAACAAAACCCCAATTTCACCATGGGCTGGAGTAGGAGTCTCTGATAAGTTTGCAGAGCAATAAATCATAAAGTAGTTAAGAATATGGTCATCCACATCTCCTGCTATACGACCAATCATCTGCTCTTCAGTTTGCCTTAGTACCTCAGCCACTTCTTGCACCTGTCTGGCAGAAATGTTTGTTTTAAAAGCCTTGCTGACTCGTTCAGATAACAATTCCGCCTCTGCAGGAGAAAGGTATCGCCGGAATATAGATCTACCTCTATTTCTGACTTGCTCCTTGAACAATACTTTTCTTACTTTGTTTAGTATTCTCTTATGAATCTTCATTTACGTAATTACTTCCTTTTATTTCCCATGTGGCGTTCAGATAAATCACACCGTAATCAGCAGAAACATTATATCCCGTACCGTAAACATCCGCTTCAGCAACAAAAAATTGGGCTGCACGATCTATGTAATCTATTCTGCCTGTCCTGCCTTGAGTAACACTAATGTCAATCCAGTATGCTCCCGGTGTGAAAGGAAGCTGTTGTATATGTAAAACAGCTATTTCTTTCTTCTGCCTTGGTTGGTCAACATGAGAACATGTCATACCAGTATTAATCCCAGCAAGCCACTGGTCATCTCTGGATTTAAAAATAATCCCTATCCAAGCATCACGATAATCTGACATACCTTCAACATCTACAATAATAGTCATTTTCTGGCCCATTAGAAAGGTGTCTTGAGGCTCACCATGAGAGTTCAGCAGTTGCATTTTTTGTACAATAAGTTTGTCATGGAGATATGGATTTTTTCGATTATTCAGGTAATATTCGCCAGGGACTTCTTGAATACCAACTTGTTGAGAGTTATGTAAATATTGATTAATAACATCATTGGGAATTCCAGCAGAATGAATTTGACCACCATTCAGCAGAATGCAACTATCACAAAGGTTAGCAATCGCTGCCATGTTATGGCTCACAAACAACACTGTCCGCCCCTCTTTCGATATTTCACCCATCTTTCCCAAGCACTTTTTCTGAAATTGTGCGTCTCCCACTGCAAGCACTTCATCCACCAGTAAAATTTCCGGTTCAAGATGGGCAGCAACGGCAAAAGCAAGGCGAACATACATACCTGAAGAATATCGTTTCATCGGCGTATCAAGAAACTTTTCAACCTCAGCAAAAGCAACTATTTCGTCAAACTTCTTTTTAATCTCTTCTTTCCTCATGCCAAGTATTGCACCGTTTAAAAAAATATTTTCTCTGCCTGTGAGTTCAGGGTGAAAGCCTGTACCAACTTCAAGCAGGCTTCCTACCCTTCCCCGAATCCTTACTTCACCTTTAGTAGGTTCTGTAACCCTTGAAAGAATCTTCAGTAATGTAGATTTTCCGGCGCCGTTTCGTCCAATAATACCAAGGACTTCTCCCTCTTTAACTTCAAAGGATACATCCTTCAATGCCCATATAGTATCAGTGTTAGGTTTTAGGTGTAAGGTGTTAGGTTTTAAGTTAGAGGTTTTAAGGGAAGAATCTCCCCTGAACATTCTCACAGGAGAGGCAAGCGTATTCATAATACTCTCCCTTAAGCTCTTATAAGGCAATCTTGTACCGATACGGTATTGTTTTGAAAGTCCTGAGACTTCTATGACAGGATTCATAAAATTATTTGTCTAACTGGTTTTATTAGTTTTATTTGTTTTATTTGTTCCATTAGTTCCACTGATCTTAAACTAATTAAACCAATTGAACAGTTTTTTTATATTATGTCTGCAAAAGACCGTTCTACTTTTCTAAAATAGAGCATTCCAGTAACAAATATCACAACTGCAACTACCAATGAAATAATCAGTAAGCTCCAGTTAATTTCTTGATGTCTAAAAATCGAGGCGCGGAATGCTTCTATAATTCCACTCATAGGATTAATTGAAAGTATCCAACGGTATTTATCAGGTAAAAGCGTTACTGGATAAATTACAGGTGTAACAAACATCCATATCTGAATAAGAAATGGTATTACATACTGAAAATCTCTGTACTCAACGTTAAGTGCAGATAACCATAAACCACAGCCCACAGCAACCATAAAAGTCAGAAATATAATAATTGGAATTATTACAATACCAATGATGCCTGGAGTAAAATGATAAAAAAACATCAAGCCTATTAAAATGATTGAGGCGATCAAAAAGTCTAAAAGTGCTGATAGAGATGCACTTGCAGGAATAATAAGCCTTGGGAAATAGACTTTTGTAATAAGATTTGAACTTGCCACCAGACTATTGCCAGCACTATTCAAGGCAGAAGAAAAATAATTCCACAATAAAATTCCAGCATATACAAAAATAGGATATGGAATTCCATCAGAGGG
>FWPV01012918.1_pt1 | contig 12714 bp, 17 predicted proteins | sample 2228371 | NCBI WGS metagenome assembly FWPV01 (sample SAMEA103939776, study PRJEB20133) | metagenome | reverse complement strand
ACCGCAGGGAGGCCGCCGGGTTGGTGGAGCGTATGATGCGGGCCGTGATCCTGAATTTAAAAACATCCCGGCAAATCTCGGCCTATTATCACGCCGAATCCGGCCTTGGCAGCGGCGACCGCGGCGCGCTGAGCGGACTGGCTCCCATCGGGTTGTTTCTACAAACCCTTGGATTGGTATTCCTTTCAAATCAGCGGGTAATCATCGAGGGATTCAACCCCTATCCTTGGCCAGTTAATGTACAATATCGAGGAATGAAGTTGTTATTCGAAGCCGCAAGAACCATAATCGAGTTCCCTGACGGCCAAAAATTGACCCTTGACGATCCCAGACGGCATGTCATCACGCTCCCCTGATTGATTTCCTCTACGTCCAAAGGAGCAGACCCGATGGCCAGATCAACCCCAAAAGCCAAACCTGATCTTTGCATGATCGTGGTGGTCCAATCGCAGGATATTGAGAATGCCCAGATCGGTCTGGAAAACCTCGGTCTGACCGTTACCCGGCTGCCAAGCTTCGGCGGATTCCTCGGGCGGCGCAATGCCACCCTGATGGTCGCCTTATCTGAATCTCAGCACCAGCCGGCGCTCGATTCGCTCAAGGAAACCTGCCGCCAACGGGTTGAGTATATCGCCGTACCCCTGGAAAGCACCCCTCTGCCCTTGCCGACGCCGACACCGATCACCATTGGAGGAGCGACGATTTTCACCCTGCCGGTCGATTATTATGAGGAGTTATAGCCATGAAACTCATCATTGCCATCGTCCGCGATACGGACAGCGACCCGGTTTCTCACGCGCCGACCTCTCACAATTTTCGGGTGACGGGAGTGGCCTCCACGGGCGGATTTCTGCGCCGCGGTAAAACGACCCTGCTCATAGGCCTGGAAGATAATCAGGTGGAGCAAGCTTTACAGCTCATCCGCGGCGCGGTTTCGCCGGCTGGCGAGACCTCAGAGAGCCGGGCTGTCATTTTTGTACTCAAAGTGGACCGCTTCGACCATTTCTAGCCCAGCCTGTTGCCGGAAAGCGGGTCAAGCAAGGGAATATTCCCCGGTCATCCCGTTTCCGGTCTTGGCGCTGCCTGCAACCCGCCTGCCTGTTCCCCGTATATATCGAAAGCCTGGCGGGCTGGATGCCCTTCTGGTGAATTCTTTTCAGGAGAAATTTGATGGAACAGATACAATCGCAACAGCAATCGGCGGCGCGGATCGTGAAACCGGGTTTGGTGACCGCGCTTGGGATCATCACCCTCGTCAATGGTATTTTCAACATCCTGGCCGGATTGGGGCTGACCTTTGGCGTGATCCTCAGCACCCTCGGCCTGGGCGTCTTATGCGCTCCGGTGACCCTTCTGCCCGCCGTATTGGGGGTGTTTGAAATCCTCTACGCGGTGAAAATCATCGCGGATCCCCCGCAGCCGGTCCAATTTTCGCAGACTATCGCGATTCTCGAAATCTGCTGCGTGGTCTTTGGCAACGGAATATCCCTGGTGGTCGGCATCCTTGCGCTTGTATTCTATAGCGATCCATCGGTCAAAGAATATTTTGCCGCCGTCCGTCAGCTCGCCTCAGGATAATGGGCTGTAACCGGCATTTTTCCTGCAACTTCGCTTGTGCCTGGATAGAATTAAGATATAGTTGAACCCATACCGCAAGAATTTGAAGATTTTACTTACTTAAGGAGACTCTCACATGGATTTTGGACTTGCATTTTCATACGTCTTCAAGGATCAGGACTGGTTTAAGAAAGTGCTGATCGTCGCCTTGATTGGGTTAATCCCCATTATTGGCCAGATGGTGATGCTGGGCTGGGCGCTGAATGCGGCCAAGCGGGTGATGACCCATGAAGAAAATCCGCTTCCAGAAGTCGATTTTGGGGCGGATCTCGGCCGCGGGTTTTACGCTTTCCTCATTGGCCTGGTCTATACCCTGCCTATCACGATCCTGAGCGGCATTTTTGGCGTCGTGGATGCGGCCATAGCGAGTTCCTCCAGCAACGACGCTGCATACACGCTGATGTCCATCTTCTCGATTTGTTTCGGCCTTTTTAGTTTTGTTTACGGTCTGGCTTGCGGTTTTATCCTGCCCGCTGCTTATACCAACTATTTGGCCAACAATTCCCTTGCAGCCGGTTTTAACCTCAAAGAGGTGTTCGGCCTGGTGCGGGCCAATCCCGGCGCATATTTAATCGTCCTGCTCGGTACGATTGTCGCCGGATTCATCGCCCCGGTTGGGATCATCGCCTGCGGCATTGGCGTCATGCTGACTTACGCGTATTCGATGGCGATTATGGGCCATCTGTACGGGCAGGCTCACGTCCAGGCGACCAAGAACAAGACCTTGAGCGAGGCGGTTTAAAGAGTTACTTCTCCCTTGGCTCTTCCTGGAACTGCTCCACCTGATAGGTCAGCACTTCCAGTTTCCGGTTCCTCCAGGTGCTGCGGGGAACCCCCATCTTCAAACACAGCTGATCGAGAAACTCGGCCGGATGGGGCAGCTTCTCCCAGACCTGGGGGAGGAATGTTGCCCGGCGGATGCCGTCTTTCAAGACGACCCCATCGATTCCCGGACGCAGCTTCTGGATCAGATCCAACGGGCTGTCATAATTCAACGGCTGCGGGACAGTCAGGCGCGAAATTTCGATTTCCAGCCGGTCAAGTTCCTCCGGGCTTACCGGGGGAAAACGGAAATCCTCGACCGCAGCCGCAGCCGCGTGCTCCCAGACGTCCTCCGCCAGGGATTGGGTGGCTTCTAAGCTTCCGATGCAGCCGCGCAATTCGCCTTCCTCAGTCAGGGTTACGAAGGCGGAGCCCGGCTCGCGGAGACGGGGCGGAAACCGATCCAAATCCAGCTGCGGTAACTGCCTCCGGCGGACAACGGTTTCGATGGCTTCTCGAGCCAGCTTCAACAGTATACTTTTTTCTTCCTGGGTTAACCCGCCCTCATTCATCTTTCCAACCTGTGATACAGCCGGTTATGATAGATCAGCGGTGAATCGCCCCCAGCGGTCTGTACAGCCTGCACTTCGCCGATGTACAGCTTTGACGAGGGCATCGCATAGCTATGAACAACCCTGCAGTCGAGGTACGCCAGCCCGCCCTGGATCAGCGGCGCGCCGGTGACCAGCTCGAAGGTTTCCAGACCGTCAAATCGATCGGTCCCCTCCGGGATTCGTCCGGCAAAACGGTCGGATATTTCGACCTGGCCTTCATGAAGTATTGTAACTCCAAAAATGCCGGATTGCTCAACGAGACGCTGCGTGCGCGTTCCGAGCGCCAGCGTCACGCTGACCAGCGGTGGGTCAAGCGACAGCGAGGTGAAGGAGTTGACGGTCATCCCATGGCGTCTATCGCCGGAACGGCTGGTAACCACCGTGACGCCAGTGGTCCACTGGCGCATTGCGTGACGCAAATTTTCAGCTGGCAGCGGACTCAATTTTCGCCTCCCCGGCTGGTACGGATGATCCAGGCAAGCCTGGCAGCAGTCTTGCATCCCATGATCCAGCCGTTTTCGTTATACTCAGCCTGACCCTGGGCGTCAAGGGATTTTCCTGCTCAAACCTTAACCAAGAAAGGCTCTTAAACCCTTCCCGCAGTTTTCGACCATTGGAGGTAAAATCAGTTCAGCCCGGATTTATTGCGGCTACACGAATGTTGTTATCGCTTGCTTAATACGGGCAGATTAAGGTACTATCAACACAATATGGACGAAGAATTGCAGCCCGAATCAAACCAGTCCACAGCGCGGAGGAACCCGGCGGTGTTCAACACCATCTGGTCGATTGTCACCGTCGCGCTGATTATGGCGACCCTGTTCACCCTTTGGACGCCTGCCAACCTGTTTTCCAACCAGCTGCTCGATAACATGTTCCAGGCCTGGCAAACCAACCCGACCTCAACTTTCCCAACTCCAACCGCCGCACCCCGCCCCCGGGTCGGCATCGTCGCCGGTCACTGGGGCAACGACCCAGGCGCAGTCTGTCCAGACGGGTTGACTGAAATGGACGTCAACCTGGTGATCGCCACCCTCGTCCAGCAGAATCTGCGCGCAGAGGGCTACGAGGTGGACTTGCTCCAGGAGTTTGATGAGAAACTAGTCGGTTACAAGGCGCTCGCTCTGATTTCGATTCACAATGATTCGTGCGAATATATCAATGACGAGGCGACCGGTTTTAAAGTGGCAGCCGCCGCATCCAGCGCCTATCCTGAAAAAGCCGAGCGTCTCAGCGCCTGCATGATCGAGCGCTATGCGCAGACTACCGGCCTGCGGTTCCGCGCCAATACGATCACCAGCGATATGACCCAGTACCACACCTTTCGCGAAATTGACAGCAACACCACGGCCGCCATCATCGAAACGGGCTTCCTCAACCTGGACAGGCGCATTCTAACTGAACAGCCCGAGGTGATCGCTGAAGGCGTGACCCGGGGCATCCTGTGCTTCATCCGCAATGAACCAATCGTTCAGACGGAAACCACGCCATGACCGTTGCATCGAACGATGAGGCCCAGCAGGCGCTCCGGCTTGCCCGGCAGGCTCTCCGCGAAAACAGACGCGCCGAAGCCCGCCGTCAGGCTGCGCGCGTCGCCATGCTCAAGCCCGATCTGGAAGAAGCCTGGCTGATCCTGGCCGCTGTCGCCGATCCGCGCGCGAGCGTCGAATACGTCCATCGAGCGCTGGAAATCAACCCGGAAAGCCCCCATGCGCGTAAAGCCTTGAGCTGGGCGATTCAACGCCTGAACGCCAGCGCTTCGCGTTCCGCCGCCGTGCCTGCTCCGCCCCCGCCTGCGGTCTCGCTCGAGGATACCCGCCCTATGCCAGCCAGGGCCGCCGGAACCGGCGGACTCGCCGCCGTCCAGGCGCTGCGGGACATCAGCTCAAGGGGCGAAGCCGCGCCTGCCGGCGCGGTGGGCGCTTCCCCGCCCTCCTACCGCTGGCTGGTGACGGTTCTGATCCTGCTGCTGATTGCCTGCGCCGGGCTGCTCGGCTGGCTGTTTTATCCGGATCTGCGCACAGCCCTGGCGGATAATCCCTCCGCCGCCCGCCCGATGGGCGCTCTGTCAAAGCCCACCATCACTCCCACTCCGACCGCCACTTCCACTCCCACGCCCACGCCAACCCCGACATCCACCCCCACCCCCACAGCCACCTTCACCCCTACCGAAACACCGACCCCGACCGAAACGCCGACCAACACCCCCTTGCCCGTGGTCTATTCCGGCGTACCGGTGCCGGACGAAGTGGGACCGGGCGAGCGCTGGATCGATGTGGATCTCAGCGATCAAATGGTCTACGCCTACGAGGGCGACGCGCTCGCCAATAGTTTTCTGGTCTCGACCGGAACCTGGCTGCACCCGACTGTGACTGGCACTTTCCGCATCTACGTCAAATACCGCTACACGGATATGGCCGGCCCCGGCTACTACCTGCCAGACGTGCCGTACACGATGTATTTCTATAAGGGCTACGGACTGCACGGCACTTACTGGCACAACAACTTTGGGACCCCGATGAGTCACGGGTGCGTTAATCTCCGTACGGAAGACGCCCAATGGCTGTTCGACTGGGCATCGGTCGGGACGGTGGTCAACGTTCATAATTAACCCGATGGATTCGCCCCTCCGACCGTTTCTCCAACAATTCTCCCGGCGCGAATTCCTGAAACTGTCGGGCGCTGGATTGATCGGTATGCTCAGCCTGCCGCTGACCGCCGAAGGCTTGCGCCTGGGCAGGCTGCTCGATCCACAGGACAGCGTCCTGCCGCTCGGCCGGGTCACAGCCAGGAAGATCGACGGGTTTAGCAAGCCATCCTTTTCGGCCGACCTGAAAAAATCCTACTGGCAGGATCTGGTGCTCAGGATCACCGGCGTTGCGCTTGGCGGGGCGGATTCGGGACACAACCGGGTCTGGTACCTCGTCAATGATGAGTGTTACGTCCATTCCGGCGACATCCAACCGGTGGAGATCCGGCTGAACGAGCCGCGCACAGACCTGCCCGAAGGCGGCCTGCTGGCTGAGGTCAGCGTGCCGTTCACCGACGCGCCCTGGGAATTCCGCCTTCCCGAACGGCTGGCTTACCGTCTGTATTACGGCACCACCCACTGGATATCCGCAGTGATCCAGGACGACGAGGGCGCGGTCTGGTATCGTATCGACGACGATAAATGGAAAGTGAAGTATTACGTCCGGGCGGAGCACCTGCGCATTGTCACCGCGGAGGATATCGCCCCAATCTCGCCGGACTTGCCCCCGGAAGCCAAACGGATGGAAATCCGCCTGCCCGAACAGGTCGTGATTGCCTACGAGGGAGATGCGCCGGTCTTCATGGCGCGCACCGCGACCGGCGCGCGGTTCCGCGAGGGGGATTACACCACGCCAACAGGGGTGTATATGACCAACCGCAAGCGTCCATCGCGCCACATGGCTGCCGGCGACGGAGCGGATGCGAACAGCTACGATCTGCCCGGCGTCCCCTGGGTGTGCTATCTGCTGGAGAACGGGATTTCATTTCACGGCACTTACTGGCACAACAACTTCGGCCGCCCGCGCAGCCACGGGTGCGTTAACCTGAGCACCCAGGATGCCCGCTGGGTTTACCGCTGGACATATCCGAGCGCCACGCTGCAGACCGTATCTTTGATCGAAAAAACCGGTACAATAGTAGAGGTGATCGATCGGCCTCTGGGAGATTAACATGCACTCTGCTTTTCAATCGAACCGGTATTTTCTCAAGAAACAGGCGATCGCCCTGACCGGCATCTTTCGGATCTACAACGAAAACGGCCAGATGGTCCTGTACAGCCGGCAGAAGATGTTCCGTCTGCGCGAAGACATTCGGGCATTCAGCAGCGAAGAGATGAGCCAGGAACTGCTCTATATTCAGGCGCGCAACATCATTGATTTCTCAGCTGCCTACGATGTGATCGACAGCACAACTCAAACCAGGGTTGGCGCCCTGCGCCGGCGCGGATGGCGGTCCGTGCTGCGCGACACATGGGACATCCTGGACGCCAACAACCAGCCGGTCGGCATCCTCCAGGAGGACAGCCAGGGGCGGGCGCTGCTGCGCCGGATGCTGCTTGGTAGTTTGCTCCCTCAGAACTATGACGCGCTTATCGGGGGCCGCCGCACGGCCGACCTTCGCCAGAAGTTCAACCCTTTCCGCTACGAACTGCTGATGGATTTTAGCGAAGACACCCAGCGGAGCTTCGATCGGCGCCTTGGCATCGCCGCCGGCATCCTCCTGGCAGCCATTGAAGGCCGCCAGTCGGAGTGATCGAGGCGAGATGAGACAACCCTTATTCACCGGTCTGGTGGTCGATGAGTTCGACAACCCCGTCGAAACCGCCGTGGTTGGAGACGAATCGTTCTATGTCGTGGTCGACGCCGGTTTTCGCCGGCACATCCCCTCGGAATATGTTGACCGCCAGGTGCTCAATCTGATGAAGGACCAGATCACCGGGCACGAGGACATCCTCAGTGAGCAGACTGCCCGCATGCTCGGCCAGGAAGATCTGTTTTCGAAAGCGATCATCGAGCAGCAGCTGAAAAATATTGATAAGCAGCTGGAGCAGCTCTTCCAGACCGGAATCCCGGAAGCCGGGCGGGCGTACATGGGCATGATGGGCTTCAAAGTGGTCATCAATTTTCACGGCGACCTCCTCCGGGTCGAGCAGCCAGGGATGATCGCCGACGATGACAGCGGCGAGTAGGACTGCCGGGAAGAATCCGATGAAAATCTTATACGCCTTGATTACAATGAGGGCTAAGGGAGAAATGCGATGATGGCATCGGATTTCATTATTGACGTTGGCGAAGCCGATTTTGAATACGAGGTGCTTGCGTATTCGCAGAACCTGCCGGTCGCAGTGGATTTCTGGGCGGACTGGTGCCGTCCCTGCAAAGATCTGAGCCCTTTATTGGAGAAAATCGTCCGCGAAGCCGGCGGGGCGTTCCGCCTGGCGCGCGTCAATGTCGACGAGAATCCCAATCTGACGCTGCGCTTTGGGGTGCGCAGCTTGCCGACCGTCAAAGTGTTTTCCTCTGGCGAGGTGGTAGCTGAGTTTGTCGGAATGCAGCCGGAACACCGCGTGCGCGAATTCTTCAAACGGCTTCAGCCGCCCAGCCCAGCTGAGCTGACCATCGACAGAGGGAAGGCGCTTTTAGACGAACAGAAATGGCCGGAGGCCGAGCGGTTATTCCGCGAAGCGCTTGAACATGCCCCTGACCATCCCGAAGGCCTGCTCGGGCTGAGCAAAGCGCTCCTGACCCAGGGCAGGGGGTACGAGGCCCATTCGATTTTGACCGCTTTCCCGGCCAGCCGGCAATACAGCCAGGCCGAGGCGCTGCTCCCCTTTGCCAGCGAATTGATCCGCCTGGCAGATCATCGTCCGGGCGAAGAACCGGATCCGAAAGAAGCCGCTTACTGGAACGCCGTCCGCCTGGCCGGCCGCGGCAGGATCGCCCCCGCGTTGGACGGACTGCTCGACCTGCTTCGCCAGGATAAATCCGACCAGCGGATCCGTAAGATGATCCTCAGCCTGTTGGAACTGCTCGGCGTGGAACACCCGCTCAGCCGCGAATACCGCAAGGAAATGACCTCAATTTTATTCTAGGCGTTTGACAGCCCAAAAAGGGCGGGCTGGAACCAGGCGCCGCCCTTTCTGGATGGAAACGTGAGTCAGGGTTATTTCGCCAGGGTGAGCAGCGCCCAGGTGGTTGGATTGCTCAACGCCCGGTTGCGGACATTCGACACCATACTCTGCTGCTCGTTGGCGGAGTCATTATCATTATCCGAGACCGATACGGCGAAGCCATACCGCTGTCCAGCCGCCGGCGTGATCCCAAACAGGCTCCAGGGGATGGCCGCTTCGACCCGGTAGAGACCGTCGCCTCCCACTGCGGCGATCTGGACCTGCGGGCGCGCTCCCGCGATGTTGCTCGGATAGTAGAGGTAGGCTTCCTTCGGATCGTCGGGATCAGGTCTGCCGGGGGAGATGACCAGCTGGTAGTCATCACTGCTCAATGAAGCGTCGTTTAAATCACCCATCAGATCGACATCCAGGAGCAGCTCGATCGAATCGCCTTTGAAAATATCCGCGCCGGTGGCGTTTTGAACGTATTTGTCGTCAATCACCTTGACAGCCAGATAGAGGTAACTGTTATCCCAGCCGATCCGGTACGAACCTTCTAGGTCTTCTTTGCCGTCGTGTTTATCATCCCCGTAAACGACGTACCTGGCCGGATAAGCAGTTGTGTTCCATTCATCCCAGACGCCGTCGAGCTTAGGGGCGGTGCTGAGAAAGGCGGCCGTGGCTTTTCCCGCCGGGCGCGGATCTTCGGTCGGCTTGGGCGTATTGGTGACCAGCGGCGCGCTCGTCCGGGTGGGCGGCAGGGTCACCGCCTCGGTTGGCGGCATGCTGGTCGGCGATACGACCGCATGTTGTTCAGGCGTGGCGGTCGGCACCGGTGGGGCGAGCGTGGGCAGCTGTTGGGTGATGATTGAAAATAAGGCGGTCATGGTCTGGTTCGGCGTCGGTTCCTCGGGAACCTGGGTGGGCGTCTGGCCGGGAAGGTTGCACGCCAATATCCCCATCCCGAGAACGAGCAAGGCCAGGATGATTTGGTAACGCTTATTCATGAATCTCCTCCTTTACGTTCTCCAGTGAAACGAGGCGGAAAACGGTAAACGCAAACAAACAATCAATCCAATTCAATTGTACGTCAGAATCCGCAGGATTAGAATCCCCATCGAGGGCAAGAATCTCCGCTGTCTGGGTTGGATCAGGATGCCCATGAACTGCCTTCTCCGGATGGAATCGGGTTCGCGATGATTCTATGACGGAATTGGAGAATGGATTGTTCCTCACTCCTGACTGGACAGGCTGCGCCGCAGGCAGATTCAGGTTTATCCCCCTTGCAGCGAGGTCTCAAAGAGATTGACCCGGAGTACCCAGTATTACAGGTTCAGGGCATCCATCCTCAGGAGAAAACCACGAAACCGCAAAGCGGAATCTTAACCGCGGTGTCCCTCCATCATATCGGGGATATCCTTTACGGTGAACTTCTTCACCATGATGATTTTCGCTACCGGGCGGAACATCGGCGGAAGGATGCGCAGGACGGATTCTTTATCCTCGATATCGCAGATGAACCAGGCTTTGTGCTCGCCATCCATGCACCCCCAATCGGCGTTGGTCACAAAGTGGGAACCGGTATTGAGAAACATCTGGATGGCTTCGTCGCACTCCTCTTTGGATGCACCGTGGGGGACTTCCACAATAAATCTGGGCATGTTTTCCTCGTCTTTCCGAAGGAACGGCTGCAGCTGGAGATGAAATAACTTGACAACTTAAGTCATATTTTAGCACTTTTTTACTCTGGTTCCTCATGCCCGAACCTGGATAGATCGGGTTGAGCTGAAAGCAACCAGCCGCTATCCGGCCGCGCCCTCCGGTGCCTGTTCCTCATCGTATTTTAAACCAGGCTATGCCTGACCCCTCTCGAACAAAGAAATGCTCTCGATATGGTACGTCTGCGGGAAGAGATCGAACGGCCTGACCCGGTCCAGACGATAACCGCTCCTCAACAGCCGGGAGGCATCCCGCGCCAGGGTGGCCGGGTCGCAGGAGACGTAGGCGATTACCTCCGGCTGCATGGCGGTCAGGGCGTCCAGCGCAACGGACTGCATCCCTGCCCGCGGCGGATCGAGGATGACCGCGTCCGCGCGCAGGGTTAATCCCGGCAGCACTTCCTCAGCCGTTCCGACGTACAGCTCGACGTGATCAAAGGCATCCAGATTGACGGCGAAATCCGCGCACGAAGATTCCGAGGATTCGATGCCGATACAACGCCCCACCCGGGGGACGAAGAAAGCAGAAAACAGACCCACCCCGCAGTAAACATCCAGCAGCGTGGTCCGCGGGTTCACGGGGAGCCAGTCGAGCAGGGTCTCCACCATCGCTCCCGTCTGGGCCGTATTGACCTGGAAAAACGACCCGGCGGAAACCCGAAACGGCCTGCCGAGAACTTCCATCACCAGGGCATCGTCCCCCGCCAGGACGATCTTCCCGGCGGGGCTGCGGACGACCGCCGAGAGGGGAATATCAACCTCGAACTCGGGCAATTCCAATCCTTCGATTTCGAGGGTTATCAGGATTTCCCCGTCTGCCCCCTGGCGCAGCTCGATCCGCTCCAACCCGGGCAGCGGCTCAAAATCCAGCAGCGGCCAGAGCTCGTTCAGCGCCGGTTCAGGCAGATGGCATTCGCGGATCCGCACAACCCCCTTCCCGCCCCACCTCTGGTAGCCCAACCGGCCTTCGTTGTCCAGGTGGAACTGGATGGTGTTCCGATAATTCCAGAATGAGGGCGAAGGGACAATTTCCTCGATCGGCGGATCGGTCACGCCCGCGATCCGGGTCAGCTGGTCAGCCAGAATCGCCTGCTTGGCCGCAAGCTGGCTCGCATAAGACATATGCTGGTAATGGCAGCCGCCGCACTCGCCGAAATGGGCGCAGCGCGGCTGGATCCGCTCGGGGGACGGCTCGACGATCTCGACGATCCGCCCGCGGTCGAAGCGCTTTTTCTCCTCCACCAGCTCAACGGCGACCACCTCGCCCGGCAGTCCGTATGGAACGAAAACCGCCCGGCCGTCAGCCAGGCGGCCGAGACACTCTCCGCCGTATACCAGATTTGTCAACCGTACCTGGATCATGGACCTCTAAACGCCTGCTAATCGGCCTCGCAGCCGAAATCGTTTGCTGGCAGGGCTCAGAGGATTATATCATGTGCACCCAGATGTAGTCCTCGAGGCTCTGAATCGTCTGATCCTTTTCCAGCAACAACTGTTTGACCACATCTCCGATCGAAATCACCCCGACCAGCTTACCCTGGTCGATCACCGGCAGGTGGCGGAACCTCTTCTGGGTCATCAGCGCCATGCAGGATTCGACCGACTGTTCGGGCGTGACGTAATAAACTGGATGGGCCATCAGCTCTCCGACCGGGGTGCTCATGCTGATATCCATCTGCACCGCCTTGCGGGCGAAATCCCGCTCGGAGAACACCCCGACGATCTTGCCGGCCTCTACGACCAGAACCGCGCCAATCTGCTGTTCGGCCATCAATTTGAGCGCATCAGCGACGGTCGAGGTTGGCGTCACATACCAGACCTGGGTAAATTTCGCTTCGAGCAGATCCTTGACCATTGCCATCGGTTGGGTCCTTTCAGAAAACGAGCAGGTTAGTGACTGAAATCCCGCCCAAGAATGTAGTTCTCCAGCCCCTGGATGGTGGTTTCCTTTTCATCGATCAACTTCTTGACCACGTCGCCGATGCTGATCACCCCAACCAGTTGCTCGTTCTCGAGAACGGGCAAATGGCGGATGTGCTTGGAGGTCATCAGCGCCATCACTTCTTCGACGGTTTGGGCTGGGCTTACGTAATAGACCGCGCGGGTCATAAAATCATCGACCGGGTCATTGAGCAGCATCGACTCGCGCCTGGCGGCGTGGCGCGCGTAATCCCGTTCTGAAAATATCCCCACGATTCTCATGCCGTCCATGACCAGCAAAGCACCGACGTTCTTCTCGGCCATCAGCTTAAGCGTATTCTTGACGCTTGTCCCGCTCTGCACAGTCCAAACATCCTTCCCCTTCGCCTTCAGCAGGTTACTGACAGTGGCCATCGCAGAGATTCCTTTCTTTTTGATTACA
>FWPV01011908.1_pt1 | contig 12715 bp, 12 predicted proteins | sample 2228371 | NCBI WGS metagenome assembly FWPV01 (sample SAMEA103939776, study PRJEB20133) | metagenome | reverse complement strand
AGTCTTCTCTTTGCGGATGGCCGGCCGTGAGTTTATGGAGAGGGGCTATCCCGCCGATGCTGGCGGCGCAAGCTGCCTTTCCTTCCCGGCCCCAGGCAAGCTTTCGTCAAGAATTTAAGCAACTAATTTGGAGATGAACCAATAATTTTCCCCGCTCCCTTCCCTGAAGACCCTAAAATTTATTGCTTCTGGTGGAGATAGCAGCTCTCAGGCCTTACCGCTGGAGCAATTGATCTTTGGGGGAAAAGGTTAAAGGGGAATATTTTAGTGAGCCCATCTCCCCTGTCCGGGGAGATGGGCTGGGGGAGATTATTCTTGGGGGATGCGCATCCCGTAGAAAGAACGGAGCACAAAGATTAAGGCTACGATAAAAAAGAAAGCGCCAATATAGTGAGAAATATTGCGCATCATCGGGGAAATGGCAATCTCCATAGCTAAGAGGCCAAACAAAGTGGTAAATTTGATAATCGGGTTTAAGGCCACAGCGGAAGTATCTTTAAAGGGATCGCCCACAGTATCACCAATCACGGTCGCCGCATGCAAGGGCGTTCCTTTTTCTTTAAGATCCACTTCCACGACCTTTTTGGCATTGTCCCAACAGCCGCCAGCATTAGCCATAAAGATGGCCTGGAATAAGCCAAAGACGGCAATGGAGATTAAGTAGCTGATAAAGAATGATGTAGGAGCATTAGTGCTCCCGGGAGCAGAAAAGAAGGCAAAACCCAAGGCAAAAGAGAAAATAGCAATAAAGATGTTGAACATCCCAGCTTGCGCGTACTGGGTGCAGATCTTAACTACTTCTTTAGAAGTTTCTGTGGAAGCACTTAAAGTTGTGGAATCATCAAGTTTAATGTTACGCTTTATATACTGCACAGCGCGGTAGGCGCCAGTTGTAACTGCCTGAGTAGAGGCCCCCGTAAACCAATAAATTACGGCGCCACCGCAGATGAAACCCAAGAGAGTAAAAGGATTTAATAGATTTAAAACAGATTCGGGCTGAATTCCTAAAGTCTTCCGGAGGAGCAGGATGAGGGAGAAGATCATGGTAGTCGCTCCCACGACCGCGGTACCGATTAAAACTGGCTTAGCCGTAGCCTTAAAAGTATTGCCGCAGCTATCGTTTTCTTCCAGATAGTGTTTAGCGTTCTCAAAGTTGGGTCTAAAGCCAAAATTTTGTTGAATTTCTGATTCGACATTGGGGATAGCTTCAATAAGAGATAATTCATAGATCGATTGAGCATTGTCCGTAACCGGTCCATAGCTATCTACGGCGATAGTCACCGGGCCCATACCTAGGAATCCAAAGGCTACCAGGCCAAAAGCAAAGATGGAAGAATATTCCATAAATTTATCGAGGCCCGCAAGACTGGCAAAGTAAGCAATAGCCATCAATCCAAAAATAGCGGTTCCTAACCAAAAGGCGCTAAAATTGCCGGCTACGAATCCCGAAAGGATATCGAGAGAAGCTCCTCCTTCCCGCGTGGCACGCACAGTTTCCTGGCAATGGATAGATTTAGAGCTAGTAAAGACTTTGACTAACTCCGGAATTAGAGCCGCTGCTATAGTTCCACAGCTTATGATAATGGAGAGGTTAATCCATAGATTGTGAGGAAGGTGGCCAATCTGCCAGTAACTAACCAAGAAAGTCACCAGAATGGAGAGTAAAGATGTAATCCAGACCAACATGGTCAGGGAAAGCTCGAAATTTACTTTGTCTTTATTACCATATATGCTTGTGGTCAGGCCTTTGTTAATTAGATAGGCCACAATAGAGGTGATGATCATCAAAATCCGCATAACGAAGATCCAGGTAATCAATTCGCCCCGGTATTGAGGGAAGACGCCTAAGACGATAAAGCTGATTAAAGCTACTCCTGTTACCCCATAAGTCTCAAATCCATCAGCAGTTGGGCCAACGCTATCGCCAGCATTATCTCCAGTGCAGTCCGCTATAACACCTGGGTTGCGAGGATCGTCTTCTTTAATTTTGAAGACAATTTTCATAAGGTCGGAACCAATATCAGCAATTTTTGTAAAAATACCACCGCAAATCCTTAGAGCGCTTGCGCCCAGGGACTCCCCGATAGCAAAGCCGACAAAGCAGGCCCCTGCATATTCTCGCGGCATAAAAATTAAGATAGCCAGCATCATGATTAATTCCACGCAAACTAAAAGGACACCGATACTCATCCCGGCGCGCAAAGGAATGTCTAAAAGTTTGATGGGCCTTCCTTCTAATGAGGCAAAGGCCATCCGGCTATTGGCCAGGGTGTTCATGCGAATACCAAACCAAGCTACGCTATATGATCCCAAAATCCCGACCACCGACCAAGCTAAGATTACCAGGACCCCACTTAGAGGCATATCTTGCAGGAAGCCAAAATAATAAACAATACAAATACCGATAAAAACCTCAAGGATGATTAAGAATTTTCCTTGTTGAATTAAATATGTTTTGCAAGTTTGAAAAATGACGTTGGCCACATCCAGCATTGATTTATGGGCTGGAAATTTCTTGACTTTAATATATTCGTAAGCTCCAAAAATCATACCCAACACACAGATCAAAAGCCCAACCATGAGCAGATTATTTTGCCTGTCCGTAAGCACGGGAATTTCTAATTCGACTTCACTAGCCCAAAGTAGCGTGGGAAATAAAAATAAAAAAAGGCTTAGGATAGCTAAAGAAGTGTTTATCTCTTTTTTATTTATTTTACGCATATCTCTTCTCCTTGCCATTCCATTCAATTTCTTCTAAAATTTTTAAATTTTAAATGAATGATCATTCATTCAACCGTATTTATCACACGCCTTCTCTTTTTGTCAAGCCTTTTAAAGTTACCCCGGTGTTTCATATTAATGAGCCTCTTTGCCTTCCCATTGATTTAGCCTTGAATGGCAAAAATAATCTTAGCTCACTTTTAAAAAAGTTTTAACCAGCACTATTTGGTCCCTGAAACTTTCTTTCCCATAAGCGAAAGCGGATCGAAAAATTTTCAAATTCAACAGCTATAAAGCCTTGGGGAGTTATAAAGTGATGGCCTCGCCGGGAAAGACGAAAGTATTTAGTTTTCCAATTTCCAGGAGGAATAACGAAAGCTTTGGTTTCTATATCCTGGTGGACTGTTGGCTCTTGAAAGATTCTGATGGCTTTGACTTTTAAGTCTTGAGAACTAGCGCGATCGTTCTTTATTTTTATCTTCAAAGAAGAGACCGGGAGCATAGAACTTTTTTTAAAGGAACCCTTGCCCGAAATATGAATCTCCAACTTAAAGGCATAAGGCCCGATCGCAAAGATTTTACTTTCGGTAACTGAATAGGCTGATACGGTTTTGTTAAAAATTAGCAAAAACAAAAAGGTGATTCCTGAAATCAAGTAAATTTTCTTAAACGCCATGTCATCTCCTCATTCAATTCTTTCAATTCTTTTCTTTTTCTAAAATCGTGTTCAAAGAGCCAAGAATATTTTTGCATCCTTCTTTATAATGGAGGTGAGGCATTTCCATAGTTACCACTGTATCAGGGGGCACGTGTTGGGTTATCCACACATTACCGCCTATGACCGAGCGGGCTCCTATGCGGGTAGGCCCTAATATAGTAGCATTGGCGTAAATAGTAACATCATCTTCGATGGTGGGATGGCGCTTTACTCCGCGGATAAGGTTGCCTTGGTAATCAGTGGGGAAGCTTAAGGCGCCCAAAGTAACTCCCTGATAAATTTTTACCCGGTTTCCGATTTCGGTAGTTTCACCAATCACCACACCCGTACCATGGTCAATGAAAAATTCCTGGCCAATTTTCGCTCCGGGATGAATATCGATTCCAGTTTCGCTGTGGGCATATTCTGTCATGATGCGGGGTAGTAGGGGTACACCCTGAACATGGAGTTCATGGGCAACCCGATATACCATAATAGCCAAGATGCATGGGTAACTGAAGATAATTTCGTCCAGGCTTTTAGCTGCGGGATCTCCGCGGTAGGCAGCGCGCACATCACCTGCCAAAGTGGCGCGCAGCGCCGGGATTTTTTTCAAAAATTCCAGTGCTTCCTTCTGTCCCCGCTCTATACATTGGGAACAAATGCTATGCAAGCGCCGGCATTCATGGCGAATGGAACGGGTTATCTGGGCCGCCAATTTTTCAAAGAGGCGATTGACCATGTCGCCAATGTGAAAACGGAGGGCGTATGAGCTCAATTTTTTCTCCCGGAAATAACCAGGAAAGAGAACCTCTTTTAAGTCATTAAGAATTTCTATGACCGATTCCTTAGAAGGAATCATGATCGGGTCAAAATGAGCAATGGAGTCCTCTTTATAGCAGCTTTCTACAATATCTTCGACAACTTGCGGCAATTGGCTACGGTATTTTTCGGTAAATTCAATTTCTATCTCGCATTGATTGCCTGAGGAAACTTTGGTATCTTTTTCATCTTTCATATTCCTGGTTTTATCCCTCCTCTCCTTTTAAAGGCGGCGTAAGCGCCGAATTTGATACATGAGAAAAAAAAGAATAGCGGAAATGGAGACGATCGTTCCGGAAACGGGCCAATCTAAAAAGAAAGCTAGAACTAACCCTCCCAATACTGAAGCCAGAGCGACGATGGTGGAAATTAACATAGCCTGAAAAAAACTCCTGGCCACTTGCAGTGCGGCAGCGGCTGGAATAACTAAAAGAGCAGAGACAAGCAAAATCCCAACTACTTTCATAGCCAGGACTACGGTGATAGCCGCTAACATGGCCATAAATGTTTCGAGCCTGGCCACCTGGATACCAGAAGCTTGGGCCGATTCTGAATCGAAAGTTAGGAAAAGAAATTCTTGATAAAAAAGAGCCACTGTGATTAAAACTCCCAAGGCTAAAAGAAAGGCCAACCATACTTCTTCTTTTTCTATGGCTAAAATATTGCCAAAAAGATAACCAAAGAGATCTACATTAAAGCTTTCCGCTAAACTTACGATAATAATGCCTACCGCCATGCCTAAGCTGCTGATTATCCCGATGGCGGTATCCCCGTAAAGGCCAGTGCGCATCTTTAACCTCGCCATACCGAAAGCAGCCATTACAGCTACGGCGAGAGATATTAAGATAGGAGAAAGGTATAAAAAAAGGCCTAATGCCACCCCGGTGAAAGTGACATGCGCTAATCCATGGCCTAACATGGCATCGCGGCGCAGGACTAAGAAGACTCCTAAAACAGCACAGGCAAAGGAGATAAAGAAACCAGCCCATAGGGCGCGTTGAATAAAAATGTACCCGAAAAAGTTTTCGATCATGGATATCAATGACGGTGGCAGATCAGATGGTGTTCCCCATGAAGAAGATCCTGGACAAACTCCGAACTGCAAAAGTCCGCATGGGTGCCATGGAAGAATAAGCGCTGATTTAAACAAGCTACTTTGTTAACGTGCTTGGTCAAAACACCAAAGTCATGGGTAATAAGCACAATAGTTAATTTGCGGCGCAGATTGAGCTCGGCTAACATATCGTAAAAACGTGTCTGGGTTTCCGCATCCACCCCTGTAGTCGGCTCGTCTAAAAAAAGAATATCCGGGCCATTGACAATGGCCCGGGCTATGAAGACCCGTTGTTGTTGCCCTCCCGAGAGCTCACCTATGCGCCTATATTTTAAGTCTTGCATATCAACTGCTTCTAATGCTTGATCGATGGTTGCTTCGTCTTTAGAAGTTATGAAGCGCGGAAATTTCTTTGAAGAAAGGAGCCCCATGGCCACTACTTCTTTGACCGAGGCGGGAAAATTTGCATCAAATTGCGTAGCTTTCTGGGGGACATAGCCAATTTTTTGCCACTGCCGAAATTGTTCCACTGGTTCACCCATCAGGAAAACGCGTCCCGAAGTTGGCTTAATTAGGCCTAAGATAATCCGAATAAGGGTAGTCTTTCCAGACCCATTAGGACCAATTAAAGCTAAGAAATCCCCGGCGGAAATGTGAAAAGAGATATCTTTTAATATTGGCAGGCCCTGGAGATTTAAAGAAACATTTTCTATGGTTATTAGCGACTTTGGCTCATGCATATGGCAAAATATCTCTGTTATATTATTAAAATCATCCTACCGAGTCTACCCAAGAGTTGCAAGAAATTTTTCTAACTTGCCTTATTTTTAGGAACATTTTTCGTTAATTTTTATGGTTCATCTCCAAATTAGTTGCTTAAATTCTTGACGAAAGCTTGCCTGGGGCCGGGAAGGAAAGGCCGATTGCGCCGCCAGCAGCGGCGGGATATCCCCTCCCCATAAACTCACGGCCGGCCCTCCGCAACTTTTCTTCCCGGCCCTTTGAAATCACAGGCCATTTCAGATATTCCAGGTCTTCTGGCGGCAACTAATTTGGAGATGACTCATTTTTATTAAGAAAACCTCCCTGGAGAATGCATCTCGATAAGAAGGACGCCTTGTAAATCTTATTAACTTAATGCTCAAAGTAAAATTAATAGACAAAGAACAGATTTTTCTTTAAAATAATTTAAGTTTTGGCAGAAGGAGTTCACCCCGAAAGGTCGTGACTCATTACTTAATTTCGGTAGACACATATTTATTTTATCTTATTAACCAAAAAAGTCAGAACCTCTTTTTTGATTGGTTTATGCCTTTTATCACTGACTTAAAAAATTTTTATTTTCCCCTATTAGCGCTTGCCCTATGGATTCTTTATCGGCAGAAAAAGGAAGGCCTAATTTTTTTAATCTTTATGGGGTTCACCTTGGCTATTACTGATCAACTATCGAGCAGTTTTATAAAGGATTTAGTGGGGCGAATTCGTCCTTGCCATACCCTGGCCGAAGTGCGTCTGCTTACGGACTGTAATACTTCCTACTCCTTTCCTTCTTCTCATGCGGTGAATATATTTGCCGGTGCCTTTTTATTGGCCAGGCCGCTTAAAAAGCTTTCTCTTTATCTTTATACTATAGCTTCTCTGGTGGCCTATTCCCGGGTGTATATAGGGATTCACTATCCCCTGGATGTCCTGGGAGGGGCAGCCCTGGGCTTGCTCGTAGCCTGGCCGCTGCGCTGGTTTAACAGTTGGGTAGTAGAAAATTTTAAAATATAAAGCGGGGTAAGATTATGCGGAGCAATGCGGAAATGGTGGTCGATGCCTTAGAGAAATTGGGTATTCGTTATGTCTTTGGATACCCAGGTGGGCAAAACGCCAGATTTTTAGAGGCGATGTATGGCAGCAAAGTGGAGTTTATTTTAGTGACTCACGAGGCGTGTGCCGGATTCATGGCTGATGTATATGGCCGATTGACGGGGAAACCAGGAGCATGCCTCTCTACTTTGGGACCCGGAGCCACTAATATGACTACTGGAGTGGGCAATGCTTATCTCGATCGCGTCCCTTTATTGGCCTTTACGGCGCAGATGGGCAAATATTGGAAGGGCCGGACTGTGCAAATGCATATAGATCACCAGAAACTTTATGCGCCCATTACCAAATGGAGTGCCGAGTTGAAGACAGGTCAGATCTACTCGACGATCAAAAAAGCCGCGGAGATTGCTTTAGCTGAACAACCCGGGCCTGTTCATTTAGACTTTCCCGAGGATGTGGCCGAAGAGCTTTCTTCTGAAGAACCAATAAACTTTTCCCTAAACGTACCAGGTCTGCCCGCTCCTGATGAAGTGCAATTAAGAAAAGTAGAGGAGTTATTGTCTCAAGCTAAATATCCTTTAGTGGCTTTGGGCCTAACTATGAATCGGGCCGGAGTTGCTCGAGAATTGCGGGAATTTATAAATAAACACCGCCTCCCGGTAGTTACCACTTTAATGGCTAAAGGACAGATAGATGAAGAGGATTCCCAATTAGTAGGTGTAGTAGGTCGGGCGCGGCGAGATATTGTGGCTGAATATTATAAGCCGGCTGATTTAGTTATCGCTATTGGATATGATCCCGTGGAATTCAATTACGAAGATTGGCTGCGTAAAGATCTACCCCTTATCCATATTGATACTGTGCCAGCCGATATTCACGCAGATTATAACCTGGCAGCTGAAATAGTAGGGGATATTGGCCAGACTTTGAGAGCCTTATTGAAACTGCCTCCTTTGCAGCATAAATGGGATTTGGAAGCTCTGCGCGCCCATAGGAGAAAGCTTTACCAGGCTTTAACGCCACCGCAGCCCCATTTTTCTCCGCATCACGTTTTATTGGCTATGCGGGAAATTCTTCCTTCCGAGGGTATTCTGGTAGCTGATGTGGGCGCGCACACTCATCTGATCGGCCAGCTCTGGGATGCCCGTGGTCCAGGGAATTTTCTTGTTTCTAATGGCTGGTCTTCGATGGGTTTTGGCATTCCCGCAGCTATTGCCGCCAAATTAATTTTGCCAGAGAGGCCGGTGGTGGCTTGCGTGGGCGATGGCGGATTTTTGATGATGGTTGGTGAGATTAATACGGCAGTGCGGCTGAAAATACCCGTAGTATTTGTCGTTCTACGGGATGGTTTTTTGAGCTTGATAAAAGTGAAACAAACGCGCAAAGAGTACCATCGCTATGGAGTTGACCTTTTTGGAGCTGGATATGCCTCCAGTAATAACTTCTTTGGAGCACGGGTAATCCCGGCCCATTCAGAAGAAGAATTCCGCTCAGCTTTGCAAAAGAGTCTTGGGGGAAATGAACCTGTAGTAATTGAGGCGGTAGTGGATCCTTCGGAATACGATGTTATTGTTTAAAATTAATCTGAGGATTTGCTATGGGCAAAAAAGGCTCTAATTTTTTATAGCTAATCAGATCCGAAAATTATAAGAGAAAGGAGGAAACCATGAAAATCTATAAGGTATTAATTAGTTTTACTTGCCTCTTGGTTTTGATTATTTGGGGAGGAGGGCTAGTTTTAGCGGAAGAATTTCCCACTAAACCCGTAAAAGTCATGGTGGGATTTCCTCCTGGAGGAACAACAGATCTTATAGCACGAGCTGTAGCTGGAGTAGCCCCTGAATTTCTTGGCCAATCTTTGGTTATTATTAATAAAGATGGGGCATCAGGAACATTAGCTGCTAAAGAAGTGGCTGATGCTCCCCCAGATGGTTATCTCCTACTTATTGCCGGTGGGAGTGAAACCACTTCGGTGGGCAATTTCAAAAAACTTCCTTATCATCCTATTGATGCCTTTGCGCCCATCATTCGTTTTGTGAAAGCAAGAATGATTATTTGCTTGAGCGCCAATGCTCCATGGAAAAATTTCCCTGAGTTTGTCGAAGATGCCCGAAAAAATCCTGGGAAGTATAAATACGCCTCCACCGGACATGGAGGGATCTACCATGCCGCTCTATTAGCCATGTGCTATAAAGCCAACATCAGAATGAAACATATACCATATAAAGGAGGTCCTGCCGGGTTGGCCGCTCTCATGGGCGGGCATGTAGATATGGCTATCGGATCTGACGCAGAAATTTGGCCTTTGGTTCAAGGAGGCAAAATACGACCGGTTACCTTAACCTCTCTGGATCGTTCGCCCATTTTAAAAGATGTACCCACCTTAAAAGAATTGGGTTATGATGTTTACCTCGAAAATCAAAAAGGTTTTGTAGCCCCAGCCAAAACACCAGCGGAAAGGATTAAGTTTCTCCACAATGCATTTAAGAAAGTATATGATCATCCAGCATTTATAAAACTTGCCGAGCAACTGAAACTTGAACTCAGTTACCAAGGACCAGAGGAATTTGGGAAATCCCTGAGTGATATGTATAATCTGATCGGAGAAGTCGTGAAAAAAATGGGCACAGATTAATTCATGGTTCAATTTGCGGCGCATTAGTTATTAATTGGCCTTTCCATAAAACCACGAAATCAAAGAGTGTTTAAAACTGCTGATTTTAAAATTGGTATATTTTTTCTAATCTTTGCCTCAGTCTTTGCCTTTTTCTTAGTGCCAACTATTGAGGAAGACTGGTCTCATTCGCCTAAGGGGAAGGTGCAGTCCTACACTCTGGGACCAAGATTTTTCCCCTATCTTTCGGCCTGTTTAACGGGACTTCTTTCTTTGGTATTAATAGTCCGAAGTTTTCGCCAAAAGGCGCCGCCAGTTGATGAAAGTAAATTGCCCTCGCCAAAGAAGGAATCCAGACCAGTATTATTTTTTATGATTGTGGGAACGGTGTACATTTATATCTTGCCCTATTTAGGAGTAGCTTTGGCCACTCCTCTTTGCCTGCTCTCCCTTTTTTGGTACTTTGGGTTTAGAAAATGGAGCTGGATCTTAGCCTTCACGATTGGAGTTACAATTTTTATTTATGGGGTTTTTGAGAAACTTATAGGTATTCCTCTCCCTGCAGGTTTCGTAGGTAGGTTATGGACGTTTTCTTAAATCAGCTCCATATTGCCCTTCAAGGTACGAACATCCTTATCTTGTTTATTGCAACTGTGGTAGGAGTTATCATCGGGGCTATTCCAGGCCTAACTGTTAATATGGCCGTAGCTTTATGTGTTCCCTTAACTATCCATTTCCCCCTTGCTCCTTCTTTGTGCATGCTTTTTGCGCTGTATGCTTCTGGAATTTACGGAGGCTCCATTTCAGCTATTCTTGTTAATACTCCAGGTACTCCTGCTTCTGCCGCGACGACTCTTGATGGTTTTATAATGGCTCAACAGGGAAAAGCCGGTAAAGCTTTGAAGATGGCGCTCTTTGCCTCCTTTTGTGGCGGTATGATTAGCATCATTATATTAATTGCCGTGGCCCAAAGTCTGGCCAATGTGGCTTTGAAATTTGGCCCGGCAGAACGAAGTACGCTACTTTTGTTTGCCTTGACCATAGTGGGTGTTCTTTCAGGCAAGTCCATTATTAAAGGTCTGCTAGCTGGATCGCTTGGCCTCACAGCCGCCACTGTTGGTGCTGACCCGATGTTAGCTATTCCGCGCTTCACCTTTGGCCGTTTAGAACTGGAAGAGGGGTTTGGTTATATACCTTTGCTCATCGGCTTATTTGCTTTATCGGAAATTTGTAATTAAAACTCCAGATGACTATTCGAAAGTAGAAATAAGAATGATGAGAGTTTAACTTTCCAGGATATCCTTTTATCTTGGAAGACTATTATCCGGAGCAGTTTATTGGGAACTTTCATTGGAATCTTGCCTGGAATTGGGGCCACAGTGGCTTGCTTCATTGGCTATGGAGAAGCCAAAAGAGCGGCTAAAAATCCTGAACTTTTTGGACAAGGGACAGTTGAAGGAGTAGCAGCCTCAGAGGCGGCCAATAATGCGGTAACCGGGTCAGCCTTGATTCCGCTTCTCTCCTTAAGCATACCAGGAGATAGCGTAACAGCTATTCTTTATGGGGCCTTATTGATTCAAGGGGTAACCACTGGTCCGCTTATTTTCCAGAACCAAATAGATGCCGTCTATTTAATTTATATAACTTTAATCATGGCCAACTTAGCCATGGTCATTGTGGGTTATTCATGCATGTCTTTTTTTACCAGGGTAACTGATATTCCCAGGAATATTCTTTTCCCTATAATATTTATATTCTGTGTTGTGGGTTCATATTCTATCCGCAATAGCATATTCGATGTTTTTGTGATGATGGCTTTTGGAATTATTGGCTATTTTATGCGTCGGCTAAATATTCCGGTCGTTCCTATGCTAATTGCTTTTATTCTGGCTCAGCCATTTGAAGAAGCTATAAGTCAGGCATTGGTGGGATCTGAAGGCAACCCGATCGTTTTTGTCAGCAGCCCAATTTCCATTTTTTTCATCTTCTTGACCGGCTTTTCGATATGGTTTACTTTGCGCCGAAGTATTAAAAAGGGGCAGTAATGACGAAGTAGTTATGCTCCAGGAGGGAGTTTCATGAAAGTTGGCATTATCGGTATAGGTACAATGGGGAAACCGATGGCTTTGCATATTTTAAAGGCCGGCTTTCCCTTATTCGTTTATGCTCGCCATCCTGAGAAAGCCCAAATTTTAATAGACAAAGGTGCCCGCTTCGTTGATTGCCCAGCAGAGCTTGGGAGCCAATGTGATTGTGTCCTTCTCTCACTGCCATTCGATCCCGACGTTAGAGAAGTTATTTTAGGTGAAAGAGGGGTGGCTAAAAAGGCTGCTCCTGGTTTTGTTATATTAGATACAACTACAGGGACGCCAAGTGCTGCTATTGAGCTCGCTCAAAAACTGGCTCCTGAAAAAATTCATTACTTGGATGCACCTGTTTCTGGGGGCGAAAAGGGAGCAATAGAAGGTAAGCTTACTTTTATGGTTGGAGGCGATAAGCAGGCAATTGAAAAAGTCAGGCCTTTAATGGAAATCCTGGGAACTAATATTTTTTACTTAGGTCCAGTGGGAACAGGCCGGGCTATCAAATCTTTGAACCAAATAATTGCCGCCCTTAATACCCTCACAATTTGCGAGGCAGTGGTTATCGGGAAGAAGTTAGGTATATTGCCAGAGACGTTCTTTGAAGTGCTAAGTAAATGCGCGGCTAACTCTTATCATCTCCAAACGAAGCTTCCTCAGTTTATTATTCCAGGGAAATTCACGGGAGGTCATCGGATCGAAATGATGGTTAAAGATTTGGAAATCGCCCTGCAGGTGGCGCGGGATTTAAAAACCCCGGCCATCATGACAAGTTTAGCTAACCAACTTTACCGAGCGGCCGGGGGTGCTGGTTATTCCGAGATGGATATAAGTGCAATGGCTAATTTCTTTGGTTGATTCCACAATGAATAAAATTTACGAATATCCGGATAATGGGAAGATGTATCATGAAA
>FWPV01012911.1_pt1 | contig 12721 bp, 11 predicted proteins | sample 2228371 | NCBI WGS metagenome assembly FWPV01 (sample SAMEA103939776, study PRJEB20133) | metagenome | reverse complement strand
AGCAGGCCCTGGATCAGCTCGGACCGGCGGGCGTGGTCGGTGCCGGCGGGTGCGGTTTCCATCATGCGCCAAGGTCTCTCATGCCACGGCCCGGATCTCCGGTCTGGCCAGGCGCCGGTAGACCAGGGCCAGGGCGTCCTCGTCGCCGACGTTGCCGGGGAAGATCACCACCGGCAGGTCAGGGTAACGCGGGTGGTCCGGCGGACAGCGCACCACCGGGCAGCCCGCCAGGATCTGGCCCAGCACCCGCGCCGTGCGTAAGGCCAGCCCCGTGGACAGCACGTCGTTGGAGGTGATGCCGCCCTTGCTGATGAGGTAGCCGAGGGTGGACGGCAGCCCGCGCACGATGTCCATCAAGGTGGCGGAGATCACCGCACCGAAGGCCAGACGTTCGGCAGGCGAGGGGAAGGTGCGCTCCTGGCGGCTGGTGTAGATGACCGGGGTGAGGCCCGCATCATGGGCCTCGGCCGCCACCCGACACACGGCCTCGACGAGCTGGTCGCGCCCGGACGGCAGGCGCGCCACGTCCACCTCGATGGGCGCCATGGCCTCCTCCTGGAGCAGCCGCTCGAGCTGGGCGGTGGTCCTGGCCACGTGCGAGCCGACGATGACCGCGCCCGGCCGTCCATCGCGCACGTAGGCGGCCATCTTCGCCGCCGGCACCGGCTGGGGCGGCAGCCCCGCCAGGGCGGTGAGCAGGCTGGCGGCGCTCCTGAACAGAAAGCGCTTGCCCTGCCCCACGGCCGCCAGGACGTCGGCCGCGAAGCGGTTGAGGTCGTCTTGGCTCTCGGCGTCCACCACGCAGCAGACGTTGCCGGTCAGGCGCATGAGACGGTCCAGGCAGCCGGCGCGCAGCTCGGCCAGCCCGAAGCGCTCCACCTGATCGGCCCGGATGCGTCCCCGGGTCTTCTCCTCGACGTAGCGGGGCAGTTCGCTCTCGCGGTAGCCGAACACCGAATCACGGGCGAACTCCGTCTCGGCCACCGGCACGCGCCGGCCGTTCACCATCAGGTAGTGCACCCCGTCCACGGTGATGCGGCCCCCTTCGAAGAAGGCGGGCGTGAGGAAATGGGCGTCGAAGGGACCCAACTCCTCGGCCATCACGTCCGTCTCCACGGGATAGTGGCCGCGCAGGGTTGAGTCCGACCGGCTCACCAGGATGAGGTTCAGCGGCCGGTCCTGTTGGGCGTATCGGTCCTTGGCCTGCCGGAGATTACGACAGACCTCGCGCGTGACCGCCGCCGCCCGCCCGGCATCCATGGCACGGGTATTGGTGAGGACGAAGAACAGGGGGGCTGGGTCGCCCAATGCCTCCTGCAGGGTGTCCACGTCCCAGCGGGTGAGCAGCAGACAGGAATGCACCGTCTGGCAGCCGGTGGGGTCGTCGTCCAGGACGATGATCTTGGTGTCCGTCATGTCATGCCTTCATGTCTGGCGGCCTGGGGCCGCGAGGAGGGATGCCACCCCCACCCTGACCCTCCCCCCTCCAGGGGGAGGGAATGACATTGGTGGACCACGGTTCTGCTCCTTCCCCCTAGAGGGGGGAAGGTCGGGATGGGGGTGATGCCGAACGCAGTTCGGCCTGCCACGGGTTCAACCCAGCGCCGTCACCCGCGCCGCCATCGCCTGCGCCGTCAGCCCATTGTAGTGCATCAGCTCCTGGGGGCTGGCGGTGGTCTCGCCGCGCTTCCAGGCGAAGGTGTCGCGCTTCGGCGCGCGGGTGCGCAGCAGGACCGGCTCCAGGCTCGCCGGGGAGCCGCCGCTTACCGCCAGGAGCACGTCCCCGTCGAACAGGGCGTTGAAGTGGTCGTCGTCCATGAAGGCGTTGTCCGGCTGGGCCACCGTCTCCCAGGCCACATCCTCCGGCCGGTAGAGCTGGCGCGGGTTGACCACGGCGACGATGCGAACCCGCCAGCCCCCGGCCTCCAACAGGTCCTTGGCCTGAAACACGGGCAGCAGGATCATATCGCCGGCGACGGCGAAGACCACCGTGCCCTTGTTGCCTGCGGCCGACTCGTACAGCACGGCCGCCCCCTTCTCCACCGCCGCGCGCGCCTCCTCCATGCTCAGGTACACCGGCAGGGGCGACTTGGAGGCGATGATCACCATGCCCTTGTTGTAACTCTGCGTGGCGTACTCGTAGGCCGCCTGGATGGCGTTGGCATCTGGGGGGAAGAGCAGATAGACGTTGCCGTTACGCATCTGGGCGGCGATGTAGTTCTCGATCTCCGGGCGCTGGTGGGTCCAGCCGTTGCGGCCCTGCTCCAGGGCGCCGGCGGTGAACATGCAGACGATGGACGGGGTCTTGCGCCGCAGTTCCGCCATGGCCTGGGTCACGGTCTGGACGATGGGCCAGCCGTTGATGGCGAAGGACTCGTAGGACAGCCACAGGGCGCGCGCGCCAAAGAGGGCAAGCCCCGCCGCCAGCCCCGCGCAGGCATCCTCGTTCAAGGGCTCGTAGACCTGGCCCGTGGGCACTTGATTGTAGAGGGGGTCGGCCGTGGGGTGGCGGATCTTGAGGGCGTCGTTGACGTTCTTCATGCCGGAGGCCTCGTTGCCGTCGGCATTGGTCACCACGTAACGCGGGTCCTGCCGCCCCACCCAGGCCACCAGCTCGCCCATGGCGGTGGAGGGCACCACCTTCTCCCCCTTGGCGTATTCCTTCACCGGAAAGGCGCCCAGGGGGGCGATCTCCAGCACCCGCTCAGTCACCGCCGTCTTCACCGCCGGCCCGCCGCCGGCCCGCACGAAGTTCTCGCGCACGATGGCCCATGCCTCCGGGGGTAGCGCCCGGCGCTGGAGGCCTTCCCGGATGTGGGCGCTATCCAGGGTATCGGCGGGATAGAGGTTGTGCGCCTTGGCCCCCACCGTGTGCACGCCGGCCCCCTTGAGCTGCTTGAGGACGAAGGCGGTCAGCCGGCCAGCCAGGGCGTTCCTCGCGGCATAGTCCAGGCCCTCCAGCACGGACTGGGCAAAGGCCAGGCGCTGGCCATGGGAGAAGCGCGTGGAGTCCACGTAAGCCCCTTCCTGGCCGGAATCGTCGAAGCTCTTGGCATCCACCAGCACCACCTCGTCGAAGCCGTGGGCAGCCCAATAGGCGATCATCTCCTCGTTGCTCAGGCGCGAGACCATGGCGTGGTGCTCCTGGCTGTAGCCGTTCCAGATCAGCACCGGCAGGAAGTTGGTCACCTGGGGGTAGGCGATGTGGAAGTGCAGCATGGAGTTCAGCACGTAGGGCTCGCCCATGCCGCCGTCGCCGATGGTCACCGGAAAGAGCAGGCCCGGATGCAGCAGGGCCGCGGCCATGGCGAAGTGCTGGCCCTGGCCCAGGGGGCCGGCGGGGGCCAGCAGGCCGGGGATGGCCCCCGACAGGTGGCCCAGCAGGCCGTGCCGTTCCCGAAAGCGGGCCATCATGTCGGCCATGGTGCGGATGCCCATCTCCTCCAGGGAGGTGTCCAGGAACATGGCGCTGTAGAAGCCCGGGGCGTGGTGGCCCACCTCGGTGACGATGTTGGTGTGGCCCAGCATGACCAGGGCGGCATAGGCCTCGGCGCTGGAGGCGAAGCCGCCCGGGTGGCCGGAGCCCTTCGCCCCGCACACCTGCAGGGTGACGTAGCGCAGGGCGTCGGCCATGAGCAGGGTCTGGTAGGCGGCCTCCGGGGCGCGGGGGTCGGCCACCGCAGTGCCCCCCTCCGGGATGGCGGGCTCGCGGGCGTAACGCTCGAATTCGGGCCAGGGTGGACCATAGTACTGGATGCCCTCACAGAAGGCAGGCGGTGCGGCTGGGAAGGGTTCGGGCAGTGCGGCCATGGCGGTCTCCAAGGGGGATCAAAGGGGTTTGACAAGGGTTGCCCATACCCTAGGTTTTTTGTCAGTATTTCGCAATACGGAAATCGTTTCGCATTGTGGAATCATGACTGCGCCTCACACCGCCATCCAGGTCCTCGACCGCATGGCCCTGCTGCTCGACGCCCTGGCCCGTTACGCCGAGCCGGTGAGCCTCAAATACCTGGCCGCCGACACCGGCCTCAACCCCTCGACCGCGCATCGCATCCTCACGGCGCTCGCCGGGCACGGCTATGTGGAGCGGGTGGAGCCTGCCGCCTGGCAGCTCGGCACCAAGCTCCTGCAGCTGGGCCACCGGGTGCGCGCGGGCCAGGACGTGCGCCGGGCGGCGCGCCCGGTGATGGACCGGCTGCGCGACGAGATCGGCGAGAGCGTGAACCTCACCCTGCGTTCCGGCGACGAGGTGATCTACGTCGAGCGTGCGACGCCGGTGCGGGCCATCCGGGTGGAGCAGGTCATCGGCAGCCGTGCCCCCCTGCACGTGACGGCGGTGGGCAAGCTCTGGCTGGCCGAAGACGGGCCCGAGGGTGTGCGCGCCTACGCCCGCCGTACCGGGCTGCCCCGCTACACCCCGCACACCCTCTGCGACCTGGAGGCCCTGCTGGACGTCACCGGGCGCTGTATCCGCCTGGGCTATGCCCTGGACGACGAAGAGGCCGAACCCGGTGTAGGCTGCATCGGCGCCCTCATCCGCGACGCCACCGGGCAGGTGGTGGCCGGGCTGTCCGTCTCCGCCCCCATCGAGCGGCGGCGGCTCGAATGGATCCCCCTGGTCACACGGGCCGCCGCACTGATCTCGGAAAGACTGGGTTATCCTGGCGGCGAGCGGCAAGCCTCGGAAAGGTGAGCGTCTGTCCGCAACCGCTCATCCCCCGCCTCACCAGGAGGAAGCCATGCGACCCTATCCCTACGCCTGGTCCACCGCCCCCCGCTGGCAGGATGCCGCCCGGGAGTGCATCGCTGCCCTGCAACCCATAGAGGGTAGCCCCACCCTGGCCTTTTTCTATGCCACCGACCTCTTCGCCGAGCACTTCCAGGATCTGGTGCACTACTGCCGCGAACACACCGGCATCCCCCACTGGGTGGGCACCGTGGGGGTGGGCATCGTCGCCACGGGGCATGAATTCCTGGAACAGCCCGCCCTGGCGATGATGGTGACGGACATACCGGCGCAGGCCTACCGTCTCCTGCCCAGCCTGTGCAACCTGAACGATGTCCTGCGGCACGAGGCGGATTTGCGCATCGGCGGGCAGCCGCCATGGCTCGGGGTCGTGCACGGCGACCCGCGCAACCCGCTCACAGCCGAGCTCATCGAGCACGTGGCCGAGCGCACCGAGACCGGCTTTCTGGTCGGCGGACTCACCAGCTCCCGCGGCAAATGTCCCCAGGCGGCCGAGCAAGTGGTGGAAGGGGGACTGTCGGGCGTGCTCTTCTCTGCCCAGGTGAGCATCGCCACGCGGCTTACCCAGGGCGTCTCACCGCTGGGGCCGCGTCACCTCATCACCCAGGCGGAGCGCAACATCATTATCACGCTGGACGGGCGCCCGCCCCTGGAGGTGCTGCGCGAGGACATCGGCGAGGTGCTCTACGCCCAGCTCCAGCGCCTGGGCGGCTATCTGTTCGTGGGCCTGCCCACGCGGGATTCCGACACCGACGACTATCTGGTACGCCACATCGTCGGCGTCGATCCGGACAGCAAGCTCATCGCCGTGGGCGACTACGTCGAGGCCGGCCAGCCCCTCATGTTCTGCCGGCGCGACGGACATTCTGCGACGGAGGATATGCAGCGTATGCTCGACGCCCTCAGGGAGGGGCTGCCCGGCGAGCCGCGCGGGGCGCTCTATTTCACCTGCCTGGGCCGCGGCGCCAGCATGTTCGGCGAGACCCACGCGGAACTCGGCATGATCCGCCGCAGCCTGGGCGACATCCCCCTGCTGGGTTTCTCCGCCAACGGCGAGATCTTTCGCAACCGGCTCTACGGTTACACCGGCGTGCTGATAGTGTTCATCTGAGGTGCATGCGAGCCCAAACCGTTGCACCGTGGCCCGGACTCAGGCTGCGTCCATGACCTGATAGAGACGTCGGGCAGACCTGTTGCTTTTACACACCCAACACAGGCCGGTGGCGTCCATGACCGTGGCGGGCATCTGGAAGGGGGCGCCGCAGGCTCGACAGACGGATTCGCGCAGTGGGATCTGCGCCCGCTGCGGCTCGGCCCAGGCCTCCACCCTGATGGCCTGGGTTTCGCAAACATCGACGCATAGACCGCAACCTGAGCATCGATTGTGCTCCAGATTCAGGTTATGCAACCCGGGAGTCCCGGCCGATACTTCCTCGAGGTGCAGGGCCTGTTCGGGGCAGACCCGAAGGCATGCCTTACACACCACGCAGGCGTTCGGGTCCAGGTGGATCGCCCATGGCAGCGGGCCTTTGCCCGGCAGATGCATGCCCGGTGGCTGGCGCTCTTGGGACTGGGCCTCGGGTAAGGGTCGCTCCTGCAACACGGCGGCGGGTCGGCTCCATAATCGCTTGACGAAGTCCCGTCGTGCGAAACTGAGACCCTCCTGGAGATCGCGAATACGCCGCCAGCGCTCGCCTGTCAGTGGTTTGATCAGGATGCCGGCCTCGCCCCTGGCCTCGATCAGCCGATTGACCCGCTCGACCCGGACATGAAAACCTTCGCCCTGACCACGCGGACAGTTTGCACATTCCGCCGAGGTGATAAGCCACACCCGTTCACCCCGTTGCCAATGGCACAATAGATCGGCCGTGGCGATAGCGTGCAGACAGGCCAAGACGCCGGCACCGCCTTCGGGTATGGCACGCTCACAGGCCGCCACTAAGACGGGTTGAGCGTTGATGTACTGACGGACCGGGCTGCCGATGGCTGCCTCCAGCGCCCGTGTCGGACAGCTGGCCACGCACAGGCCGCAACCATCACAATCCGCCTGCGACAGTTCCAGCCCCTCATCATCCAGATGCCAGGCCCCGCGCGGGCAGGCGTCCACGCAGATCCGGCAGGATGCCGTCTCGATGCGGGCGTGTACGCAACGCCCCGCATCGATCGTCACCCGGGGCGTCATGCCGCCAGGTATGGCATCACTGCGCGAGCACCCAGGCGATGATGCGCTTGAGGTCAGCATCGCTGACCTTGGGCTGGGGTGGCATGGGCACCTGTCCCCACACGCCCTTGCCGCCGGCCTTGACTTTGGCGGCCAGGGTATCTGCGGCCTTGGCGTCGCCTTTGTACTTGGCGGCCACGTCTTTCCAGGACGGGCCGACCTTCTTTTTATCCATAGCATGGCAGGTGGCACAGCCGTTCTTTTCCACCAGTTCTTCGCTGGCGTGCGCGGGTCCGGCCGCCAGAATGACCACGGCCAGAGTGGTATACAGGTACGCTTTGGTCATCATGTTTCGCGTTCCTCAGAGATGCTAATGACAGACGCCTTTCACCATGAGGGTGCGGCACCGGGAACATACTGCAGGGGCACGACATCGTTGTCATGCCGCGGTCGCATACGTGCTTCCAGCTCCTCCTGAGTCGGACGTGGTGAGCGCAGTAAAGCGGCGAGCACATCCCGCAGTTCATCACAGTAGGCGGCGGTCAGGAGTGCGGCGCCAGCATAGAAGGCGGTGGCGCAGCGGGCCGACACCCTGCGGGCAAACAGGGGCAACCAGCGCAGCAGATGCTCATCCAGGAAACGGGCCGCTTCAGGCAGGGCCTGTGGATGATCGTCCTCCATCAGACAGGCCAGGAAGTGCAGTTCGATGACTAGGTGATCATCTGGGCGTATGCGCCAGTTTGCGGCGGCCAGATCGAACTGCCGATAGAACTCGCGTACCTGGAACATGGGCGCCTGCATGCCCAGTCCCTCCTGATCCAGCCAGACCGATTCACAAGGCGATGCCCGGTAGGCGTAAGTCAGGTAGATGGCGGCGTAATCCGCCGCCAGCTCGTCGAGCACATCTGCCGGCAAGGGGGAGGGCAACGCCCCCATGGCCGATTCCATGGCCACCAGGGCATCCAGACCGGCCTGGCTCGTGAGTCGCAGGCCCAGTCCCTGGGGGAAGGCATTCAGCCTGAGATGGGCCAGGACGGCGTCATCCAGTTCGGCATGGTGCACCAAGGCGAGTGTGGTGAGGTCTAGGGCCACGGCCGACCGGAAGACCTCCAGAGTTTCGATGTTGACGATACCCATGCACGGGTCTCCCGACGGTCAATCCACCCGGCCCTTGCTGTGGGGCACGAAGGCGATGGAGGGTTTGGTGAGTTCCGGATCGGCCAGATTCTTCACCGCCCGCACCGGCTTTTCACCGGCAGCCAGGGCGGGGGTGGGGTGTTCGCCTGCCCACAGTTTGTCGATGGGGCCGATGTCCAGAACCCGCATCATGCAGGCCATGACGCAGTAGGGTTTGCGGCCGGCGTCGATCTCGTCCACGCACAGGTTGCACTTGGAGACGATGTTCAACTCCGGGATGTACTGGGGCGCGCCATAGGGACAGGCGGCCTCGCAGCGCCGGCAGCCGATGCACAAGGACGAGTCGATGTCGACGATGCCGTCCTTCTTGCGCTTGAAGATGGCGCCGGTGGGGCAGGTGGGCAGGCAGGCGGGCTCCGCGCAGTGGTTGCAGGACATGTTCACCTTGTAAGCGAACACCTCGGGAAAGCGGCCGCCCTCCACATACATCACGCGGCGGAAGCGCGGTCCCGGCGGCAGGCCGTTCTTGTCCTTGCAAGCGATCTCGCAGGCACGGCAGCCGATACAGTCCACGTTGTGGTGGATGAAGCCCAACTGCATGTCCGGCACTACCGGCGTGTAGATCTCCTTCTTGCGGCGCTTGACGGCCTGCCGGATCAGTTCGCGATCTTTTTCCTGGGCCATTTCTCAGCCTCCTCTCAATAGTCGCGGCGAAACACGTGGGGCTGAGACGTGGCCAGCCGGTCCCAGCCCGGACGGTGTGCCTTGTCGGTCTTGCGGATGCGTACCTGGGCATTGTTGTATGCGAAGGCGCCGGCCGGGCTGGGCTCGTCCGGCGTGAGGAAGTCCGGGTTGCCCGCCCGGTCCCAGCCCTCCTCGTCCAAATCCAGCCAAGCGCCCTCGTGCAGCACCAATACCCCTGGCATGACCCGCTCGGTGACGTAGGCCGGCACCACCACGCCACCCCGGTCGTTCCAGATCTCCACGATGTCGCCGGTTTTGATCCCGAGCCTGGCCGCATCGCTGGCATTGATGGTCACCTCCTGCTCGTAGGTCTCCCTGAGCCAGGAGCAGTTGTTGAAGATGGAATGGGTGCGCCAGCGCGGGTGCGGCGAGATGAGGTGGAAGGGGTATTTCTTGGCGATGGGGGCATCCAGGTACTCCGTCGGCTCGATCCACTTGGGGATGGACGGGATGTGACTGCCATAGCGGGTTCGGGTCCAGTCGGAAATCATCGCCAGCTCCGAACTCAGGATTTCGATCTTGCCCGACGGGGTCGGGAAGGGCTTGCCCTCCTCGATCTGCTCGCGGAAGGCGACATGGGGCTTGTCCAGCTTGAACTTGTAGACCCCGTGCCGCTTGAATTCCTCCCAGGTCATGGTGACGTGCTGGTGTCCCATGACCCTGTCTTCCCACCAGGCCTTCAGGTAGGCCTCGTCCACATCATCGTTGTAATGGAAGTACTCGCGCGTGGCGCGGGGGTTGTAGGCGCGGCCGAAGGCGTCGCCGATGCCGGTGAGATGGCCGATGCGATAGGCCAGCTCGGTGAACACCTGGAAGTCGGTCTTGGACTCACCCAGGGGTTCGATGACCTTGGGCCGATGGATGTAGTAATGGCCTTTGTACCAGGGCAGGGCCACGTCATGCCGCTCGAAGTGGGTGGCGATGGGGAACAGCACGTCAGCATACAGGCCCGAGGGCGTGATGGTGGAATCCATGCACACCACCAGCTCCAGCTTCTGAATGGCCTGGATCTCCTTGTTGATGTTGGGAAGCTGGTTGAACCAGTCGGAGCCCTGCCAGAAGATGCCCTTGATGTTGGGGATGACGCCGTCCAGCTGGTCGTTGCGCGGCCACAGGCCGATCTCCTCGCGCCTCACGTTGGGGTAGTTGAGCACACAGTGGGCCCAGCGGTCCGACTTGATGGAAGCAAACCAGATGTTGGCGTATTGATCGTAGGGGTAGGCCACCGCCTCCGCGTGCCAGGCCTTGCCCACACCCTCGGCGCAGCCGCCCAGCTTGCCGATGTTGCCTGTCATCGCCTGCAGCGCCGCGGCCATGCGGTTGTACTGCTCGCCGTATTGTGCACGCCCGGGCGCCCAGCTGGCCTTGAGGGCGGCCGGTTTGGTGGTGGCGTACATATGGGCCAGTTTCTTGATGTCCTCGGCCTTCACGCCGCAGATCTTCTCGGCCCATTCCGGGGACTTGGGCTGGCCGTCGTACTTGCCCAGGATGTAGTCCTTGAAATTCTCCTTGCCATTGGGGCTACGGGTCGCCCATTCCGGCATGGTGCCGGCGTCCATGCCTAGGCAGAATTTGTCGATGAAGGCCTGGTCCTGCAGGTCGTTGACGAAGATGTAATGGGCCATGGCGGCCAGCATGGCCGCGTCGGTATTGGGTTTGATGGGGATCCACCAGGCATCGTAGGCGGCGGCCGAGTCGGTGTACTGCGGATCCACCAGCACGAACTTGCAGCCTGCCTGCTTGGCCTTGCGCATGTAGTAGAAGGTGTTGCCGCCGTGGAAGGTGTAGGCCGGGTTCCAGCCCCACATGATGATCAGCTTTGAGTATGCGAAGGCGTCGTCCTCGTTGCCGTCCTCGATGGTGCCAAAGGTCCAACGAGAGCTAGTGGTGGTGCCCTGGTAGGAGGGCACGGACCAGGAGCTGGTGCGGCAGCCGAACATACCCAGGAAGCGCCCCAGCAGGCCCTCGATCTGGTCCGACTTGTGCAGCACGCCATAGGAGGCGCCGGCGTAGCTCTGGTCCAGCAGCGCCGTCGAGCCATACTTGTTCTTGATCTCGATCATCTTGCGGGCGACGTAATCCAGGGCCTCATCCCAGGACACGCGCTTGAACTTGCCCTCACCCCGCTTGCCCACCCGCATCATGGGATAGAGCAGGCGTTCGGCGGAGTACAGGCGCTGACGATAGGCACGGCCACGCAGGCAGGCGCGCAGCTGGGGCTCCTCCAGGGTGTCCTTGCCGAAATGGCCACCCAGCTGGTAACGGCCGTCGTCGGTGGACAGACGCACGATGACGTCGCCCTTCTTGTGCGCCACCAGCATGTGTCGTGAGCCGCAGTTGTGGGCACAGGAGGTGACCACCGTGGTCAGCTCGTCATCCCGCGGGTAGGGCTCATAGGCAAAGGCACGGGCCTGCCTGACCGCCGAAAGGTTCACGAGTCCGCCCGCCGCCAAGGCGCCTGCCCCCGCCGCGGTGGCCTTGAGGAAATCCCGCCGGCCGGGATTGATACGGTCCAGCAGCACATTCAGATCGAGTTCGACAGTCATGATGCTCACCTTGCAGTTGCCAATTTGTCTTTGGCGGTGGTTTTGGCTTTCCTGGGTTGATGCCTGGTCCGCGCCGGCACCCTGACGTCTTCGCGCGGCGAGGCGACCTCAGGCTTATGATCCGCCGCCGGCAATGGGCCGGCCGCCTGATCCTCCCCCTCGCGCCGGAAACGGGGTTCGGATTGGGTGGGCCGCCCCCGGGCCCAATCCGGCACCTCCTTGTCCATGCCTTCCCAGGCGTGGCGCGGATAGGGAAAGGGAATGCGGTACCAGGCCCGGCCACCATGGCAGCCATAGCAGACATCGCCGCTTTGCTGACCGGCCGCCTCGATGGCCTCGGGTTTGAGGAAATTGACCCGGTGACGGGTGGTGCGGATGGCCGCATGGCAGGTGAGGCAGTTGTTGTCGAAGGTCTCCGCGTGTTCCTTCCAGGGACCGGGCAGGCCCATCACCTGCCAGTCGAACTGGCCGTGGCACATCAAACAAACCTTCGGATCCACCTGCTTGCGCAGGGTATAGCCAGCGGCCTGGGTCGTGGCCGAGGAGCCCGGCGTCTCATCGCGCGGGTCGTGGCCCTGGTGGCAGGTGTTGCAGCGCAGGTTCATGACCTGCTTGGCGAAATCGCTGACCAGATGGCGCCGGTGGAAGGTGTCTTGCTGGCCTTTGTAAGTATCCAGGGTCTGGTACCAGGCCAGCGTTTTGTCCGCACGCAGGCCGGCAGGGGATCGCTTGCGCGTGCTTGGCGCCAGGACTTCGGCATGGCATTGCAGGCACTCCGCATCCACCGTTTGATCGATGAGAGGCTTGAAGTGACGGGGATCCCATCGCGCCGCATCGTATGCTGGCCTATTCTGGCCGGCAGCCGTGGTCCCAAGCCACAGCGCCAAGACCGGGATGACGACCAAGCGTAGGGTCAGATTGAACATGATTCGCTACCTCGTTGTGTGGACAGATCCGCCGCAGGACCCTGGGAACATTGGACTGCCATGAAGGATCAGTGCATGAGCCAATCCCGGAGCACGAGCAAGAGGGTCAGTCCGGCCAATGCAGCGCTGATGGCCACGATCACTCTCGCGACGCACGACTCGGATTCACACTCCTCGGTGTGCTGTCTTTGGGCTTGGAACCTGGCCATCATCGTCTTGCCCTCCTGTATCAAGGTGAGTGGCCGGCGGACACGACACCGGGCCGTGTCCGCCGGACGGGCGCACTACCGTGCGCTCACAGACTGCTTACTTGGCAGGTGGCGTCCAGCCGGACATGCCGCCCATGCCGGACATCCCGGACATGCCGCCCATGCCGCTCATGCCGGACATGCCGCCCATGCCGCTCATCCCGGACATGCCGCCCATGCCGCTCATCCCGGACATGCCGCCCATGCCTGCC
>FWPV01012910.1_pt1 | contig 12721 bp, 9 predicted proteins | sample 2228371 | NCBI WGS metagenome assembly FWPV01 (sample SAMEA103939776, study PRJEB20133) | metagenome | reverse complement strand
GTCGCCAGCTCATGCCCGACTGGTCCAACGCCTTCAGCAAAAAGTGCGCCTTCACAATGCGGCTCTCCTCCATTCAGTTGAGGCGAGACTCAACGTATTCAATAGCATTTTGCACAGTCTTGATTTTTTCCGCATCCTCATCCGGGATTTCAATGCCAAAGGCTTCCTCAAAGGCCATGACGAGCTCGATGGTATCTAAGGAATCTGCACCCAAGTCGTCGACAAACGATGCATTCCTAGTTACCTCGGCCTCGCTGACACCCAGCTGATCCACAATGATTGACCTGACCTTATCTTCTACTGATGCCATTCCAGTACCTCCTCCTTCTTTTTTGGTCACCAGCGAGCCTAAAGGCTGCGGCGGAAAGGCTCACATTGTAGCACCCAATAATATGGAAGCAAGCTCTTCAATAACTAAAAATTATAGGTTTTCCTGCAACCGTCAAAAAGGGGCGCTTCGGCATCGCGGCACGTGAGGCCCGGCCCCCTAATTTTAGCCTCGCCTGATGTAGGCCGGCGCTTAGGCTATTGGACTCCCCGGCCAATCGGTAACAGTCGACTACCGATTTTTGAGCGGCACTACGGTCAATAATTTATTAGGTAGCGGTTCCAAGCGCAGAAACAATAGGACCGGATTCGCTGTCTGTTCCTTAAACGCAATCACTTTCCCCCAAGAGAACACTTCGGCAGCAATTTTCTTGGGCCCAGGTCACATCGCCACACTGATTCCCTGCTACAGCTAAAATCCGGGAGGAAATATGTCTTGGCGATCTATGATTTATTTGCTCAAACAGTCGGCCGCCTAGCCAATGGAAGCAATTCTCTTTAAACCATAGTCTATTTGACTCAGTTCCGCCTCGAGTTTGGCGTTCACCTGGCTTTCGGCAAATTCCTTGGCCACCCGAATAGCATTTTTGATCGCGTTGCTGCTGGACCGGCCGTGACAGATGATGGTAACTCCACGCAAGCCGATCAGCGGCGCTCCACCGTATTCGGAATAATCCAGCTTTTTTTGCAGGCGTTTAAAGGATTGCTGGCTCAAGAGCGCGCCCAGCTTGGCCTGAAGATTTCTCGAAAGCTCGTCTTTGAGAAGCTTGAGAACCGCTTCGATAAGCCCTTCGCTGGTCTTGAGCGCCACGTTGCCGGTAAACCCGTCACAAACTATAACATCGGCCCGGCCGTTATAAATATCCCTTCCTTCGACGTTGCCGATGAAGTTCAAGCGCAGTTGCTTGAGTGCCTTGTGAACTTCTTTGGTCAGTTCGTTGCCCTTGGATTCTTCCTCGCCGATGGACATAAGTCCCACGCGCGGCGTTGCAATACCTATTATTTTTTTGCTGAACAGGTGACCCATTACGGCAAACTGCACCAAATGATGCGGCTTGCATGTGACATTGGCACCGACATCCAAAAGAACGGCATGACCGGCCAGAGTGGGCAAAATCGCGGCCAAGGCGGGCCGATCTACGCCGGGAACGGCACCCAAAACCATCTTGGAAGTAGCCATAACAGCGCCGGTATTGCCGGCGCTCACCAATCCGCTGGCTATCTTTTCCCGCACCAGGTCGGCTGCCACGCGAATCGAAGAATCCTTCTTCTTGCGCAGGGCCGCGGTAGGAGGCTCATCCATCGCAATAACCTGGGTTGCATTGCGGATCTCTATCGGAAGACCTTCCCCTCCAGCCTCCCTTAATAAAGGAGCCAGCATGGCCTCCTTACCCACCAAGATTACCGATACATCGTAATCCTTGGCGGCTTGAACCGCACCCTCGACTTCACTGAAGGGGGAGTTATCGCTCCCCATGCTGTCTACGGCTATCCTAATCATGCGATCGGCAATACAATCGAGACCCGCTTGTAACCGGCGGGGATGTTTCAGATTTCTTCCTCGCCCTCCATGACCTGCTTTCCCTTATAATAGCCGCATTTCGGACAAGCCCGGTGAGGCGGTTTAGGTTCCAAACACTGAGGGCACGTGCTTAAGTTTATCGGCTGCAAAAAATCATGCGCTCGGCGTTTGCCGCGACGCGACTTTGAGTGTCTCCTCTTGGGGTTAGCCATGAATCACTTTTCTCCGTTACAGAGCAAATCCCTTTGGCGCCAAAGCATGGAGCTTACCGCTGCGATTTCTTTTTCTTGAATTCCAGAAGCACGGATAAACGAGAGTCGGTTTCCTCCTTGTCACAGAGACACTCTCCTTCATTCAAATCGGCTCCGCAGCGATAACATAGCCCCTTGCAATCGTCCCGGCAAATAAATCTCATCGGCATGGCCAGCTCAATCTGTTCGAGAACCATGAGGTTTACGTCAAATGCAACCCCGTCATGGTAACCGATCGCCATGTCCTCATATTTTAACTCTATCTCGTCGTCCTCATTACTCCACTTGGGTTGCGGTAAATAGGAAACATCAAATCGGGTAAAAAACGGGCGTGAAAACTCCTTGGCGCACCGTGAACATTTAAATCGAATCACGGTCTCGATTGTCCCATCGACGTAAAGGTCGAGGTTTTTATGCCGGAGAACAAAATCGGCGGTAACCGGCTCGCTTAATACCGCATCCTCATGGACAAAATCTATCTCTCCAATAGGGAAAACATGGTGAATATGAAGCGGCTCCGGTTTTAGGGACTCGATATCGATAAACACGTTAGTAACTCCTATTTTCGACCGCAGGGGAAATTACATTAATGCTGAAATCCTTGTCAAGGATGAGCCCTCCCAGGTAATCCGCCACCTGCTTCCCGGGCTGTATATCCGTGGTATCTTACCGCTCACCCCCAACCGGCCACAACCGTCAAGCACGCTTGCCTGCTCAGGGCCGCTGTGCCGCTGATGCCGAACCGGTTTTGGAAACCTTTTCCAGCTTGTCCAATTCCGCCGTTAGTTTCTGCTTAAACACGCCGAATGCCGGCCCCTGTGCACTGGCATCCTTTAAAACCTTTATCGCCTCATCCCTTTTGCCGAGAGCAACCAGGGCCTCCGATAATTGCAAGCTAAGTTCCTGCCTGGGAAGATTACAGCGCGGATCCTTAAGCATTCCCTGCAAAATCTCCTCAGCTCTCTTATAGTTACCAGCGCCCATACTCTCGGCCGCCAGCACCTTTTTTGCCAAATAGCCCACGGTACGATTTTTAGAATTGCTTGCCACAGCTTCCAGGGCCTGAAGGGCTTCGGTCTTTTGTCCCAGCTTCAACTGGCAAAGTCCCTGATAATAGCGGGCCACAATCGACACCTTTGCATACCCAAACCGGGAAACAATCGAAGAAAATTCCTTAAGAGCGGCCTTGTATTTCAGTTCATCGTTTCGAAAAACAGGATTCGGGCCCTTAGCGTAGGGGTCGTCTGCAGCATCCGGGTCAATCTGCGCGTGAAAAAACTCAATTCCTTTACTCAGCAGCTCTTGAGCTTGAAGCTCCCTGCGCTCCAGATATTGCAACCCGATATAGATTCCAAGCCCTATCAGTATAGCTACGGCTGCTATTATACCGACCTTTTTCGCGTTAGCCCGGGCAAATTCCGCTATCTGGACAATAGCTTCATGTACCGGATCCTCAGCCAGTATTTGCTTGCGCGTCAGCTTGGTAGTACCCACAATTCCCTTCCCGACTTTTGCCGATTGTAAGTAAGCCGAAAAAATATCATACTAACGTGTTTTGCGCAACGTTTGTGCAGCGAGCGGCTCTAATAACCTAGGGGGAAAGTTAAAAAAAGGTATCAACCCCTAATGTTGCGTCGTAGTTTTACCAATGCGGGGACGGGTATTTATACGCGGCCCTAGGATCTTTCGGGAGGTTTTGATGAAAAAGGCGTTGTGTTTCTCGTCGTTGTTACTATGCGTTTCGGCACTCCTTTTGGTCAGTTTTACCGTGGATAACTCGCGCGCCGCCGACGGTTCCAAAATCACCGTCGCCTACAGCAGCAATGTCTTGGGATACCTAGAACCGTGCGGCTGACTTGAGACCGGCGAACAGCTCGGCGGGCTGTATAAAAAGGCTACCTATCTCGAAGAGTACCGAAAAAATCAAACTGGCCTGGTAATCGTCGATTCAGGCGACCTGCTAAATGAAGATGAAGAAATTCCGGAGTCGGTCCAGCAAGCAGCCAGACTAAAAGCGGACCTGATTGTCCGAATCTACAAGCTAATCGGAGTTGATGCTGTAGCCGTGGGCGACCTCGACCTTGTCTTGGGGGTCAATTTCCTAAAGGAGCTGGAAAACAAGTATAGCTTTCCCTTTGTGTCCGCTAACCTGGTTGATGAAAACGGGAAACTTATTTTTAAGCCCTATGTAATCAAAAAGGTCAACGGCAAGAATGTGGGAATTTTCGGAATTATGGGCGACACATCCGAAATGGTGTCCAAAGTAGGGCAAATCACAAACGAAACCGTGACTATCGAGGATCCCATCAAGGCTGCCGAAAAGATTGTTAACGAGCTCGCAGGAAAGGTTGATTACCTCATCGCTTTGACCCACCAAGGTACCAACAGGGACTGGGTCGTAGCCCGGCGGGTAAAAGGAATAGATCTGGTGGTCGGAGGTCATGATAAGCAAAAGACCAAGGATGCCTACGAAGCCGAAAAGACCCTGATTGTTCAGGCGGGCGAAAAGAATCAATATCAGGGTATGCTCGAAGTCAGCCTCAACGGGAACAAATCCTTTAACAATGCCCTGGTACCTTACGGGGAAGAAATAGTCGACGACCCCAAAGTGAAGGCAATGATAAGCGAGTACAATGAAAAGATTGCGGATATTTACGGTGGTGCCGGTGAGACAAGGCCGTCAGCCGATGTCGTGCTAAGAGCAAGCGCATGCGAACCTTGCCACGCCAACCAAGTAAAAATCTGGCGCACTTCCGGTCATGCCAAGGCTTACAACACGCTGGTCAATAAATCCAAGCAGTATGACCCCAAATGTCTTGCTTGTCATACCACCCGCTTCGAGCAACCTGAAGGCTTTACCATGAAAGCCCAGGAGCCCGAGTTAATGAATGTTCAATGCGAATCCTGCCACGGCTTTGCCAAAGGTCACCTGAGCGAGGGCAAGTCCATTCCCACACCTAAGCCGGGAATCGATATTTGCCTGAAGTGCCACACTCCAGATCGAAGCCCCAATTTTGAGGCTGATTTCTCAAAGCTTGTGGAGAAGATCAAGCATTAATCGCGAGCCCTGGTAAGGCTCATAGCGGTAAACTGCACATGGAAGAGGGTTCAACATCAGTTACTTGAGCGGACGGAGTTTTCGATCCGTCCGCTCCCAGAAACTCTAATCTCACGCCTTTCAGCAAAACCTGGGCACGGGGACAGTATCAAATCCTGGTTTTGCGGGAAACTCATTGACCAAGGTCCTTGGTCAGTTCCTCCAGACCAAGCTCCGCCAAAATCTGTCGCCTGGGGATTCCGGTGTTCACATCCCATCCCATAGCCTTATAGTACCCGGCCCTGAGCGCATGAAAATCTATCCTGGGCAGTGGAGCTGATCCCGATACCAGGGGCTCTTCCTTGATCCTGGCAGGCAAATCGATTTTATCGGGCGTCAGCCCCTCTCGCGCGTTAAATGCCTGACGCAGAGTCAAGACTCTGCGTCCGGCCCTCAGCGCTTCTTCCCAGCCGAAATCCCAGCCGGTTACCTGAGCAATCAGTTCGGCCAGTTCCGGCGGCGGCGTATTGACGGTATAAAGGGCGCACATACCCGCGTCGTCAAGGAGTTGCTGGTAGGCATAGCCGAGAGCATACATTTCACCTTTTTTATCGAAGTCACCCAACGGGCTTAGTTTAGGAACCTGCAAAGCAGGATCACTCCCTATAGACACACCGTTTTCAAGCATTGCGGTTATCTGGCTGTTCATATGATGGCACAGGTTGGCATCGGCAATAAAAGCCGTGCCCCCGGCGGGGCTCATACGCGGATCGTGGAATGCCATCCCCTTGCCTCGTATGGCAACAGCATATTTTTCGGAGTCTTTTCCGATTTTTTCCACTGCTTTGGCCAGCCCATCAGCAAGTATGGCGCCAAATCCCTCTCGCTTCGCTATCTTCTCCGTGAGCGCTACAATCGCCTCGGCGTTACCCCACCGCAATTCCAGGCCGTCGGCATCCTCCTTGGAAATCAACCCGTTCTCATAGCACTCCATTGCATAAGCGATTGAGGATCCTGTAGAAATGGTGTCGATGCCGTAGCGGTTGCAGATATCCGTTGCTTTAATCACCGCCTCCAGGTTGTCGTTTACAAGCAGGCTGCCCAAGGCGGCGAGGGTTTCATATTCGGGCCGATGCATTTCTCCCGTAATGGCAAAAGGACCGGTCTTTTGTTCGATAATAGCACCGCATGCCACCGGGCAGGCATAGCAGGCGTAAGGCTTCTTCTTGTATTTATCCATGTTGCCGCTATCCAGCTTAGCAGCCGTAGGCATGGCTGCAGAGCCGCTCAGCCGCCAGTTCTTTACCGGCGAATCACCGATCGACACCAGAAAGCTAAGCGCGCTGCCCGTCCCCGCTGTTGTCAGTCCTTTAATGAATTCACTTGATTTAAGGACTGATCGGTATCGCTCCTCAACCTGTCTCAACTTATCCGGATGAGCTATGAAGATTTTTTTGACACCGCCTTTTACAGCCAGCGCCTTAAGTCTCTTGGAACCCATGACCGCCCCCGACCCTCCGCGGGCTGCGGTTCGACCTTTCTCGCTCACGATTCCGGCCAACAATGACTTTGCCTCACCGGCAGGGCCAATCGACGCCACCTTGAGTTTGTCGTCGCCGATTTCTTGCTGAATCGCCTCTTCCGTCTCGTAGGTCTGTTTCCCCCAGAGCCTGGAAGCGTCCCGCAACTCAGCTTTTCCGTCTCTCACCAGCAAGTAAACGGGCCGGGGCGAAATTCCGCTAAAAAATACAGCATCGTATCCCGCGGTCTTTAACTCGGGGCCCAAGGTTTCGCCGCCGTTGGATTCATTCCACGCGCCTGTCAGCGGAGATTTGGTTACCACTCCATATCGACCGCTCCCGGGTACCGAGGTGCCGGTCAGTACACCGGTTACAAAACCAAGCATGTTGTCCAGGCCCAGCGGATCAACTTTCGGCTTTAGGCGCTCATAAAGAATCCGAATACCTATGCCATAGCCTCCAATAAATTCACGGCACATCTTTTCCGGAAGAGGTTCCTCTTGAATCGAGCCGGTAGTGAGATCTACAAAAAGCATTTTCCCCGCATAGCCACCGAGCATAGACATCCTCCAATAGTTGAGCCTTTGATGAAGTGATTCAGTTACGTGAAAGACATTATCGTTTCCCAAACGCAGTATACTACAATAGCCGTAGGGAGAAGGCGCAATTTGCCTCCCTGCCGATCGATCCATACTACTGCGTACAAATCCTTTTGAAAAAATCGTATTTGTGTTGGATACTTGCACACCGTTGCGGAGCTGCGTATTTTGGTCTCACCCAAACGAGTTCGCTAGAGGTGAATATGTCGATACAGGAAATATCTGCAGCAGATCTTAATCCTCAAAAGTTCATCGAGGAACAGGTAGAAATTATCTCCAACACCGTCGGCAACAATCTTGCCATCAATGCACTATCCGGCGGAGTGGATTCCTCGGTTGTGACCCTGCTCGGACACCGGGCCTTGGGCGACCGACTCAAGACCTACTTCATAAACAACGGCCTGATGCGTGAAGCAGAGCCCGAGAACACGGTCGAGTTGTTTCGCAATTTCGGAGTTTCGGTGCAAGTAATAGAGGCGCAGGAAGAGTTCTTTCAGGCTCTAAAGGGAAAACGGGATCCCGAGGAAAAACGCGAAGCGGTTACGCAAACTTTTTACCGAAAAGTTTTCGGTCGTCTCATACGGGAATCCGGCGCCAAATATCTGCTCCAGGGTACCATCTTGACCGATATAGAGGAGACCGTTGCAGGAATAAAGCGCCAGCACAATGTTTTTGAGCAGCTAGGGATCAATCCGCTGGATGCATTCGGCTACGGCATTATTGAACCGCTGGTACAACTTCGCAAGGACGGCGTACGAAAGCTCGCCGAAGCATTGGGGCTGCCGCCCCGCATATGCAACAGGATCCCCTTCCCCGGGCCGGCACTGGCGGCCCGAGTAATTGGCGAAGCCACTCCGGAGAGAATCGATCTGGTGCGCAAGGCGACTGCAATAACGGAGGAATTACTTTCCCACACCGGTGCCTTCCAGTACATGGCGATTCTACACGAAGACCGCGTCACCGGAATGCGGGAAGGTAAGCGTGATTTCGGATATCAGATCGAGATCCGTTGCTGGGACAGCCATGATGCGCGCCGCGCATTACCCACACGGCTGGATTGGGAGGTTCTCGAAGATCTCAGCCTGAGAATCCTCGACCAAGTCCCGGGAGTGGTCAGCGTTACCTACCATATTGCGCCCAAGCCCCCCTCTACGATTGAGGCAGTGTGATCATCAGCCGACACCCGAGCTCAGCCTGCCGTGTGCCGGGTGCGGAGCCGGGAATACGGAATTCTATTTTTCTCGAGCCTGCCGGGATCCTGCCAAGAGATCGGATGCGTCGACAAGGGCAGCCTTAAAATAATCTGGACGCACCTGTTCTACAATGGCATTAACCGGCTCCTCCAAATACTTAGTAAAGAAGGAGGGATAGATTCCGATCCAGAACGCAAGGATAACCAGAGGAACAAAAGTCGCCAGCTCTCTCAGATTCAAATCAGGCAGGAATTTATTTAATGGATTCTCCAGCTTTCCAAACATAACGCGCTGATAAAGCCAGAGCATATAGGCGGCGCCCAAAACGATCCCCATCACCGCCAGCGCTGCTTAGATCCACAGCCCGGGAGCAGCAAAAGTACCCTGAAGAATGAAAAACTCGCCGATAAAGCCGTTTAGTCCCGGCATACCGATGGAGCTGAGCGTCATGATCAGAAACACTGTCGCGTAGACCGGCATGATATGACTAAGCCCGCCGTATTCTGAAATCAAACGAGTATGCCTGCGCTCATAAAGAATGCCGACGATCAAGAACAGGGCCCCGGTAGAGATGCCGTGATTTATCATCTGCAGCACCGCACCTTGTAAAGACACCGGGGTTGCAGCAAAAACTCCCAGCATTACAAAACCCAAATGGCTGACTGAAGAATAGGCTACCAGGGATTTCATGTCCTTTTGCATCATGGCCACCAGGGCACCGTAGATGATTCCGATCAAGCTAAGGATAAGCATCGGCTGAAAAAAATGCATGGTTGCCCACGGAAACATAGGAAGGGAAAAGCGAACAAAACCGTAGGTCCCCATTTTCAACAGTACACCCGCCAGAATCACCGAACCTGCCGTGGGAGCTTCGACATGAGCATCCGGTAACCACGTGTGAAATGGAAACATGGGAACCTTAATGGCAAAACTCGCGAAAAATGCCCAAAATACCCAATATTGAAGGGTGGTAGGGAAGCCAAGCTTTTGCAATGAGAGGATATCGAAGGAGTAGATTCCGGTAACATTGTATTGATAGAAGTACAGAGCCAAAATTCCCACCAGCATCAGAACCGATCCCACCAACGTGTACAGGAAAAATTTTATGGCTGCATAAAGCTTGCGCGGACCGCCCCAGACACCGATCAAAAAATACATGGGCACCAGCATGACTTCCCAAAAAACATAGAAAAGAATAAAGTCAAGCGCCATAAACACGCCGAGCATGCCGGTTTGAAGCAAGAGCATAAAAGCATAATATTCCTTGACTCGCTCCTTGATAGCAGTCCATGAAGAAAGGACGGCTATGAATCCCAGAAGGGTTGTCAGCAGAACCAGAAGCATGCTGATCCCGTCGACCCCGAACTTGTAACTCACACCAATCTGGGGAATCCACGGGCGTTCAAATACGAATCTGAATCCGTTTGGGCTTATGTAGCGCGGATCATTGTATGCCGTCAGCAGCGGTAGGGAAACTATAAAGCCCAAAAAGGCAGTGAGGTTGGCAACCCATCGAATCGCATTCTCATTTTCCCGCTTCATGAACATAATCACTACCATTCCCAAGATAGGGAGGTAGCAAACTATGTTTAGGATGTTGCTCATAAAAAAATCCATCGGCTTCAACTCCCGTTCCTAGATTCCCGATTCCACCTATACGATATCCGGCACCGGTTTCGGCCAGTTGTAAATCTTATCTTCGCCTGATCCTTCAGCCTCAAACATAATGCCGGCCGAGACGCTGATGCCACATTCAGGTTATGCATCATCTGCTCACAGCTTGACTATGCTGTGGTAGTAGATCAAAGCCAAAATAATAATTCCCAACAGTGCGGCCAGCGCGTACCGCTGAACAAGTCCGGTTTGAAAAGAAGTGGCAACTCGATTGAGCGCCATATTGATGCGACCCACCAAGTTGACAAGCCCGTCCACTATATAAGCATCAAAAAGCCGGGACAGGGTTGCAGTCCCGCGCGTGGTTGCAGCCGTGCCGTTGACGGCTCCGTCGACGAATTGCGAGTCGATAAAAAAGCATGCATTGGCCAGATCCTTGGTGCGGTTGACGATAAGCGCATCGTAGATTTCGTCTACATAATATTTTCGATATACCAAGCGGTAGACGCCTTTGATTCTGCCGACCAAGCGCTCGGTCGCGCCCGGCTGCAGCACATAAAAAAGATAAGCTACATAAATGCCCAGCAATGCAATTGCCACTGAAAGCGCGGTGAAAAGCAGTTCCTGGCCGATGGAGTAATGGTGCTGCTCGGCAATATCAGGAAGCCTCATAACCGGAGCCAAAAAATGCTCGAATCGGTTGTCAATCCCCGTCCATGCCGGAAATCCTACAAATCCTCCTATTGCGGAGAGCGCAGCCAGCACTACGAGCGGATAAACCACGTTCTTGGGAGATTCGCGAATATGATGCTTGGTGTGATCATCCATCCTTTCCTCGCCCCAGAAAGTCAGAAACAATAACCGGAACATATAGAACGCCGTCATACCCGCGCCCAGCCAGAGCAGTAACCAAATGAACTTATGGCCGTGGCTCCACGCTCGCCAAAGGATCTCATCCTTGCTGAAAAATCCGGCTAAGGGAGGAATCCCCGCAATCGCCAGGGTGCCGACAAACATAGTCCGGTAAGTGTAGGGCAAGTACTTTTTCAGCCCACCCATCTTTGTCATATCCTGCTCGTGATGCATAGCCATGATCACCGACCCGGCTCCTAAAAACAGCAGGGCCTTGAAGAATGCGTGAGTCATGAGGTGGAAAATCCCGCCTGCAAATGCGCCCACGCCAAGGGCTGCAAACATATAACCAAGCTGGCTCACCGTAGAATAAGCAAGTACGCGCTTTATATCCGTTTGAGCAAATCCAATGCTGGCCGCAAATATCGCGGTCAGTGCGCCGACGGTCGCCACCAGCGTCATAACCTCGGGTGAGCGGCTGTAAAGTACGTTACTTCGGCACACCATATAAACTCCGGCTGTAACCATGGTAGCGGCGTGAAGCAGGGCAGATACAGGCTTCTGACCTTCCATGGCATCCGGCAGCCAGACGTAAAGGGGAATCTGAGCACTCTTGCCGCAGGCGCCGACAAACAGGCAAATAGTTGCCCAAAATAGAAAGCCGTTTTCCGGCTGCACCGGCAAAGCGGCTGCCTTTTCAAAGACCTCATCGAAACGGAGGGACCCAAAATGAACAAAAAGAAGCATCATCCCAAGGATAAAACCCGCGTCTCCGACCCGGTTTACCACAAAGGCCTTCTTGCCCGCGTCGGCCGCGCTTTTCTTTTCGAAATAAAAACCTATCAGCAAGTACGAACAGAGACCCACTCCTTCCCAGCCCACAAACATCATGGCGTAGTTGTTGGCCAGCAAGCAGGTGAGCATGGCAAACATAAAGAGATTCATGTAGGAGAAAAAGCGATAGTAACCGCTGTCATCCCACATGTAGCCGGTTGAATAAATGTGAATCAAAAATCCAACACCCGTAACCACCAGCAGCATGACGGCCGAAAGCGGATCCAACTGATAACCCCAAGGAACCGAAAAAACGGCCCTACCGCCGTCGGCGAGAGGAAGAGTACCTCCGCTCAGCCAGGTAAAGACGTCAACGGAAAACAGCTCCTTTTGCTCAATTACGAAAAGCTGGTATGTCAATATAAGACTGAGCACGAAAGCCAGTCCCGCGGCAGTGAGCGCAATTGCCGATACCACTCCCCTGCTCAGCTTTTTGCCCGTGCTTGTAAGGGTAACCAAACCCAGAAGGCCAATAAGCGCACTGCCCAACAACGGTAAGGTTGGTATCAACCAAATATAGTTCAGCATAACGTTCGTCTTACCAAGTAAACCAAAGCCTTATAAGTCCTCAATACCGTTTCACTTATGCTTACCGACATCAAACGCATCGACTAAGGCTAATCACTTCAAGCAATAACAACGGAAAGCACGGACAAGTACCATATCAATGCGGTCAAAGTCAATTCACACTTTCGGGGCCCGGCTTGAACTTTGACGTCGTCGTCGACCGGTTATTACCCGATCTGTCTTACAAGCCGCTCTTGTTCCCTTATGACAATCAATAAGACAGAAGCAAATGAGCCGTGTTAAGAAAGCAAAATTCAAAGTCTTGATTTTTTGACGCGCGCCTTCCGATTCAACAGATCGCGATAAATCGCCTCGACCTGTTTTCTGGTCTCCGCCATGGTTCCCGAGGTGTCAATGGTATAGTCGGCCAGCTTTACTTTTTCTTCAATCGGCAACTGCGAGGCA
>FWPV01012909.1_pt1 | contig 12721 bp, 9 predicted proteins | sample 2228371 | NCBI WGS metagenome assembly FWPV01 (sample SAMEA103939776, study PRJEB20133) | metagenome | reverse complement strand
GTTGAGGTACGGTAAGGGCTGCACCGGAGCGAGCACGACGGTCTCCCTCGACCCCGTCTTGCATCGGTGGCGTCGAGGGGGTTCCGAGAAGGAGAGGCGGGACGGCTGCGGAGAGATGGGAACCCGGGGAAGGGATGGGAGGGGATGAATCTCCTTGACCTGGTGATGAGCAGGAGCGGCCGCATGGTGGCGCCCCTGGCGGGCTATCCGGGCGTGCGGCTGAGCGGGCGTTCCATGCAGGAGGCGCTGCATGACGCCGAGGCGCAGTTAGAGGCGCTGCGGGCGCTCGAGGAAAGGCTGCGGCCGGACATCGTCTTCACCCTGCTCGACCTCACGGTGGAGGCGGAGGCCATGGGGCTGGGGGTGGACTTCCACCCCCGGCAGCCGCCAAGCCTCCAGGACCAGAAGCTGCCCAGGCTGGAGCGCTTCTACGAGCTGGGCCCCCCGGACCCAGAAAAGGCGGGCCGCATGCCCGTTTTCCTGCGAGCCGCGGAGGGCATGGCGGATGGTGAGGGGAGGATCACCGGCACTTTCGTCACCGGCCCCTTCACCCTGCTCGCCCAGTTGCTGGGAGCGGAGGAGCTTCTGGACCGCGTGCGCCTGGGAGACGGCCTCGTCGAGCCTCTGAGCTTTGTTACCGAGGTGGTGGGCGGATACGCGGCGGCCCTGGCCCACCGGGCGGACCTGGTGATGATCGTGGACCCCGCCTCCAGCGCCCTTAGAGAGCGGGAATACGACGGGATCTACCGGCCGTTCGTGAGCGGACTGGCGGCCATCATCCGCTCCTCGGGGGCGATAAGCATGCTGCATATCTGCGGGGATTCCGCCCACCTCCTGGAGACGCTCTCCCTGACGGGCGTGGAGGGGGTCGCTCTGGATGCGAAGGTGGACCTGGTCCGTGAGGCCGGCCGGGTGCCCTACAACCTGGTGTTGATGGGCAACATCGATCCCCGGCGCGTGCTGTGGCGCGGGACGGAGGAGGACGTGCGCTGGGAGGTGAGGAGGCTCCTGCGCCATACCGCCGGGATGCGCAATTTCATCCTCTCCTCCGGGTGTGACGTGCCCTACGACACCCCCTTGGCCAACCTGGAGGCGATGGTGCGGGAGGCCAGGGTCTGGCGGCGGCGCTCCGCCCCTTGAGTGGCCGGGAGCGGGAGGACGGAGAAGAGGAGCGGTGGCCGGCATGGAGGAACGGCGGCGGTGGTGAGGCGTCTGGCAGCCCTGGCGGCGTTGGTGCTCCTTTCGGCAGGCATGCTTCCGTGCGCCTCGGTACGGGGAGAAAACGGGAATCCTCCCCTGCAACTGCCGGTGCTCCTGCTCAACGGGGCCATCTATCCCGACGCCTATGACCCGGGACGCCTGCCGCCCAGCTTCGTGGTGGACGGTTATCCTTCCCGGGCGGTGGCGCCGTACCTCCTCCAGTTCGACGGGTCCATAAAAGAGGCATGGGTGGAAGACCTGCGGAGCATAGGCGCCGAAATCAGGGGTTACATCCCCTACAACACCCTCCTGGTGGGCATGAACGGAGAGGCGTTCTCGCGCCTGGACGAGGTGGGCGATCTGCGGTGGCACGGCCTCTACCAGCCTTTTTTCAAGCTCTCGCCGGCGCTGCAGCTGCGCCTGTGCCAGGGAGGGGAGGTGGTGGTTCTGGCGATGCTGTTCTCTCCCCGTTTCCTGGAAGGTTGCCTGGAAGAATTCACCACCGCCTCCCTGGAGATACTGGGAGCCGCGGCGGACGACTGGTGCGCGACGGTGGTGCTGCGCATGCCCGCGGAGAGACTGCACGAGGTGGCCGCCTCGGAGGCGGTGGAATGGCTGGAACTCTGTGGACCCGGGACTCTTTCTTCCATCCGGGAGGCGTGCCGTGGGGTTCCCGGATCCCCGCGGGGATCCCGGGCGCAGGTGGAGAGCGGGGAGACAGTGGGACTGTGCGATACAGGGCTGGGGAGGGGAGGCATGGAGGGGCTGCCTTCCCCCCTCGCCGCGTCCGTGGCCGCGGTCACGTCCCTGCGGGGAGATGACGGCGCGGATACGTGCGGTCACGGCACGGCGACCGCCGGCGCGCTGGTGGAGGCGGGCAGCATGCAGGCGGGCATGGGATCGCGGAGCGCGGCGCGGCTCATCGTCTACGCCGCGGGCTACGGCCTCTCCTGCCCCCCGCAACCCCTCAGCCTCTTCGGGATGCTCGAGGACGCGTATGCGCGGGGCGCGCGGGCTTTTCTCTGCGGCAGCGTGCCCGAAGGCCGGGAATCCCTGGGGGCGTACGGGGTCTTTGCCTCCCAGAGGGACGCGCTGGTGTGGAGATATCCCGAGATGGTGCTGGTGGAGGCGGCGGGCAACGAGGGGACGGACGCCGACGGCGACGGACGGGTGGACGAGGGCTCCCTCCTCGGGGGAGCGACGGCGAAGAACGCCCTCAGCGTGGGGGGCTGCGAGGGCTCGGGAGCGGGTCTGGCGGGAGGAAGGCACCTCACCTATGGCGATCTCGAGGGGAGGTTCTCGGGCCGTTACCCGTCGGAGCCCCTGCGCGGCGATGTATGCGTGGGTGCGGGCGGCGGCATGGCCGCTTTCAGCTCGCGCGGCCCGACGCGGGACGGGCGTATAAAGCCGGACCTGGTGGAGACGGCCACGGGGATCGCCGTCCCCGCATCGGGAGGCGCCGCTTCCGCTCCGGGACTGCTCCCCGGCGAGGACCCGGGATGGTGGGCGGCCTACGGCACCAGCGTGGCGGCGGCGCGCACGGCCGCGGCGGTGGCGGCCATGCGTCCGGTGCTGGCGAGGGCGTTGGGCGAAGAGCCCTCCGCCGCGCTGCTCAAGGCCTTCGCCGTCAACGGTGCGGTGGACCTCAGCCCGGGGCAGTACGGGAGCGACGACCCCGAGATCCCGCCGGCGCCCAACGTGGTGGAAGGTTTTGGGAGGCTGGACCTCGACGCCTTCAGGCAGGCCGGTTCCTGGCTGAAGGTGGTGGACGACCGCGAGGGACTGCGTCCTGGAGATGAGCGCGTGTACAGCGTGGACGTAGCCGAGGGAGAGAGGCTGCTCGTCACCCTGGCCTGGTCCGATCACCCTTCCCTGCCGGAGGCGAGGCTGCACCTCGTCAACGATCTCGACCTCAGGGTGGTGGGTCCCGGCGGGGAGGTCTTCTATCCCAACGGCAGGAGCTCGCGAGACCCCCTCAACAACGTGGAGAGGGTGGTGGTGGAGGTGAAGGGCAGGCCGGGAGATTACCGCATCGAGCTATCGGCCTGGAACGTCCCCTTCTCCCCCCAGCCCTTCGCCCTGGTGGCGCAGGTCGTATGAGAGAAAGGAAGAGAGTGGGAGATGACGTCTACCGCCGCTTGAGGGAGTTTCTGGACCGCCTGCCCCTCGGATTCCCGGCCACCGCTTCCGGGGTGGAGATCGAGATACTCAAGCGGCTCTTCACCCCCGAGGAGGCGGAGACGGCCATGTTGCTCTCCCCGCTGCCCGAGGAGGCCGCGAGCGTGGCGGAGCGCGCCGGCGTGGACGCGCGCACCCTGGAGGCGGCGCTGGAGGCGATGTCCAGGAAGGGCCTGGCCTACCGTGTCCGCCGCGGGGGGCGCACCCTCTACAACACCGCCCCCTTCATGATCGGACTCTACGAGTACTCGGTGGAGCGCATGGACGGCGAGCTGGCGGCCCTCTACCGCGAATACTACGACACCGCCTACCGGGAGGAGATGGCGGCGAGCGACGTCCCCGGCTTCAAGGTCCTGCCCATCTCCGAGGCGGTGGAGGCGGACCTCTCCCTCTACCCCTACCTCGACCTCATCAAGGAGGTGCGCGCGGCCAGGGTGATCGCGGTGGCGGACTGCATCTGCCGCAAGGAAGCCGAGCTGACCGGGGAGGCATGCGATCATCCCCGCGAGACCTGCCTCAGCTTCGGGGCCGCGGCGGAGTACTACATCGAAAACGGCATAGGCCGCCGCATAGACGCCGAGGAGGCCATACGCATCCTCGAGGAATGCGACCGTTCCGGCCTGGTGCACGCCGGGGTCAACACCCGGCACCTCTCCAACCTGTGCAACTGCTGTCCCTGCTGCTGCGCCTCCATGAAGGGCATCACCAGGCTGGGCATGGACAAGCACAAGTTCCTCAACGCCGTCTTCTGCGCCGCGGTGGACGCGGATGCCTGCACCGGCTGCGGGGAATGCGCGGAGCGCTGCCCGGTGGGCGCGGTGGAGGTGGGGGAGACCGCGGCGGTGGACCGGGACAGGTGCCTGGGATGCGGCCTGTGCGCGGGAGCCTGTCCCGGCGGCGCCATGAGCGTGCGGCTGCGGGAGGACCGGGAGGAGCCCTTCGAACGGGTGGTGGACCTGGGCCTGGCCATCATGGAGGGAAAGGCGAGGAAGAAAAAGGGATAACCCCGGTCTTTCCCGGGGACTCGGCGGCGGTGGCGCAGGTGTCGCCACACCTGTCCTTGGGGCAGACCGGAAGCGGCCCCATCGCCGTCGCTTCCTCCGTCTCGCCCGGTGACTCGGCGGCGTTCAGGAGCACTTCCCCGTCCTCGCTGCCCGGGCTTTGACAAGGCGTTCTCCAGCGCCCTTCTTCATGAGCCTGCGCGGGTCGAACCCCGAAAGCGCCATGTTCATCTGACTCCAGGCCAATCTCCGGGTCCGCGTCTCTTTGCCGATCACAGTTGTGCGCTACAGCTTTTCCGGTGGAAATCTATGGATATATAGACCTTTCCGCCGGCAGCTTCCGCCATTGGTAGCATCCTTGCTCTCGACGCCGTCAGCTCCCTCCGGCAGGTTATGGAAGTATGCCGCCGTTGCCGCGGTCCGCGCCGGGCTGAGATGCGGGACCGGCAGATTTCAGAGGAAGACCGTGGAGGAGGGCGGCATGCCCTCACATGCGGAGAAAGGCGATACGCTGGCGACCTCCCGGAAAGCTAGCCTGGAAGAGACCCCTAACGCAGCTTTCTCATGGCCTCGGTGCGGTTGCGCACCCCCAGCTTGCCGTAGATGTTCTTGAGGTGGAACTTCAAGGTGTTCATGGAAATATACAGGCGGTCCGCTATCTCGCGGTTGCTCAGGTCCCGCAGCAGGAGTTCCAGGACCTCCGCCTCCCTGGAGGTAAGGCCGTGTTCGCGGACGGAATCCGGCGGCACGCATCTGTCCGCGAGGTCCTGAAAGGTCTTGCCGACACGCTCATCCAGGACCATCTCGCCCCGTGAGACCGCCTCGATGGCGCTGACCAGAGCCCCTGCGTCGATCTCCTTGAGCAGGTAGCCGTTCACGCCGGCCCTGACCGCCTCCAGCATGTACTCCTCCTCGTCGTAGGCGGTCAACGCCACCAGCCGTACCCCGGAGCCGGTAGCCAGGATGCGCCTGACCGCCTCGATCCCGCCCATGCCCGGCATGCGCAGGTCCACCAGCACCAGGTCCGGCTTCTTCTCCTCGACCTCGCGCAGCAGTTCCTCGCCGTCCCGCGCTTCGCCCACCACCTCGAGGCCGGGCTCGAGCTCCAGCATGCTCCTCAGGCCGTGGCGCACCACGGGATGGTCGTCGGCCACGATCAGCCGGATTCTCTCCGGCTCCTCCCCGTGACGCTCGCTTCCCATTCCCTCACTCCCTGCCTTGTCGTGACTGGGCTCGCCGAATCGCGGTTGCGGTCGCCCGACGCCGCTACGTGAGGGGGAGCTCCGCGACGATCGTCGTGCCTCCCCCGGGCCTGCTGTCGATGTCCAGGCGGCCGCTCAGGCTGCGGATCCTCTCCCTCATCCCGTAGAGGCCGAAATTGTCCTGCCCGCTCATCGGCCCGCCGGTTTCCATGCTCCCGCCCCGACGCTTGAGCCCGCGACCGCCCGGCGCTCCAGCCGGGGTACCCCCCCCGGGTGCCCGCCGCAGGCCCGGCAACTCGCCAGCGACCCGCTCGAAGCCCGATCCGTTGTCGCTTACCGTAAGGCGCACGCTGCCCTCGCTCAGGATCAGGCTCACATCCACCCGCGAGGCGCCCGCGTGTTTTACCGTGTTCACCAGGGCTTCCTGCGCCACCCGGTAGAGGCACGTCTCGACCGCGGCAGGGAGGCGCACCATCTCGCCGGGCGCGTCGAGGCCGGCCTCGAGGCCCGCGGTTTCCTTGAGCTGGCGCACGAGAAGGCTCAAGGCGGGGACCAGCCCCAGGTCGTCCAGGACCGCGGGCCTGAGGTTGCGCAGGATGCGCCTCAGCTCCAGGAGCCCGTGGTCGATACGCTGCTTTATGAACGCGATCTCCCCGGAAACGTCGTCCCCCCTGTCCAGCTTGCCCTGGAGGGTGTCCATGCGGTATCGCAAGCCGAAGAGGAGCTGGATGAGCTCGTCGTGTATGTCCTGGCCGATGCGCTTCCTCTCCTCTTCCTGTGCCGCCAAGAGACGCTGCGCGAGCCTCTCCAGCTGCGCCTCCTTCTGGGTCAGTTCCTGTTCCCTGGCCAGGATGTAGTACCTCGCGGTTAAGGCCGAGGTGGCGTCGATGCACTTCTCCAGTATGCGCGAAGCGAGGGAAAAGGACACTATCCTGTCGGGGGTTGCGGCGACGCGCATGAGGGTCTGCATCATCCCCTCGCGCAGGCAGTCGGCGAGGGATTCCATATCCGCCAGCGATACACCTTCGCGGGCGAATGCCTCCACCTGTTCGACCTGGTAATCGAGGAAGGGTTCCAGGTCTCCCGAGCGAAGCGCGCCGGAGAGCGCCTCCAGAAAACGGTCGAGCCTGCCTTCTCCGCCCCGCAGCCGCCGCGCCATGCCGGGAGACAGGCTCTTTTCGATGCCGTGGATTATGTTCTCGCGCAGGGCTTCCACGTTTTCGTCGATGAGGTCGGCCAGCTCGGGCATGGGATAGGGTATGACATACTGCCGCATGCCCCCGTGACCCGGCACGGGACCGTCCATGCCTGCCGCACCGGACCCGGTGCCGCCGCTCGACTCAGCCGTCAAAAGGGCCGCCCCCTACCTTAGACCTGAGGAAACGTAACGCGCCACCATCCCGTACAGCTAGATTATACAAGACGCCGCTCCCGTCCATGCCTGCGCGGCCTCCAGGAAGACGGCCCCTCACGGGATCCCTGGAAGCCTCCGTCGCATCCGCCGCGCCGGCCCCGCGCAAGCCCGCCCGCCTTTCCCACCCCGGGAACCACACCGCGGGGTGGGGACGTGTCGGGAAGCGGTCGTTAAGGTAGGGATCGGATGGCCGTCTCGCGCGTTAAAGGTCCCTGCGGTTACTCACGCCGCGCCTTCCGGGGCGTGGGAGAGTTGGCGCTTTCAAATGGAAATGAGGGGCCCGGGAGTCATGCGGGAGGGGAAAAGAGATGGGCGTTTCAATCTGGGATGGGGCGAAGATCGGAGGCCTCAGGCTGGCCAACCGCGCGGTGATGCCGGCCATGGGGACCGGCTACTGCTCCCTCGAGGGTACGGTCACCGACCGCCTCCTGGCTTACCTCAAGAGGAGGGCCGGAGGTGCCGGTCTGTTGATCACCGAGGTCTGCGCGGTACACCCACTGGGGAAGTGCCTCGCCCATGAACTCGGCGCGTACGACGACTCGTTCATCCCCGGCCTGGAAGAGCTGGCGAAGACGGTGAAGGAGAACGGGTCCGCCGTGGCCATGCAGATAGGCCACGCGGGCAGGGAGACGTTTCCCGACCTCATAGGCGGGCAGCCCGTGGCCCCCTCGCCGCTGTGCAGCAGGACCCTCATGCAGGAGCCGAGGGCGCTCAGCGTGGAGGAGATAGCGGATCTGGTGGGGTGCCATGCCGCGGCGGCGAGAAGGGCGCGGGAGGCAGGCTTCGACGCCGTGGAGGTGCATGCCGCCCACGGCTATCTCATCAACCAGTTCCTGTCACCTTATTCCAATCACCGGGAGGACGCATACGGCGGCGACGCCGAGGGCCGCTTCCGCTTCGCCCGCGAGATAGTGCGCGAGGTGCGCAGGGAGGTGGGCGCGGATTTCCCCATCATCTTCCGCTTCTCCTCGAGCGAGCTTGTCGAGGGCGGTTACGACCTCGACTACATCCTCCCCCTGCTGCCGCTGCTCGAGGAGGACGGCGTGGATGCCTTCCACGTGTCGTGCGGGGTATACGACGCGCCGGGCAACCCCAGCATACCCGGCATGCACCACCCGCCGGGGCTGAACGTGGAGAGGGCCGCCAGGGTGAAGGAGGCCGTGGGGGTGCCGGTGATCGTGGTGGGGAAGATACATGACCCGCGGCTGGCGGACGAGGTCCTGGCCGCGGGAAAGGCCGACCTGGTGTCCTTCGGCAGGCAGCACCTGGCCGACCCGCTCTTCCTGTGCAAGGCCGCGGAGGGAAGGTACGGCGACATCCGTTTCTGCCTGTCCTGCAACCAGGGCTGCATGGAGCGCCTCATGCTGGAATTCAAGCCCGTGACCTGCTCCATCAATCCCGAATGCGGCGAGGAGCTGAAGGCGGAGAGCCTGAAGGCACGGAAGAAGGGACCATTCCTGGTGGCGGGCGCCGGGCCTGCCGGCCTGCAGGCCGCCTTGACCATGCGGGAAGCAGGGGCCGACGTGCGCATTGTCGAGAGGGAGGGCGCGCCGGGCGGCCAGCTTCGGGCGTGCTCGCGGCCCGAGGGCAAGGAAGCCTATGCCGGATGGGTCGAGTGGGCGGTGGGGCGCCTGGCATCGCTGGGGGTGGCGGTGGAGACGGAAAGTGAGGCGGACGCGCACATGCTGGCATCGGGAGGGTGGCAGGGAGTCGTGGACGCCACGGGGGCCGTGCCCGCGATACCCGAGGTCCCGGGCGGGTGCTCCGAGAGATGCGTCACCGCCCGGGACGTTCTGCTGGGAGCGCGGGAAGCAGGGGAGTCGGCAGTGGTGATCGGCGCCGGACTGGTGGGCATGGAGACGGCCGAGTTTCTCATCCGCGGGGGATGCCGGGTCACGGTGGTGGAGGAGATGGATTACTCCCCGGTGCTGCCCCTTACCGCGCACGGCTATCACCTGCACGAGGCGGTGGGCGGGGGAGGGGAGTTGCTCCTGGGCACGAGGATGGTCGAGGTCACGGAGAAGGGAGCCCTGGTCAGCGCGGGTGGGGCCGAGCGCGAGATAGAGGCGGATACGGTGGTGTGGGCGGTGGGCTCGCGGCCGGAGACGAAGCTGCGGGAAGCCGCCGCGGCGGAAGGGATGGAGGTGAAAACGGTGGGGGACGCAGTCGAGCCCAGGCGCGTGCTGGAGGCGGTGCACGAAGCCTACCGGGCGGCCTGGGAGCTGATGGGATGCGAAATGCCGGCTGAATAGCTAGCGGTCTTCCGTGACGGTCCGCGCCCGGGCGGAAGAGGCCTCGTCAGGAGAAGCCTCGACCGCGAAAACGGGGTGAACAACGCCGCTGCTTCCAGGTAAGGGACTATCGCAGATTAATCGAGAGGGGCAAGTACATGATCGTTGTTGGGATGATCGGAAAGACCGGATTCACCGCCAAGAGGATATCGATGCGCTGGCCAGGGACATCCAGTATCGCATGCACAAATCCTGCGAGAAGCATGCAGGATGAGAATAGGTGCGCAGGGCATTTTTCGGAGGGGCTACGGTCGGCATGGCGGCGGGTCGTCAGGGCGCTCGAGTCTCGGAATCCGAGGGTTCCAGGGTTTTGAGAGGTTCTGAAAGGGAGTGATCTTATGGGCAAGGAAAGCGATTTCTCTCCGCAACCTGTGGATGCGCGCGAGGTGGGCATGGACGCGGAACGCCTGCATCGCCTGAGGCGGGTTGTGGAAGAAGACACGGCGAGGGGCGTCTACGACGGCGCGGTCTTCGTGGTGGCCCGCCACGGCAGGGTGGTCATGCACGAGGCGGTGGGGAAGACCGACCTGGAGAAGGGCCGGGAGGCGAGGCTGGATGACGTCTTCTTCCTCATGTCCATAACCAAGAAGCTGGTCACGATCCGGGTACTCATGGACATCGAGCGGGGAAAGTTCCGCCTCGATACCCCCGTGGCCGAGGTCATCCCGGAGTTCGGCATCAAGGGCAAGCAGAGGGTCACCGTGCACCATATCCTCACCCACACCAGCGGGCTGAACACCGAGATACCCTACGGCATCCCCGTGGACCAGCTGGGCAACATCGAGGCGGTCGCAGCCGCCATGGCCAACGAGCGGGTGCTCTACACCCCGGGCACGGTGATGACCTACAACCCCATCCTGGCCATGTCCGTGGTGGCGGTGATGGTGCAGCGCCTGGACGAGGCGGGACGCCCCTTCCGGCATATCCTCAAGGAGGACCTCTTCGAGCCCCTGGGGATGCACGATACCGCCCTCGGCCTTCCGGACGGGCTGAGGGACCGCATCGTCCCGGTGGTGGTCAGGGACCGCACTCCCGGCGTCTTCGACCCCCTGCTCCTGGAGGCGATGAACTTCCTCATCAACGAGGAGACGGAGCTGCCCGCGGGAGGGGGCGTCGGCACGGCCATGGACGTATGCCGCTTCGCGGAGATGCTCAGGCGGGGCGGCGAGCTCAACGGCACGCGCATCCTCGCGCCGGAGACGGTGAAGCTGGCCACCTCCAACCAGACCGGGGAGATGGTCAACCACCTCTGGGACTACGCGCGGGAGATGTACGGCTGGCCGGTCTTCCCCGCCTACCTCGGGCTCACTTTCTTCCTGCGCGGCGAGGGCATCTTCCCCACCCCGCTGGGGCTGACCGCCTCCCCTGGCTCCTACGCGGGGCTGGGGGCAGGCTCCACCATGTTCATGGTGGACCCGGAGCGGGACCTCACCTTCGTGCTGCTCACCGCCGGCCTGCTCGAGGACGGCAAGAGCATCGTGCGCCACCAGCGACTCTCCGACATGGCCATAGCGGCCGTGGTGGATTAGGGCCGAGGATCAAGGCAGGAGAAAGAAGGCTGGAGAAAGGAGGAACACATGTATCCCGAGTTCAAGGACGCCGTTGTCGTGATCACCGGCGCGGCGTCGGGCATCGGCCGGGGGACGGCTCGGCTCTTCATCGCGGAGGGCGTGACGGTCGTCTCGCCCGACGTCGACGAGGCGGGGCTGAGGGAAGCCGCCGCCGAGCTGGGGGAGAAGTACGTCCCCCGTGTCTGCGACATCTCCAAGGCGGACCAGGTATCCGCGCTGGCCGATTTCGTGCGGGAAGAATACGGCAGGCTGGACGCGCTGGTGAACAATGCCGCCGTGGGGAGACTCGTCACCGCCGAGGCCATGACCGAGGAAGATTACTACTACCACTATGAGGTGATCGTGAAGGGCACGATGCTCATGGTCACGAGCTTCCTGCCCCTGCTCAGGCTGTCTCCCAACCCCTCCATCATCAACATCTCCTCGGGGGCCGCCCTGGTGGAGTTCTTCGATCACCATTTCCTCTACTCCTCCGCCAAGGCCGCGGTGCTCAAGTACACCAAGCACCTTGCGAGGGACCTCAAGGGCATCCGCGCCAACGTCATCCTGCCTGGCTGGGTGGACACGCCCATCTATGAGCGGGCCGGGTTCGACCGCAGCGTGGTGGAGCAGGTCTACGAGAAGGTGGCGCTGCAGATCCCGACGGGGCGCGTCGCCGAGCCCGAGGACATAGGAAAGGTCATCCTCTTCCTCTGCTCCGAGAAAGCCGCCTACGTGAACGGGGCCGTCGTGAACGTGGACGGCGGCTGCCTCACCGGCGGCTACTGGGGATTTCCCTGAGGGAGAGGACGTCGCGGCGTAGAGCCCTCTTGTGCCGTGGACAGCGGGCGCTACGGCCGCCCGCCCTGCCCTTCCGCGGGCGCGGCCTCCTTCTCGGGACTCGCGTGCCTCATCAGCCCGTGCAGGAAGAGGTCCAGGACTCCCTCGAAAAGGTCCTCGGCGCGCTGGTCATGGGGCTGCGTATAGCCGGTGAGGATCAGCAGTTTATATATCTCGTGCATGATCACGGCGACCCGCTCGTAGTCCATGGTGCGGAATATGCCCGCCTCGGCGCATTCCCTGAGCTTGGAGGCGAGGACGGCCACGCCCCTGTCGGTGATATCGTTGAAGCGTTCGCTGGAGAAGATGAGCATCAGGGGGCCCGCCTGCAGGAACTCCCTGATCTCGTCGTGGCGTGCCAGGAAGAGGAACGCCTCCCGGCAGAGGGTGATGAAACTGGCGAGGACGTCCTCCTCCTCGCGCGACTTTTCCACGAACCAGTTATGCCACGACTCGATGGCCGAGCGGCAGGCCTGGTTGTAGAGTTCCGCCTTATCGGGAAATATGTCCAGGAGGGTCTCCATGGGCACGCCGGCCCGCCCGGCTATCTCCTCCAGCTCCGCGCCCTGGTAGCCCCGCTCCTTGAAGACGCCGAAGGATGCGCGGATTATCTCGCTCCTCGCTCGTTCCTTGCCCTGCTCTTCCATGCGTCCTTCCCTGCCCCGCCCCCGCGGCGGATCATGCTATGCATAAAGGCGGTCGCGGCCAATGCCTCATCCCGTTGAGAGCCGGGGCGGGGGAGAGCGTTGCGTGCGGGCCCGCTTTCCTTGGCGGCGGCAACCGCCTCCCAGAGCGCGGGGTCCTTCGTGCTCGGCCACGACCCCATCTTCTTCCCGGCGCAAACCGGAGCATCACCTCCACCTAGCCAAGAAGAAATTAGCATATCCGGGGTAATGATAGAAGGGAGCCGGACTGGTCGATTCCCGGGAACGCGGAGAGAAAAGGCCGCTTGCACCCGCTGAAAAGCGTAGACAGTGGTGCGCCCGGAAGGACTCGAACCTTCAACCTTGGGATTAAGAGTCCCACCAGCGGCAGGCACAAATGC
>FWPV01012908.1_pt1 | contig 12721 bp, 15 predicted proteins | sample 2228371 | NCBI WGS metagenome assembly FWPV01 (sample SAMEA103939776, study PRJEB20133) | metagenome | reverse complement strand
GGCGCCGGTCACCATGGACCAAAGCGACGAATATATCCGGACGATGGCTTATGAGCTTTCTACTCACCCTCGTCTTGCTTCTTGGTTGAAGACTAAAAATATCATCCGACGATTTGTTGCGGCTGTGGACAATATTGCCGATGGCCAGAGCCCCCGGCGACAGGTTGATTTTTTTCTTCCTCGCGGTGCTTTTCGAGTGACCAAAAAAGGTGATAGGATAATTATCGACCCAGCGAGTTATCGCCGTTACGACCCTCTGGTTGATGTTTTTATCTCTCTGGACACTAAGGGATGCGCCAGTCTTTTCCGGACCTTAAAACCGCTTTTCCAGGAAGCCTACCGAGAACTGGGCTATCCAGACGCGGACTTTGAGGTAACCTTAATTAGAGCGATATTCGAGTTATTGCGAACTCCGATTGTGGAAAACGAGGTCGTCGTAGAAAGAGCGGTGTTCAACTATATCATGGTTGACCCGGTCCTGGAAGAAATGAGCGAGGCGCAAAAACATTTGTTCCGCATGGGGCCAGAAAATGTGGCGGCCATTCAAATGAAGCTTCGGGAAATGGCTCTGACCTTAGGCGTGCCAGAATATAGGATTCCCTCTCCCTTTTATTATCGAGCCAAGACGAGCCGTGGCTAAGTTTGGCTCAGCCAGGCTTATGAGCTGAGAGGGTGACTCATTTTCGGCGTTTCTTTCTTTCTTTCTTTCTTTCTTTCTTTCTTTCTTCCTTCCTTCCTTCCTTCCTTCCTTCCTTCCTTCCTTCCTCTTCTTTATCTTTATCTTTATCTTTATCTTTATCTTTATCTTCTCCTCCCCCCTCCTTCTCCTCATTATTATTATTTTTTTAGTGGTGGCCGTTTTTTATAAAGCTGGACCAGAGTCGCTTTTCAGCCATGCCGCCGAGGGAAGTACTCTCGCTCCGAACCAAACCTGGTCTGGTAAAGAAGATAAGCTTTATTATTGTTAGGAAAGATTGTCTGATGAAAGAAAAAACTGAAATATCAACGTGGCCCCGAACCGGAAATTGTCAAATTGTTTTGATGAAGGGCGATATTTTTATTGACATAAACCCATCCCTTGTATTAAAAGAGGAGATTAATTTGCCGCATAATGGATTTTACCGATGGATTTTATCAGTCGTTTTGTTGATTTTGTCCTCCACTTAGACCGTCATCTTAACGAGCTGGTCCAGACTTACGGTCTTTTAACCTATCTGTTTCTCTTTATCGTCATTTTTCTGGAGACGGGTTTTGTGGTCACTCCCTTTCTTCCTGGTGATTCGCTCCTTTTCGCTGCTGGCGCTCTGGCTGCGGTGGGGGGGCTCAACCCGTTTCTTCTTTTTCTTATCCTGAGCGCTGCCGCCATTCTGGGTGATACGGCGAATTACTGGATCGGTAATTTTATCGGGCCCCGGGTGTTTCAAAAAGAAAAGAGCCGTATTTTTCGCCGTGAATATCTTGACCGCACTCACGAGTTCTACGAAAAATACGGTGCGGAGACGATCATCATTGCCCGGTTTGTACCTATTGTTCGGACCTTTGCCCCATTTGTCGCTGGCGTCGGCCGAATGACTTATGCTCGTTTTCTCAGCTATAACGTCATTGGCGGGGTTTTGTGGGTCAGCCTTTTCGTTTTTGGGGGGTATTTTTTTGGTAATATTCCTTTTATTCGACGGAACTTCAGCCTCGTCATCCTGATGATTATCTTGATTTCCCTGGTCCCGGCCCTGACTGAGGTTTGGCGCCAGAAAAAAAAGCGACGTTCTTCTTTCAAAAAAGATTAATAATTCCTTGCCAGAAGGAAGAAGAAAGATACTCCGTCGCCGTGAAATCGACGCGGAGAGGCGTCATGCTCAGATACCCTTCCTTTATAGCCTCAATATCCGTGTCTTTTCCTGCTGTTTCTCTGGGGTTACCTGAACCAATCCAGTAGTAAGCTTTGCCGCGCGGGTCGATGTTTTCCACGATTGGCGGACGGTAGTGTTTTTCACCCAGAGAGGTAATCCTCACCCCTTTTACCGGAGGTGAAGGAATATTGATGTTGAGGGCCAACCCTTGAGGGAAAGGATTTTCGATGAAATATTTTATGACTGGACATATGAGAGCTGCCGCTTCGGGGAAGAAAAAATCTCCCTGAGGGGAAGGGAGGAGGGAAATGGCCAATGAGCGCAGGCCTAAAAAAGCAGCCTGGAGGGCGGCGGCCACAGTACCGGAATAAGCCACATCCTGACGGCCTAGATTAGGTCCGCGATTTATTCCAGAAATTACAAGATGAGGCGGGGAAGGAAGAATTTTTTGGACAGCAAGGTAAACACAATCGGCGGGGGTGCCATCAACGGCATAGACCTTAGGTTTAACCTGCTGGACACGAAGCGGGCGATGCAGAGTAAGAGAAAGCGAAGTGGCGCTTTTTTCTCGGTCAGGAGCCACAACATAAATTTCGGCCGTCGCCTGAAGACAAGCTGATAAAGCTTCCAGACCAGCCGAGAAAAAACCGTCATCGTTAGTCAGAAGTATGAGATAGGACATGTGATTCGACCTTTGGGCAGACGGGAAAAGACCCTTCTTTCAGGGGTAATTAAATAGGAACTGGTCGGGACGGGCGGATTTGAACCGCCGACCCCATGCACCCCAAGCATGTGCGCTACCAGACTGCGCCACGTCCCGGCCAGGATTAATTTATCTTTTCCGCCAATTTTTTTCAAGGATCTCCCTTATTTCCTGCAATCGGTCCCTCACCTCGATGAGGGTCTTTTTTAGTTTATCTGGATGAACCGCGGCTTTTTCCTTGAACCCGAATTCTTCCTCGATCTTTCTCTTGGCTCCCGCCAGCGTTAGCTTTTCTTGGAAGAGTAACTCCTTTAACCGCCGGATGATATCCACATCTTGTCGGCGGAATACTTTCTGCCCCTTAGCGGTCAACCCGGCATGGAGAAACGGGAATTCTTGTTCCCAGCGGTTGATTACTTCAGGGTCAAGCTGTACCAACCGACTAACTTCTTCCAACTTGAAAACGAGCTTTTTCTTTGACCTCAAATTCATCGTGGCCAGAACAATTAAAAAAAATCATTCCTAAGGTAACACTTCCGCTCCCTTGACGTCAAGGCGGTGGCGTAAGACTTTTGTCGTCGCCTGTTTAAAAAATAGGTAAAAAAGAGAAAATTTAAGATTGGGCCAAAAGCGAAGCACTCATGAAATAAAAGCCCTTTTTGTAGCCTCTCGCCTTTTTGCTTATAACCGAAAAAAAGAATTATAATAAAATTAATGGAGAGACAACCTAATCATACACCGCTGGCCGAAAGGATGAGACCGCGAAGTTTTGCGCGTTTCTATGGCCAGGAGCACCTGCTCGGAAAAGGAAAAATTTTGAGCGAGCTCATCGATTCTGGCCGGCTGGTTTCGCTTATTTTTTGGGGACCGCCAGGGTCCGGCAAGACAACCCTCGGTATCCTTTTAGCCCAGCATTTTAACCTTCCCTGCCTTTTTTTTAGCGCGGTGCTGGCGGGAATAAAAGAAATTAAAGAAGTTATGGCCCAGGCAGAAAACCACAGAAAACTTTATGGTCAGCCGAGCATTATATTCATTGACGAGATTCACCGTTTTAATAAGGCCCAGCAAGGAGCCTTTCTTCCTTATGTCGAACGCGGCGATATCATTCTTTTTGGTTCTACGACAGAAAACCCTTCCTTTGAGGTTATTGCCCCCCTTCTTTCCCGCACCAAAGTTCTTGTCCTAAAACCGTTAGGGGAGGAAGCCCTCCAAAAAATAATAGACGATGCCTTAACCGACGAAGAGACGGGTCTGGGGAAAAGAAGCCTTCGCCTAACCGCCGAGGCCAAAAAAATGATTATTGACTATGCTGACGGCGACGCACGGCGCGTGCTTAATACCCTGGAAATAGCGGCCAGCCTGGCGCGCACTTCGGAAATAGGGATAAAAGAAGTGCAGGAGGCGCTGCAGAAAAAGACTCTCCTTTATGATAAAACAGGCGAAGAACATTTTAACCTTATTTCTGCCTTGCATAAGAGTCTCCGCAATAGCGACGTGGATGCTTCCCTTTACTGGCTGGCGCGAATGCTCGCCGCTGGTGAAGACCCACTGTATATAGCGCGACGTCTGGTGCGTTTTGCCGCCGAAGACGTGGGTCTGGCTGACCCACGGGCTTTAACTATTGCTCTGGAAGCCAAGGAAGCGTACGATTTTCTCGGAACACCAGAAGGCGAATTAGCTCTGGCCGAAGCAGTGATTTACTTGGCTACGGCTCCCAAGAGCAACCGCGCCTATGTGGCTTTTTCCGCGGCCAAGGAAGATGCGGAAAAAAGAGGCTATGAGCCAGTTCCTCTCCAGCTCCGTAATCCAGTTACTTCGTTGATGAAAGAGATTGGTTATGGTCGGGGATATGAATATGCCCACGACCGTGAGGAAGCGACAACCATCATGGAAACTATGCCTCCGAGCCTGAAAAACAGGAAGTATTATGAACCTGGAGAGCTGGGTTTGGAGAAAGAAATTAAGCGACGCATGGAGTGGTGGGCCGCAATCAAAGAGAAAATAAGGAAAGAAAGCGCCAAAAGCCAAGAGCAAAATAAGGTCAAAGATTAATAACCTTTTCTGCTTAAATTAAATAAAATTAATTAATTGACCCTCTTTATTTTTCTTCTTTTTCTTTGAGCAAATAATAAATTTCCCAGCTTATATCATCCGCCAGACAGCCGATACATGATTTTTGCGTCGTGGCCAGCTCGCCGTCTTCAATCTTATCCTGGATGATTTTTTTTACTTTTTTTCTGATTTTATACAGGAGAAGGTAATTAATCATTTCTCTTGGCAATATATCAGCTTCGGCCCTGGCTGTAAAGTCAGCGGAAATTCTCCTTTCCCAAGCGGAGCCAAATCAACTTTCTCCCTCTTCGCTCTTGAAGTTTACCAGTTTTAGGCTAAGGGGATGGAAACCCTTGGATGGCCAATGCCGGTCCTTCTATAAAATCTTCTCTCCCCGTGGTAGGCAATCAGAGTCGTTGCTACTTTAAATGATTAAGAGGAACCTGCGAAAAGAAACCTCATAGTTGAGTGGCTTAGGACGCTATTGGTTCGAATTTTATATCGACATAAAGCATTAGCCAGCTATATAATAAAATTGATTAAATAATTGGGGAACTCCGTTGGTTCATATTTATGACGAGCTAAAGGCAACAAGCAGGTTAATTTCTGCTCCTGCCGAGAACGCTTCACTCTCTCACCGTCTGCGCCATTATGTTCAAGATAATTCAGATTAAAGATAATATAGAGGAGGATCCAACATGTGGTGGAAAATAGTCGCAATTGTAGTGGGTAGTCTGGTCTTGGTTATTGCTGGGGCACTCCTTCTCGGCAATTACCTCTGGCAAACAAAGACAAAAGCGCTTCATGCGAAAATGAAAGTAGGGCGGGTGCCGATTTCCCCCCTATATTATGGGTCACACGAATTAGATGGGTTACCAGCGCCGGTTCAGCGTTATTTTCGTGCTGTTTTAAAAGAGGGGCAGCCTCTCGTGACATCGGTCAGCGTCGAACAAACCGGCACCTTCAACATGAGCGAGACGGGAGAGCAATGGAAGCCGTTTCGTTCAATTCAGCGCGTCAACACTCGGCGTCCAGGTTTTGTTTGGGACGCTCGCCTTCGTATGGCGCCGGGAATAGCCGTTCATGTCCATGATGCCTATGTTGCGGGCGAGGGTATCCTGACCGCAAAGCTGTTCGGTCTGTTAACCGTGATGAAGCAGCCCAGCACTCCCGAACTGGCAGAGGGAGAGTTGATGCGTTTTTTCGCCGAAGCGGCCTGGTATCCAACAGCCCTGCTGCCCAGTCAAGGCGTTCGTTGGGAGGAAGTCGATGACCGCTCGGCGCGAGCAACTCTGGTCGACGGTGAGGTTAGCGCTGCGATCTTGTTTACCTTCAATGATGAAGGGTTGATCGAAACGGTGCGGGCTGAGAGTCGTGGCCGCCTCATCAGAGGTCAAGTCATTCCCACACCTTGGCAAGGCCGATTTTGGGATTATGCGATGAGGCAGGGGATGTTGATTCCGCTGAATGGTGAAGTAGCCTGGTTGCTTGCTGACGGGGCGAAGCCATACTGGCGAGGACGGATTCAGCGAATTGAATACGAATTGAATACGAAATGATTGACAGATAGGCATGAGAAATAGCCTGACCTCCGGCCTTCTTTCCCTGACCTTCGATTTATCATCAGAAAAGGGAAGGCTATAGATCGTTCTTCGAGACAATAATTACTTCGAATTTTACCCGATAGATAATGCGGTAAAGCCATAATCCCCAATCGTCATTTTTTATATGTCCAAATCATAAAACGATTCCTCTGTCGCTCGCTTAAGCGCTTATGCTTAGCGCTGAGCTTATACCGCCGCAACACATAGCGCACAGTGGAGTCCCGGACCTCCACTCCCTGCTTGCCCCCGCTGCCGGTTCACCACTATGACTCTTCCAGATACTCCCCTAATAATGGATACCATGTTTTAACCTGAAAGAGACAGCCGCTGGCTTCCTCGCTCCCGTCAAATATTCGCTTTAGGATGGATATTATGTCCTAACCTGAAAAAGGTTTAACCTTGACAAATTATGAACATATGCTCATAATATATCTGAGCCTGAGATAAACTTCAGGCGATAAGATCTGGAAGAAAACAGCGATGCCGAGACCTTTCTGTCGGAGAAGAATTGGATGGCAGCCGCGAAAATGCCATTTTTTTCCCGGAGGGGCTGAGCCCGTCTCGGAGGAATTAATTAAATTGAACCTGGACGAACTTGAAGCTATCCGGTTGGTCGACCTGGAAGGACTTTACCAGGAGCAAGCTGCCGAGCAAATGGGGGTTTCTCGGCCAACCCTGGCCCGCATTCTGGAGACCGGTCGAAAGAAAGTAGCTGAAGCTCTGGTTTATGGCAAAGGGCTCAATATCGGAGGCGGGCCGGTTGAATTTACTTCTAAGCCACACGCCCCGGGCGCTGGCCCTGCCTGGTCAGGCACTGGCGGCAGGGGCCACCATTTCGGCCGTCGGCATGGCTGTTTACGAAGGAGGAGACAATGAACAGGAGATTTCATGGTCCCCATCAAGGTCGTTTGGGACTTGGACCCGAGGGGTATTGCTTCTGTCCAAAATGCGGTCATCGTCAAAAACACCAGCCAGGTGTTCCCTGCCGGGAAGAACGCTGCCCTCATTGTGGCACGGCTCTGGTGCGCGAGGGTTCTGAGCACGAAAGGATGATGCAGGAGAAAAAAGCAAAAGGAAATAAAGAATCGGAGTGATGACTTCATAAGAGACGCGCTCTGGAGATTCATTCAGGCTCAGCCATGAGTTGGAATATTGGTTACCTCCCTTATCTAGGGCAATTTTTTTATAAAGAGCTCGGATTCGAGGAAAATTTTCCGGGAAGAGAGCTCTTTTTCCAGGAGAACGAAATCATCTATTTGAATAATAAAGAAATCGACAGGAGGTTTTTATGATGAGATATGCAGGAAGATATTCAAGACGCGGCTACGGTCTGGGATATGGTCCCGGATACGGTCGCGGCTGGCACTATCACTGGCCCGGAGCGGTCAGGTCCCCTGAAGGTTTTAAATATCTTGGTCCCTGCCGCTGCGGGTTTGGTCCTCATGCTTACTGGCAGGAGGAAGAAACAGGCCGGGTTTTCCGCGGTTATCCCGGTTATGAAGCTGTACCTCATCCAGGGTATGACCGGGCGGAAAAGGAGCCGTCTCCAGAAGAACTTAAATCCAAGCTCAACTGGCTAAAGCAGAAAAAAGAAGAGCTAGAAAAAAGAATCAGAGAGATGGAAGAAAAGATAGAATAGAAGGATAGCTAACCTCAAAAATAATTTATAGTTATTAAAATTAAAAACCAATTATGGCCAGCGAACAGATAAAAGAAGGCAGAAAAATTAGGCAAGCCTCCAACTGTGTTTTGTGGTGGAGAGCTTTCTCCTGGCGAGAATGATAATCGGGCTAAACCGAAGGGGTTAGATGATAGCCTGTCTGCCCAGAGGAACATTGCCGGGAGGGGAGAAGATAGTAAGCAATTTTTAGGCACAAGATTTTTTAGCTTTATGATGATGCTCGGGCTGACAAAATAATTTTATAAAAATACAAACTACCGGAGGCAGGAATGAAGGACCGACAGCATTTCCGTTTTCTAGGTCTGAGTTATAAAATTCGCGACCGGCTGAGGCCGCGCAGGACAATCCTGAAAGAGGCAGGCTTTAAGCCCGGAGATCGGGTGCTGGATTTTGGTTGCGGACCCGGAAGCTATATTCTGCCCCTTGCGGAAATGGTCGGCCCGGGCGGAGAAGTCTATGCGCTGGATATAAACCCTCTGGCCATCAAGAAGGTTGAAGATCTGGTCCAGAGAAATCAGCTTAAAAATATAAAAACCATCCTTTCTGACGGACCTACCGGATTACCGGATGAATTCCTGGACGCTGTCCTGCTTTATGATGTTTTCCACGACCTTAAACAACCGGAGGTAATTTTGAGGGAATTGCATCGGGTGCTAAAGCCAGAAGGAATTCTCTCCTTCAGTGACCATCATCTTAAAGAGGACCGGATTGTAAAATCGGTTACCGAAGCCAACCTGTTTCAGCTTATAGGAAAAGGGAAATTTACTTACACCTTCAGGAAGCTATAAAAGTGTCTGATTCTTACCAGAAAAATGTCTGACCGGGGTCTATATTTATTGATCTTAAAATTAAAACGGGGACAGAATATAAAAGCCGGCCGCTTTAGGGTAACCTATTTCCGCCCGGGATATTACCTCTACGTGGGCCGGGCCAGACGCGGGTTCCGGGCCAGGATTAATAGACACTTCAAGAAAGACAAAAAGACCTTCTGGCATATAGATTACTTGCTGAAAAAAGCTCCAATTGTCCGGGCTCTTGTAAAACCGGCAAGTTTTAATGAATGCCGAATGACACGCGTTCTATGCCGGATTCTTGATAATTCTTACCTACCACTTCCCGGCTTTGGAGCTTCTGACTGCCGCTGCCCCGGCCATCTGGTTTATCTGGCAGGGAAGCAAGATTTAAAAAACATAATCTTGACCCTGAAATCAGAACTAAGAATGTGTGATTTTACTTCATGGCAGCAAAGCAGGAGCCGGTCAAAGCGAGTATAATAGAGTCTTTGCCTTTTTCGGTTTATTTTTATTAATCTTGCCTGAAGATGATGAAAGATATTAAAGTTCGGAAAAAGGAGCCAGGCCCATGTTATCAAAAAAGATTTATCCAGCTGTTTATCTTTGGTTAATCGGGATTTTTCTGAGCCTGCCGGTTATGCTCATAGCCCAGGAACTACAGGAAATTCACTTGGTTGGGGCTCGGGAATCCGAAGGAGAGATGTGGCAGCAACCAACGAACCTACAGACTCAGGAAATCGGCCCGGGGGCCGGCAAAGGCCAGGGGCAAGGGCATGGTTTAAGACAGGGGCAGGGACGCCAGAGGCCGGCTTACCAGCAACCGCGGCCAACTCAGAATTTCTTACGTTTTTTGTTTTCGCCCAAACTTATCACCATGCTGGTGATTGGCCTGGTAGCGCTATTTCTGCTTCTCACCGGAAAGATGGACAACAGGACCAGAATTCCATTTCTGGTAATAGCCACCTTTCTCTATGGGGTCTCAGCCAACCTCGGGCTGAAGCTATTTTCCGGTTTTTCGATGCATCCTTCCCCCATCTGCGCTTTCACCAAGCCTCTTCTTTATGGTTTGAGAGCTCCGATGTTAGCAACCCTGGCCGTAATCCTCTTCCTCACCATAATAGGGCCGAAGCTCTTCTGCAGCTATGTTTGTCCGGTGGGCGCAGTCCAGGAGCTAATCGCCATGCTGGCTGACAAACTTAAAATCAGAAGGCGCAAACCTTCCTTCAGGCTCAGCCAGACTGTCCGGGTGCTGGTCTTCTTGGCTTTCATCGCCTTCAGCTGGACGGCTATCATTCATACGATTTACCAGGGAGAGGTCCGGGCTATCTCGCTTTATGATTACATAAATGCCTTTGAAGGATTTAAATGGAACCTGCAGCCGACTTTCCTGGACAATCTGTTTCATTTTCTGCCGCTCATCCTGACTCTGGCTTTCGCTTTCTTCACCTACCGACCTTATTGTTATTTTGTTTGTCCGGTTGGACTATTCACAAATGTGGTCGAACAGATTGCCGTTTTCCGGGTTGTAAAGAAACAAGATAGCTGCAATGATTGCCAGGTATGTGTTGATAGATCACCCTGCCCGGCTGTGGCAGAGATACTCAAAGACGCGGTCCTCGTCCCGGATTGTTTCTCTTGCACCGCCTGCACCCAAGGCTGCCCGCGCCGCGTTCTAAAATTCGGCCATTAAAACAACGGACATCTTACGGTGTCCCCACCTTTCAGGGGACAGTATATAGTCTCCCCCCTTTATCCCGTGAGTATTTCCACACATAGAAGTTAGCTGCGAGCGATCAAAAAGGGGACACTTTATGATGTCTCCTTTTAGGTCAATTTCATGTCAGTTTGCTGGAAGGTTTTTCCCCATCAAGTCCAACTTCAGGCAATGGGCACACCTTGCCCTGTCTTTTGTTTTAAGTTTTATGTCTTCACCGCCGCAGCCATCTCCAGGGCCAGCTTTCTCAGCCGCTCAAAATCCTCGCCCTTGGCTGAGAAATGGACTTCGACCGGCTGGCCGACCAGCGTCCAGTTGTTCTTCCGCAGGTGCTCCAGAATGCCCTTAACTCCGCCGCCGCTCCAACCATATGAACCAAAAACGCCAAACACCCGGTTCGGCAGCCCTTTGTGAGCCAGGTTGATGATCAGATTCTCTACTGGCGGGAATATCCAGCTGTTGTAAGTGCAGCTCCCAAACATCACTCCCTTAAACCGCCAGATCTCATTTATGATAAAAGATTCATGTATGGCGGAAGTATTCATCACCCGGACACACCTTATTCCCTGTTCCGAGAGAACTCGAGCCATAAAATCAGCCATCTTCTCGGTGTTGCCGTACATGGAGCCGTAGGCAATCACCACTCCTTCGTCATACTCATACCTGCTCCACCTGTCGTAAGATGAAATGATACGTTTGGGGTTGGTGCGCCAGACCGGTCCATGGGTCGGGCAGACTACCCTGACCTCCAGCCCGACGAGCCTCTGCAGGGCCTTCTGGACCATGGGTCCGAATTTTCCCACAATATTGGAATAATATCTTCTGATTTCATGCTCGTAATAAGCGACGTCAACTTCGTCGTCAAAAACCCCGCCGTCCAGGCTGCCGAAACCGCCGAAGGCATCTCCCGAAAAAAGTACTCCGGCGGTGCTTTCATAAGTCATCATGGTTTCAGGCCAGTGAACCATCGGAGTCAAATAGAATTTTAGCTTCCGCCCGCCCAGGTTAAGCTCGTCCCCGTCTCTCACTTCATGGAAATTAGCTTCAACCTGGTACATAGCCTTGATAAACTCTACGGTCTTTTTATTACCGACTATTTTGACTCCGGGGAAGGTCTGGATGACTGTGGCCAGGGCGCCGGAATGATCCGGTTCCATGTGGTTGACGACCAGGTAATCAAGCCTCCGGCCGCCCAATAGCTGGCTTATTTTTTCCAGGTATTCTCCTATTTTGCAGAGCTTGACCGTGTCTACCAGGGCGGTCCGTTCATCGACGATTAGGTAGGAATTGTAGGAGACACCTTTCGGCAGCGGCCAGATATTTTCAAACAGGTGGGTATCCCGGTCGTTAACCCCGACATAATAAATTCCGTCAGCGATCTTAATTGTCCGGTCCATTTTTAATCCCTTTTTATATAGATATCATAGGGCAATTTTTTGTCCGGAACTCTCAAAAATTTAGCTTCCGGCTCCAGCCTTTATGTCACAGGCACAAATTAAATTATACCTGAATATAATTAACAAACAACGAACTTATGCTGCTACCCGGGATGTTGGGGATGAGCGGTCCGCCGATCCGCACTGGTCCATCCCGCATTCCGCCCATCGTTCAAAAAAAATTCCTGACAACGTCAGCCTGACTTCCTGTGTTCAGCCAGCCGGGTCTGGCCAGAATTAAAAAACTCAGAATGCCCGCTTACAAACTGACGAACGGAAAGCTCTGAGGCTGAACCGGCTTTATGGTTCGAACCTTCAGGCTAGCCTCGCAATCCTGGCCTGGGAGTATTCGGCGACTCCCAAACCGGTCTGTCTTTTCGGGCTTTTATTTTGACTTGCATTTCCAGCAGAAAATGCTCTTTAATTGAAGCTCTTAATAGAATTGAAAGGAATCAACATGGCGTTTCTGGTATTAGCTTTTGATTTTCGCCCGCCTGAGGGGCCCGAACGTCGGAAAACGGTGCGGGAAGACCACCTCAAGCAGGGCGAGAGGCTCTACCAAGAAGGTAAATGGCTATACGCCGCCGGTATTCTGAATGAAGCCGGCGAGATTGTCGGCTCGATGATAATCTGTGATTACCCCACCGAAGAAGCCTTGCGCCATGAATGGCTTAATCAGGAGCCTTACCTTCTCAACCGCGTCTGGGAAAAAGTTCAGATTTTCCCCCTCCGGCTGGCCCCTTTCCTGGCCAAGTAAGCCAGAGTTTATTATTTAAAGGAGGCATAGCCTTTATCAGGGATGTGAGAGGCAACCCTGGCGATTAACTCCAGGTAGAAGGCTCTTTCCCTCAAAAAGCTTCGGAAAAAACAGGGAGTTATCCGCTGATTTA
>FWPV01009963.1_pt1 | contig 12721 bp, 8 predicted proteins | sample 2228371 | NCBI WGS metagenome assembly FWPV01 (sample SAMEA103939776, study PRJEB20133) | metagenome | reverse complement strand
TGCCAGTGAGGTTCTCGACCGCCTCCCCGGCGACCTTCTCGCCGGCGCGCTCGGTCCCGGGCTGCGGGGCGGAGTGGGCGTTCGGTAGTAAGAAGCGCCGGGCCAGGGCGAGGACCAGGCGGCGGCGCGCCGCCAGGGCGCGGCGCGCCGCCGCCCCCTCCAACCCTCCGCTCTCCATGCGCCGCCTTATGTCGTCTCCGCGCAGATAGCCCGCGAAAGGGACCATGTCATGCGTGTTCAGCATGGCCACTGCCCCCGCGGGCACGGGATCCACCTTCAGTCGCCCTTCTGGCTGTTCCTGCGGCTCCTCCCGCGTCCCTGGCAACGAGCTGGCCCCCGCCTTCTCCAGATGGAGCGCCGCCTGAAACACCCAGGTCCGCGACACGCCATGTCGCCTCAGGCTCGAGCGCACGCCCGCCGGCACCGTCCCCAGATCCTCCCCGACCACCTCGCACTGGTGGCGGTGCGATTCCAACGACAGCACCGCGTACATCTCCTCCGCAGGGTAGGTCACGTAGACACCGTCAGCCGCGCTCATCCCCGCGGGCACCCAGAACAACCGGTGGAATGACATGACGTGGTCCAGCCGCAGATAGCGGGCATGACGCATCTGGGTACTGAGGCAGGCGGACAGGTACCTATAGCCGCAGCGCCGGTCCCCCTGGGGATGAAGCGGCGGGGAGTCCCACACTTGCCCCTCAGCAAAGAAGTCGTCGGGTGGGGCTCCGCTTGAAATCCCCTTGACGAAGAGTTCAGGCCAATGCTGGGCGTCAAAGCCTTGCGGATGCACTCCGAGGGGTAGATCGAGAAGAAGGCCTGCCTCCGCATCCTCTCTGAGCGCCGCCAGTTGCTGTTCCATCCGCCATTGGCAATAGAGATGGTAGCCGGTGAGCGCAGCCACGGGCTCCCCGTCGCCGGCTTTCCCCTCCTCCAGCACCGGCCACTCGCTCGCCCTCTGCGGCGCAACTCCCTCCATCCAAGACAACGCCCACGGGGAGCGCTTTGCCTCCTGGGCGGCTTGGAAACGGGCGTAAGCTTGGAGCAGCGGATTGCGGGCGACGAAATCCGCAAACGCTCGCCTCTCCTCCTTGCTTGCCTCAGCGAAGAAACAGGCGGAAAGCAGCCTCAGGGCTCGCGCTCTGAGCGCCGTCACCCCTTCATAGTCGACCAGAGGCAGCTCGCGTAACCGAGCCCACTCCGTCTGGACCGCCGAGCTTTCCCACCAGAGTCGAGCCGAGGAACACCGCCCCCATTCCGGCAGCCGCTCGATCGCCAGGTAGAACTCATTCCAGAAGAGACGGCTCGAAGGGCGGTAGGGCGAAGGGTCGAACGGCACCCCCGGGACCCGAGCAAGTAGGGGCAGAGTGGCCACGACCGTCCCTCCCTGCTGGGCCACCCACTCGCACAACAGGCCGAGGTCGGCCAGGTCACCGGCTCCCCAGTCCCGGCTGCTACGAAGAGCGTAGGGGGGACAGAACACCCCCCACGGCCGCCCGCGCAGGGCGTGCAGGGGGTGTGCTTCCGGGGGCAGGGCGGGCGGCAGTCCTTTCCCCCGTGGCAATGGCTCGGCCTCCAGTGGTTCTGCCTCCCCAGGCCGGGGATGGCGACTTGCCCTCGGGTCCGCCGAGCCTGCCCGGCTCGCGACCCACCAAGCTTCCTCGCCATTGGTCCGCGCCTTTTCTCCAAACCTGAAGCAACGCCGGGGAGCAGAGATCACCACTGCCTCTCCCCCCAGGCAGTCTCTGCGGGATAAGCCGCCGCCTCTTGCTCTCAAGCCGCTTGACCCCAGACCTTCTCCTTCCAGCTCCACCCTCAGCAGGTGCTTTCCCCAGGGAAGACGCGCCCGGCCGAGACGAGAAGCGAGCTCCGCCAGCTTTCCGCGGTCCCCGACAAGGTCGCCGCCTCTTGCTTCCCAACAGTGTTCCTCGCCTTCCTCGGTGACGCAGGTCACCCGCGCGGCTCTGACCCTGGCCGGGTCGAAACCCGCCCCTTGCCCGGCCCGAAGCAGGGGGAGTTCAGGCAGGCAGCCTTCCCACGCTACCAACACCGGCGGAAGGAGCCCGTCCGCCTGGCCGGCACCGATCCCGCCCCCCGCAGGCCAAGCGACCCCATGGTGACTTGGCCCCGCCCGCGCCACCTCGGAGTCTGCAGCCAAGTCCACCCCTAGAGCGGCGAGTACCGCGCGGACCGCGTACTCGGGCGAGGTGCGCAGACGTCCGCGGGCATCTCGGTAACTGAGCAGAACCCCGTGAGCCGCAGCCAGTCCGGCCAAATCCGGGTCGATGGCTGGAACGGCAGTGGGTCCGGCTGCATGATCGGCTGAGAAACGGCGAAAACGGTCAGAGGAGCGATCGCCCTGAGAGCAGCCCCTCCCGCTCGGCCCGCGTCGCGAGGCGCTCATGGCCGGCCTCCCCTGTCAGCCACTCGGCAGACGCACCACGAAGCGGGCGCCTTTCTCGCTGGGCTCTACCTCGACGTCCCCGGCTGCTGCCCGAGCCAGACGGCGAGCCAGGGACAGGCCCAGTCCGGCTCCGCGAGCGCTGGAACGCTCTCTGGCCGCCGCCGAACCCCGTACACCCGGTTCAAAGATCTTGTCCCGTTCTTCGGGAGCCACGCCGGGACCGTCGTCCTCTACGATGAAGCGGATCTCCTTGCCGTTCCGTTCCGCCGCCAAAAGAACCTCCGCCCGGGCGAAGTGACAGGCGTTCTCTACCACCGGCTGCAGGATCTGTACCGCGATGTCCCGCTCCACGCCGACCTTCACGCCCCGAGGAGGTGGCGCCACCCGCACTTCCACTTCGTTTTCATCAGCCAGCACTCCCACAGAGCTCACCACGTCAGCGAGCACCTGCCAGACATCGGCGCGCCCCCGGGCCAGCGTGCCCTCCTCCTGAGCGGCCGCCAGCAGAGCCTCGACCGTTCTTGCCATCTGGTCAGCGCTGTACAGGATGGAGCCCAGGGCCTCTTGATAGTACTCAGGCTCCCGCGGCCGACGCAGAGCCAACTCAGCCTCGGCCTTGATCTTGGCCACAGGGGTCCTCAGCTGGTGCGAGACTTCCGCGGAGAACCGCTGCTCACGCCGCAGGCTTGCCGCCAGGCGGTCCAGCATGCCGTCCAGGGTGTGGGCCAGCTGAGTGAGCTCGTCGTGTGGCTCACCCATGTTGAACCGGCGGTCGAGGTCTTCGGTGCTCCAGGCCTCGGCGGCGGCGGTCATGTTGGCCACAGGACGGAAGGCCGCGTTCAGGACCCACCGGCCGACAAAACCCACCACGATGAGGAGCACAGCGGTGAACGAACCCGTCCCCAGCAGGGTGAGCCGTTGGGTGCGGTAGTAGGAGCTCATGGAGAGCCCGGTGACGATGGTCCCGATGCGCTCGCCCTCAAAGTAGAGGGGAACGCCGTACAGCCGCACCTCGTGCTCATCCAGGTCGAGGAACTGGCTGGTAGGCTGGCCGTCCAGAGACTTCGCAGCAGCGGTGATAGCAGGATCCACCGAGGGAGCCGAGAAGGTCTGCCCTCCGATGAATACCCAGATCTGGGAACCCAGTCCCTGGATATCGCCGGTGGGGCGGACCAGACGCACCTGGTTCTCCTCTATGCTGATGAGCTGGGCTTGATCCTGGGCCATGGTCTGCAGTCGGTCATTGGCGTCGGAGCGCAAGGAGCCGGAAAGAATGAGGTTGAACCCCACCATCATGGTCACCAAGGCCAGCCCCACGGTGCCGACTACGGCCAGCAGCAGCCGGTCCCGCACTCCCAACCGCGAGAAAGGTCTTCTCATCGAAGCGAGTACCCTACTCCGCGAACAGTGACGATCTGGGGGGCCCCGGGGAGGGAGCACACCTTGCGTCGGAGCCTGGCGATGTAGGCGTCCAAAGTGTTGTCGTACACGATGGAGCCGTGCGCCCAAGCCGTATCGATCAAAGCCTTGCGCCGCACCGCCTCTCCCGGCGAGGCTGCCAACCGGGCCAGCAGCCGAAACTCAGTGGGCGTGAGCATCACGGTGGAATCGCCCACGGTCACCGCATGCTTGGCTGGGTCAAGCACCAGCCCTCCCGCCTCCACACTCCGCTCACCGCCACTGCGACGCAGAAGGGCCTCCAAGCGGGCAAGCAATTCGGCGAACGCAAAGGGCTTGGTGAGGTAGTCGTCACCCCCCACCCGAAAGCCGGAAAGCCGGTCCGGGAGGGCAGCCCGCGCCGTCAAGAAGAGCACGGGGCTGTTGACGCCTTGGGCGCGCAAAGCCTGACACACGTCGCGCCCATCGGTGTCGGGCAGTCCGATGTCGATGATGAACACGTCGGGCACGGTCTCCGCCAGTTTGCGAAGCAGTTCCGAACCCGTGGCAAAGCCCTGGGCCGCGTAGCCCTCCTCGCGCAGTCCCCTCACGAGCAGAGAGCGCATCTGCGAGTCATCCTCGAGAACAAAGACCAGTGGCTCCATCATGGTATCCGTAGTATGGCCCTACCCGCCTCCAGGAACAAGCACAACACGCGGGCTGGCGACCGTACGGGGCGGGCGGCGCGGGAATACGGCGGGGGAAAGTGGGCTTCATACGACGGGTGGAAAACCTGGGCCTCACACGGCGGGCGCGGCGTTCGGCTTTGCCGAACGCCGCTACGCCGTCACCGCCGTGCGGGCGTGGTGGTGTCTCGCTCGGGCCGAGTCCGACATCCACCGGACAGGGTTGGGGCCACAGCTCAGGAGGGGGGTTGAGCAATGCTGCGTGACTCCACGTTGGCATTCTGACACTGTTTTCCTGAACTAATCCTGAATGCGTGATACAGTGCCTGCGTGCAGAACGACCAGCATCCTCCCCAGCCCGAAGCTTCCCCGCCTTCTACTCGCCTTGACTCCTGCGGCGAGCAGACGGTGGTGCTTTCTACCCACGCGCTTACCAAGGACTTCGGGCGCTTACGGGCCGTGGACCATCTCGACCTTGCCGTGTGTCGGGGGGATGTCTTCGGCTTCCTGGGGCCTAACGGGGCCGGCAAGACCACTACCATCCGCCTCATCTTCGGCCTGCTCTATCCGACCAGCGGCTATGTGCGGGTACTCGACCACCGAGTCCCGGAGCAGCGTCAGGAGGCCCTCCGCCACCTGGGCGGATTCGTCGACGACCCCACCTTCTACAACAACATGACCGCCCGTCGCAACCTCCGCTTGTTCGGCGAGATGCGGGGAGGAGTCAGCGAGGAGCGCATCACGGAGGTCTTGGAACTAGTCGGTCTGACTGGACGCGCCGACTCCAAAGTGGGGAGCTACTCGCACGGCATGCGCCAGCGTCTGGGCATCGCGCTGGCGCTGCTGCACCGCCCCGAGCTGGTGATCCTCGACGAACCCACGAGCGGTCTCGATCCTCAGGGCATGAAAGACGTGCGGGAGCTGGTCCGGGAGTTGGGACGGCAAGGGACCACCGTCTTCCTCTCCTCGCATCTCTTGCATGAGGTGGAGCTGGTCTGCAATCGCGCAGCCATCATGAACAAGGGCCGGGTAGTAGTGCAGGGTCCTGTCTCGACCCTGCGTCCTGTCTCTAGCACGGTAAAGGTGCTCACCACCGACCAGTCTAAGGCCAAGGAGACCCTGAGCAGCCTGTTCGGAGCGGGGAACGTCCGGGAAGACGAGGAATACCTGGTGGTCCAGGCCGACGACGAGGTCGTACCCGAGATGGTGCGGCGACTGGTGGCCGACCAAATCGACGTGAAGGCAGTGGTCCCCGCCTTCGATCAGAGTCTGGAAGACATGTTCCTTGAGCTGACCGCCCGCAGCGAGGACAAATGATCATGGGACACGTGCGGCGTGAACTACTTAAGATCCTCTACCAGAAGCGCACCTACTTCGGGTGGGCCGGCCTCTTCATCGTGCCCTTCCTGATCACCGTGGCCATGCGCCTTTCCAGCGAAGGTCCGCCCCCTCCCGAACAGGGTGGGCCGCAGTTCTTCGAGCTCATCCGTTTGAACGGCGCCTATGTGGCAGTAGGATCATTAGTGGCCTTGGTGACCTTCCTCCTCCCCCTGCTCGCTGCCATGTCGGGTAGTCAGACCATCGCGGGGGAAGCCGAGAACGGCACTCTCCGCACCGTGCTCATGCAGCCGGTCAAGCGAGGAGCCGTACTGGCCGCCAAGTGGCTGGTGGCCAACCTCTATATCGCTATCGGCCTCGTCATCTTGGCCGTGGGGTCTCTCATCGCGGGTGGTGCCATCTACGGCCTCAAGCCCATGATGCTCCTCACCGGCCAGACCGTGGGCGTCGGCCAGAGCCTGCTCTTGGTCTTCGTGAGCTACTGTTTCGTGCTTCTAGCCATGGCCACGGTCGTCTCCCTGGCCGTGTTCTTCTCTACCCTCACCAATTCCAGCCTTACCGCGGTAGCTACGGCTCTGGTGATCGTCATCATCATGTTGGTGCTGGGAAGCCTGAACGTGTTCGACTTCCTGCGGCCCTACCTTTTCACCCATCACTTCGACGCTTGGATCAACTTCTTCCGCAGCCCGGTGGATTGGAGTCCACTCCGGGATGCGTTCATCAACTTCGCGGTGTGGATCGCGGTGACCATGGCTGCGGCCTGGTTCCGTTTCACGCGCAAAGACATTTTGTCCTGAACTTCAGGCGCAGCCTCATTCTGCCGACATTGGAGGTGTGAGCCTCCAACTTGTGATAGTCCTCGTCCTCCACGGAGTGGCGGCGGCGATACTGGCCGTGCTCATATGGCACGCCCGGGTGAGCCGGGCGATACCAGGGGCCGCTCCTTTCGTGGTGACTACCGGGCTTGCCCTGGGTTGGGTGCTAGCCACCATCTGCGGCACGCTGTCCCACAGTCTGTCCGCCAAGATCGCCTGGGACCAGGCGGAGTTCATCTTCATAGCCTTCCTACCACCGGCCGTGCTCGCTCTCGTACTCGATTACACGGGACGCAGGAGATGGCTTGTCCCGCCCTACTTCTTGCCTCTCTGCCTAGTGCCCTTGGTCACCGTCGTCCTCACCTGGACCAACCACCACCATCAGCTCATGCGTACAGACGTTTGGCTCCTGGCAAACGGCCCTGTCGTGAAGCTGGCCTGGAACTCGGGGCCCTGGTTCCTCGTCCACGCCGGCTACAGTTACGCCCTGCTGCTCGCCGCTCTCGGCCTGCTCGTGCAGGCAGCACGCACTTCACCCCCGGCCTACCGGCGCGGGCCCTTGGTGATACTGGCGGGACTTCTCTTGCCCATCGCCTCCAACCTGGCCGAGTTGCTCCATCCCTTGACCTTCCTGCCCACAGACCTCACCCCGCTCACTTTCTCTGCAGCCGGCGCGATCTTCGCCTGGGGCCTCTTCCGCTCCGAGCTCTTCACGTTGGTGCCAGCCGCCCGACACGCTCTGGTGGAGAACATGAGTGATGGCCTGTTGGTGCTCGACGCCTCCGAAAGAGTGGCCGACGTCAACCGAGCCGTCCTCAGCCTCTTGGGAAAACCCAGGGAGGTCGTCTTGGGACGGCCGGTCGCCGCGGTCTGGGAAGACTGGCGGCAGCTCAGCACTCCCTGCACCCAAGGGACCTCGCTGGCTCTGCTCACCCCAGAGACCGATGCGGCATGGCGGAAATACGAGGTGAGGATCACCCGGCTCGTCAAGCGCGACAGACTGCAAGGGCAGATTCTCGTCTTCAGGGACATCACTGAGCGAGCCATCATGGAGGAGAGCTTGCGCGTGCAAGCTCTGTCCGACAGCCTCACCGGACTTGGTAACCGCACCTTGTTCATGACCAAGCTGACCGACGCCCTGCGCCAGGCCCAGAGACATCCGGAGCGCGCATTTGCCGTGGCCATCCTGGATCTTGACCGTTTCAAGCAGATCAACGACACTGTCGGTCACTTGGCAGGAGATGTGCTTCTGCAGCATGTCGCCGGTCAGTTGACCCGCTCCACGCGCGACATCGACACGGTCGCCCGATTGGGCGGCGACGAGTTCATGCTGCTGCTGGACGGCATCGGCAGCAAGACCGATCTACTCCCCATCCTGGAGCGGGTCCGGGCTGAGCTCCAGCGGCCGGTATCTTTCCACGGTCGGGAGATCAGTACCACCACCAGCATGGGAGTGGTCATCTGGGATCCCAGCTACACCGACCCCGAGGACCTCCTGAGAGCGGCCGATACCGCCCTCTACCAGGCCAAAGAAGCCGGGCGAGACTGCTACCGCCTCTTCGACGAAAACATGCACCGCTCGGTGCTCTTCGCGAGCAGGATCGAAACCGAACTGCGCGCCGCTCTTGACCGGGGGGAATTCGTGCTTGAGTACCAGCCGGTGATGAACCTGGAGAGCGGCCAGGCATGCGCCCTGGAGGCGTTTGTCCGGCGCGAAGACCCCCGGCGGGGTCTGATCCCCGCCGGTGAGTTCTTGGAGACGGCCGAGAACACCGGTCTGATCTTCCCGCTCGGGGAGCTCGTCTTGGACCAGCTATGCCGGCAGATAGGCCAGTGGAGGTCACTGTCGGGACCGGAGTCTCGCCTTCCCGTCGGGGTAAACCTGTCGCCTCGCCAGCTCCTCGAGACCGACCTGGTCGGAGCCGTACTCACTCGAGTCGCCGAATGGCGGGTACCGCCCGGCAGCCTGAGCTTCGAGGTGACCGAGACCGCATTGCTCAGAAATCCGGCCAAGGCCCGCCGGGTGTTGGCTGAACTTAGGACGATGGGGATGCAGGTCTGCCTCGATGACTTCGGGTCCGGCTTCTCGTCTCTACAACATCTCACCAGCTTTCCTCTCACTGAGGTCAAACTTGACCGGTCGCTGGTGGCGCGTCTCCCCGAGAGCGCGACCGACCGGGAGCTCGCCCGCTCCGTCATCAATCTGGCCCACAGTATGGGCCTGGCAGTGACAGCGGACGGCGTCGAAAACAGTGCCCAGTGGAGAGCCCTGGTCGAGGCAGGCTGTGACCGTCTCCAGGGCTACTTCTTGAGCCCGCCGGTGCTTGCCGCGGAGCTTCCCCATGTGCTCGCCCATCTGGCCGGCAGTCCCGGGTCGGCCTCTCTTCAGGGGAAAGCAAGGGGAGCGCAAGCACATGCCACGGCTAAGCCTGGATGGGCCCTCCCAGGCAGAGCTCAGGGGGAGGAGAGCCCTGCTCCCGGTCGTCCCGGACTGCGTCTGGTGTCTGAGCAACCCTGGCCGGGTCCTAGCCGGACCTGACGGCACGGTTACAAGGCTCAGACTGGGGACCCCGGCGGGAGAGGCAAGCGTCCACCGACCTGGCGGAGAAACTGAAAGAACCGCCCTCGGTCGCCCGGCTAGCCGAGCAACTCTTCGTCTCCAGTTATGTAGTACCGGATGCGCTCGCTGATGTTCACCGCATGGTCACCGATACGCTCGAAGTAGCGCCCGATCATGGCCAGACGGATGGCCGTGGCTAGGTTGTCCTGGCCCTTCAGCTCCACCAGTTTCTCGATGAGTTCCGCGTGTAGATCATCAAGCCGGTCGTCCTGCACCGCGATGTCGGCCGCCAGTTTCTCATCCTTGGTCGCCCAAGCGTCCAGGGCCACGCTGAGCAACCGAGCGGCCGCCTGGCCCAGTTCCGACACCAGGGCCTTCACCGCTTTCAAACTGGGGTCGCGGAACTCCTCCCGGTGGACCAACCCGGCTATGTTGTAGGCGAGATCACCGGCGCGTTCCAGATCGTTGACCACACGTAAGATGGCCACGATCAAGCGAAGATCCCCTGCTACCGGGGCCTGCTGAGCAAGCAGGGTGAGTGAGCGCTTCTCGATATCGAGAAACAAGGCGTCGATCTCGTCGTCACCCGCCTGCACCTGCTCAGCGAGCTGTTGGTCGCCTTCGATGAGAGCGATGGTCGCCATCTGGGTGCTTTTCTCCACCAGAGCCCCCAACTGCACGATCGCTTGATCAAGGCTTTCTAGTTCTTTATGGAAGGCGATCCGCATCAGCCTGTTCCTTTCCCGCCTCTATCCGAAGCGACCCGATACGTAGTCCTCCGTACGCTTGTCCAGCGGCTTGGTGAAGATGCGACTGGTGGGACCGAACTCCACCAGTATGCCCCAACGCGCCGAGGTAGCTTCATCCACCTCAGTGTATAGGAAGGCTGTCTCGTCGGACACCCGCGCCGCCTGCTGCATGTTGTGGGTCACGATGACGATGGAGTAGTCCTGCTTCAGCTCCTGCATGAGGTCCTCGATACGGGTGGTGGCTATGGGGTCAAGAGCCGAGGCAGGCTCGTCCATGAGGATCACATCCGGCTCCACGGCGATGGCGCGAGCGATGCACAGGCGTTGCTGTTGCCCTCCGGAAAGGTCGAGGGCGCTCTTCTTAAGCTGGTTCTTGACTTCGTCCCAGAGGGCCGCCCGTCGCAGCGACCTCTCCACCAACTCGTCCATGTCGCCCTTGTACCCGTTTATCCTAGCCCCGAAAGCTACGTTCTCATATATGGACTTAGGGAAGGGGTTGGGTCGCTGGAAGACCATGCCGATATGCCGGCGTACCACCACGGGATCGACCCCAGGCGCGTAGATGTTCTCCCCGTGATAGAGCACCTCGCCTTCCACCCGTGCTCCCGGGATCAACTCGTTCATACGATTGAAGCAACGGATAAGCGTGCTCTTACCACAGCCCGACGGTCCGATGATGGCCGTGATCCGGCGAGGACGTATGTCCATGGTGACGTCCTTGAGCGCAAGGTTCTTGCCGTAATACACGCTCAAGTTGCGGACCGAGAACACGGGCGGCTCCGCCGACGACCCCGCGGCTCTGCCCTCTTCGGCCACGCCCGTCACGGAGAGGGTCACCGGTGGGGTCACCTCCTGAGTGTGGACGCGGGTGCCCCCGCTATGCGCTCCGCTGCCCGTAACTCGGCTGTTCATCGCTTGCCTGTCCGGCGCTTGCTCTTTCATCGTTTGAAACGGCTCCTTGAGGCCACCACCCGGGCCACGATAGTGAAGATAAGGACTATCAGAAGAAGCTCCAGGGCCCCGGCCCAGGCTCTAGCCTGGCCGGCAGCGAAGGGGTTGCGGGCGCCATCGAAGATGGCCAGAGTGAGTGCGGAAATGGGCTGGTTCCAGAGTTCGGCGGTAAGTTGGTACGAGCCCAGCGCCGTGAGAATGAGCGGGGCGGTCTCCCCGGCTGCCCTGGCCACCGCCAGCATGACGCCCGTGACTATGCCGGGAGCAGCAGAGGGCAACACCACCTTGGTAATGGTCTGCCATTTGGCGGCACCCAGCCCGTAGCTCGCGTCCTTGAGTTCCCCGGGGACCAGTTTGAGCATCTCCTCAGTGGAGCGGACGATGATGGGCATCATGATGATGGCCAGGGAAGCCGCTCCCATCAGGGCGCCGAAGCCGAAGTTGACCACCAGCGCCGTGTAGACGAACAGGCCCACGAACACCGAGGGAACCCCGGTCATCACGTCCGAGAAGAAGCGGATAAGGCGGGCGAGCCAGTTGCCCTTGCCGTACTCCACCAAGTACACAGCGGCCATGATCCCCAAAGGGACCGAGACGGCGGTCGCCAGCCCCACCATGATCAGGGTGCCCACGAGGGCGTTGAGGAAGCCGCCCCCTTCCCGCCGGAAACTGAGCGGCATGGAGCTGGTCAAGAACTCCCAATCCATGGTCCTGATGCCCTTGCTAGTGATCTGGTAGAGGATCATGACCACTGGGATGAGGGTGATCACCACCCCCAGGACGATCAGGGCGGTGTTGCGGCGATTGCGCCACACCCGCCGGCGGGCAGGCCGACATTCCCGCAGGCTCACCCCCGGCTGCAACCGCCCTCCCGCCCAGTTGTGAAGCGGCGCTTCGGCTCGGGCGTCGTTCATGGCCGGCTGAACCTCCACACCATAGCTCGGGCGGCCACGTTGATGACGATAGTGATGGCGAAGAGAACTACCCCGATCGCCACCAAGGCCCGGATGTGGTCACCGGTCGCCTCCTGGAATTGGTTGGCGATGACCGCCGCCATAGAGTAGCCGGGACGCAGCACCGAAGCTTCCACTGCTGGACGAGAACCGATAAGCAGGGCGACCGCGATAGTCTCGCCGAGCGCCCGTCCCAGTCCCAACATCACCGCACCGATGATGCCGGAGCGACTGCGCGAAAAGACCACCTCGCGGATCATCTCCCAGCGAGTGGCTCCCAGGGCATAGGCGGCCTGCCGATCAGCGTCCGGCACAGTGGCGAAGACTTCTCGACACATGGAGCTGATGATGGGAGTGACCATGATGGCCAGGATCACCCCCGCCCCAAAATAGGAAAGGCCGGAAGGCGGCCCTGCAAAGATGGGTATGAAGCCGAGATACTTGTTGAGGAAGTCCGCCGCCGGCTGCAGGAAGAGAGGCAAGAGGACGAAGACCCCCCACAGGCCGTAGATGACGCTGGGGACCGCCGCCAAGAGGTCCACGGCGTAGGTGATGAGGCCACGCAGACGGCGCGGCACCGGGTACTCGGTCAGAAAGAGAGCTACGGCCAGACTCAAGGGCACCGCGATGACCAGAGCGATGACTGAGGTGACGATGGTGCCGTAGATGAAGGGCAGAGCTCCGAACTTGCCGGCGCTGGGGCTCCACTCCTGGCCGGTGATGAAGGCGATGCCCTCCTTGGTGAAGACCGGCAGCGCCGTACCCGTGGTGGAGATGACCATGTAGGCCAGCACCAAGAGGATGAGCACCCCCGACAAGGCGGCCAGCAGCAGAAAGAGGGGGTCGGCCCGCCGGCTGAGCCCCCTGCGTTGCCACTTGCGGCCGGCGCCG
>FWPV01005721.1_pt1 | contig 12724 bp, 14 predicted proteins | sample 2228371 | NCBI WGS metagenome assembly FWPV01 (sample SAMEA103939776, study PRJEB20133) | metagenome | reverse complement strand
CCGGGGCCGCTTTGCCGAAAAACCTACCCTTACCGTTATGTATAATTATGGCGTTTAACCTGCTCTCATGCGGACAGGTGAGTCATTACGGGGCGACGAAACCCAGGCTCATCTCGTCCCCGTTTTGTGCGCCGGCAATGAAGGAGACCAGCACCGGGGCCACCAGATCTTCAAAAATCAGGAGAGCCAGAATGAATTCCGTTTCCGGGTTGGCCAGCCGTTTTTGCTCCTCCAGCATCTTGGCGGAAATGGAGGAACTGGTGGCGTAAGCAACCGCACCGAGCACCAGCGCCGCCATGGGACTCAACCCGAACAACAGTGCGAGTCCGGCAGCGCCACCGAGATTCAGCACCACATCAAGCAGACCGGCCGACCAGATGTTCCGGGAAATTTCCATCATCCTGGCCAGCGGAAACTCCAGCCCGAGAATGAAAAACAGCAGGACGATGCCGATTTCCCCGGTAATATGAATCGCTTTGCTCTCCGGGAAAAACACGGCGATTGCCACGCCCAGGGCAATATAGACAAGCACCGAAGGGTAGCGCAATTTCTGGGAAGTGAAGCTGACCAGAAAAAAGGTGCAGAGAATCAGACCGGCCAGGAGCAAAAAGGGCAGTTTGAGCATGGGATTGTTCCTCGATCACCGCTGCAGTCGAGTTCCATTGTGAGCGGAATTCTGACGTTACCATCTTGGTCATGTTTGACACAGGGACTCCAGGGTCCTGGTCTGATCTCGCGTGCCGATGGACATGAGGATGTCTCCAGGCAGAATCACTTCATCAACATCGGGGCTGCCGATCATTCGGTCTCCCCGCTGGATGGCGATGACGGTCGACCCGGTGCGCGAGCGGATTTGGGACTCGAGGATCGATTTCCCGGCCAGGCAACTGCCGGGTTGCACCTTCAGCCAATCCACGCGGATACTCTTGAGAAGCAGCTCGAGGCGGTCATCGGCCACCGGCTGGTAGTCCACCCCGAGCAGGATCGTGCCGAGCTGGCGGGCCTCTTCGTCACTGAAATGGATGTTGAAGTCCGGCTCGTCCTGGTCCGAATCCTGGAAATAGTAGACTTCGCGATGTCCGTGGTGATGGATGACGATGACTACCCTGGCCCCTTCGGCCGTCTCCATGGCGTAGCTCTTTCCAATGCCGGGCAAATCCGAGGTCTTTACCTTCATGCAGCATTTCTCCTTCAAGTGACTCGCGTCACAGCGTCTTCTTTTCGCTCACAAACTCGCTCTCGCGCATTTATTTATGTTCCATCATGGTCCTGATTTTGGTCGCCAGATCCTGCATGGAAAAAGGCTTTGCGATGAAGTGCACACCGGCCTCCAGCACCCCGTGGTGGGCGATGCTGTTGGCCGTATAGCCGGACATGAAAAGCACTCTCAGGTTGGGGTAACGCGACTGCAGCTGTTCGGCCAACGCGCGCCCGCTCATCTCCGGCATCACCACATCGGTGATCAACAGCTCTACTTCGCCCGCGTGTTCTTCAGCCATCCGCATCGCCCGCCCCGGCACGTTCGCCGTCAGCACGCGGAAGCCCAACCGTTCCAGCATGACCCGGGTCATTTCCATCATCGCCGCCTCATCCTCCACCAGCAGCACCATCTCACCACGGCCGTGCCAGACCGGCTCAACGCTTTGCGCTGCCTGGATGTCTGCCAGGCCCTCATGGCGCGGCAGGTAGATCTTGAAAGTCGTACCTTTTCCCGGTTCGCTGTAGACATTGATGCAGCCGTTGTTCTGCCGCACAATGCCATACACCGTCGCCAGCCCGAGACCGGTACCCTGATGTGCCTCCTTGGTGGTGAAAAACGGCTCGAAGATATTTTCCAGCGTTTCCCTGTCCATGCCGCAACCGCTGTCGCTCACGGCCAAAAGCACGTAATCGCCGGGAACAAAACCGGCATGTACGGTGCAGTAGTCGGTATCGATGTGGACATTCTCGGTTTCGATGGTCAAACCGCCGACTCCGGAAATGGCATCGCGGGCGTTGACACATAAATTGGCGAGAATCTGGTCGACCTGCACCGGATCAATTTTCACCCGCCACAGGCCGGAGGACGGCAGCCACACCAGGTCAATGTCTTCGCCGATGAGCCGACGCAGCATTTTGAGCATGCTTTCCACGACGGCATTCAGATCAAGCACCTGGGGCGCCACCGTCTGCTGGCGGGCGAAGGTGAGCAGCTGTCGGGTGATGCCCGCCGAACGTTCGGCAGCTTTAAGAATCTCTTCCAGGTGGATGCGCGCCGGGTTTGTCCGATCGATCATCATGAGCAGCAGTTCGGCATAGCCCATGATCACGCCGAGCATATTGTTGTAGTCATGGGCCACTCCACCTGCCAGCCGTCCCACCGATTCAAGCTTTTGCGCCTGCAGAAGCTGCCTTTGCAGGGAATGCCGCTCGTATTCTGATTTTTCGCGCACTTGGGCCATTCTTAAGGCGTTCAGGGCATAAGAAAAATCTTCCCCGATTTCAGCAAACAGACTTTGTTCCTCCGGATCAGCACCCAATCCCTGCTCGAGGGCTGCAACCAGGTAGCCGAAGGTCACACCGTCATGCACCAGGCGTACAGACAGAGAATCCGTCTGGGCACATTGAGCCGCTATGGAACAGAGACGGCACACCACCAGCCTGTTTTCCACTGCCACAACCTTTGTCGTGCTGCGGGCGGCGCGGCAGCAGGACGGCAGTTCACCCCGTTCGAGCATGCCGTCAAAAGGATCCAATGCCTCTCCCAGGCCCTCTCCTGCCCACTCGACAGGATGGTCCTGGTCATCGGTCAGGATAATCACCGCACTGGCGTAGCCGCGATTTTCCACCAGCAGCCGGCAGCCTTCATGGATCAGCGTTTTGACATCGCGGCCGCGAACGATCAGCTGGTTAACCCGCCGGATCGCCCACAACACCCTGTTGAGATGTGCGATGCGCTGCTCCGACCGGTTGCGCTCGGTGACATCCCGGCACACGCAAAAGATCAGCTTTTCTCCAGCGATTACGGCCCCGTTGGTGCTGATCTCAACCTCGAAGCAAGTACCATCCTTGCGCCGGTGACGGGTCTCGAGGGTATCACCCGCATCCCCCACCGAGCGAACCATCTGGAGCAAATGCTCGCGCGTCCACTGGTCGTCCCAGTCCCACACATGGAGCTGCGCCACTTCTTCGGCGGAATAGCCAAGCATCTCACAGAATCGGCGGTTGGCTTCGTACACCTTGCCGTTCTGGTCCAACACTACAATTCCGTCGCGCGATTCATCCACCAAAATGCGCCGCCGCATGGCTTCATCCTTGAGGGCATCTTCATTGCGTCGGCGCTCGGTGACGTCGGTGATGAAGCCCTCGAGCATCAGTTCACCACCCCGCACAGGGGGTACGACACGGCCCTTCTCCCACACCCATTTGCGGTCGCCGCCTTTGGTCACAATCCGATATTCCAGGGTGAACGGCGCATCGGCGTGCAGCGCATGCTGCACCTGCTCCCAGACATACCGCCGGTCATCCGGGTGGATGATTTCATTGTAGGACACAGCGTGGTCACGAGTCATTTCCTCGGCATCGTACCCCGTCAGTTCACGGCAACCGTCACTCACAAAGTGCATCGTCCAATGACTGTCGTTGCGGCATTGATAGGCCATGCCGGGCAGGTTGCCCAACAGGGTTGCCATCTGCCGTTCACTCTCCTGCAGCTGTGCCGTGCGCCGCGTCACCTGCTTGCGCAGCGACCACGACCAGAGAAAGAACGCCAGCAAAGCCAGGAGCAGCGGGGCCAGCACCATCAAAGAATAGCGCATAGCCGTGATCAGGGAGGGGGGTTCGTCCTGGTAGATTCCCAGCCATTTCTCCTTGATTCGCAGGTAATCGCCCGTTTGCCTGAGGATCTCCAGCCCTTCGCTGAAGGACGCTAAAAGGGCGGTGTGACCGTTTAACACGGCGTAACAGTATTTTGCCGAGAGCAGTGGCTGGGAGCCCAACACGAGATTCGTCCATCCGTGCTTTTCCATGAAATAGAGGGCACTGACTCGCACCGCCAGGCCACAGTCGTGTTTCCCCTGCGCCAGTTCCTTGAGCACTTCCTCCTGGGTTTCGACAAACGTTACCTGATCGGCAAGCCCCTTTTCGACCAGCAGATCATAAATAACATCGCCATGTTGCACCACGATCCGTTTGCCTTTCAGCTGAGCGATGTCGGCCGGCGGAGCGCCATCATCCCTGCGCACCACGCTGACATAATGGTTTGCCAGATAAGGCGGCGTGAAATCAAACCTGAGGTCGCGCTCTGGAGAATAAAACATGCCTTGTATGACATCGATCTCGCCCTGTTCCAAACCCTGGAGGATCTGCGCCCAGGGGCCCAGGCGCATCTCGATGTCAAGGCCCAGCTCGTTGGCGATGGCGCGCGTGAGCTCAACGGTAAAACCCGTCGGTCGCCCGTTGTCGTCGAGGTATTCATAGGGGGGATAATGGTGATCGCCGCCGATCACGATGCGCCGCTGCGTCGGCAGCTCGAGGGCCGCAAACCATTTGGCGTGGAGGTGTTGATAGGTGCCATCCGCCATCACCAGGGCCAACCCTTCATTGAGTAGGGCCAGGGTATCCCGGTCCCCTTCCTTGACGGCAAAGCAAAAGTCCTGGCGGAACCCCTCGATGGGTTTACTGACTATTTTCAAGTTGGTGAATTTGTTTTCCTGGATCAGCCGCAGGGCCACCAGCCGCTGAATGACCACGGCGTCACAGAGCCCCTGAGAAAGCTCGCGCAGAGCCTCATGGAAAGTGACAGTGGTGTGGATCTCGATGCCCCGATCTTCCCTGCGCAGAAACTCTTCGGCGTTGTCTCCCTTCATCACGGCGACCCGCCGCCCCTCGAGATCTTCCAAATTCCCGATATCGGTCGTCCCCTCACGCACGACGACGGCACCGTGCAGGGACATGTAGGGAAAGGTGAAATCAAAAATGGGTTCCCGTTCGGGCCTCCTCCCGACCAGCGGCAAAGCCTGCACTTCACCCCGTTCCAGCCAGCCTCGCACCTCCGCCCACGACCCCATGCGCAGGGTGACATCGCGCCCCATGGCAGCCAGCGCAGCTCTGAGCAGCTCAACGGAAAAACCGGTGGCGCGCCCCTTGGCGTCGGCAAAAGAAAACGGCGGGTAGGCAATCTCTGCGGCGGAAACAATGGGCGGGGCGGCCGTTGCAGCACCCTGAGCGGCAGTCGCCCGGCAAACCCAGACGAGCGTCATGACGATCAGGCTGAGGGGAAAAATTACGGCGAGGGGACGGATAAAGGACCGAAACCAACGATCAGCACACATCTTCCAGGTTCCTTTCCCGCTATTGCATTGCATTTTGACCCGTGTTGGGAGTATGATCCGGCGCAAATATTGGAGTTCGTCGAGCCTTTTGCAGGAGGCTCCGCCATTATTGAATGTCAAAATGTGGTTAAGCAGATACAGGTGGAAAGGAGCATCTCAGTCCCACCTTACAGGTGGCATATTATACGTTTTATTGTTTGAGTCAAGCAACACCGAAGGCAGCTGCAGCGGATGGCTCGTTCTGAATGGAAAACTTATGTGGAGGCATTGCGATCATGTGGAACTCGAAGAGAAGATGTTTTACCAAGCTGATTTTGATACTGTTGAGCGGATTGATACTTACCCTCACGCCGGCCTGGCTGGTTCAATCAGTATGGGCGGCTGAACAGCCCAAACCCGAGCCGGCCACTACCGTTAGCCCGGAAATTCCGCCAAAACAGCTTCAGCATCTGGTCACCCCGCTCACCCTGGACGACCTCAAAGTGGAGGTCGACGGATGGATTGGGGTATTGAAGCAACACGCATCCTTGATCAGCCAAAAGAAAATCGAGGCAATGAAGGCAGAGGGAGAAGCCAAGGCAAAGCTGCTGGACGAGGTCAACAAGCTGCAGGAACAACAGACCGCATTGATCGATCGAGCGAAGGTGGTGGTCGAAGAGTTGAGAGCCAAAGGCGGAGAGGTGGCCAACTACGACAAATATCTCAAGGCCCTGTCGGGCATCAAGGTGGATATGACCGACGCCGGTGGCTCCTGGAAACTAGTGCGGGGCTGGCTGACTTCCAAGGAAGGTGGTATCCGTTGGCTCAAGAATCTCATTTTATTCATCGTGACCCTCGTCGTTTTCATCATCTTGTCCAGGATCCTGGGTTCGGCCACCCGGAGAGCAGTAGTGAAATTGAAAGGCGTGTCCGAACTTCTCAAGGATTTCATGGTCAATGTAGTCCACAAGCTCGTTTTTCTCATTGGCCTGGTGGTTGCGCTGTCCATGCTGGAAATAAACGTCGGACCATTCCTGGCTGCCATTGGAGCCGTCGGCTTCATCGTGGGCTTTGCTTTGCAGGGGACCTTGAGTAACTTTGCCGCCGGTTTCATGATCCTGCTGTATCGACCTTACGATATCGGGGACTATGTCAACGTTGCAGGAATCAGCGGCACAGTATCCGTCATGACACTGGTTTCCACCACACTGACCCTGCCGGACAACCAGACCGTGGTCATACCGAACAACTCGATCTGGGGAGGGATCATTACCAATGTGACCGGATCGGAAACCCGACGGATCGACATGGTCTTCGGGATCGGCTATGAGGACGATATCAGCAAGGCACAAAGGATTTTGGAGGAGGTCGTCAAGGATCATCCTCTGGTGCTTCCCTTTCCTGAACCCGTTATCCGCGTCAATGAACTGGCGGATTCGTCCGTCAACTTTATCTGTCGCCCCTGGGTCAAGACGGAAGATTACTGGACCACCTACTGGGACCTCACCAGACAGGTGAAAGAAGAATTTGACCGCAACGGAATCAGCATTCCTTTTCCACAGCGCGAAGTTCATTTGCGCCAGTTGGTCGAGGTCAAGCAGGGCAGTGCCGAGTGAGCTGCAACTATTCTAGTGTTTAAGGAAATGATTTTCGCTTTCAAGTAGGCTGGGTTGAGTCACGAAGCCAACAAAATAAGCGTTGGGTTTCGTCATGCGGAACGCGTGACTCAACCCAACCTGCGCCAAAAACATTATCTTGGAAGCTAACCATGGGTGACTCGGCCAGAGGGATCCCGGGCAGGATTGATTTTGTGGCATCTGGGGGGGACGTTGCACTTTTTTTTGCTTTTATATGCGGAGCGTATGCTTTAAATATGGAAGTGAGGCGCCTCGACGGTTGATTCCTGACTATCGAATGTGTCGCCGTGAAGCTGCCGGGCAGCACGGAGCTACCTGGCCGGTGATGAACAAATCAAAAAGGAGGAGCATTATGAAGCGAAAGTTGATTTGTGTTTTATTGGCAGTGGGTCTACTGATGCCCACCCTGGCAGCTGCAGCGGACCAGGAAGATTTCATGGTCGACTCGACGGACGATATTGTCAATCTGTGCACCACTCCCATCGATGATCCAATGTACACTGCGGCCATTCACTTTTGCCACGGCTATCTGGTGGGTGCCTATGCCTACTACGATGCACTCGCCTCGGGACCGGAAGGGGTGCGCCTGGTGTGCTTTTCCGACCCTGTCCCTTCACGCAACGAGATCATCGGCATGTATATAGACTGGGCAAAGACTCATCCGGAACATATGAACGAGGCGCCGGTGGATAGCCTGTTCATGTTCTTGACCGAAAAGTGGCCCTGCAGCGAATAACAACCGCAAATAAGAGGAGCAGAATATGAGGAAGATCGCCCTTGTATCGATTTTGGTCTTAAGCCTCGCCCTGATGGGCTGTGCCGGCATGTCGGACACGCAACAACGCACCCTGAGCGGCGGCGCTATGGGCGCTGCCGGTGGTGCCGTCATTGGGGCTCTTGCAGGCAATGCCGGCCTGGGCGCCGCCATAGGCGGTGCGGCTGGTGCCGCCGGCGGCTTTCTTTACGGCAAACATAAAGAAAGCAACCAGAGGGCGTATGAGCAGGGCTACCAGGCGGGCCGGCAAACCAAGTAACCGGCTGGTCCTGCTGTGACCCAGCACCATCGCCTTTGATGTCCCCTGGGAGCTTGTCCGAAAATTGGCTCCTCGCCTCCGTTCGTCGTGCCGGTGCATTCCTGCCGGGGCTGCAGGCATCCAGCGTTCATGCGCTTCCCTGGATTCCGCGATCGGCCTCGAAACGGCGGATTCGACGCCTTCTCGGACAAGCTCCCAGCCGCCCCAAATGCGGCCGGGCGTTCATAAGCCCGTATCATCGAGCCGCACAAAAAGCCCAGCCTGCACATAGATCATACAACACCCCGCCTTGATTCCGCCTTCCGCCCTCCGCCTAAAACTTTTCGGGCGCGCTCCATCAGCGCCTGCTCCTGTAGAATCATCTCTTGTCGTGCTTTCCTGCAGGGGCCTTGAGTAATTGAAATTTCATGTGCCTGGAGGATGGCTTGGCGATCATCTCAAAGTTGCTCTGCACCCTCACTCCAAGCCTCTCCCTCGAAACATAGGGTGTCCATCAAACATTGGCCGTCAATGCCGATTGATGGGCACGCGACCCGGGTCACCGACGAAAGGCAGGACAATGAGCCGCAGCAGCGTCAATCCTTTGGGGTCACGGAATTGGGAGAGGCCGATGGTCATGTCCGCATGGCCTCTTTGCGGCTGGTCGGTGTAAGTGCCGAACAGTCTGTCCCACCAGGGCAGATTGAAGCCGTAATTGCTGTTGGTCTCGCGGATGATCACCGAATGGTGCACCCGGTGCATGTCGGGGGTGACCACCAGGAGCCGCAGCAGCCGGTCGACAAAGAGCGGCAAACGCATGTTGCTGTGATTGAACATGGACGTGGCATTGAGGGCCACTTCGAAGATGAGCACCGCCAGGGCGGGCGGTCCCAGGGCCATCACCGCCGTGAGCTTGATGGCCATGGAAGCGGCGATCTCGATGGGGTGAAAGCGCAGGCCGGTGGTGACGTCAAAATCAAGATCTGCGTGGTGCATCATGTGCAGCCGCCAGAGGGTCGGGATCGCGTGGAACAAAACGTGCTGAATGTAGATGACGAAATCCAGCACGATCACCCCGATGGCCACCTCCAGCCAGTAGGGAAGTGCCAGGATATTCAACAGCCCCCACTGCCGTTGGGAGGCGAGCACGGCCAGTGCCACCGGTAAAATCGGGAACATGATGCGCACCACAAGCGGGTTGAGGGCGATGATCACCAGGTTGGTGAACCATCGACCGGCCTTCGAAGTGGTCAAAGGTCGCCGCGGCATTAGAATTTCACCGAGGGCGACCAGGATGAAAATCCCCGAGAAGAACCCCAGGCGTATTGCCGTTTCATGGTGCATAAGGCGCAACCTTCTCTTGCTTGGCTGCCGGCGGCAACCGGCCAAGCGGCCGGCGCTCCGCCGAAAAAGTTGTTAACGGCTTGAGCCGTACGCTTCACTGCCCTAAAAGCTGAGCACCCTATCCGCTTCTCTGGACAGCTCATAGAGGTCGTCCATCCAGCCAATGGGGCACGTGCTTGATCCCACCAGACCGTGGGATTTCATGCACACCCCTCAAACATAAAAATCGCCGTCAAATTGCTGAACCTGTTCCATGACGTTGAACTGTTCACTGCTGCTCTGCTCAAAAAGCACGCCCCTGCCGAGCATGAATACCGAAACTTCGTCGCCCTTCTTGACGCCCACATTGGCCAACCTCATGGCATTGTAGATCGTTTCCGCCTCATCTGTTGAAATAATGACGAGAAGCTTCATGCAACCTCCTCTCTTTGTGGGAACATTGCGGTTACCTCAGCCCATCCGATTCGGCCGCCCGCGGGATCGTGTCGTTGGATTGCGCTCCGACCAAATCAGACCACGTAACGGCGGATGGCCGCTTCCAGCTCTTCTTCGCCGAGACCGCCGCCTTGCACAATGACCTCATCGCCGATCATGACGGCCGGCGCCGCCGGCAATCCTGTTCGCTTATAGTCCTCACTCTGATAAGCCTCTTTTGTCCTGGCGATGATCTCGACCGCAACCCCGTATTTTTCCCCCAGCCTGGGGACCATCTGCTTGAAATGGTTTCAGGTCCTGCCCGCAGGTTCGTTGGCAAAAACTCGCATCGTCGGCATGATAACAGCTCCATTCCTGTTGTCTCCAAAAATTAACAAATCCCTAACTTCCCAACCTATTGACCTGTTTCACAACATCCTCCGAGGGGGCTGCCGAGGGACGCCGAGGCCGTGTACGACCCACACTCCGACCCGCATCACCCAGGGAAAAGCCCCCCTCACCCTTGTCTATAATTTCCCCTCGCGACCCAGCTTGGACAGGAGAAACGTTGCCCCTCTGAGGGAGAGTCCGGTCTTTTCGGCGAGCTGCGCCGGATCGAGGGGGCCGTGCTCACTCACGAGCCAGACGATTTCCTCCTCCAGTTCTTCGAGCCAGTCCTCGAACAGCACCAGCAGGTCCGGATCGGTCATAGCCATCAACTGTTTTGACTGGGCCACCTTATCCACCAGCCTTTGACACATCTTCGTGGGGTCGACACCTTCGCCCATGCACTCGGCCAGTCACAGGTGGACCAGGCTCGACACCTTGTCGTCCCGCGATTCCCCCATGAGGTCCCAGAGAAATTGTGCTCGCGCCTCTCCACCCAGGCGGGAGAAGAGGACCTCCAAGACACCGGCAATTTCCTCCAATGCTTTTTGCGGATCCATGCGGTCGACTATCCCCAGGATCTCGTCCGTATGGATTCTGATTACCTTGCCCATAACTCAAAACGTCTTCCTGGCAGCCAACAGGTCCGTCGCCACGATACTCAAAGTTTGAATGACGTCGAGGATTCTCGAGTCCGCCAGTTGGTAGTAGATAAACGGGCCATTGCGCTCGATGGTGACCAGCAGTGAGCGCTTCAATTCTTTCAAATGATGGGAGACAAGGGGTTGGGAAAGACCGAGCTCCTCGACAATGCTCGATACCGATCTCTTGCCTTTGCTCACGCTGAGAAGAATGCGCAGCCGGTTCTCATCCGAGAGACTTTTGGCCAGGAACGCCACCGTCTGATGGTGCTCCTCGCACAGCACCAGGGTCTCCAGTTGTACCCCATGCCGCGCGTTTTCGTCCGCCAGGTCGAAGCCACTCGACGATTTATTTGAGGATACCTTTTCCATGAAAAACCATCCATTTTCGATGCCTGAATGGCGCTTTTTCGAGTGCACAGAAAGGCGCATAGACCCTGCACTCATTACCATATTAATGTACGTTTATATGGGAGCACAATGAGGATGTCAATATCAGAGTCGTCATTTCTTGGACGGAACCCGCTTATGAAACAGATCCTCAGAGACTTTCCCGGCTGATCATGCCAACAATCAAAACGCCATCTTCTTTCAGCACCCTTGCGGCTTCGTAGAATTCCAGATGACGAAAATAAGACTTCTCACGGCAAGTCGAAGGTGTGGCGTCAATAGGAATTCAGGTCCTTGATGCGCTTGATGTCCTGAGCTTTACCCAGCATGATGAGTATGTCGCTGTCCTTGATCACAAATTCGGCAGGAGGCACGAGCACGATATTATCGGCGAGGACTTCCTCGATGGCGATCACATGCACGTTGTACTTGGCGCGCAGATTGAGCTGCTTCAGAGACTTGCCGATAAAGGCGCGGGGAGGCGCTATCTGCAAGAGGGTATAATCCTCCGCCAACGGGATGAAATCGAGGATATTGGGACGGGACAGTCCCTGCGCCACCTTGACGGCCATGGATTTTTCCGGATGGATGACCTCGGTTGCGCCGACCTTTTTGAGTATTTTCCCATGATCCTCATCCACCGCCTTGGCGAGGATTCGCTTTACGCCGATTTCCTGCAAATACAGGGTGACCAGCACGCTGGTGCTGATATCCTCACCGCAGCTCACCACCACCGCGTCCATCTCGTCCAAGCCCAGCGAACCCATGCGGTCCTTGTCCCTTGCGTCCAGGACAAGCGCTTCGGTACAAACGGGGTCAATTTCCTGAATGCGGCTCTGATCCATGTCGACGGCGACCACCTCGTTGCCCTCCTCGTACAGAGTTCGTGCCACATGAAAGCCAAACTTTCCCAGACCTATTACCGCAAATCGCTTCATTGACTGTTCTCCTTAGCCGATCATAAGGTTCTGCTCGGCGTATTGGACGCCCGCGCGCGCTTCGGTACCGGCGATCACATAGGCAAAAGTGAAAACACCCACTCTGCCAATCAGCATCATTAAGATAATCAATAACTTACCAGATACACTCAAGTCCGCAGTGACCCCCATGGAAAGCCCGACGGTCCCGAATGCCGACACCACTTCAAACAGAATCTCAATGAATTGAGTCCTTTCGACGATGAGGCTGGAACCAACCGGATGGGTCAACAGCAGAAGGAAGAAGACTCCACAAATGAGACCAAAAGCGAGTAAAACCAGGGAGACGCTTTTGGTTACGGTCTCGGCAGGAATGCTTTTGTGATACATATTCACGCGAAACCGGCCGCGCAGCCGACTCCAGGTAAAGGCGCCAAGGAGTGCGAGGGTGGTGGTCTTGACTCCACCGCCACAGGAACCCGGGGAAGCTCCAACAAACATGAGAAAAATCATCAGGGCCAGGCTGGCATTGCGTAAGCTGGAAATATCGATGGTGTTGAATCCGGCGGTGCGGCAGGTAATGGATTGAAACAGTGCAATGAGCAAACCGTCCCCGAACGAATAGGCTTTGAGGGCGTAATGCCATTCACTCCAAAGCAGGAGCGCCGCGCCCGCCATGATCAGAATCAG
>FWPV01012906.1_pt1 | contig 12726 bp, 13 predicted proteins | sample 2228371 | NCBI WGS metagenome assembly FWPV01 (sample SAMEA103939776, study PRJEB20133) | metagenome | reverse complement strand
GGAGCCTCTTTCATGCACTCCAAGGGTGCTCTTGCCGTTGTCAAGAGCCGCAGCGCGGGGTACTAACAGGCTGTTGAAAAACCTCCAGCCCCAGTTCATGGTGGGGTGGGGGCAGGGGGCTGTACCCCCCCTGCCCCCCTCCCCGAGGAACACGTTTTCAACACCCTGGTAGCCCCGCAGCCGGGCAGGATGATGACCGAGGAAACCTCCACCGGCATGCCCAAGAAGGTCTTTAGCACCTCCTGGGCAGCCTTCTATCTCTACTATGTAGCCATTGCCATCTGTTGGTTCGGGCCGCAGCTCAATCCGGAGTTTGCCGCCCGGATTCTGCTCTCACCCACCCTGGGCATGTTCCTCGGACTGGTGCTGTTGGCCGCCGTCTTTTTCCTGAAATTCGGCCAGCACTACGAAATGGACGCCGAAGGGGTGCGCAAGGTGCAACGCTACCCTGCCCGACAGGACCTGTTGCGTTGGCAGGATATCCGCCAGATCAGCGTCCGCATCGGCCTGACCCAGACCCTGCTGGGGGTGGGCAGTATCGTCATCCATCCCCATCAGGGGGAAGAGATGGTCTGGTATGGCGTGGAGAGCCCCAGGATCATTAAGAACCTGTTGGAAAGGGCTTTGGATGAGTTTACCGCCCACTGAGTGGCTGCCTGGCATGGAGGCCGGCTGCGAACCGGACGAGGCCGCCATACCGTGGGAAGACAGCAGCCGGTCCAGCCTGCCGGCCCTGCTGCTGACCCTGCGCCGCCTCTTCCTCCATCCGAAGCGGTTTTTTGCCTCCCTGCCCAGTAGCGGCGGTCTGGGGGAGCCCTTGGGATTTGTCTTACTGGTGGGAACTACGGGGGTTCTGGGGGCCTATCTGTGGCAGCTCCTCCTGGAGGGTTCGCTGCAGGCTTCGCTGCCGGAAGGGCTGCGGGCTGATTCCCTGGAACTCCTCCAGAGCGACCCGCTGGTGGTTCTGGGACTGGTCCTCATGACGCCGCTGTATGTGGTTGCGGCCCAATTTATCTTCACTGCGGTCCTCTTTGCGGCTCTCCATCTGCTGACCCCGGCTGTGGTCTCCTTTGCCGCCGTATTCCGGGTCACGGCCTATTCCCAGGCAGCCGCAGTCTTCTACCTCATCCCCTGGGTGGGCCAGGTGGCGGCCTGGCTGGGGTTCAGTATCCTGCTGCTCTTCGGCCTTACCCAAACCCTCCACCTTTCCATCGGCCGCCTTCTCTTCGCCTTGGTGCAGCTCCTGTTACTGTTACTATTTGTCAGCACCCTGTTCTTCCTGCTGCCGGTGCTGCTGCTTCTCTGGAGCTTCCTCGGGCCCGGTCTGTGACAGAAGCGCCCGTTCCCGGCGCCGGGACCACATCAGCCCCATGATCCCGCCGGTCATGATACCCAGCGTCAGACAGATGATAATGATCAGCGAATTGCTGATCGTGACGAGCTCTTTGCCGAATATTCTGATGGCCGGTGCCGGCAGCCAGTTTTCATAGAGGAATATCGCCAGCAGGCCCCCGAGCACCAGGAATATCACGCTCTTGACTTTGCTCATCTCCCCCTCCTCCCCTGTGCTTTGATGCCGAGTTCCGGTCAATCCTTGAGGTGTTTACGCACCGCCGCCTTCAGGTCTTCCAGGTCCGACGACTTCACCAGATACTCCTCCGAGGCCCAGGTGCCGAAATCCTGTTTGTATTCACTGTAGGCCGAACTCAGCAGCACCGGCAGCTGGGGATATTTTTCCTTGATCTGCCGCAGGACCTCGATGCCGCTCATCTCCGGCATCTTGATATCCAGGATGACCAGATCCAGCGGTGTTTGAGAGACGATCTCCAGGGCCTCCTTGCCGTTGGCAGCCGTGATGACGTCGTAGCCTTCTTCCTTCAATTCCTCGCTGTACAACAAGCGGATGCTCATCTCATCATCCGCCACAAGGATTCTCTTCATGCCCAACCTCCTTTGCTTAGGTATCTGCGGGGCCCGTTCTGGCGAACGTCTGTGTTCTTCCTGAGAGCAGACAGTATTTGGCGATGGGCAGCGTCACGGTAAAAGTCACGCCCTTGTTCAGTTCATTCTTGATCTCGATGGTGCCGTAGTGCCGGGAGACAATGCGCTGGGCAATGGATAACCCCAGGCCGGTCCCATGCTCTTTGGTGGTAAAGAAGGGGTTAAAAATATTATACACCAGCTCCGGAGAGATGCCGCCGCCGGTATCCGAGATGGCGATGGCGGCGTAGAGACCATCTTCCTTCTCCAGCGGCAAGGTGCGGATCGTCAGGGTGCCGCCATGTTCCATGGCCTGCTGGGCATTCTGAAAGATATTGTAGAAAACCATTTTGATCTGCCGCTCATCGCAGTAAACCGGTGGCAGTTCAGCATAATCCCGCACCACTGTGATGCCGCTCTTCTCCAGTTCCCGCCGCACCAGGGTCAGGGCATCCTCCACCAGCTGGTTGACCTCATACTCATTGAAGTGTCCCAGGGAGTCACCGGTGTAGTCGAACATCTGCTGGAGGATCTTTTCCAGCCGGGCCACTTCATCCACGATGACATCGGCATATTTTTTCAGCTCGTCCTCCGGCTTCAGCTGTTTGCTGATCCGCCGGGCAAAACCGCCGACGGATACCAGGGGATTGCGGATTTCATGGGCCAACCCGTCCGCCATGGAACTCATGGCCGCCAGCCGGTCTGACTCCAACATGCGCTCCCGGATCAAGGTTAATTCTCTGCTGCTGGCTTCAATGGTCTCCACCAGGCGGGAGTTTTCGATGGCCAGGGCGGCCTGATTGGCGAACATGGTCAGGAAGTGGACGTCCTCCTCATCAAAAGGCCGCTGGGAGAGATAATTGTCCACCACTAACACGCCGATGGCCTCCTCTTTGGCCAGCAGCGGCACGGCGATGAATTCCTCCCCTTTCAAGAACTCCCGGATCTCCTGGTTTACCAGGGGGTGTCGAGATGCCTGGACTATATGGTACGCTTTGCGGCCCAGCACCGCCCGGGGCAAAATCCCTTGGTCCTCCCGCAGGGGCACCACCAGCGGCTGCGCCCCTATGGGTTTGCTCTCCTCCCCGTTCCCCAGATCAGCCAGCAGGGTCTGAGACAAAGGTAGTTCGTCGGGCACCGCCGGCTGGACAGCATGCCGGCTCTCCCCCAATGACTGCCGTCCTTTGTCCACCAGGAAGATGATGGCCCGATCATATCCCATGGCATTTTTATAAGTCAGGGCGCGCACCAGGATGGTCAAGATCTTGTCCGTTTCAATGGTGGTCATCAGCACCGAGGAGATGTCATGCAATACCGTCAGGACGTTTACCATGCGGGCGTTCTTGGCCGCCAGGGCTTCAATCTGCTGGAACGCCAGGGCATTCTCGATACTGCTGGTGACCATACCGGCCAGCGTCTGCAGAAGCTGGATGTTCTCCTGGTCAAAGGGCTGGAACCGGTTGTTGACGGCCATCTTGTCATAAAGGCAGAGCATCCCTTTGAGATGGCCCTTTAACTGTAACGGAATGCCCACGTAGTAATGTTTTTCTCCCTGGGCATTGACGATTTCCGCGGCCACGGGCGTTAGATTACCATCCGCGGGCTGTTCCCCGAAAGGGAGCCGCAACGCCGGCACCTGTGCCGGAACGACGCCGTATTCGGAGCTGATATGCACCTGTTGGGACACTTGGTCGACGATGCGCAGCGACGCCCCCCGGGCGTTGAGCACCTTGGCGCTGATGCTCACCACCTGCTCCAACAGCAGCGGCAGTTCCCGCAGGGAACCGGTGGTCCTGGCCACTTCATAAAGGACCGCCAACTCCGCAATGCGCTTCTTGGCCTCCTCATGCAGCAGTGCCTGGCGGATATTGCCCGCCAACATGCGGCAGGCAATGAGAATGGTCTCCCGTTCCTGAACCGAAAATTCCCGCGGCCGGCTGCAGAGCAATAGCAGCACCCCGAAGAGAAAGTTATCATCAGCCACCGGGAAGGCAGCCAGCAGTTGGTAGTCCGGCAGCAGCTCGCCGAACACCTGGATATCCTGCCGCTCTGTTACCTGGGCGGCGGAGGTAATCAAGGGGGTTCGGCTTTCCGCCGTGCGCCCCACAATCCCTTCGCCCAAGGCAAACTCCAGGCGCGGCCGCCCCCTGCCCTTGCGGCTGTCCGCAGTCAGAAAGAGCCGGGCGCGATTCTTATCCAGGCCGAAGAACAGGGCCAACTCCACCTGGAAGTTGCGCGCCACCAGATAGACGAAGTTATCCAGCCGCTCCTCATAGGAGACCGTGGAGGTAAATAAGTCAATGAGACTGGTGAGGAACGTCAAACGCTGCAAAGGCATCTTACGAGGCTCTTGGCTCCAGGGCACGCCGTTTCTGCCTGGCCTTTTCATACATCTCCACATATTGCAAGGCCGCGGTGCTCCAGGAAAATTCCTGTGCCATGGCCTGGCGCCGCAACCTGTCCCAGGCGGCGGTATCCTGATACAACTGCAAGGCCCGGTTGATGGCTGCCAGCAATTCCTCGGCGTTAAAGCCGACAAATTTGAATCCGGTCCCCTGACCGGTGGCAGGATCATACTCTTGGATGGTCTCGTCCAAGCCCCCCACCGCCCGCACCACCGGAATGGTGCCATACTTCAGGCAATAGAGCTGATCCAGGCCGCAGGGTTCATATCTGGAGGGCATCAAGAACATATCGCAGCCGGCGATGATCTTGTGGGCCAACTCCGCCTTGTAGCCGATCTCCACCCCCACCGCCCGGGGATAGCGGTTGTGCAATTCCGTAAAGGCATAGTGATACCGCTCTTCCCCGGTGCCCTGCAGGACAAAGCCCACCTGGGCCTCCACCAGTTGGGGCATGATGGCCTGCACCAGCTCCAGGCCTTTGCGCTCGTTCAGGCGGGTGGTCATACCCAATAGCGGCCGGGACAGTGGCAGTTCCAAGCGGAAATGCCGCAGCAACTCAGCCTTGCAGACCTCCTTGCCCCGCAAATCCGCCGGGGTATAGGCCGCCGGCAGGAAACGGTCCTGGGCCGGGTCCCAGGTATCGTAATCCACCCCGTTCAGGATGCCATAGAGGTCCTCCTGGCGCTCCTGAAAGACCCCTTCCAAGCCGAAGCCGAACTCCGGCGTCAGGATTTCCTGACGATAGCGGCGGCTCACCGTGGTGATGATATCAGCCATGACCAGACCACCCTTTTCCAGGTTGATCTTGCCGTAGTATTCCAGCAACTGCGGGGTAAAGTATTCCCAACCCAGCCCGGTGAGGGTCATGTCATAGTGCCAGAAAATGCCCTGGTAACCCACATTGTGCACGGTATAGACAATGGGCAGGCCCTGACAGTACGGCTTGTCCTTATACAGAGTCCGCAAGTAGACCGGCACCAGACCCGTCTGCCACTCATGGCAATGGCAGACATCCACCTCCAGCTTCACGGTCTGCAACAACTCCGGCACTGCCCGGCTGAAAAAAATAAACCGTTCGGCATTGTCCTGGTAGTCGCCATACGGCGTGCCATACAGGCCGTCCCGGTCAAAGAGGCTGTCCTGCCTGATGAAATAGTAGCAGAGTTTGGGTGACAACCAGGCCACGAACACATCCGCCGTCAGGGTCTTGATGGACAGGGGGATGGAGAGCGTCTTGCCGATCTCCATGACCTTGGGGCTGGCTTCCCTTACCTGGCGATACAGGGGCAGCACCACCGTCACCTGGTGCCCAGCCTGCACCAGGGCCTTGGACAGGCCGTAGATGACCTCCGCCAAAGCACCGGCCCGGGCAAAGGGATTGGCCTCCGGGCTCACCATGAGAATACGCATAATCATCACCACCTTGGAGCAAGGAGCCTGGTTACGAAGCCTCAGAATTCCCTTGCAGCTGTACTTCCCGGAGGTAACGCGCCGCATCTTCAGGAGGCGTCGGATTAATAAAAAAACCGGAGCCCCATTCAAAGCCGGCCATCAGGGTTAACTTGGGCATGATCTCAAAGTGCCAATGATAGTGCTCCAGATGGGTCTCCCGGACCGGAGCAGTGTGCAGGATAAAATTATACGGCGGCCGGTTCAGTGCCGTGTCCAGCCGCCGCAAGGTTTCCGAAAAAATCTCCGCCAGTTTGGGGAAATTGGCATCATGGAGGTCTACAAAGGACGCAGGGTGCTGCTTGGGCAGGATCCAGGTCTCAAAGGGCGATCGGGGGGCAAAAGGGCACAGGGCCACAAAAAGCTCGTTTTCCAATACCACCCGGACGCCCTGCTGCAGTTCCTGGCGGATCATATCACAGAAGACGCAGCGCTCCTTCAGCCGGTAATGGGCCAGCGAACTGGACAGTTCCTCCATGACCAACTCCGGCACGATGGGCAGACCGATCAACTGGCTGTGGCTGTGTTCCAAGGAGGCCCCTGCCGCCCGGCCCTGGTTCTTGAAGATCAGAATGTAGCGGAACTTCGGGTCCCGGCTGAGGTCCCGGATGCGGTCCCGGTAGGCATACAACACATCGGCAAACTGCAGGACGCTGACCGTGGCCAGCGTCTCGTTGTGCTGGGGAAATTCAATGATGACCTCGTGGGCGCCGATGCCGTTCATGAGGTCAAACATGCCCTCCCCCCGGCGGTCCAGCTCTCCCTCATTGACCAGGGCCGGGAACTTGTTTGACACCACCCGCAGTTTCCAACCCGGGGAATTGGGCGGCCCGCCGCCTTCCCGGTAGGCCATGATCTCCGGAGGGGTGGTATGTTCATTACCCGGGCAGAACGGGCAGAAGCCGCCTTTGGTGACCTCCGGCTCCACCACGAAATCATGCGGCCGCTTGCCCCGCTCCGTAGATATGATCACCCAGCGTGAAATGATGGGATCTTTCCGTAATTCCGGCATGCAAATCCTTTCCTCCCCACTGCACCGGCCCATGAGCAGGGTGTTGCACAGGTGTTCGGCAAGGGGCCCCGGGGCCCGCAACCCCCTGCCCTACCCTACCACCTTCCCCTAAGCCCGACGGCCCCGTTTGGCTGCGCCACAAGCTCCACAGCAGGGATTGCTTCCCCCTCAGTAGGGGAGAACGTTTGTCAACAGCCCAGGAGGGCCCCCTTCCGCCCCTACCGCCTGCCAGCGGCGCTACGACCGGTTCAGCCTGACTCCTTGTGCGGCACCGTTGTCGGTGTGCCAAGATATCTGTATATCATAACTGCCGGGGCGGAGATTGCAAGCGCTTTCCCTGGGCCAGCCGGCCCGGCTAGCGCCTGAACAAGGAAAACAACAACGTCAGGAGGATGCTCAGCACAATGGAGGTGGCCAAAGGGAAGTAGAGGGTAACGTTCTCCCGGCGGATGGTGATGTCCCCGGGAAGTTTCCCCAGCCAGGGGATCTTGGGCCCGTAGAGCAGCAGCAGGCCCACGGCCACCAGTACCAAGCCGAAGATCACCAGTATCTTGCCGAAGTCTCCCACTCTCTCGCGACCTCCCTGTAATTCCGGTCCTACCCCGCCGGGGCAACCGCGGCGCCCCGTGCGCCCACCGGTCCTGTGATTCTACCATAGCAGAATGGCGCCATTTGTCAACGCCTTGCCCCTGCCAGGGGGGATGGCGGGCGGGTTGCGCCCACCCACCGGACAGCCGGCGCCCGGTTACTTTCTTGTTGCACTTTCTCCTGTCGCGCTATATAGTGTGGCCATTCTTGCAGGGGGTGAATGGTGAATAAACAACCCATTGGTATTCTGGGGACCGGGGCTTACGTCCCCGAACGGGTGTTGACCAATGCCGACCTGGAAAAGCTGGTGGACACCTCCGATCAATGGATCCGGGAACGCACCGGCATCATCGAACGCCGGGTGGCCGGTCCCGATGAAGACGTCGCCACCATGGGAATCGCAGCCGGCCGCCAAGCCTTGGAACGTTCCGGTATTGACTGGCAGGACCTGCGCTACATCGTCGTCGGCAGCAACACCTCCAACTACATGTACCCGGCCATTGCCATCCGCATTCAACACGGCCTCGGCCTGGACGACCGATTGGCCGCCTTCGACCTGCAGGCCGGCTGCTCCGGCTTCAATTATGCCCTCCATGTGGCCGAAAACCTCATCAAGAACGAGGGTGGCTATGCCCTGGTGATCGGCACCGACACCAACACCCGGATGTTGGATTTCAGCGACCGCAGCACCTGTATCCTCTTCGGCGATGGCGCCGGTGCCGTGGTCATCGGCCCCACCGACCGCAGCCGTCTGCTGGCCTCCTTCCTGGCCTCGGCCTACAACGGCAAACTCTACCTGAAGACCGAATTCTCCGAACTCAACAGCCCTTTTCTGCCTAAGCCCACCCTGACCAATAATTACATGTACATGGACGGCCCGGAAATCTTCAAATTCGCCGTCCGGGCGGTGCAGGAAAGCCTCCGCCGCATCCTGGCTCAGGCTGGCATGGCCCGGGAGGAGATCGACTTCCTCATCATCCACCAGGCCAACTACCGCATCCTGGAAACCGGCGCCCGCTTCGCCAAGATGCCCATGGACAAAGTCTACGTCAATGTGGACCGCTACGGCAACACTTCTGCCGCCTCCATCCCCTTGGCCCTCCACGAAGCCCTCATGGAAGGCAAGATCAAAAAGAACCACAAGGTCATCCTCATCAGCTTCGGCGCCGGCGTCACCTGGGCCGCCACCGCCCTGGAGTGGCTGAGCTGACCGCTGCCACACAGGAAAGGCGGGTTCACCACCCGCCTTTTCAGGTTGAACTCTGCCCTTGCTGATGGTGGCAGAACCTCCCGAAGGTTGAGCTCTTGACGCAACCCAAAGCTGCTGTCGGGGTTGGGGGGAGGTTCTCGGGGAGGGTGCGGGGGGGCGTTGCCCCCTGGCCCCCTTCCCGAGAGAACCTCTTCCTCACTCTGTCAAGAGGGGCAGCAGCCGCGGCACCGTCAACTCCCATCACATGATCCGGATCTTTTTCTTGGGCGGCTCGCTGGGCGTCGCCGGGGGTGCAGGCGGGACTGCCGGTTTTTCCGGCGCCGGCGCTGGCGCCGGTTCGGGAGCGACAGCCGGCGGTTCCGCGGCCTCGGCCTCGGGGACCCGACGCCGCCGCGGTGCTGGCGTCTCCTCACCTTGCTCCGTTACTGCGCCCGGCTTGGGCTTCGGTTTCGGCTGGGCCTCAACCTTGGTCTCCGGCTTGGGCTCCGCCGGTTTGACCGCCCTGGGCGGTGAGGCCTCCGTGGCCGGCAAGGCCGCGGATTCCGGCACCGGCGCACTGGCCAGATAGCGGGCATCCACCCAGCCCAAGGTCCCGTCCTGACGGGAACGGACCTGGAACCACCCCTGGCTCTCCCCCACCTTTTCCACTTCCTGATTGCGGGTGAGCAGGGCAATCTTGGGGCAGTCCATGCCCGGACAAGCCCGCAGATTCAACCGATCTGCGGCCACATAGTAGACCTGATACTCCACCTTGGGCGGCGGCGCCGGCTGCACCCGCGGCGGCTCCGGCGGCGGCGCCCAACCCACCTTCTTCTGGCAGCCCCCCAACAGCACCAGCACACCGACAACTGCCAGCAGCAGCAGCCAGCAGCGCTTGCCGCCGGACCAGGTCAGTCCAGGCCGGCGCGGCTCAGCCGATGTCCTTGCTTTCACGAATTTTCCATACACCACCGGTCTCCTCCAGCACCACATCTACAACGGCCCGGTGCATCTCCGCAGCTTTGGTCTGGTTGTTGATCAGCTGAAAGTTCCAGATAAACTCGGCCATGGCCTGATTGGGGCCAGTCCGCCGGAGATTGGCGATATGGTAACTGACGTTCTTAAAATCGTAGTTTTTCCAGTTTTCGTAGGTCTGCCGCTCCAGTTCCCCTAAGTTCGGGTAGGAGGGGGCATAGCAGCTGATAAACAGGTTCATGTCCTTTTTCATGTGGGCAGCCCGGATTCGTTCGGCGAGACGCTCCACATCCCGGGCCAGGGTATCGGCCTTGTCACTGCCGGAACCGATCCCCGGCGGCAGCCCCGGAGGTCCCACCGGCTTCCGATCCGGTGCCTTGGGCCAGAGATAATAGACCCCGGCAACGACGACGACCACCAGCACTACCGCCACCCATCTCCCCACTCCCCTGGAGGTGCGTTCCGGTTGGCCCGGCGGGCGTCTCCTGGTGGGGGAGCGATAGAACAGATCGTCTGCAGGCACGCTGCGGACCCCAGTCCGCTCCCCCGCCCCACCCCGTACCCGTTGGCCGCACTCGGTGCAGAAATTCTGGGTCGGATAGACGGGCCCGCCGCAATTGGGACAGGGCCGGGAAGCTACCCGCCCTTCCTCCACCAACGGGTTGCCACAGCGTTGACAGAAACTATGTTCCTCCCCATGAAGGGTATGGCATTGCGGACAAACGGTCATGGACGCTTTTCCCCATCGCCTGCAGCAGGCCGCCTCCTCGGCCGCCAGCTCCCGGTGCTTGCCATCGTATCGGCATACTGCAGGAAAAAATTTATCATGTATAACTTATGATATACGCTAGGGAAGTTCAAGGTGAAAAGGAAAAACTTCCACAAGACGGGGAGTTGGCAGCCAAGCAAGGTTTTCCTTGGCAAGGTTTTTCCGTTATACTAACAGTAGGCTGAAAAAGTGTTTTTAGGGAGGGGACCGGGCGGCATAGGTCCCGGCGCCCATCCCGACGGCCGCCTTTGGCGGTGCCGACAGCCGAACGTCAGGGCTCTTCTCCCACCATCACCATAGGAAACGAGGTTGGCAACGGCCTGCCCAGCGACCACGCCGGCGCTTCCGCAAGGCCCATCCTCCCCCGGGCAAGGTATTCCATGGCCATTCATCTGATCATTGACGGCTATAACCTCATCCGCCAGACCCCGGTTTGGCAGGAACTGGATGCCCAGGACCTGCAATGGGGCCGGCAAGCCCTGCTGGAACGCCTGGCGGCCTACCGTCGGATGAAAAAGCATCCCATTACCGTGGTCTTTGACGGCCGCGGCGGCGAGATCCTGGACCAACGTGATCACTATCAGGGCATCCTCATCCTCTTCTCCCGGCAGGGAGAAACTGCCGATGAGGTCATCAAACGGCTAGTAGCCCGGGAACGGGAACGGGGGCTGGTGGTTTCCTCTGACCGGGAGATCATCAACCATGCCCTGCGGGTCGGCGCCGCGGTCATGACGGCCGCGGAATTTACCTCCCGTCTGCAGATGGCCCTCGGTAACCCCTGGGACGCCGACGAAGAGGCAGAACCTGTCTCCCACCACGGCACCAAAAAGAAAGGGCCGGCCCACCGCGCCCCCAAGAAATTCCGCCGCCTCCACGTCCGCCTGAAAAAGATCTGAGCTGCCACTAGCAGGGGGTTGAAAACGTGTTCGTAGGGGAGGGGGCCAGGGAATAAGTGGCCAGTGGCCAGTGGTCAGGGAATAGGGAATAGGGAATAGGGATGAGATCACAGGGCCACCTGCCCGCTACTGCCCCCTCCCCCAACCCCGACAGCAGCTTTTGGCGGCGCCAAAAGCTGAACATTAGGGATATCCGCCCACCATCAACTGTAGCGGGGAGTTCTTCAACAGCCTGCTAGCCCTCAACGGTTGGCCAGATAGCTTGCCAACCGCCTCAGGCCCTCCTGAATATTCTCCAGGGAATTGGCATAGGAAAAACGCAGAAACCCCTCGCCGCCCGCGCCGAAATCAATGCCCGGCGTCACCCCCACATGGGCCCGTTCCAGGATGTCAAAGGCCAAACGATAGGAATCGTGGGACAGGTGACGGGCATTGACGAACACATAAAAGGCCCCGGTGGGTTCCACCGGGATGGCGAACCCCAGGTTTCTTAACCCGTCCACCAACACCCGCCGGCGGACATTATAGGTATCCCGCATCCGGGCCACCTCGGCCTGGGTCTGGGTCAGGGCCGCAATCCCCGCCCGTTGCACAAAGGCATTGGCCGAAATGAAAAAATTCTGCATGAGCTTCTGCAGCGGCCGCATGAACTCCAGCGGCGCGATGAGATAGCCCAGACGCCAGCCCGTCATGGCATAGGCCTTGGAAAAACCGTTGATGACAAAGGCCCGGTCGGTGAACTCCAGGATGGAGTGCTCCCGCCCCTCATAGACCAGGCCGTGATAGATCTCGTCGGAGATGATATAAGGCCCCAAGCCGGCGATTTCCCGGAGATTTTCCCTGGTCAGGACCGTCCCCGTGGGGTTGGCCGGCGAATTGATGAGGATGGCCTTGGTGCCCCCCCCGAGGCATTTGACCAACTCCCGGGGGTTCACCTGAAACCCCTCCTCCTCCCGCAAGGGCAGGTAGCGGGGCACCGCCTCCACCAGCCGGACAAAATTGGGATAGCAGGCGTAGTGGGGATCGGTGAGGACAATCTCCTCCCCGGCATCCAAGAGGACCGCCAGGATCAGGAGCATGGCCGGAGAAGTCCCCGAGGTGACGATGATCCGCTCCGGCGTCAGCTGGACCCCGTAGTGCGCCTCATAGTGCTGGCAGATGGCCTGGCGCAACTCCAACAGCCCCATGGAATGGGTGTACTGCGTCTCCCCCCGCTGCATGGCGGCAAAGGCCGCCTCTTTGACCACCTGAGGGGTGTCCCAATCCGGCTGCCCCACCTCCAGATGAATAATATCAACACCTTGGCGCTCTAACTCCTGGGCCCGCTCCAGGATGTCCATGACCAGAAAAGGCGTAATCTCCTGAGCCCGCCGGGATACGGGGGAAGCAGCCATGATCAACCTCCTCTTCACACTAGCAGGGTGTTGAAAAAGCGTCTGTAGGGGAGGGGGCCAGGGGGCACA
>FWPV01012905.1_pt1 | contig 12728 bp, 14 predicted proteins | sample 2228371 | NCBI WGS metagenome assembly FWPV01 (sample SAMEA103939776, study PRJEB20133) | metagenome | reverse complement strand
GATCTTAAATAAATCGGGTTAGCTTCTAAATTAGTTCAATTTCATTCCCGGCCAATCCGATTTTAACTTTTACATTTTTATATTTTTTTAATATTGCCGAACCTACCCAATCAATTGCTTCTTCATCCCCGTGGGTTAAAATTACATTTTCGGGTTTCAGTTTATCAACAATTTTTAATAAATCTTCTCTGCGTGCGTGTGCAGAAAACTTAAAATTCTTTATTTGGCATTTTACTTCTCTTGTTTCATCAAACTTACTAAGCTGTACTTTATTTCCGCGCTCAGAATTCGCAATTATGTAACCTGCAGATTGTGGATCCATATATCCAACAGTAAAGATTGCGGAATCATTTTGTGCAAGCCATCTCCTGGCAAAATTGTAAGATGCCGTATTCTCAATCATCATTCCGCTTGATGCAAGCACTATGCAGGGATGCTTAAAGAATTCTTCAGGATTGGAAATTTCGTAATAATCTTTTTGAGGAATTGTATTCAGTTCAAATTCTTTATCAACTCTGTTAACAACGTAGCGGTTATAATCATAAGTTCTATTAATCTTTGTTCCGATTCCGCCTGTATAAATATCAACTGTTGTTAGTTTTTTCTTTTGCATCAACAGCCATATCGTTGCAAGCATTTCCTGTATTTTGCCAAGAGAAAAAACGGGAATAAGAATTGAGCCTCCCCGATTTAAAATTTTGTTTGCTTCCTTTGCAAACCTAAGTGACTCATCTTTCCAGTTTAGAAGAAGCTCCGAATCAGTAGCACCGTAAGTTGTTTCAAGAATCAGAGTATCAACTTTTGTTTTAGGCAAAGTTGCAGCAGGAATTAAAGTTTGATTTGTAAGATTAATATCACCGGTATAAAATATTTTGTAATCATTGCTTTCCAGTAAAATGCCGGCAGAACCAAGAATATGACCCGCATCGTAAAATGATGCATTAACTTTAGAACGAGCTGACTGATGAAAAGAGTTCAACTCGGTTTCACTTTCATATTCTTTATAACCAATCATTTTAATTAAAAGATCAACTTCATCGTGCGTGTAGAATTCAAATGACCCATCATTAATTTCCTTTTTAAGAATTGATACAGAGTTGTGAAGCGTCAACTCGGCCAAAGCCCTTGTTTGTGGTGTGGTGATAATCTTTATGTACGGATATTTTTTAATAAGAAAGGGAAGTGAGCCGATATGATCCTGATGGGCGTGCGAAATTAAACACCAGTCAATTGGTTTGTCTTTTAAAAGGTTAAAGTCGGGTAGGGACTCAAGTCCCGTTTTCTGCGGATGAATTCCACAGTCAAGGATAATTCCGTTGCCGTTAAAATTTAAGTAATAGCTGTTCGCGCCAATTTCATTTCCACCGCCAATCGGAAGAAAAGAAATCACTTATTTGCCTCTCGCATTTCGTTTTCAATATTATCAAGATCAACTTCGTTAAGAACAACTTTTTCTGGCAATGCAAATTTGCTTGATGGAACCGATCCACCAATGTTAATTTTTGTTGCAACCACTGTGCGGTTTAATCCACCTGAATTTGTTTCTTCTTTTAAGGTGATCCATTCCCAAACCCAGAGTTTTGTACCAGTGTTACCGATTTCATAAACATCGCATTCCTTTCCCATAATTTCATCACGCCCAATTTTATTTCCGCCCATACTTAGGAGCATCTGTTCACCAAATTCATTAAATCCTTTTTGATCCTTTAACTCATCAATTGCTTTTATGATAGGATTACGTGTTTTGGTACCAGCTCTCTGATCCATATTAATCACATACTGATATTCGCCATCAATAATGTTTACCAGATTTATAGATTTACTGAATCCGGCAATACTTAAAACAGAGCGTGTATATTCAGCTTGTCTCATTCCCCAATCATCAAAGTAAAGAGTTTTGGTGCCTTCCTGCGAGCCACTGAGAGAGTATTCAATTATTCCGGATTTTACTCCGTATCTTTTTTTGAAAGAAGAAGTTGAATCTTTTACAGAGTCCTGTGCATCATCTTTGCTGCCATCACCGCAATTCAAAAGAGTAAATGACAGTATTAAAGAAAACGAGATTAATAAAATCTTTTTCATAATATAATTCTTTTTGATTTTGTCTTCTTGAAAATAGGAAAAGCACTGTCTTACTTCAATTAAATTTTGAAGTTTCTAAAAATTTCCTGGTCAAAATTGTCGTTTTAAGAAAAGATAAGAGTAAAAAATTATTTATTGCGATCTATATGACTAAGAAGTGTGTTTTTCAAAGGGGTTAACTCATTTTTTACAATATGCCAGATAATAGTGCGATCAACATTAAAATAATCATGAACAATTCTATTTCGAATTCCCCTAAGTTTTTGCCAGGGAATATCTGGAAAATTATTTTGGATTTCTGCGGGAACATTTTTAGAAGCTTCTCCAATAACTTCAATATTTCTAACCACCGCATCGATTATAAGATTGCTCTCTTCAAAATCTTCATAAGATAAATCAGATGTATATTCTTCAACTTTAGTGATGCTTTCTATAATATCTTCAAAAAGTATTTTCCATTCTCTTTTAGACATAGAGCAAATCTTGCTTAATCATTTCAAACATTTTTGGCTTAATTGCTTTTGGAGTGACCAAATCAACTTTAACACCAAGAAGAGATTCTAATTCATCGGCAAGCAAAACAAAATCCAGCCCAATTGGCTTTTCAAACTCAACAAGAATATCAATATCACTTGTGGGCGTAGCTTCATTTCTGGTTATCGATCCAAACAACGCTATGCTTTTAAGATTATATTTACTAATAAGATATACCTTGTTCTGCTGAATTAGGTTTTTTATTTCGGTAAGGTTTTTCATTATCGTCACTTTTAATGGTATTAAAATAATAAAATTGTTTCATATAACTATTGTTTTTTAGTCGGTGTAATTTAAGTTTTAGTATATGTATTGCCTTTGGTGTTGTTTATAAAAAGTCTCTCGGCAAACCACCAAACTATCAAAATCAGTTACAGATATTTTTCAATTAATCTCTTATAGCCCAAATTACATCAGAAAGTGTTACTTTGTTTTTTTCAAATTCAAATTTCATCAGATAATCCGGATTAAAACCAATCATATATTTTTCTATTCGGTCTTTCAGCCACATTATTTCTGATTTTAATTTCCAGTGCTCTCCATTGTTTAAGTAAAGAACAATAAATAATCTGTTCTTTAAGTGTTTTCTTTGCTGCTGCGACTGATGCTTATAAAGCCATCTTATCAGTTCATCTGTTCGTTTTATCGCTTCATCGATTTTGTGAGGAAAGTTTTTAGGAAACACAGAGGTTTTGTGATCAAAAGAAACACCATCAATTGTGAAATCAACAAGTCTGTCTTTGCTGTCAAGTGCCGGCTTTACATTTGGAAGTGCACAAAAAATATTTTCAACAGCATAAGCTGACCAGAAGTTGTACCAGCGATTAAGTGTGTAATTAAAATAGGCATCATACTTATCGGTGGATTTAAATCTTTTATCAATTTCGTTTAACAGATCATCAAAAGAAAAAAAATGATAGATAAAATCGGTTTGCTTATCAAAACTATCATTTTGTTTCTGTCCCCATTTGTATGTATAGACTAATCTTTTCTTTAGCTCGGTTTCTATTTGTTGTAAATTGTATTTCATAAGGTAGCCTCAACCTTCAGGTTGAGGAAAGATATATTACTTGGCGTTTATTATTTATCAGGTAAATCATTATTCCCGTAAGCTTAACCCGCCTTAAGCGGGCAGGACTTGCGGCTACCGCCCAAAATCATTTTTTCTGAAAAACAAAAATGTACTCGTGTTTGAAAACATAAAATCCACCTGCCAGTGCGCGATATCGCCACAACTCCTTTTGATTTCGTTTAGCAGTTGTTTCTTCAAAGTTTTTTACAATTGTGGATTTTAAGATCATACCACGTTTCAAAAATTCCTGCATTACATAAAATCCCAGAGGAATCCATTCACCATCAGAATATTTATCACTGATAACTACCGCAGCAAACCTTTTCTTTTCTAAATAGGGAAGAGCATTATCCAGCACCCTTCCGAAGCCTTGTAAAAATTCATCTATTGAATTTGTATTTGAAAGATCAGAATCGTTATCGCTGAATTTAATAATATCCCAATAAGGTGGATGGAAAATTTGAAACTGAAATGATTTTATATTTAAATCTGAAAGCAGCTTTCTAAAATTGACTGCGGCGCTTTTATCATTTATAAACTCTAATTTTATGTTATGCGGATTATCTTCTTTTGCAATTAACTTTTGAGCCTGATCAATTACTTTTTTTGATAACTCAATTCCAACGGCATTTCTGCCAAGCCTTTGAGCTTCGATGAGCGTTGTGCCGCTTCCTAAAAAAGGATCCAGAATCCAATCGCCCTTTTTTGTATAACGTCTTAAAAGCTGATTAGGAATTTGCGGAATAAAGTTTCCCCAGTATCCGGCGTGATGAGCGCCCGAGCTATCTCGTTTATTTAGTATCCACAGACTGTCCGTAATTATATCATCGTATTCTTTCCATCGGTTAAGATTCAAATCGTTTATCTTGCTTTGTTTCGTTTCGGTCAGGCTTTTTTTAAGCCGTTTGATGTAATATTTGGTTCTCTCAACGGTTTGGGTTTCTAAAATTTGTTTAATCTCTTTTATTAAAAATTCTTTTGAAACAGTATTCTCTTTTTTATTAAAAATGAAAAATTTTTTTTTACTTTTTTCAAGTTGTTTTAGTAATTCGTGCAAAGAGTTTTTTATATCATTTAACTCAGATTTATTAAGAGACTCAGAAATTATATTTAATAAGTCTTTAGTCATTTAACTTCATCATTAAATCTTTTAATAACCATTTCGGATATGGTTTTACCAATACTTAATGAAGCAGTTGCTGCAGGCGATGGTGCATTTAATACGTGAACCATTCTTTCTGCTTCAATTATTCTGAAATCATCAACCAGTTTGCCGTCCGGTTCCAGTGCCTGTGCTCTTACGCCGGCACCACCCGGTTCAATATCGTCAAATTGAATTTCAGGAATAAGTTTTTGCAATGATTGGACAAAAAGTTCTGTGCTGAATGATCTTCTGAATTCCTGAAATCCCATTTTATAATATTTCATTGCCATCTTCCAGAAACCAGAATACAGTTTCATCTCCAAAATATCGGCAAATGAAAAATCTGTTTTTCTGTAACCTTCTCTTTTAAATGCAAGCACTGCATTTGGACCCGCCTCAACTTCACCGCCAATCATTCTTGTAAAGTGAACTCCGAGAAACGGAAATTTTACATCAGGAACAGGATAGATTAAATTTTTAACCAGATACTGCTTTTCTTTTTTTATTTTATAATACTCTCCGCGGAAGGGAATAATTTTTAATTTGGGATCAACACCGCACATCTTTGCAATTCTATCTGATTGCAAGCCCGCACAGTTTAAAAGAAATTTTGTTTTATAATCACCATTTGTGGTTTGCAAAACCAAATTTTTTGCATCGTGGTTAACGCTAATTAATTTAGTGCTGGTTTTAATTTCTCCGCCTTTTTGAATTATTAATTCCGCATACTTATTTGTAACAGCAACATAATCAACAATACCGGTTTGAGGAACAAATAATCCGGCAATACCTTTTGCGTAAGGCTCATATTCTTTAATTTCTTCCGCCGCTAATCTCTTCAATCCGGTCAATCCATTAGCTCTTCCGCGTTCTTCAATCATATCAAGAGCGGGCAACTCCTCCTTAGTGGTAGCTACAACTATTTTGCCGCATTTTTCAAATGGTATAGAGTATTCCTGACAAAATTCATACATCATTTCTCTTCCAGTTGAGCAATTTGTTGCCTTTAGAGACCCGGGTTTGTAATAAAGCCCCGAGTGAATTACTCCGCTGTTATTTCCGGTTTGATGTAATGCGAGAGAAGGTTCCTTTTCAACTAAAAGTAATTTTACAGAATTTGATTTAAGAATTGATAAAGCGGTGGCAGTACCAACGATGCCCCCACCAATAATTGCTATATCGTAGCATTTTTCCACTTTTGAACTTTACCTGACTTACTAATGTTATTGAAATTGTGAGTTATAACATATAAATTGTTTAATATTTATAGCGGGAAACTTGTCCCTTTGTGATTTCAAATTTAACTAATTACTTAAAGTTCTGAAACAATTTCTTATTCTCGTTATAAATCAAAAAGGTTTTGGGCAGCTTAACAAATGGATTTTTTAACAATACAAATTTTACAATGAACAAAAAACAGATTTATGTCTTTATTAATGGAGTTGCAGTTGTTATCATCACTTTGGTAGTATGGTACACGCAGGGAGCTGAAGTTTTTACGAAAACTCAAATTCTTGTAGATAACACAACAGATTTAGATAGAATGCTTGGTGTTGAAAACAAACAATTTATGGACAAATTTGTTTTTGGGTTGTTGCCTTCCGGAGTAACATCACTTTTAGAAGTAATCTCAGTATTCTCGATAGCTGGTTTAACAATCCTCATATCTGGATTTTTAATTTATTTATTTAGAAACAAAAGAAAGGACACAAAATGAAAAACACATTATCAATCTTTGCAGTAATTATGATTTTTACTGCTTCTCTATTTGCTCAAGGCTTTAAAGTTAAAGCCAGTGGCGAGCAAACTTTTAACTTTGAAGACAAAGCAGGAAGAAATCAAACAACATTTTTCAGTACAACTCCACTTGAAGACATTACTGGCTTAAGCGGAGGAATAAAAGGAAGTGTTACCTTCAATATCAACGATATAAAAACCCTCAAAGGAAAATTAATTGTTCCGGTGGCGACAATAAAAACAGGTATTGATACCCGTGATGAGCATATGCGTGATGCAGGTTGGTTAGATGCTGCAAAATTTCCGGAAATCACTTTTGAAATCAAAAAAGTAAGCGATGTTAAAGTAATCTCTGATAACAGATTATCTGCTAAAGTTACCGGTGACTATACAATGAAAGGCGTAACCAAAGAAGTAACAGCTGATGCAACCATATCATATCTTGATGAAAGCGAAGTTACAAAATCAAGAGCCCCGGGCGACTTGCTGGGTGTGCAGGCAAAATTTAATGTTAAGCTTTCGGATTTTGGTGTAAATAATAAAGTTGTTGGACAGAAAGTTTCAGAAAATATTGAAGTAAGTGTAAATATTGTTGGGTCCAACGCCAAATAATTAAAATGATTTAATTTTGTTAAACCCGATTCAATTTTGAATCGGGTTTTTTTTGTTTATTACCAATCTTCTAACACAATCCACCCTGGAAAATTGCTTTTTTGTAGCCCACACTATACTTTTATAGTAACAATATCTAACAAATTTATATGCGAGGTTACTTGAGCACTCAATCTAAGGATATTGAACTGATACAAAGAGTAATGGAAAGAGATTCTAAAGCCTTGGAAGCTCTTTACGATAAATACTCTCCGATTTTGTACACGCTTATAAATAAAATTTTAGGCAGCAAAGAAAAATCCGAATTGGTTTTAACAGAAATTTTTGTGATTATCTGGCAGAAATGCGGATTGTTTAATGTTGAAACTCAAAATCTTTTTAGCTGGCTGATTTTACTTGCAAGAAATAAAGCTTTAGATGCTCTCAGAAGAGATAAAGGGGATGAGCTCCCCAAGTATGATGATGAATACGAAAATTCCGTTATAATACCAAAAATTTCTCCGGCTATTAACCCGTTAGATTTAGAAGAAGCCTTTGAAAAAAGGGACCTGATTTTTTCAACGATCGGGAAACTTACCGAAGCACAGCAATATGTATTATCATTGGCTTATTACGAAGGTCTGAAAGAAAATGAGATAGCAAAAAAATTAAACATTCCGCTTCCGACTATTAAATCCAAACTAAGAATTGTACTTAACGGTTTAAAGGATGTACTTGATAAGGAGACAAACCAATGATTGATGAACAGAAAATTATTGGTATAATTCCGGTTAAAGCTATTGAATGCTTAACTGCTGAAGAAGAAGAAGAATTGAGAACACACATAGACAAAGGTTTCTCCTTTCCGTATGATGAATTAGGAAAATTCCAGATAGTTGCATCACTGTTACCGCTATCACTCCAATTAGAGGTTCCTGAGCCGCAGCTAAAGGATAATGTAGCGCTTCGACTGATTAAATTGGCTGAAGAAATCAGAATGAAAAAAATAAAAGAGGAAGAAGAGTTAAAAGCTCAGCAGGAAATGGAAACTCCGGTTGAAGAATATCCTGTACAAATGGAGGAAAATGTTGAGGTTGTTAGCGAAGATATCTCTTTTAAAGTTCCGGAAGAAGCGGAACCATTTAACCTTGATGAAATTCGGTTGCCGGAAATAGAGAATTTAGCATTATCAACACAAAATGATTTTGAGGGATCAATAACAGAAGAGCCTGTTAATTTTGTTGAAAATCAGAATCCTGAAACTATCATCGAACCCGATGTTAATATTCCTAGTTTTGAAGAGATATCAGTAGAGCATGAAGAAATCAATGAGCAAACTCAGATGATTTCTGAGGAAATTCATGCTGCTGCTTCAACAGAAACTTTTGAAACACCCGAACCAGAACCTTTTATACCCGCCCAAACAATACAGCAAGGGGAAAGTATTGAACCCAAAGTTACAGATCAGGGTAAAAAATCTGTAAATGAAAAAATGCTAAGAGCACTGGAGCTTGATTTAGAATCTCTAAAAAGTTCATTTAATGAAACAGAGAAAAGACTTACAAAAAATCTTTTACTGGCTTACATTGCAATAGCTATTTTACTTGCCTTGCTAATATTTGCATTCTTTAAATTTTCTTCAGATATAAACAAGCTGGAAAAGAGAATTGGAGATGTGAGTAAAAATTCTTCATCGGAGTTAATTAAACAAGCCGAAATCAATTATGATTTTTCTTCTCTCTGTTGAACTCACATACAGTAAAAAATAATACAGCCAGAAGAAATATCAGTACTAGCCAAATGCTATTAATAATTTCCAAAAGGTAATTAATATACGCGTCAAAGTTTATACTTCCCCTTAAAAAGATGAACAAAATCCCCACCGCAGAAATTATCAATGACAGAAACAATCTGAATTTATTTGAATGATCAAACAGGTTTGTAAGTAAAAGAGAAAAGCCAATAATGCTCATCAAAGCAGGGATAAAAATTCTTCTCGGCTCGGTAAGCTCATACTTTGAAGTAACGAACAACAAAATGCCTATCTGAAATAAGAATGCACCAATAAAAATTCCAATTGTTTGATTTTTAAGAAGGGAATTGTAAAAAATATTCATTCCTATAAGCATTGCTGCGTATGAGAAAATTTCAGACCAGGCAACAGAAATAATTCCAGTAAAATTTAAGATTACTGTAACAGAAAAAACAACCACCAGATAAAAATTGACAGAGCGGCTGTTCATTACAATATTCTCTGCCCCATACTGGATGCAATAAGATCTGCTGCAAATACGGCGCTGCTGTTCTTAACATCCAGGATCGGATTAACCTCTGCAACTTCAAGAGATGACATGCAACCGCATTCTGCAATAGCTTCCATCAGCAAGTGAGCTTCTCGATAATTTAATCCACCGGGCACAGGCGTTCCAACTCCGGGGGCAAAGTTCGGATCAACACAGTCAACATCAAAACTAACGTGGATGTGATCTACATTTTCTTTAAACTGTTTTAACACACGACTGATAATTCTATGGATGCCAAGCTTATCTACATCGCTCATCGTGTAAACAGTTGGATTTAACTTTTTAATATTTTTTCTTTCTTCAGGATCAATACTTCTGGCGGCTATAATAGCACAGTTTTCGGGTTTTAATTTTGGGGCAAAGCCGTAAAAATCTACTAATGCCGGATGTCCTAATCCCATTGAGGCTGCAAGTGGCATTCCGTGAATATTTCCGGAGGGAGTTGTTTCATCAGTGTTCATATCTGTGTGTGCATCAATCCAAATTACACCAAGAGTTAATTTGTTTTTTTTACAATGCGATGAAATGCCCGCTATCGTACCTAATGCCATTGAATGATCACCGCCCAGACAAAGCGGAAATTTATTTTGTTCCAATGTCTTCTCTACACGAGTAGCAAGAGTTTTGGATGTCTTAAGTATTTCATTTAAATACTTGAGCTTTGGATTTGAAATTTTTTGTCTCGATCTTATCTCAATGTTAATATCGCCGGTATCTTCCACTTTGTAACCAAGCTGTGTTAATTTGCTTTCCAATCCCGCAATACGCAAAGCAGAAGGACCCATATCTACACCTCGTCTTCCTGAACCAAGATCCACAGGAAAACCGATTATTGTTACTGTCTGTTGTTTAGGTGTGTTCATAAACAAGAAAAATTGTTTTTTATAAATTAAAGAGATTAAGGGTAATTTACCATTGAGTATCAATGTTTATTAAGATTGTCACTATTACAATCCTTATATTTTGATAATAATTTTTCATCTTTATTTAAATAAAGGCAGAATAATGCTTGGATATGAAACCGAACCCTTTATCAGCGTTGGTATTTTAACTGACAAAAAAATAAAGTTTGAGCTTTATGGTGAATTTTCATCATTTGGATTTAAACATTTTTTTAGCGGAAGATTTGAAGCAGAAATTGTTAACGACCGGATAGTCTGCAAAGGTGATAAGGATAAAATTGAAATTACAGATGAAATTGTTTTTGAACCAGAGGAACCGGAAAATGAGTCATTTTTAATCCGTGATGTTGTAATTGGTGTGAAATTCCATTGGGAGCGGAAAGAAAAACAAAGGTTCACTCACTCATTAAAACTTATTAAAGATGGAGATAAAATTGCAGCAATCAATATCATTCCCATAGAAAAATATTTAATGAGTGTAATCTCATCTGAAATGAGTGCAAAATGCTCTATGCCAATGTTGAAAGCTACTGCAGTAGTCTCCCGAAGCTGGTTGCTGGCACAAATCGAAAAATCAAAAAGAATTAGAACCGAACACATCGATTATCACACAGCGTATCAAACAGAGGGTGAATATATTAAATGGTATGACAGGGAAGATCATAAATTGTTTGATGTTTGCGCTGACGATCATTGCCAGAGGTATCAGGGCGTAACAAAAGTTACTTCTGAAGCTGCAAGAAAAGCTGTGGAGCAAACAGCCGGAATAGTCTTGCTTGAAGATAACAAAATTCTTGATGCACGGTTTTCAAAATCCTGCGGGGGAATTTCTGAGGCATTTGAAAATGTATGGGAGCCGGTGAAGCATCCTTCTTTAAGTTCGGTTTATGATTACAAATTTGTTGCAGATGATTTTGATGATGACTTTACGAAAGAAAGAAATGCAGAAAAGTGGATCAAGGCAAATCCGCCGGCATTTTGTAATACAACGGATCCTAAAATATTAAACCAGATACTATTGGATTATGATCAGGAGACAAAAGATTTTTACCGCTGGAAAGTTGAATACACACAGCAGCAGTTATCTGACCTTATAAAAAAGAAAAGTGGAATTGATTTCGGTTTGATCAAAGACCTGATTCCCGTTGAGAGAGGATTTTCATCGCGTTTAATCAAATTAAAAATTGTTGGAACAAATAAAACTCTTACTATCGGCAAAGAATTAGAAATAAGAAGAACATTATCCGTAACACATCTTTACAGTTCCGCATTTATTATTGAGAAAGTGGGTGAAGTTAACGGAGTTCCGGAAAAATTTATTTTGAGAGGTGCGGGATGGGGACACGGAGTTGGGCTTTGCCAGATAGGCGCCGCTGTAATGGCAGAGCAGGGCTATCAGTTTGATGAGATACTTGTTCACTACTTTAAAGATGCTGTACTGAAAAAGATTTATTAATAAATCTAAAGAGTGGTAAAATTCTGAGCGAGAAAAAGAAACAGTATTTGAGTGGAATCAAATGAGAGTTTTGTATTCCTGCTTATCTAAAAGCTGGGGCGGTATGGAAATGGTAACGCTCACAGGAATAAAGCAGCTTTTAAAACACAATATAAAAGTTGAATTGCTTTGCCTTGAGGAATCACGCTTACAGATTGAAGCAAATTATCTCGGAATAATTATTCACTCCATAAAATCTGGTAGGATCCCAAATCTTTTTTCGAGCCTAAAGATAAGTTCAATCATTAAAAGAGGAGCATTCGATTTAATTCACAGTCATTCATCTAAAGATCTTTGGGTGATAGTTCCAGCATTAAGATTTATTAAATCAGAAATTCCTCTTGTATTTACAAAGCACGTTGGATCATTTATAAATAAAAAAGATTTGCTGCACAACATAATTTATAAAAGAGTTGATTGTGCAATCGCAATAAGCTCCGTTATCAGGAAAAATCTTTTGGATACAACAGCTTTAACTGAAAATAAAATAAAAATAATTTTTAATGGTGTGGATCTTAAAAAATTTGATCCGGATAATGCTGATAGAACAAAATTAAGAAATGAACTTGGCATTAAAGAAAATGAATTGTTAATTGGAATGACTGGCAGATTTAGTCCGGGCAAGGGCCATGAGGATTTTCTGCTGGCAATAACCAAGTTGAATAAAAAATACCCCGAAGTAAAATATGTTGTGGTAGGCGAGGCAAGTAGGGGAGAAGACGAGTACGAAAAGAAGATCAAACAAATAGCGGAAGAATCTGAAATTAAGAATATTATCTTTACCGGCTACCGGACAGACATTCCCGATGTTTTGACGGCGATTGATATTTTTGTTTTTCCTTCACACGCAGAAGCTTTTGGGGTTGGA
>FWPV01012902.1_pt1 | contig 12731 bp, 13 predicted proteins | sample 2228371 | NCBI WGS metagenome assembly FWPV01 (sample SAMEA103939776, study PRJEB20133) | metagenome | reverse complement strand
CTGGCATGACGGCAAAACCCCGTTTCCCGATTCTCCCCTATGGCGATTCAGCATCACCGATGTGCGCCGCAGTTCCCAGCCGGGCAACGCTCCCGGCATCGCGCTGGCGTGGGGTTTGCGTTCGTTTGCCGAAGCAGCGGCACTACCGTCGGACTTTGCCGGCACGGTCGGTTGGCATTTCTTGGCGGGAACGACCTCGCGTCAAAAGACCGACGAACCGGCGCCATCGCGTTCCATCCTGCTGCGCGCGATTTCCTTGGTCAAGGCCGAGGCCGGTATCGGGGAAATCGAGGCTGTGCTCAAACAAGACGTCGCGCTGGGGTATCGTCTGCTGCGTTATCTGAACTCGCCGGCGATGGGTTTGCGGGTCGAGATCACTTCGCTGCGTCAAGCCATCGGCATTTTGGGCTATCGTCCTTTGCTGCGCTGGCTTTCGGCGCTGTATCTGCATAGCCACCCGAGCGAGGCGTCCGCGGCATTTGCGCAAACCGCGTTCGTGCGCGGACGCTATTTGGAGCTGATCGGCGAGGAGTATTTCTCGACTGAGGAATGCGAAGAACTGTTCTTGTGCGGACTATTTTCGATTTTGCCAGAGCTGACCGGCCAGACCATGCGACATGCCTTGGAAGGCCTGACGTTGCCGTCCAGTGTCGTAGACGCGCTGATCGACGGCAGCGGCCCGTTTGCGCCATTTCTTCGCTTGGTACGCGCCAGTGAATCGGCCTTGCCAACTGCAATTGTTACGGCCGCGGAGGAACTCGCGATTCGAGCAGAAAAACACAACGCCGCATTGGTCGCGGCGTTGGAGTATGCCGATCAGCTCAATGAGTAAGGCAAGAAAGGCAGGCGCCGTTCTTGCCTTGCGTGAGGATCACTTGAGGCTGAGAATCCAGCGGGTGATCTTTTCGATGTCCGCTTCGGCCACTTGCGGATGCGGCGGCATCGGCACCGGACCCCACACCCCCGAGCCGCCTTTCTTGACTTTCTCGACCAGCTTGGGCACGTCCGCCGCGGTATACTTGGCCGCGACGTCTTTGTAGGCCGGCCCCACCATCTTCTTGTCGAGCGCGTGACACGCCATGCATCCTTTAGCTTTGGCCAGCGCCTCGTCGGCCATCGCCGGCGCTGCCGCTACCATCGCCGCTGCCACTGTTACGCATTGCCATAGACGCTTCATAGCTTCTCCTTACTGTCGTCAGTTGCACCATCCCGTATGACGGGCCCTTTTCGATTGTACCTCGGCTTTTGCTGTCGGACAACAAAATCGGCTCAAAGTTTCTTTACTGCCGTGGATCGAAGATGAATTTCCGCCACAGCAGCTCCGGGCACGAAGCGCGCTGCGGGTTGATGTCGATGCCGCCACGGCGCAGAAAACGCGCGATCACCACCAACTCCGTCATCCCGAGCGCCCACAGATCGCAGTAGATGCGTTCGACGCACTGTTCGTGAAATTCGGGGTGACGGCGAAACGAGCAAAGGTATTGCCGCAAAGCCCGCACCTCGAGCGGCGGTCCGAAAGCGCGCAGATAGAGACTGGCCCAATCGGGCTGCCCCGTCACCGGACACACCGAGCGAAAACGCGCGGTGCGGAAAGACTGCCATCTCGGTGGCATTGCGGGCAAAACGGCCAAGCACCGAGCATCATACGTCATTTCGGAGGCTTCTGTGGCATCGGTGGCAATTTCACCCTGCCCCGCCTTTCCTTCGAACATCGGCGCATCCAGCGACACAGCCGCAGGGTCACCAAAATCGGCGGCCACGGGTTGGCGCAAGCGATCGGTGGCATAAACCTCAAGCCGCACCGGCGCGCCCACCACCGCGGCGAGATCGGCTTCGAGCCGGGCAGCCAGCGCATCTTGCGACGGGAACCGTTCGAAGTTCAAGCCATTGCAATAGAGCTTGAGCGATTTGGATTCGACCAGATTCGACGAATCGGCAGGGACGATGAGCCGGCCCCATGCCGAGACCGGTTCGCCAGCCGCGTCGAGCCAGGACAGTTCGTACAAGTGCCAGACGTCTTCGCCGTACCAAGCCGGCGGTAAGCGCAACGTCTTTCGTCCCTCCGCGCGCGGGATGGGAGTAAGCACCGACGGGTCATAACGCTCGGGCGCAGCGACACTTTTCCCAAGCCACACGGTCAGGCTCCGCTAAAGAGCGTATAGAGCATCTTCGCAAGCAACAGCAACAACACAAAAGCAAAGATACGCTTGAGGGTGCGCACAGGCAGGCGGTGCGCCAAGCGCGCCCCCACCGGCGCGAACCAGATGCTGGTCAGACTCACCCCGATCACCGCGGGCAAATAGACGTACCCCAGCGAAAAGGGCGGCAGGTGCGGGTCGGACCAACCATTGACGATATAACCGATGGTGCCGGTGAGCGAAATGGGGATGCCGAGTGCGGCCGAAGTGCCGATCGCCTGCGGGGTCGGCACGTTGGACCATACCAAAAACGGCACGGTCATCGTTCCGCCGCCAATGGCGACCAAGGCCGAGACGGCGCCGATGACCATGCCGGCCAGCGCCAGCCCCGCTTTACCGGGCAAGCGGCGCGCCGGGTGCGGTTTGAAGTCGAACAACATTTGTAAAGAAACGTAAGCTATAAACAGGGCAAAAAAAATGGCCAGCGGTTTGCTGGGGATCAAAGAGGCGACGAATGACGCAAGGAATGTGCCGAATAACACGCCGAACGACATCGGAGCCAACACAGCGCTCAGCACCGCCCCGTGCCCGTGATGCGCTCGGGCACTGGCAAAGGAGGTCAGCACGATTCCGGCCATCGAACTGCCCAGCGCCATGTGCACGACGACGTCGGCGTGAAAGCCTTGATAGGCAAAGAGCGTGGTAAGCACCGGCACCATGATGGCGCCGCCTCCGACGCCCAACAGGCCGGCAAACAACCCAACGATGACCCCCAACACAGGGTAACTCAACCACCAAAGGTCCATGTTCGCAACAAAAAAGGAACCCCGCGAGCGCCGATCCGGTGGTCGCACCTGAACCGATGGTTCAGGAGGGTCGCGTTCCCGCTGTCTTTAGGCACATGCCGCCAACGGCACGCGCACACGGACAGCGTCTGGGTCGGCGACCAAGCTTACCGCTATTGGTTCGAGGATCGTACCACCTTCCCGAACGCCGCAGGGAATTCGGTTCAAGTTCCGGGCGCTTCGAGTTGCGCCAGACACTGCGCAACCCGCCCTTGCATCGACTCGATTTTACGCCGAAGCTCGGCCACATCCAAGCCCCCTTGCTCCTGCCAGCGCACCCAGTCCATCGCCACGTCGAACGCTGCCCACAAGAGCAGCTTTTCGCCACTCATGCCGGCTGCCGCCAGCTGCGTCAGCCGCTCATCGAGCACCTGGGCGGCGCGGCGCACGACTTCGGCATCCTGCGCATCGCAGGCCAGCCGATAGGTTTTGCCTTGTAGTGTCACCTCGACCTTGGTTTCACTGCTCATCGCCCCCCTCCGATGTCAAACGCGCGCGCAGTTCGAGAAGCTGCATGCGGGTGCGCAGTAATTGCTCCTGCAGTTGCTCGCGACGCGCCCGCTCCTGCGCCAACGCTTGCTGCACATGCCGCAGTTCGCTTTGCAGCGACTGCAACCGCTGGCGATGTGCCGCATCGCGCTGTCCGACGCGAACGATCAGCGCTTCCAAGCGCCGTTCGAGTTCGAGAAGCTCCGGCAACATGGCCGTCACCGCCGCAGCTGGCTGAGATCCCGCACCGCGCCAGTATCGGCACTGGTGGTAAGCGCCGCATAGGCCATGAGCGCCTGCGACACCACCCGTTGGCGCGCGCGGGGGGTGAAGGCCGCCGCGCCGCGCGCCCGTTGCGCCTGCCGCCGCCGTTCGAGCTCCGCTTCATCCACTTCCAATGTAATCGTGCGGTTGGGGATGTCGATCGCGATCATGTCGCCTTCTTCCACCAGCGCGATCGGACCACCGCACGCGGCTTCCGGCGACACGTGCCCGATCGACAGGCCCGACGTACCCCCGGAAAAGCGCCCATCGGTGATGAGCGCGCAAACTTTGCCCAGACCTTTGGATTTGAGGTAACTGGTGGGATAAAGCATTTCTTGCATGCCAGGGCCACCCTTGGGGCCTTCGTAGCGCACGATCACCACGTCCCCGGGTTGGATCTGGTCCCCGAGGATCGCCGCAACGGTGTCCTCCTGGCTTTCGAACACCCGCGCGCGGCCACGAAATACCCAGATGGATTCGTCTACGCCGGCGGTTTTGACGATACAACCGTTGGGTGCGAGGTTGCCATACAGCACCGCGAGCCCCCCGTCTTGGCTGAAGGCATGCGCGACGTCGCGGATTACCCCTTGCCGCCGATCCAGATCGAGCGAGTCATAACGGGCGTTTTGCGAAAACGCTTTGGTCGTCGGCACCCCGCCAGGGGCGGCGCGGTAAAAGGTGTGCACCGCTTCGTCGGTGGTTTGCTGCACGTCCCAGCGCGCCAGCGCTTCCTTGAGCGTGGGCGCATGCACGGTGGGTACTGTGTCGTCGATCAGCCCCGCACGTTGCAGCTCACCGAGGATCGCCATCACGCCGCCCGCACGGTGAACGTCCTCGATGTGCACGTGCGGCGTGGCGGGCGCCACTTTGCACACGCACGGCACGCGACGGCTGATGCGGTCGATGTCGGCCATGGTGAAATCCACACCCGCCTCGCGCGCTGCCGCCAGGAGGTGCAACACGGTGTTGGTTGAACCGCCCATTGCGACGTCCAACGCCATCGCGTTTTCGAACGCCGTTTTGCTGGCAATTGCGCGCGGCAACACCGACGCGTCGTCTTGCTCGTAGTAGCGCTTGGTGATTTCGACGATGCGTCGCCCGGCTTCGCGAAAGAGCCGCTCACGGTCGGCATGCGTCGCAACCAGCGTGCCATTGCCCGGCAACGCCAAGCCCAGTGCCTCGACCAGGCAGTTCATCGAGTTGGCGGTAAACATCCCCGAGCAAGAGCCGCAGGTGGGACAGGCGCTCCGCTCGTAGGTTGCGACTTCTTCGTCGCTCGCGCCATCTTCGGCGGCCTTGACCATCGCGTCGACCAGATCGAGCGCGATCACCTGCTCACCCCGTCGGATCTTGCCCGCTTCCATTGGCCCGCCGGAGACGAAGATGGTCGGAATGTTGAGCCGCAATGCGGCCATGAGCATGCCCGGGGTGATCTTGTCGCAGTTGCTGATGCACACCAGCGCGTCGGCGCAATGGGCATTGACCATGTATTCGACGGAATCGGCGATCAAATCGCGGCTGGGCAGCGAATACAACATGCCGCCGTGCCCCATCGCGATGCCATCGTCGATCGCAATGGTGTTGAATTCCTTCGCGACACCGCCGGCGCGCGCGATTTCTTCCGCAACCAGCCGCCCAAGGTCGCGCAAATGCACATGCCCAGGAACGAATTCGGTGAAACTGTTGGCGATCGCGATGATCGGTTTGCCAAAGTCGGCATCCGTCATGCCGGTGGCGCGCCACAAGGCACGCGCTCCCGCCATGTTGCGTCCATGAGTCGACGTGTAAGAACGGTAGGCAGGCATCGTAGGCTCCTTGCATCGGGTGTCTGGCCCGGATGGAACTCGACCTGTGCGAGCCGCTCCGGGCATATTTCATGTATTCTAGCAGTTTTGTTGTGCCGTCTCGATCCACGATGACCGCTGTTTCCTTCTTCGACCCGGTTGCGATCGTTCTCCCCGTGTTCGATCCCGTGGCGCTGAGCCTCGGGCCGCTTGCCGTACGTTGGTACGGGCTGATGTATCTGGCCGGTTTTGCGCTGTTTTATTGGCTCGGCCGGGCACAAGCGCGCCGACCGTTTTGGCAAAGCTGGGATGCCGAACGGATCGAGCGGTTGTTGTTCGCCGGGGTACTCGGCATCATCATTGGCGGTCGTCTGGGCGAAGTGCTGTTTTATCAGCCGGGCTACTATTTCAGCGCGCCGTGGCGCATCCTGGCGATCTGGCAAGGCGGCATGAGCTTTCACGGCGGGCTGATCGGCGCGATCGCCGCGATGCTATGGTTTGCCCAACGCGAGCAAATGCGCTTTTGGCAGGTGGCCGATTTCGTTGCGCCGCTCATCCCGCCCGGTCTAGGACTGGGGCGCATCGGCAACTTCATCAACGGCGAGCTGTGGGGCCGCCCCGCTCCGCCAGAGCTGCCCTGGGCAGTGATCTACCCGCACGTGGATGCGCTGCCGCGGCATCCGTCACAGCTCTACCAGGCGTTCGGTGAAGGGGGAGTGTTGTTCGCATTGCTGTGGTGGTGGGCCAGCCGCGCCCGCCCCCACGGCACGGTCGCGGCGATGTTTCTCATCGGCTACGGCAGCATCCGCTTTGTGACGGAGTTTTTCCGTCAGCCCGATCCCGGCATCTTGTCCTGGCTGACCCCGGCAATCAGCACAGCACAGTGGTTGTCTTTGCTCATGGTGCTGGCCGGGGTGGGACTGATGCTCTGGGGCTATCGCCGCAGCCAACAAGGCGATTTGCCATCATAATACCGCGTGTTCCGTGCCTTTTTAGTTGGACGATTCCCCCACCGCTGGCCCCACCCGCAATCGCAATGCCCCCACACCCGCGACTTCCGCCTCCACGCAGTCTCCTCGCTGCACTGCCCCGACGCCGGCAGGAGTACCGGTCAGGAGGATATCGCCCGCGCGCAGCTCCCAGTATTGGGACAACTGCGCGATGAGTTCGGGAATGCCCCAGATCATCTGGGACAAATCGCCCTGCTGCCGCAGCTGGCCATTGACCCAGAGACGCACCTGCCCTTGCCTTAGCACTTGTCCTGGCATCGGCAACAACGGCGACAGCGGCAATGCCGCGTCGAACCCTTTGGCTACATCCCAGGGCCGGCCGGCGGCTTTGGCCTGGGCCTGCAAATCGCGCCGCGTCATGTCCAAGCCCACGCCGTAGCCCCAAATCAGAGCTGGCGCTTGCTCCGGCGTGAGTTGTCGACCATTGCCGCCAAGCGCAACGACGAGCTCGACTTCGTGGTGCACTTCCTGGGTCATAGACGGGTACGGCCAAACGGCTTCCCCGACGACCGGAAAGACGGCGTCGGCGGGTTTGAGGAAGAAAAACGGGGCCTCTCGATTGGGATCGGCACCCATTTCGCGGGCATGCTCGGCGTAGTTGCGCGCCACACAGTAAATGCGACGCACCGGGAATTCGCACCCTCCGGTGGTGGGCACGGACGCCATCTGGGGTTCGAAACACCAACGCATGAGTGTTCTCCTGATCGGGACAACGCGATCATAACGCGCCGCCGTTCGCCGCGAAATGTTTTTTCGCCAAGCGGTCGATGGCGGACGTTCCTGACCACGTTGCCGGTCATTGCTAAACGACGTGACAGCCCGATACGAAACATGCGATTGACAACAGGTCGATTTTTGCAATACTATTGCATTATGAAGAACGACGCCGAAGATCGCCTCAGTCACTGCATCGCCGCGCATGGCCGGGTGACGGCGGCGCGCTGGTGGGTGCTGCACCTATTGGAAAGCGCCGAGCGGGCGATGACGCCGGACGAGTTGGTGGCGGCGGTACAGGCCGCCACGCCGACCGCGCCCGATCGGGTCACCATCTACCGCACGTTGGAATGGCTGGTCGAACAGGGGCTGGCCCGGCGCATCGCCGCCAGCCACCGTGCGGCGCGCTTTGAGGCCACCACCCGTCGACCGGCGCATGGCCACATCGTTTGCCGCCGCTGCGGCGCGACGCGCTGTTTGGATACGAGCACCGTGCCGCTGCCGCCGTTGCCACCCGATTGGCAAGTCGAAGACAGCGAACTGGTGGTACAAGGACTCTGCCCGGAGTGCAGCCCAGGTCGTGTCACGTCGATTGCGACGGCCTCATGACGACCGCATGACGCTCGTCATGAAGACGGTACGGTTTTCTTTCGCGGGCCGAGCGCATGGCTTTTCTCGGATCTTTTCATGACCCAAGAACTGGTGCTGGACAATCTTACCGCCGGCTATGACGACCATCCGGCGGTGCATCACCTCAGCGTGCGTATTCCCGCCGGTGCAGCAGTGGCGCTGCTGGGGCCGAATGGTGCCGGGAAATCGACCTTGCTCAAAGTGCTCGCCGGTGAGCTAGCCCCGATGACCGGACGAGTGGTTTTCCCGTCCGGCTGGGCAGGGCGCATCGCCTATCTGCCGCAACGTCCCACCTGGCATTCGGAATTTCCATTGAGCGTGTTCGACGCAACGGCGCTGGCGCTGTGGCCTCAGGTCGGCCCGTTCCGACCACTGTCGCGCGATGAGCGCAACCGGGTTGCCGTAGCGCTCGAACGCGTAGGACTTGGCCCCTGGCAGCGCCAGCCGGTCGGCGCGCTTTCCGGAGGACAACAGCAACGGGTGCGCCTGGCGCAAATTTTGTTGAGCGAAGCGGCGCTGGTGCTATTAGACGAACCGTTCACGGCGCTGGATCAGGAAAGCAGCGCGGTGCTGGAATCGGTGTTGCGCGATTGGCACGGTGCGGGGGTGACGGTGATCGCGGCGCTGCACGATACCGGATTGGCGCGGCGGCTCTTTAGCCATGCGCTGTTGTTGGCGCGCGAGCTGGTGGCATTCGATCGCTGCGCGCTCATCGACTGGGATCGCTGGCATCTGCGCACCCCAGATTTACGCGAGGACGCTCCGTGGTGCCCAGCAGCGGCGTAACGTTTTTTTGGCAAGACGCGTGGCTGTTGCCGCCGTGGCTGGCGTTGCTGGCGCTTTCGCTCACCGCCGGCCCGTTGGGTGTGTTGTTGGTGCTGCGGCGCCTGAGCCTGATGGGGGACGCCCTGAGTCACGCGATGTTGCCTGGGGTGGCGCTTGCTTATTTCGTCGCGGGGCCGTCGCTCGTGGCACTGTCGCTGGGAGGGCTAGCCGCTGGCGTGACGGTCGCGCTCGCCGCGGGTTGGGCCAGCCGCAATACCAACCTTTTCGAAGACGCAACGTTGGCAGGCTTTCAGCTCACCGCGCTGGCCACAGGCGTCGCGCTGTTGAGCGCCCGCGGCACGCCGTTGGATCTCATGCATTTGCTGTTCGGTTCAGTGCTCGCTCTGGGTACCGCCGAAAGTTTGGTCATTGCGGGCTTGTCCCTGATCGTGATGCTGGCGCTGTTCTGCGCACGGCGCGCGATCGCGTTTGAGTGGTTTGACCCGCTGGCCTTTCGGCGCCTAGCGCCGCGCGCGTCGATGCTGACGCACTACGGCGTGTTGTTGGCGCTGGTGCTGGTGCTTGTCGCGGCGTTTCAAGCGCTGGGGGTGCTCTTAGCGCTGACCCTGCTGATGTTGCCGGCACTTACCGCGCGGCTGTGGGCGGTGCGCCTGATGCCCATGATGGGGTTGGCCGTGGGACTGGGAGTTATGGCCAGCACGTTGGGACTGCAGGTGTCGCTGTGGTGGGACTTGCCGCCGGGGCCAGCGGTCGCGGCCGTGTTGTCGGCAATCTATCTTCCCTCGTTGTGGTTCGCTCCGCAGGGGTTGTGGCGGCGGCGTCATCCGCCAGCTAAGCACCGGGTGGAATGAAAATGTCAGAAAGCGGAGCTAAACTCTAGTCTTGCGTTTGGAATAGCAGGCAAGGATGGCACGCTTGAATAGACGAACGCTATTGCAATGGCTCGCGGTGGCGGGGGTATCGGTTTTGCGCAGCCCTTGGGCGCTGGCCGATACCCCGAAACGCCCGCGTTTGCTGCTTGCCAGCAATACGCTGGTTGCCGATTGGGTGCGCGAGGTGGCGGGTCAAGCATGGACCGTGGAGCCGCTGATTGGTTTTGACGCCGAACTGCATGGGTTCGAGCCCAAACCGTCTCACGGTCAGCGCCTGCAAAACGCCTCCGCTGTGTTTGGATTGGGGCTAGGCGCAGACGCGTGGCTAGAGCGGTTGGCCCGTCGGCCTGCCCGCGCGGTGCCTTTGGTGATGCTGGGTGAAGCGCTACCCGAAGAAAACCGCCTGCGCGCCAGCCCTGACCATCACCACGAACACGGGCACAAACACCATCATCACGGACCCTCTGACCCGCACTTCTGGCAAGACCCGCGACTGGTGGCGGCGGTGCTGCCAACAATCGCTGCAACCCTGGGTACGCTCGATACCGCCAACGCCGCCGCCTATCGCGAACGCGCGCAGCAGTACGGCGATTTGCTGTTGTCCCAGTATGCCGCCTGGCGCGCACGGATCGCTGAGATTTCCGCCGAGCGGCGTGTCGCGCTGGTGCCGCATGCGGCGTTTGCGTATTTCAACGCCGCGTACGCCGTCGAATTGTTGGGAGTGGAAGACGTCAACCCAAGAGGAGAACTGAGTACACGCGCCTGGCAACGGCTGCGCACCTTGGTGCGTGAGCGCGGCATTCGGGTGATCTTCCGCGAAAACGCGGTACGCACCAGCGCCTTAGCCGAGCGTCTGCAACGCGAGCTGGGTCTCATCGACGGCGGGGTACTCTATTCCGACGCGTTGTCGCAACAACCGGGAGCTCCGAGCACCTACCTCGACCTGGTGCGGCATAACGCGCAAACGGTGAGCATGGCGCTCGCGGAGAACTCGCGCTGAGATTTGCTATCCTATGGGCATTGCGTCGATGAGCACTGGGAATGAAAAAAAGCGCGCTGCTTGCTGCCGCCTGTGTCTTGTGGTCCGGGCTAGCGGCCAGTGAACCACCGCCCCCTGCCGAAACCGCGATTCGCATCGAAGCTTTAACGCCGAGCCTGGACGGCGAGCTGGCGTTTTTACTGCTCACCGGCGAGATGGCGTTACGGCAAGGAGCGTGGTCACAAGCCGTCGCGGCGCTGTCGCGCGCGGCTGAGCGTTTGGCCGTCCCCGAAGTCTGGCAGCGCTTGGCGCAAGCGGCGCTTTTTGCGCAACAACCCGGTGTATTGCGCCGCGCCGTCGTCATCGGCAAAACGCTCGCACCCGACGATCCGGCTTTTGCACGGTTACAAGCGCACGAACAGCAATTGCGCGAGCGTTTCGAAGCAGCAGTCGCGGAACGCATCGCGGCGCTGCTGCAGGGGGAACCCGAGGCGATCGAGCGCAACCTGTTGTCGCTGCCGGCAGCGCTGGCCGAACTCGACGATCCGGCGCAGATCCTGCGTCTGATCCGCCGAGTGGCTCGCGATTACCCGGACGAACCGGCCGCCGCGCTCATCGTCAGCGAAGCGGCACGCCACGCTGACGAACTCGACCTGGCATGGGCGCAGGCACAGCGCGCGTTGAGTTTGCGCCCTGACTGGCCTGCGGCGTGGGCGCAATTGGCGCAGGTTGCCATCGACCGCGATGAGGCCGAGACGGTGATTGCCCAGTTGCGCGAGGCTTATCGTCGCGCTCCCGGCGATCTCACCATCGCGCTGGCGTACGCAGGGGTGCTCGCCGAAGCTGGCGATGAGCCAGCCCTGTTGGCGCTGGTGACCTCCCTGCTCGATTCGGCTGCAGCCTCCGAAGAAAGGCTGGTCACCGCACTGGTGCAATGGGGCAAGGAGGGACTGGCCCCTGTAGCCGTGGCCAAACAGTTACAGCGCCTGGCCAAGCAGCAACCGTCATTGGCTACTCCCATCCAGTTGGGTCTGGCGGAACTGTGGCTGGCGCGCGCGCAACCCCGACGGGCGCTGAACCTTGTCCAGTCGCTGACGCCGGCGCAGGATCCGGCCACGCGCGACTCAGCGCTGCGTCTGGCCGCGCAAGCGCTTACCCGTCTGGGACGGGTAGAAGAAGCGCTGGGTCGGCTCGAAACCCTCGACCCCTCTCCTTCGCCCGTGGCGCTGGCGCAGCGCGAAGCGCGACTGTGGATGGAAGCGCAACGCTTCGAGCAGGCACGTTCGACCCTTGCCGAAGCACTGGCCCGCTGGGAAGACGATCCGGGTTTGTTGTACGACTACGCTTTGCTGCTCGACAAAATCGGCATGCGGGAAGCGGCGATGGGCCATCTGCGCAAACTCCTGGCGCTGCGACCGTTCGATGCGCACGCGCTCAACGCTTTGGGGTACCTTCTGGTCGAGGGCGATCGTGACCTTGCTGAAGCCGAAACGCTCTTGACGCAGGCGCTGGAACTGCGCCCCAACGATGGCTATATCCTCGATAGCATGGGTTGGCTGCGTTTCAAGCAGGGACGACTCGTCGAAGCGCGTCGGCTGCTCGAACGCGCTTGGCGGCGCTCACCGGACGAGGAAATCGGCTCACACCTCGTCGCGCTGTACCAAGCGATGAACGAAACGGAACGCGCGCAGCGTTGGCAACAGCGGCTGCAGCGGCGTTTTGCCATGCGCTAGCCGTCCATGAGCTTGGGTACGCTTCGACGACTGGGATCGGTCAAGGGCGGTAATTCTCTTCCACGTCCCAGCACGATCTCGGGGCTCTGCGTGAGGAATGGGCGCGCGCGCAGCGGCAGGTCCCTCGGCTGGCCCGAGACTATCCGGACTTTGCTCAGCCCACTCTGGCGACTTGCTGCTACCAACCTTCGCCGACGGCGGCTGCTGCGGTGGGGGTGGCTGTGTGCGGCTGTAGGATGGCTCAGTGCCTGCGCTACCTCCCCTGCCCCTGCCGTTCCCGATAGCGTCTCCCCGCCAGCGCGGTTTGTCCTCGAAGGGCGACTGGCGGTGAGCGATGGCGCCCAGGCGTTCGCTGGCCGCTTTCGTTGGCAGCGCACGGACAACACCGAGGAAATCGCGCTCATTGCCCCCAACGGCAGCATCGTGGGCATATTGCGGTTCGAAGCCGAAGGTGCCAGGCTGCTTCTTGCCGACGGCACAGAGCAAA